>Ga0209254_10005847_pt1 | contig 11311 bp, 8 predicted proteins | sample FrelakmetDIP11DI_FD_187148 | JGI IMG/M metagenome (GOLD analysis project Ga0209254, IMG submission 187148) | Freshwater lake sediment microbial communities from the University of Notre Dame, USA, for methane emissions studies - DIP11 DI (SPAdes)... | ecosystem: Environmental > Aquatic >... | reverse complement strand
CACAGCTTCCCTATTCCGCGCCCGGACCGGAGCGCGAGCCTCGGCGTCCCCGATGCCTGTGGCACCTGCCACGCAGAGCGGCCGACGCAATGGGCCGCGGCCGAGATCGGCAAGCGCCGCCCCGGGCCGAAGCCGGGGTTCCAGGGCTTCGCGGAAGCCTTCGCCGCAGCGGACACGGGCGACCCTTCGGCTGCGATCGCACTGACGCAGATCGTCGCCAACCAGCAGGAATCGGCCATCGCGCGTGCCTCGGCCCTCGAGCGCCTTTCCCGGCTCCCCGGCGAGTCCGCGCTGCTGTCTGCGGAAGCCGCGCTCGACGACCCGAGCCCGCTGGTTCGCGCAGCCGCCATCGCCGTGTACGAACAGCTGCCGCCGCTGCAGCGCCGCGCCGTCGCGCCGCTGCTCGGCGATCCCGTGCGCACGGTCCGCATGCAGGCGGCACGGACGCTCGCGCCGCTCGCCGACGACGCGTTCAGCGCGGATGAGCTCGCCGGGTTCCGCCGCGCCGCCGACGAATTCGTCGCGGCCGAGCGCTTCAACGCCGACCGCCCGGAGCACCGCACGAACCTCGGTGCGTTCCTCGCAGATCGCGGCGAACTGACGGCGTCCGAGGCCGAGTACCGGGCTGCACTCGCACTCGATGCGCGCTTCGTGCCGGCCTGGGCAAACCTCGCCGATCTCATGCGCCTCGCCGGACGGGAAGCGGACGCCGAGGCGACGCTGCGCGAGGGGCTGAAGCAGGCGCCCGGGGCGGCGGCGCTGCACCACTCGCTCGGGTTGTCGCTGGTACGCCAGCAGCGCAAGCCCGAGGCGCTCAAGGAGCTGAAGCGGGCGACCGAGCTCGATCCTGCCAACCGCCGTTTCGCCTACGTGTACGAAGTCGCGCGGGCCGACCTCGCGCAGTGAGCGCAGCCACCGAGCCGCTCGACCTGCTGCGCCGGGTCTTCGGGCACGCCGACTTCCACGGCGCACAGCGCGAGATCGTCGAGCACGTCGTCGCGGGCGGCGACGCGCTGGTGCTCATGCCGACGGGCGGCGGCAAGTCGCTGTGCTACCAGCTGCCCGCGCTGCTGCGGCCGGGCACGGCCGTAGTGGTCTCGCCGCTGATCGCGCTGATGCAGGACCAGGTCGCGGCGCTCGCGCAGCTCGGCATCCGCGCCGAGTTCCTGAACTCGACGCTCGACGCCGTCACGGCCCGTGCCGTCGAGCGCGAGCTGCTCGCGGGCGAGCTCGACCTGCTGTACGTGGCGCCCGAGCGGCTCGGCACGCCGCGCTGCCTCGAGCTACTCGACCAGGCCCGCATCGCGCTCTTCGCCATCGACGAGGCGCACTGCGTGTCGCAGTGGGGCCACGACTTCCGGCCGGACTACCTGCTGCTCTCAGTGCTGCACGAGCGCTACCCGGACGTGCCGCGCATCGCGCTCACGGCCACCGCCGATCCGCAGACCCGCGAGGAGATCATCGAGCGACTCTCGCTCGGCGGCGCACGCGTGTTCGTGTCGAGCTTCGACCGCCCGAATATCCGCTACACGATCACGGACAAGCGCGATGGGCGCGCGCAGCTGCTCGCCTTCATCCGCGAGTCGCATCCCGGGGAGGCGGGCATCGTCTACTGCCTGTCGCGCAAGCGCGTGGACGAGACGGCCGGGTGGCTGCAATCCCACGGCGTGACGGCCCTTGCCTACCACGCGGGCCTCGACGCCGCGACCCGCGCCGAGCGGCAGGCGCGATTCCAGCGCGAGGACGGCATCGTGATGGTCGCGACCATCGCCTTCGGCATGGGCATCGACAAGCCGGACGTGCGCTTCGTGGCGCATCTCGACCTGCCGAAGAGCATCGAGGGCTATTACCAGGAGACCGGTCGTGCCGGCCGCGACGGCCAACCCGCCGACGCCTGGATGGTTTACGGGCTCGGCGACGTCGTGCAGCAGCGCCGCCTTATCGACGGCTCGGAAGGCGGCGACGACCACAAGCGGATTTCATCTGCCAAGCTCGATGCGCTGCTCGGACTCTGCGAGACCGCGCAGTGCCGGCGCGTGCGGCTGCTGTCTTATTTCGGCGAGGCCGCCGCACCCTGCGGCAACTGCGACAACTGCCTCGAGCCACCCGAGACCTGGGACGCCTCGGTCGCCGCGCAGAAGGCGCTCTCGGCGATCTATCGCACCGGGCAGCGCTTCGGCGCCGTGCACGTGATCGACGTGCTGCGCGGCAAGGAGAACGAGCGCGTGCTGCGCTGGGACCACCAGCAACTTGGCGTGTTCGGGATCGGTGCCGAGCTCGACGAAGCCGCGTGGCGCGACGTGTTCCGCCAGCTCGTGGCGCTCGGCTACGTGGAGGTGGACCACGGCGCCTACGGCGCGCTGCGACTGACCGCCGCGAGCCGCCCGGTGCTGAAGGGCGAGCAGCCGGTCCAGATGCGTCGCACCGCGCCGCGCCTGCGCCGGGCGAAGCGCTCGCGCGGCGGGACGGCTGCGCTCGCCGCGGCCGGCAGCAATGGCGACGGCACGCTTCAAGCGCCGGGGGCGACGCACCCGGCCGGCGAGGCGGACCGCTACGCCCGCCTCAAGGCCTGGCGTCTCGCCGAGGCACGCCGCCAGGCCGTGCCCGCCTACGTGATCCTGCACGACGCGACGCTCGCGGAGATCGCCCGGCGCGAGCCGCGCGACCTCGACTCACTGGGCGACATTCCCGGCATCGGCGCGCGCAAGCTCGAGCGCTACGGCGCGGCGCTGCTGGAGGTGCTGGGCGAGTCGGTCGGTTAGGCCGCAGATCCGCGATCGGCGGCAGCCGCCGCGATGTCCCGCGACTCCACGATCGTGACGCCCGGCGGCCCGCGCAGCGCCGTCGAAATCATCGCCGCAGCGATGTCGCCCGCCGCGACCGGGCGCCAGGTGGCCGGTGCGAAGCGCAGCATCTGCTCACCCAGCCGCTCGAGCGGCCGGGACTCACCCCGGTCCCCGGCGATGACGGAGGGCCGGAACATCGCGAGGCTCGGCCAGCCCATCCGCCGCAGGTCGTCCTCGAGCTCGCCCTTCACGCGCGAGTAGAAGAACGGCGAGGAGCGACTCGCGCCGAGTGCGCTGACCAGCGAGAAGTGGGTCGCGCCCTGGCTGCGCGTGATCTCGGCAAGTCGCAGCGGGTAATCGTGGTCCACGACGCGGAAGCGCGCCTGCGAGCCGGCCTTGCGGATCGTGGTGCCGAGCGCGCAGAAGACGTGGTCGCCGCGCAGCCGGTCGGCAATTTCGTCCATGCGGTCGAAGTCGACGATCACCGTGTCGAGCTTGCGGTTCCGCCCGCCGTGCTCGAGCGGCCGGCGGGCCACGGCCACGACACGCGCGTAGCGCTTCGAGGCGAGCAGGCGCCGCAGGCACTCGCCGCCCACGAGTCCCGTGGCGCCGGCGAGCACGGCCGTGAGCCCGCTCATCGCGGCATCAGCGCGGCGCGAAGCGCGGATCGGTGATCTTCATCTCGGTCACCGGCCCGTACTTGCCGACCTGCTCGCGGATGCGCGCGGCGTCGCCGATGAGCACGATGGCGAGGTTGCGCGACTGCGGGAACGCCTGGCCGACGGTACGCTTCGCAGCCGCGGCATCCACCGCCGTCACCCGCGCAGCGAACTCGTTCACGTCGTCCGGCCCGAGGCCGTACATCAGCAGGTCCGTCAGCCGATCGGCGAGCGCTCCATTGGTCTCGATCGTGGGCGGAAACTGCCCGAGCAGGTAGGTTCGCGCCGACTCGAGCGTCGTGGCGTCCATGCCCTCGGCGTGCAGCCGGTCGAGGGTGGCGAGCGCGAGGTCGATGGCCTGCACGGTGGACTCGGTCGCCGTGAACGAGGTGATGTTGAACGCGCCTGGCTCCGCGAGGCGGTCGAAAGCCGAGCGTGCCCCGTAGGTGAGTCCGCTCTTGATGCGCAGCTCCGTGTTGAGCATCGAGGTGAAGCGGCCGCCGAACACGGTGTTGACCACGGCCTGCGCCGTGCGCTCGGGATCGGTGCGGGACGCGCCCACGTTGCCTAGCCAGAAGTACGTCTGCGCGGCGCCCGGCTTGTCCACGAGCAGCACGCGTCGTCCCTCGACCGACGGCGCCCGGGTTGCCGCGGGGGCCTTGCCCTCGGCGCGACCGAGGGACCCGAAGGCCGCCTCGAGCCGGCCGCGGACGTCAGTGACGTCGAAGTCCCCGACGACCGCGATGATCAGGCGGTCGCCGCGCACCTGCGCCTCGTAATGCCGCTTGAGGTCGTCGAGCGTGACCGTGGCGAGCGATTCCTCGCTGCCGCCCACCGGGCGCCCGTAGGGATGACCGCGGAACAGCCAGGCGTCGCCGTACTCGCCGACCAGCTCGCGCGGGTCGGCATCCTTGGCGGCGGCGATGGACTGGATCGCGCGCGCGCGCACCTTGTCGAATTCCGCAGCCGTGAGCCGCGGACGCAGCAATGCGTCGCTCGCCAGCTCGATCATGAGCCCGAGGTCGCGGGCGAGGAAGCTCGCACCGAGGGACAGGTTCTCTGCGCCTGCGCCGATCGCGAGCTCGCCACCGACGTTCTCGATGGCCTCGGCGAACTGTGCCCCGTCCCGCGCACCCGCGCCTTTCTGCATGAGCTCGGCCAGCAGCGCGGCCGTGCCCTCGCGACCGGGTGCGTCGGCCAGCGAGCCGCCGCGCACCACCAGGTGCATCGCGACCAGCGGGGTGTCGCGCTTCGGCATGAGCGCGAGCTCGACGCCGTTGCCGAGCGTCACGCGCTCGAACCCGGGCAGGCGCACGGCGCCCGGCGACCCGGTCGCCGCCGACGCCGAGGCTGCGACGAGCAGCGCGCCGCCGAGGAGCGCGGCCGCCGAGGACCGCCAGCGGTCGAGCGCGCTCATCGCGCACCGCCTGCCGTCGCGCCGACGCTCGTGCCGGTGTTGGCGGTCGGGGCGGTCGCGTCCGCCACCTTCGGCTCGAGCACGCCCACCGTGCGGTTGTCCGCGCGCAGCACCGTGGCCGCCGCCAGGCGCACGTCCTCGGCGGTGATGCCTTCGTACACCGCAGGTGCATCGAACAGCTTGCGATAGTCGCCGTGGAACACCTGGTAGGTGCCGAGCGCCTGCGCCTTGCCGCTGATGGTCTCGAGGCCGCGCCAGAACCCGGCGAGCGCCTGGTTGCGTGCCTTGGCGAGCTCGGCCGGAGTCGGCCCGTCCTTCGCGAGGCGCGCGATCTCCTCGTCGATCAGCCGCTCGGTCTTCGCCGGATCACCGCCCGGCGGCACGATCGCGTAGATCCAGGCGAGGCCCGGGTCGAAACCCTGGTCGAGCGAGGTGCCGAGCTGCACGGCGGCCTGCTCCTGCTCGACCAGCCGCTGGTGCAGCCGCGAGGAATCCCCGGAGCCCAGGATCGAGAGCAGGACTTCCATGACGCGGGTCTGGCGATCGGGCGCCGCCGCGGAGTGCCAGGCCATCGCGACGATCGGGGTCTGGGCCTCGCGCTGGATGCGCAGGCGACGCTCGCCGAGCTGCGGCGGCTCGCGCGTCGTCACCGGCGGTGGCGCGGGCTGGGCCTCGAGCGGGACGAGGTAGCGCTCGGCGAAAGCGAAGACTGCCTCGGGCTCGACGGCGCCGACCACGAACATCACCGCGTTGTTCGGCGCGTAGTACTGCCGGTAGAACGCCTGCAGGTCCTCCACCTTCCAGCCCTCGATGTCCGAGGGCCAGCCGATCACCGGGATCTGGTACGGGTGGGCGACGAACGCGGTCGCCTGCACCTGCTCGACGAGCGTGCCGAAGTTGTCGTCGTCCACCCCGGAGCGCCGCTCCGAGTAGACGACCCCGCGCTCGCTCTCGACCACCTTCGGGTCGAAGTCGAGGTGGCGCATGCGGTCGGACTCGAGGTCGAAGATGAGCCCCGTGGTACTCGCCGGGAACCAGTTCTGGTACACGGTGACGTCCGAGCTGGTGTACGCGTTGTTGCGGCCGCCACTCGCCTCCATCACGCGGTCGAAGTCGCCGGGCGGGCGATTCTTCGTGCCGTTGAACATCATGTGCTCGAAGTAGTGCGAAATCCCGGTAATGCCCGGCCGCTCGTTGCGGCTGCCGACGCGGTACCACGTGTACATGGCGACGTTGGGGATGTCGTGATCCGGCCAGACGATGACCTCGAGCCCGTTCGGCAGCGTGCGGGACACGATGCGATCGGCACCCGCCACGGCGGCGGGCGCGGCCAGCGCAGAGCCGGCCGAAATGGAGAGCAGCAGACCGACCGCGACGATGCAACCTCGATTCATGGCTCAGCCTCCTTTCTGCGACGCGATCCAGCGATCGACCTTGGCCTCGAGCACGTCGAGAGGCAGCGGCCCGTCGCCGAGCACGGCGGTGTGGAACGTGCGCGGGTCGAAGCGATCCCCGAGCGTCTTTTCGGCGCGCGCGCGCAGCTCGCTGATCTTGAGCTGGCCGAGCTTGTAGGCGAGCGCCTGGCCGGGAATGGCCATGTAGCGCTCGGTCTCCGCGACGCGGCGCGCCTCGCTCGTGGCGCTGTTCGCCTCGATGTAGTCGAGCACCTGCTCGCGCGTCCAGCCCTTGGAGTGCAGGCCCGTGTCCACCACCAGGCGGATGGCGCGGAACAGTTCCGCCTCGAGGCGGCCGAAGTACTGGTACGGGTCCTCGTACATGCCGAGATCCGGTCCGAGCGACTCGGCGTAGAGGCCCCAGCCCTCGCTGTAGGCCGTGTAGCCGCCGAAGCGGCGGAACCGGGGCAGTGCCTCCTGCTCGCGCGCGATGGAGATCTGGAAGTGGTGCCCTGGATTGCCCTCGTGCAGCGACAGCGCCTCCATTGACCACTTCGGACGCGCGCTCAGGTCATAGGTGTTGGCGTAGAAAATGCCGGGGCGCGAGCCATCCTCGCTCGCGGCCTGGTAGCTGCCGCCAGCGGCACTCTTCTCGCGGAAGGGCTCCACGGCGCGCACCTCGTAGTCTGCGTTCGGCAGCACCTCGAACAGCTTGGGCAGCTGCGGGTCCACGCGGTTCTTGATCTCCTCGTACGCCGCCACGAGCGCCTCGCGGGTGGGCCACACGAATCGCGGGTCCGTGTTCAGGAAGCGGAAGAACGCGTCGAGGTCGCCCTTGAAGCCGACGCGCTCCATCACGCCCTTCATCTCGCCACGGATGCGCGCGACCTCGGCGAGGCCGATGTCGTGGATCTGGGCCGGTGTGAGGTCGGTGGTGGTGATGTCCCGGACGCGCTGCGCGTACCACGCCGCGCCGTCCGGCAGCGCATCGAGCCCGACGCTGGTGCGCGTGCGCGGCAGGTACTCGTCGCGCATGAAGTCGTGCAGCCGCCGGTAGGTCGGCACGACCTTGCTCTCGATGGCGGCACGGTAGGCTGCAGTGAGCCGCTCGCGATCGGCGGTGCTGAAGCCCGCGGGGAGGTTGCGAATCGGTCCCCAGTACACCGAGTCCTCGGGGCGCTCGACGACGTGCGCTGCGAGCTGCGGCAGGACGCGCTCGGCGAGCACACGCGGCAACGTGTAGCCCCGCTCCATCCCCTCGCGCATGTTGACGATGGCCCGGTCCGTCCACGCGACGAAGCCCTCGAGGCGCTTGAGGAACTTGTCGTAGTCCTCCACCGTCTTGAACGGCTGGATGCTGTTGCCGGAGCCGAGCTGGGCAAAGGTGTTGGGAACGGAGTAGAACTGGTTGAGCGGCACGAGGTGGCCCGGGTAGCGGAAGCCCTCGATCTCGCGCTCGCGGCCCAACTCGAAGACCTGGTAGGTGAGCAGGTCCTGGCCCTGGAGGCGGCCCGGGTCGAGCTGGCGCAATCGGGCGAGGTAGTCCCGCTCGAGCCGCTCGGCGCGCGCCCGCCACTCGGGCGAGATCGCGATCTCGAAGCGGTCGTCGTAGCGCGTGTCGCCGATCGAGGTGGCGCTCACCGGGTTGAGCCTCAGGTAGTCTTCGAAATAGGCCTCGACGAGCTCGTTGAGACGGCGCGCCTCGGTCAGGGCGTCCGCGGGGGCGGCCTGCGCGGCGGGGGCGCGGTCCGGGATTGGCGGGGCGGCGGCTGCGCCGCCGGCGAGGAACAGGGCGGCGACCGCTACCACCAGGGGTCGTTGACGCATCGGTGATTTCCACGGGCAGGGGAAGGTCGGGCACTTTGCCCCATCCTGCCCGGCACGGAAAGGGCCCCCGGGGCGCCCGGTGGAGCGCTGGGAACGGCCGGGGGACGGCGCACACGCATCCGTGTCGGCACGGATGTCAATTTCGGGCGGCAGAGGGCAAGGTCCGCATGGGCCAAAGGGCGGGAGGAACATGTTCCAGGTCAGAATTCACGGGCGCGGTGGCCAGGGCGTCGTCACCGCAGCCGAGCTGTTGTCCGTCGCCGCCTTCCGCGAGGGGCGCCATGCACAGGCGTTCCCGAGCTTCGGCTCCGAGCGCACGGGTGCCCCGGTGGTGGCCTTCTGCCGCATCGACACGCACCCGATCCGCCTGCGGGAGCCGATCCTCGAGCCCGACGCGCTGATCATCCAGGACCCCACCCTGCTGCACCAGGTCGACGTCTTCGGCGGCCTGCGCAAGGACGGCTACATCCTGATCAACACCTCGCGCAGCTTCGAGGACCTCGGGCTCGGCGAGTTCGCCACGGGTTTCCAGGCGGAGCGCCTGTGCACCGTGCCCGCCACGGAATTCGCGCTCAAGCACATCGGTCGGCCGCTGCCGAACGCCGCGCTGCTCGGCGGGTTCGCGGCCATCTCCGGGCAGATCTCGCTCGAGTCGGTCGGTGCGGCCGTCCGCGAGAAATTCCCCGCCAAGGTCGCCGAGGCCAACATCGCCGCGGCGGCGGAGGCCTTCGAGTTCGTCACCCAGGCACTGCGCGAGGCTGCCCATGCTTAAGCAAATCGAGGGCTCGGCGGCGGTCGCCGAGGCCGTGGCGCTGTGCCGCCCGGAGGTAATCTGCGCCTATCCGATCTCGCCGCAGACCCACATCGTCGAGGGCCTCGGCAAGCTCGTCGACGCGGGCAAGCTCACGCCCTGCGAGTTCATCAACGTCGAGTCGGAGTTCGCGGCGATGTCGGTCGCGATCGGCGCCTCGGCGGCCGGCGCGCGCGCCTACACCGCGACCGCGAGCCAGGGACTGCTGTTCATGGCCGAGGCCGTCTTCAATGCGGCGGGCCTCGGCCTGCCCATCGTCATGACCGTCGCCAACCGCGCCATCGGCGCGCCGATCAACATCTGGAACGACCACTCGGACGCACTGAGCCAGCGCGACTGCGGCTGGATCCAGCTCTTTGCCGAGGACAACCAGGAGGCGCTGGACCTGCACATCCAGGCCTTCCGTCTCGCCGAGGAGCTGTCGCTGCCGGTCATGGTGTGCATGGACGGCTTCATCCTCACCCACGCCTACGAGCGCGTGGACCTCCCGACCCAGGAGCAGGTGGACGCCTACCTGCCGCCCTACGAGCCGCGCCAGGTGCTCGACCCCGCAGAGCCCGTCTCGATCGGCGCCATGGTGGGTCCGGAAGCCTTCATGGAGGTGCGCTTCCTCGCGCACGCCAAGCAGCGCCAGGCGCTCGAGCTCATCCCGGCCTGGGCCAGCGAGTTCAAGCGCATTTTCGGGCGCGCCAGCGGCGGCCTGACCCACACCTATCACCTCGACGACGCCGAAACCGTGGTCGTGGCGCTCGGCTCCGTGCTCGGCACCATCAAGGACACCGTGGACGAGATGCGCGAGCAGGGTGCGAAGATCGGCGTGCTCGGCATCACCTGCTTCCGGCCGTGGCCCACGGCCGCGGTGCGCGAGGCGCTCGCGGGCGCGAAGCGCGTCGTGGTGCTGGAGAAGAGTCTCGCCGTGGGGCTCGGCGGCATCGTCTCGAACAACGTGTCGGCCTCCTACCACGGCGCGGCCGACGACGTGTACACCGTGATCGCGGGACTCGGCGGGCGCGCAATCACGCGCGGCTCCCTGCACCGCGTGTTCGCGGCCGCGGCCGAGGGCAACCTCGAGCCCGTCACCTTCCTCGATCTCGACCACTCGCTGGTCGATCGCGTGCTGGCCCGCGAACGCGAGCACCGCCGCTCGGGACCGATCGCCGAGGGCATCCTGCGCGACCTCGGCGTGGTCGCGGCGAAGATCGGCTGAGGACGCGAACATGAGCTACCAACCGATCCGCTTCTACCAGACCGGCACGTTCACCGTCGGCAACCGCCTGCTGCCCAGCGAGGAGCGCTCGGTGCAGTCGGACATGCGCCGCACCAACTCGCTCAACTCCGGGCACCGAGCCTGCCAGGGCTGCGGCGAGGCGCTCGGCGCGCGCTACGCGATCGACGCCGCGATGGAGGCGACCAACCGGCAGCTCGTGGCCGCGAACGCCACCGGCTGCCTCGAGGTTTTCTCGACGCCGTACCCGGAAACCTCCTGGCAGATTCCTTGGATCCACTCGCTGTTCGGCAATGCCGCAGCGGTCGCCACCGGCATCGCGGCCGCAATGCGGGTCAAGGGTCGCGAGCAGGTCCGCGTCGTCGCGCAGGGCGGCGACGGCGGCACGACGGACATCGGCTTCGGGTGCCTGTCGGGGATGTTCGAGCGCAACGACGACGTGCTCTACATTTGCTACGACAACGAGGCGTACATGAACACCGGCGTGCAGCGCTCCTCGGCGACACCGCCCGCCGCGCGCACCAACACGACGTTCCCCGTAGGCAAGTCCGCGGGCAACCGCTTTGGCCAGGGCAAGAACCTGCCGGTGATCGCGATGGCGCATGAGATCCCCTACGTCGCGACGGCCACGGTGTCCGAGCTGCGCGACCTCGAGGCGAAGGTGCGCCGGGCCATGGAGTTCCGCGGCGCGCGCTACATCCACATCCTGGTGCCCTGCCCCCTCGGCTGGGGCCACGGCTCGGCGGAGACGATCAAGATGGCGCGACTGGCGCATGAGACGGGCCTGTTCCCGGTCTTCGAGGCCGAACACGGCGAGGTGAAGAACGTGTCGAAGATCCGACGGCAGCTGCCGGTCGAGGACTACCTGCGGCCGCAGCAGCGCTTTGCGCACCTGTTCAAGCCACCGGGCCGGCCCGACATCGTCGCGAAGCTTCAGCAGATGGCCGACCGCAACATCCGCCGCTACGGGCTGGTGGACGGCACGGAGGGCACGCGATGAAGGCCAAGCCGTTCGCCATCACGCTCGACCCGGGCTCGAGCCTCGCCAACCGCACAGGCTCGTGGCGCACGGTGCGCCCGGTTTACGTGGATCGCCTGCCACCGTGCAACCACGCCTGCCCCGCGGGCGAGAACATCCAGGGCTGGCTGTTCCATGCGGAGGCCGGCGACTACGAGCAGGCGTGGCGCGTAC
>Ga0209254_10005846_pt1 | contig 11311 bp, 10 predicted proteins | sample FrelakmetDIP11DI_FD_187148 | JGI IMG/M metagenome (GOLD analysis project Ga0209254, IMG submission 187148) | Freshwater lake sediment microbial communities from the University of Notre Dame, USA, for methane emissions studies - DIP11 DI (SPAdes)... | ecosystem: Environmental > Aquatic >... | reverse complement strand
AGGTCACCTGGACATGGATGAGCATGGTTATTTGAAGGTTGACCAGTTGATGCAGACGAATATACCCGGTGTATTTGCTGCCGGTGAGGTCGCCGATCCCAACTTCCGCCAGGTGATCACCTCCGCTGGGATGGGAGCGGCTGCTGCCATGCGGGCGAATCACTTCCTGGATGAACATGGTTCTGCATAAATCTTGGATAGTTTCCCCCTGGTGTGATAACATCAGGGGGCTTTTAATTTGCATTTTGGAGAAAACGCATGAAGAATAAAGTATCTATCATCGGGGCAGGGATGACAGGCGCGACGACAGCTCACTGGCTGGCCGAGCGAGAGATTGCAGACCTGGTTCTGGTGGATGTTGTTGAGGGGATGCCGCAAGGAAAAGCCCTCGACCTGCAGGAGGCCTTGCCGATCGTTGGGAAAGACGCAACCATAGTTGGCAGCAATACTTACGACGTCACGGCTGGCTCGGATATCGTTGTGATTACTGCTGGCTTGCCGCGCAAGCCGGGGATGAGCCGGGATGATTTGTTGACCGCCAATGCCGCGATTGTGCGCAAAGCCACCGAAGAATCGCTCAAATATTCACCAGATACCATCCTGGTCGTGCTGACTAATCCGCTTGATCCGATGGCCTACTTGGCAATGAAAGTGGGAAATTTGCCGCCGGAGCGCGTTATCGGTCAGGCTGGCATCCTCGACTCCGCTCGCATGCGTGCCTTCGTTGCCATGGAGCTTGGGGTCAGTGTTGAAAACATACACTGTTATGTTCTGGGAGGGCACGGAGACGATATGGTGCCGTTGGTGCGCCATTCGAATGTAGCCGGGGTGCCGCTGAATGCGGTTTTACCAGCAGACCGGCTGGATGCGATCGTAGAACGTACCCGCAAAGGCGGTGGCGAGATCGTCAGTCTGCTTAAGTCGGGCAGCGCCTTCTATGCTCCCGGAGCGGCAGTGGCGCAGATGGTTGAAGCGATCTTAAAGGATAAACACCTGATCGTACCCGCGGCGACATATATGCGGGGTGAGTATGGATTGAAGGACATCTTCTTCGGAGTACCGGTTCAGTTAGGTCGCCAGGGCGTTGAGAAGATCATCGAGTACAAGCTGGATGAGAGCGAAGAAGCGGAATTAAGAAAGTCAGCCGAGGCTGTGAGCCAAACTATTGCCGCGCTGCACTCGCTGGTTAAGATTTAACGACGACAACCAAATTGCAAGGAGCCAAATTATGATGCTTAAAGAAAAACTGGCGGAAATCATCCCAGACTGGCGTGAGCGTGTCAAGAAGCTGGTCAAAGAAAGCGGCCATATAAAAGTTGGTGAGGTTAATATTGGCCAGGTTTATGGCGGAATGCGCGATGTTAAAAGTCTGGTGACAGACATCTCCTATGTAGATCCAGTGGAAGGCATCCGTTTTCGAGGCTACACTATTCCAGAGCTGATAGAGAAACTTCCCAAACCTGCTGGCGTGGAAATGCCGTATGCTGGTGGACTATATTATTTATTCCTGCTTGGAGAGCTTCCTGATCAGGCGGCTGCAGAAGAAGTCGAGCGCGAATGGAAATCTCGCCAGTCAGTTCCGGAGTATGTCTATAACGTCATTCGTGCAATGCCGGCTGATACTCACCCGATGACACTAATCTCTCAGGCAGTATTGGCGCTTCAAAATGAATCACTCTTTTCCAGGCAATATCATCATGGGTTAAAACGGGATGAATATTGGATTCCAACCCTGGAAGATAGTTTGAATCTCACTGCTAAAATGCCTACAATTGCCGCGTATATCTATCGTTGGAAATACAAGCACGGAGATATGATCCCATCTGATCCCAATCTGGATTGGGGTGGAAATTTTGCTCATATGATGGGTATCGAGGCCGATGGATACAAAGATCTTTCCCGACTTTACTTCTTGCTGCATTCGGACCATGAGAGCGGAAATGTCACCGCGCATGCCACTCACCTGGTTGGTTCAACGCTGGCTGATGTATATTATGCAACCTCATCCGGGTTGAGTGGGTTGGCTGGCCCTTTGCACGGTCTGGCAAACCAGGAGTGCCTGGCATGGCTGCTCAAGGTTTACAATGTCTTTCAAGGCGTCCCGGACAGGGAAGAATTGCGGCAATTTGCTTGGGAAACGCTTAATTCGGGACAAGTCATTCCAGGGTACGGGCATGCGGTTTTGAGAAAAACTGACCCACGTTTCACGGCGCAGCTCGAATTTGGGCTGAAGCATATGGAATCTGACGACATTTTCCAGCTTGCGAAGCTGGTTTATGAAGTGGTGCCAGATGTCCTGCGCGAACAGGGTAAAGCCAGAGATCCCTGGCCGAACGTTGATGCCATCAGCGGCAGCTTGCAGTATCACTATGGCATCACAGAGTTCGATTTTTATACAGTGATATTTGGGGTTAGCCGGGCGTTGGGTGTGACGGCTAACGCAGTGTGGGCGCGGGCGCTCGGTCAACCTCTCGAGCGCCCCAAGTCATTGACAACTGCCATGCTGGAAGAGATTGCCAGCCGGGGATGAGCATACATCGTCAATAATCTGGCTAATATTGAATTTGGCGTCTGGCTGCCTGAGCCGGGCGCCTTTTCATTTCTTGCTTAACGTCAATTCGAGTGTAAGGATATTTCTTGTTGTTTTGGGCGGTTTCACAGCCCAAAACAACAACTGATAACCCCTTTTTCCCTTGTCCCGCACCGAGGAAGATTAAGTATGGGTATGGCTGTGCCCTGAAGAACCGCTGTTATCGGGACCCAGGTAGCGGCGCAGGCTTCCCAAGCGTTGGTCGTAGAGAGCAAACAGGCTGGCCAGCAAGGTGGTGATTGGGACTGCCATAATCAGCCCCAATGATCCGACCAGGGTGCGGACGATCTCTTCGGTGACAAATTCCAGATTTACCAGATAGCCGTAACGCTCTCCCGACAGTGAAAAAAGCAGCAGCATCGGCAGGGCTGCTCCCGCGTATGCCATGAAAAGTGTGTTGACTGTCGCGGCCACATGGTCGCTCCCAATGCGCATGGCGGTAGTGTAGAGATCATGTAAGTTCAATTCGGGATCTGCCGCACGGAGCTCGAAAACAGCCGAGGATTGGGTCGCTACCAGGTCATCCAGCACCCCCAGCGCGCCGATAAGCATCCCGGCCAGTACCAGGCCGCGCAGGTTTATCTGGGTTTCCGCCATCTGCACCAGGAACATGGCATTTTCGTCGCTATAGCCAGTCAGCCGGGTCAGGTTGACGAAGATACCTGAGAGCAATCCTGTGATCAGCAGGGCGATCAGCATGCCTAATGCGGCTGCATGCGTCTTGAGTGTCCAGCCGTATACCAGGTACAGGGTTGTTGCCAGCAGGAAAAATGCCCCGACAATACTCACCCGCACCGGATCTTCGCCTTGCAAAATTTGCGGGATGATATATGCGATGATAACCACAAAGCTTAGGACCAATCCAATCAGGCTGCGCACCCCTTTCCAGCCGCTGATGAGTATCGTGAGGATCACGAATGCTGCAACCAGCCAAAGCAGTGAATTCGTGCGCACATAATCGGTAAAATAAGCCGTGATCTGCCCGTCAGGTTGTTTCCCAACTGTAACCAGGATCTTCTCATCGGGCTGGAGTCGCAAACCTTCTGGCCTGATCTGGCGCTGGCCGTAATCGATGATCACCTGTCGCCCGGCGTATTGTCCTTCCAGGAGCTGCACCAGCAGTATTTGGTAGGTTTGAGGCGAATTATCACCCAACGTGATCTCTCCCTCTTCGATGATCTGGATGACTTTCGCCTGGACTGTATCTGCCGGTAATCTGGAACTGCCTTGTGGGCTGGCTGAGAATGTGGATAAATCTCCTAGGCGAGGCGCCAGAAAATAAATCAATCCGCTAACCAGCAAGATAACCAGAGCGCTGGCACCGAGGATGACCAGTGATTTCTTAGACATGTATGGCTCCGGAATAAGAAAGTGTCACCGCGCTTGGCTCACCGGTTTTCTCATCGTTTTGACTCCGGTGACTGCAGTGACACAGTTATTGGATGGTGATAGCTTACGGTGTTGGCGTGACCTGGGCGGTTGTGCCGCCCTGCCACATGAACACACGCGCGCTGCTGGCCGCGCCCGCTGGCTCCCAAACCTGATTCCCCTCGTCATCCGTGCCCGCCTGCCTGGCAACCAGCACAGTCCAACGATAAATATGGGGGACCGAGTCAGTCGAACGGAATGAGTTCGGTACAATGAACTTGGTGTCGGTCACGTAATCAACGATGGTGCGGCTGTCGCCATCCGTGAAATCCACAACGGTCACCTGATAGGCCTCAGTCTCCAATAAATTGCCGACTGCAGCCCATTGCAGAGACACGGTATCCCCAGGTTGCGTGAAGCGAGTGCCATCGGTTGGCAGCAGCAGGTTAGGCGCGGAGTAAGGCGGCGGCAAGGTGGCTGTGGGGGATGGTCCTGGAGTGGGGAATTGCTCGCACAGTGGAATTGTCAGCGGCATCCCGGAAAACACCGTTTCTGAGCTCAGGCCGTTATATTCGATAATCACCGCCATCGGCACATTGTAGCTGTTGGCGATGCTGCTCAGCGTGTCGTTATCCTGAACAACGTAGGAGGCCTTCTCGCAGGCCTGCTCGGTGGCTTCGTCAGCGCTGAGCGTGGCAGAGGGCAGCGAGGTGGGAGTTGGAGTCGGCTGAGGGATTAGCAATGCCTGACCCTCCGAGAGAGTCTCGCATGCCGCTGGCAGGTTGTTGAGCAGGACGATACTCTGGATCGACACCCCAAAACTGAAGGCGATCGAAGAGCAGGTATCGCCGGCCTGGACAGTATAGGCGAGCGGAGTCGGTGAAGGCTCCGCCGTGCCAGTAGGCGTCGGGGTTTGCGGCGTGGGAGTGGTGGTCGGGGTGAGCGTGGTTGTTACTGTTGGGGTCGCCGTGGGCTCGACCGCTGGCGTGGTCTGGCGTAATGCAAAGTAGACAATGGTTGCACCAATCGCAATAAATACCGCCAGGAGCAGTAAAGCCACCGGCAAACTCAAAGTCAGCTCTGGCATCCGGCTTCCTTGCACAGACTTGGCTTTCTTGGAGGGTTTCTCACCGGCGCTCAAGTCGCTGCCGCACACCAGGCAGCGGGTCGCGTCTTCGCTGACCCGCGTTCCACAGGTAGGACACAGTTTGGTTGGTTTAGAAGGCGTTTCAGATGTCATAGGCATAGAATATGCTGGCGAATCATGCCAGCGCGGGGATTATACCAGCCTTTTTTCCCCTTTGACGGATAAATTCTGCACTGGATCAGGCATGGTATACTGCCAGGCGATGCACCCCTACAGCCTTTACCTGCATATACCATTTTGCCGGCATCGTTGTGGCTATTGTGATTTCAATACCTACGCGGGGCTGGATAACCTCATCCCGGATTATGTACAGGCTTTATCCCTGGAGGCGCGCCTGCTCGGCGAAAGCGCTCAGGCGCGGTTGCCGGTACACACCATTTTTTTTGGCGGCGGGACTCCATCTTTACTTCTTCCTGCGCAAGTAAATGGAATCCTGAATGCTCTGGCAGAATCGTTTTGCATCCTGGATGGCGCTGAGATCAGCCTCGAAGCCAATCCTGGCACCCTCTCTTTGGAGTACCTGCAAGCCTTACGTCACATGGGGATCAACCGTTTAAGCCTGGGGATGCAGTCGGCAAATCCGGAGGAACTGCGCTTGCTGGAACGCCAGCATGGGTTTAATGACGTAATCCGGGCTGTCTCCTGGGCCAGGAGGGCTGGTTTTGATAACCTCAACCTCGATCTGATCTTCGGTTTGCCAGAACAGACGCTAGAAAGCTGGCTGCGAAACCTGGAGCTAGCCCTCAGACTGGAGCCAGAGCATTTTTCTCTATATGCCCTGACTCTGGAACATGGCACACCTCTGGCGCATTGGGCTGATCGGGGATTAATTCCACTGCCAGACCCGGACCTGGCTGCCGACATGTATGAGCAAGCTTCCCAGCGATTGGATTCGATGGGGTATATCCAGTATGAAATTTCGAACTGGGCGAATATGGATAAAATCGGCCAGCCAATAGCCTGTCGGCATAACCTGCAATATTGGCGCAACCTGCCTTATCTGGGCCTGGGAGCTGGTGCGCATGGCTACGCGGCAGGAGTCCGCACCGCCAACCTGCTCTCACCCGCAGGATATATCCGCCGGTTGACTGATAGTCTTATGGCTCCCGCCGACCTGCCGGTTGTCTTTCCCTCTACTCCCGCCACCTTGACGGCGCAACCAGTCGATCGCCAGGCGGAAATAGGGGAGACCATGATGATGGGATTGCGCCTGGTGCAGGAAGGTGTCTCTGCGGAAGTTTTCCGCAATCGTTTCGGCCAGAATCTGGATCAGGTTTTTGAGAAGGAAATTGAAGAGCTTATTTCAATTGGATTACTGGAATGGGATGGGGTCAGCCAGGGCTGCTTGCGATTAACCCAACAAGGCCGTCTGTTGGGCAACCAGGTTTTTATGCGTTTCCTTTAACCGCTAGCCCTGGCGGCTGAGTAACTGGTTAGCCAGGGTGATCAATGCCTGACCGGACTCCCCTTGCAGATTGGCCTCCGCCAGGGATTCGAGTGCCTGGCGGGTGAGCTCTGCGGCTGTTTCTTGGGTGAACTGGAGCGCCCCCTCAGCTTTGAGCTGGCTCGTCAGAGCATCCACTTCGGCTGGTTGAATGGCACCTTCAGCCCAGCGCTGGGCAAAAAGCCCGCCGAGACTGAGCCCATACACGATTGGCAGGGACTTCTTGCCGGCGAGCAGGTCGCTTGCTGTTGATTTTCCGGTCAGCGCCGCATCCCCCCAGATTCCCAAAATATCATCTTGAGCCTGGAAAGCCAATCCCAGGGAGCGCCCAAAACGGTAATAATCCTGGCAGCGGGTCTCATCTGCGCCGGCGGTCAACGCGCCGATTTCTGTGCAAGCAGACAGCAAGGCGGCTGTCTTGCCAGCCACCATCTGCCAGTAGGCTTCCATGGGCAGGCTTGCATGGCTCTCATAGGCCAGATCGAGGTACTGACCCTGAGTCAAGGTCAGGCATGCATTTTGAAGGATTTTAGCAGCCTGTAGTGCAATTTCGGGCGAAGTTGTCTTTTCAAGTTGGAGCAGCCACAGGTGCGCCAGAGTGAGCATGGCATCACCGGTGTTGATCGCTTGAGGAATCCCCCATTTTTTCCAGACAGTCGTGCGGCCGCGTCGCGTTGGGCTGTCATCCTCGATATCGTCGTGGATTAATGAGAAATTGTGCACCAGTTCAACGGCGGCTGCAGCCGGTAGGGCTGCCTGCCAGTTACCTCCCGCCGAATCGTTGCTCAACAAGACCAGAAGCGGACGAATCCGCTTTCCCCTGGCTTCGAGGCCGGACCCATCGCCTTCCCATCCCATATGGTAAGCCATCATGTAATCATAATGACCTAAATGGGGACCCTCCGATCGTAGCACCGCTCGTTTTAATTCGTCTTCAATCGCATCCAGATATTGGGTCGTCAGGTTGTCGATTGCCATGGAAGTACCGATCCTCTATGCATTAAACTCGAAAAGTTGTTCAGAAAGATAACAGGATTTAGGTCTCGATCAGTTCAATCTGCTTTAACTGCTCAAGGTTCTTCACCCCGCTGACAAACATGCAAATCTGGATCTGGCGTTGGACCAAGCGGATTGTTTCAATGGTGGCTTCCAGAGAATTCGCAGCCGCCTTGAGGAATGGGCTGGCCATCCCACCCAATGTAGCTCCCAAAGCGATGCTTTTTGCGATGTCAATTCCATCCCGGATGCCTCCAGAGGCGAAAACAATCATTTGTGGGGCTGCCCTGCGGACATTCAAAATCGCATCTGCCGTGGGAATCCCCCAATCAACGAAGGCTGCAGCCAGGCTTGCCTGATAGGAACTGGTCGCGCGGTGCATTTCAACCTGAGACCAGGAAGTGCCACCTGCTCCGGCAACATCGATCGCGCTGACGCCGGCCTCAGCCAGCTGGTAAGCCGCTTGTTCCGAAAAGCCCCAGCCAACCTCCTTGGCGATCACTGGAACGGGGAGTGCCCGGCATACCGCTTCGATTTTCCTGAGCAGTCCCGCAAAGCGTGTATCGCCCTCCGGCTGGACGGCTTCTTGTAAGGCATTGAAGTGCAGAATGAGTGCGTCCGCCTGGATCATTTCCACCGCTTTCACACATTCGGAGATTCCGTAGCCATAATTGAGTTGGATGACACCCAGGTTAGCCAGGAGCAAAATGTCCGCCGCGATGTGGCGCACCTGGAAGGTGTGCTCAAATTCGGGGTGATCGATAGCCGCTCTTTGAGAGCCGAGCCCCATGGCAATGCCGGTGACTTGGGCAGCCTCTGCCAGTGTATGGTTAATTCGTTCTGCTTCGTCAGTCCCACCGGTCATGGAAGAGATCAAGACTGGCGCGGCCAGCTTCCGGTTAAATACTTTCAGGTTGAGGTCAACATCTTCCAGGTTGATCTCCGGCAACGGTTGGTGAAGAAAGCGATAGCGTTCCAGGCCGGAAGTCAGGCCGGAACGGACATTCTCCTCCAGGTTGATGCGAATATGATCCGCTTTTCGAGAACTTATCGGCGTAACTTTTGTCATAGGGCGGTGTTCAGTGAGTGACAGGTATCTTACCAGTCCGGAAATTGATTGTCAACACAACAAGTTCTTTTGGGGATACTGTCAAATTCTTTGGGGCTTGACAGATTATTCAGCCAGGATAAAATTGGCTCTACATTTTATGCATGGAGGATAGAGAATGGCCGGCACTTTTGATGAAGTCAAAGAAATAATTGTGGATCTGCTCAATGTGGACGCGGATAAGGTGAAACCCGAAGCGCGCTTCCGAGAGGAACTAGAAGCCGATTCACTGGACCTGGTGGAATTGATCATGGCCTTCGAGGACAAATTTGGAGGGGAAATTTCGGATGAAGATGCTCAAACGATCACCACGGTTGGAGAAGCAGTCAAGTACATCGACGATCACATGCGAAATTAATCATACTGATTTACCTTGATCAGAGGCGCGGAACCCCCCGCGCCTCTTTGTGCATTTCTTAAAGGTAACCGGCTTGGATTAATTGACAAACCAGAGAGTAGCCATTATATTTGTCTCAATTCGCCAGGCTTGTAATCGAAGTCAATCGGATACTTTCGCAGAAGAGGAAATTGCCAGATGAGAAAATATACCTTACTATACCTGACGATTGGGTTGATAATCGTCGGGCTGCTTGCCTCGGCCTGTCAGCCCAGCCGGCGCCCGGTGCCAACTGAAGCAGGAGCGCCACCTGCAGCAACGGAGAGCCCAGCTGAGGAACCCCAGGAAACTGAGCCTGCTGGCGGTGAAGCGGCTCCACAAACCGAAGCCCCACCCAGCGGCTCTGAGATACCTGAGGATGTCCCCATCCCAGATTCGGCCTACGAGTTGCAGGTCTCGCGCAAAGGCAGTTTTGTTCAATACAAAATTGATGGGGAGATCGCGGATGTGGTGACTTTCTACCAGCAACAATTACCCGAGCAAGGCTGGCAAGAAGGTCGTGCCCCCGACATTTCTCAGACCAGGATGGGTACCATGCTCCGTGAAAAAGAGAATGGAGACCGCATTGCGATCAACATGCAGAAGAACGATTTGGGTGGATTTGTCTTTGTAACCATTACGTTACACAGAGCGGAATAGCAGTTTAAACCCCGCAAATCACTAATCAAATATCCTTATCTTGAATCCAAGATGAATAAAAAGCAGGATGAATCGGCTTAACAAAGCCGGTTCATCCTGCTCATAGGCATTGAACAAGGATTATTGGAAAAGGTGGGGAATTTCCTCGGGGTGAGCGGCGACTTTGACGCCCACCGCCTGGAGGGCTTTGATCTTATCGGCCGCCAGGCCGGAACCGCCCTCGACAATAGCCCCAGCATGTCCCATCCGCTTTCCAGGCGGCGCAGTCTGTCCGGCTATGAACGCCACTACTGGCTTGGTTAAGTTGTCGGCAATGAACTCGGCTGCTTTTTCCTCATCCGTCCCGCCAATTTCGCCGATCAAGACGATCTTATCGGTGTACGGGTCTGCCTCGAACATCCCCAGGGCGTCGATAAAATTCGTCCCGTTAATCGGATCGCCGCCGATCCCAACACAGGTGCTGGAGCCCATGCCTAGCAGCTTAAGCGCATACAACACTTCATAGGTTAGCGTTCCGGAGCGTGACACCACGCCCACGTTGCCTGGGATAGCAATATTCCCCGGGATGATGCCGACTTTACACTCACCAGGGGTGAGCAGACCCGGGCAGTTAGGACCCACCAGCCGCGTACCTTTTTGGTCCAGGTATAAGCGTACCCGCATCATATCCTGGACTGGCACACCCTCGGTAATACAGACAATCAACGGTAGACCCGCATCCGCGGCTTCAAAGATAGCATCCGCTGAGAAGCGCGCTGGCACAAAGATGACGCTGGCATTCGCTCCAGTGGCTTCGGCTGCAAGTTTTACCGAATCAAAGACGGGAATTTTGTCATCTAAAACCCATTCACCGCCCTTGCCAGGGGTGACGCCGGCTACTACGTTGGTGCCATACGCCACCATTTGCTGTGTATGAAATAAACCTTCATTCCCGGTGATGCCTTGAACCAAGAGGCGTGTATTCTTGTCAATCAGGATGCTCATAGTAGGGTTAGCCTCCTTTCGCCGCTGCAATAGCTTTCTGGGCGGCGTCGGCCAGCGTTTCGGCAGTGATCATGTGGGCCTCAGCCAGTATCTGGCGGCCTTCTTCAGCATTGGTCCCGACCAGGCGGACAACCATCGGGACACGCGTATCAAAATCCGCCAAAGCAGCCACGATGCCGCGTGCCACCTCATCACAGCGGGTGATTCCACCGAAAATATTGAACAGGATTGCTTTGACGTTCGGATCGGAGAGGATGATCTTCAAGGCTGCCGCGACTTTCTCGGAGCCGGCACCGCCGCCAATGTCCAGGAAGTTGGCCGGTTCTCCACCAAAAAACTTGATGATGTCCATTGTGGCCATCGCCAGGCCTGCGCCATTGACCATGCATCCAATCTGACCGTCTAGTTTGATAAATGACAGGCCGTATTTGCGCGCTTCGGTTTCAGCATGTGCTTCTACATCGATGTCGCGCATCTCTGCAATTTCGGGGTGGCGGAAAAGGGCGTTGTCATCAATAACCATTTTTCCGTCCAATGCCACCAATTGCTTTTCTGCAGTGATCACCAGTGGATTGATTTCAGCCAGGGTGGCATCAGTACCCTCATACGTGCGCCACAAAGCGTGGGCGATCTCCCCA
>Ga0209254_10005845_pt1 | contig 11312 bp, 6 predicted proteins | sample FrelakmetDIP11DI_FD_187148 | JGI IMG/M metagenome (GOLD analysis project Ga0209254, IMG submission 187148) | Freshwater lake sediment microbial communities from the University of Notre Dame, USA, for methane emissions studies - DIP11 DI (SPAdes)... | ecosystem: Environmental > Aquatic >... | reverse complement strand
CCATGGAGGAAAAGCTTCTGTATAAGATCCATGTCAGGGGTCGCGTTCAGGGTGTGGGATTCAGATGGAGCACGGTAAGAGCAGCCAGAAATCACGGCATTACAGGGTTTGTTAAAAACATGTCCGACGGAACAGTTTATATAGAAGCTGAAGGATATGGAAAACAACTGAGGCCCTTTGTTGAATGGTGTAAAGCTGGTCCGGGTTTTGGTTACGTGGAATCTGTAACAGCAGATCCTTATCCGCCTGTTAATTACAGAGATTTCCATGTTGAGTATTGAAATAAACAATAGCAGATCCATAAATCAGGGTTACAATTATTTGACTTAGCGTTTCATAAACAAAAAACACCGGCAAATGAAAAGACTTATACTACTGACGGTTATAGCTTCAATGACCCTTTTGGCTTTCGCCCAGAAATACTCACTCAGTTCACCGGACGGTAAACTGACTGCTGCTATTGAAATTGACAATGGCATTTATGTTGCCGTTTTAAAAGGACGCAGTTATGTTTTCAGACTGGGTAACATTTATCTTCAGACTGCTTATGTCTTACCAGTGAATGATGAATACAAAGTTCAGAAAATAATCCGCAATTCGATCAATGAAGTTTTAAAACCCGGGATCCGTGAAAAGTCAGCAGCCATTACCAATTCGTATAATGAACTGGAGATCAGATTCAGTAACAAGCATGCCATTACTTTCAGACTGTTTAACGAAGGGCTTGCATATCGGTTATCAACATCGTCGAAAGATAATTTAACTATTATCAAAGAAAACCTTGACCTCTATCTTGAGACAGGCGATTCAGTAAGGTTTCAATCATCGGAGACTTTTAACTCGGCATACGAAACTCCTTATGAGTATAAAAAAATACCGGAGATAGGGAAGGGAAAGCTGTGTAATCTGCCTCTCCTCGTGGAAAAACAGAACGGATTATTTGTAATGGTAACTGAAGCCGACCTGTACAATTATCCCGGATTATGGTTTCAGGGTACCGGTCAGGCACAGCTTGCTGCCGTGAATCCGCCTTACCCAAAAGATTTAACCAGATCAGGCAGTGAGTATAGTAAAAAACAGGTTGCAGGAACATATGGTTACATTGCAAAAGTTGCGGGGAAAAGGAACTATCCATGGCGCATTTTTGCAGTTGCAGGAGACGAGAAGGACCTCGTTTCGAACAATATGGTCTGGTTACTTGCCTCACCAAGCACAATTAATGATATTTCATGGATAAAGCCCGGGGTTGTAATGTTTGACTGGTGGGCAAAACATAATATTTACGGGGTTGATTTCAAAACCGGGATAAACACCGAAACAGCTAAATACTTCATTGATTTCTGTGCAGAACAGGGATTCAGGTATTTCCTTTTTGACGATGGGTGGTGCCCAAGTGATAATTTACTGACAACAGTACCTGAACTAAATATGTCTGAAGTTACGGGATATGCTAAAACAAAAGGAGTGGATATTTTGCTGTGGGTAATCTGGCATACACTTCAAAGACAATGGGATGAGGCATTTGATCAGTTCGAAAAATGGGGAATAAGGGGAATTAAAGTTGACTTTATGAACCGTGACGACCAGCCTATGGTCGAATTTTATGAAGCAGTTGCAAGGGAAGCTGCTGAAAGAAAGATGGTGGTGGATTTTCACGGAGCATACAAGCCTGACGGATTAAGACGTAAGTATCCCAATGTGCTGACACGTGAGGCGCTTATCGAATTTGAATACAATGGCTGGACAAATCAGGATGATCCGGTTCATCATAATCTGTTACCCTATATCAGAATGTTTACGGGTCCAATGGACTATATCCCTGCAACAATGCGAAATTCTACTAAAGATAATTTCCGTCCGGTTGGCGATTATCCAATGGGGCAGGGGACCAGGGCTCATGCAATGGCACTGTTTGTAATCCTGAACAGCCCAATGACTATGCTTCCCGATTCTCCTTCGGACTATTACCGCGAAAAGGAGTGTACCGATTTTCTCACGAAAATACCTGTTGAGTGGGACGATACAAAATTGCTGCAGGGTAAAATTGCGAAATTTACTGTTTTAGCGCGCCGGTCAGGAAATGAATGGTACATCGGGGCAATTACCGACTGGAACGAACGTACAATCGATTTGAAAACAGACTTTCTGGAACCCGGGAAATACAGGCTGGAAGCTATTGAGGATGGTATAAATGCAAATAAAAGAGCAGAAGATTATAAGAGAGTTGAAAAGGAATTCCAGACTGGGGATATTCTTAAGCTGAAGCTGGCTTCAGGAGGAGGCTGGGTGGCAAGGGTGGTACCAATAAAATAGACTTGTATGAGGTAATACAGGTAATTGCTTTTTAAACAGGGATTATACTTATTTTTTATCCAGAACCACTCCTGTTGATTTATATGAAAAAACAGGTTCCTTCCGGGAGACCGGTTCACTGACTCTTAACGCTTTGAAATTTCCTCCTGCCACATCATCCAGGACTATAGCGGTTCTGTAGTCTTTCTTTTCACATACCAGAACAACATTCTCGAAAGAAATTCCCTTTGCATGGCGGATATAAAAACCCCAGGCAGGAAGCTCTTTGAACATCGAAAACTCAGGGTAGGCAGAAGCCATTTCCGGGACTTTATCAAGCTCATTCAAACCCACCTTTGCAAAAGCTGCATTTCCGCCTCCGGGATAATGGATCTCAATATTCTTTAAAGTGACATTTTCAATTACTGCATCAGGCATTCCGACTATTGATGACGGGGAGATGTTCCTGGGCATGTCCTCAACCGGTCCCTCATAATTGTAGCCTGCATCGGGCTTGTTCGCAGGTACTTCTGCATAAACATTCGATATTGAGATATTATTCATTTTACCTTTCCTGCCTGCCCTTCGTTCCCCTATCCTCAGGAAAATAACATTCCCTGTATTTAGCGATCTCAGGCTGTCGACAACGACGTTCTCGACAACGCCTCCGTCAACTGCCGCGAAGGTAACGGCTGACCTGAATGTATCAAACACGAGATTGTTAATGATTTTTATATTCCTGAATCCTCCGTTGGAAGCAGTTCCGAATTTAATGCCATTTGCGCTTGTCCGTACCGTGTTATTATGAATATATACATTCTGACAGATAAAATCGGCCGAGTGCGATTTCAGGCATATCCCGTCATCGGCAGCATCAAAATATGAGTTGGTGACACTGACGCTGTCGCAATCAACTATGTCAATCCCGTCATTATTCCAGTATGATTTACTGTCGACCATAATTCTGTCAATTATTACATTTCTGCACTGATCATATTGCTGATTCCAGCTCCCGGGATCTTTCAGTGTTATACCTTCAATCCTTACATTTCTGCATCCCCGGAAATATATATTCTGAGGACGTATTGTCTCTCTCGGGCGGTCATATTTCAATGGATCGGCTATAACTCCCTTGTGGATCAGGTCAACAAGATTATTGGCAACCTCGAATCCCCTGCCGTCGATCACACCTTTACCAGTAATTGCGATATTCTGCTGATCAAGTGCAAATATCAAAGCGGTCCAGTTGTGATTCATCTGGTAATCGAGGGGATTTACAGAGCCAACCAGGATAGCGCCCTCCTCCAGTTGAATAGTCACATTGGACTTGAGATAAATAGTACCGGTAAGGTATCTCCCCACATAAAAAACCAGCCTGCCTCCGCCATTTGAGCTGATGTAATCAATTCCTTTCTGGATCGAGTTGGTGTTCATTGTGGTACCGTTCGATTTTACTCCGAACATGGATGCGTTGTAATCCTTCGCCAGTAATATTGCTGAGGATAATAAGAATAATGTGATCAATAAGTACTTAGTTGGTTTCATTATATTTAGGTTTAAAAAGTAGTTTTTTACATCCCCCTAACCCCCTTCAAAGGGGGAATTTATTGACGTTATGCCGTTTTGCGGTTTTGCAGTTTGTTCAATAAAAAGAAACCGGACCAATCAGGCCCATTGATTGCAATGGCTGAACCTTGTTCTTTTCGTTTGTCCAGTACCGGGCGATCGGATTCCCTGTAAGTGATTTCATATAGTTACCCATTGTTGTTGTGACTTTTATTTCCAGGATGTTTTCCCCCCTGACAAGATAATCACTAACAGGGAAAACTCTCCGACCAAACCATTTAATCCCGCACTCCCTTCCATTTATTTTTAATTCCGAGATGCCATACACTTTCCCAAGATTCAGAAAAAGCGGCTTGATATCTGTAATTACAATGAAATTACGGTAAATAACATTTCCGGCGAAATCCACAAATTCCGGCAAATCTTTAAGATCCGCTAATGTATCAATCTTAGCTACCTTTACCGAACCATCACGGCAGTGCCTGAATTCAGCGCTCCAGCCATTGAGTAATGTTTGAGCTGATAAACTTTCTGCCGGCAGAGGTTTCCATTCGGGGCCGTTCTTTTGCCTGTCAAAGACAAAAAGGAATGACTCGGCCGGACCCATTTCAAGTTCCAGGCTGTAGTTTTTATCAAGCGTAACCCTATATCGTTTTCCATCCTCAGGATTCCAGATCCATAGATGCCTGTTGGATACAATATCTCCGGGAAAAGTAATTCTTGTATTGTGTGTATTATGGATATGGGAATTGATGATAAAGAAGATCTCTGACCCGTCATCCGACTGGTAACGGTTCTGAAAAACATACGGATTGGGATCTGCAATTTTCAGATATGGTTTAATATTATATTTCTCCTGCACACTTCTGTACCAACTTATAAAATCCTTTTCGGGCTTTTTGAGCAAAATAAACCTGTCGGGGAATGATTTCATTTTATTAATCCATCCGGTCACTTCCTTATCCCTGATTGCAGAATCCTTCCATCCGGGAGACTTTGAGGGAAATGTTTCAATGCAGAACACTCTGCCGCCGGAGGAGATGAATTCATAAAGTTTCTCGGCTGTTTTGGGATTCAGGCTGTCAACCTGAATGAGAAAAATAGTATGGTATTTCTTTGGACCGTACTGCATTATCCCTTTTTTCATTTCAGAATCGCTTATGACCCTTTGCGAAACATAATCGCAGCCATTGCCGTTTTTATTTATAGCTTCCCAGACCAGAGACAGGTATTCAACATGAACTACGGATGGAAATGGTTCCATCTGGGCACCTATGTTACTCCACATATCATCATTCGGAGGAAGGATTGCAATGTCAGTGAACATCGAAACATTTTGCAGTAGAGATGACAGCCGTCCCTTATATTCACTATATAAATGAAAATATGGCCACCATGTGTTGTTTTCATTATAATAACCGCCGTACCTGATCCATCCGGGGTAAGGAGCATCAGGAGGCGAATAATTGAATCCATGAAGAACCGAATGTGAAACTCCTGCGATGGCACTCTGGTCGCCTCCGATTTTCAGGTTCTCCAGAGTCGTATTAAAAACGGTGTAAGTATCTGTCATTTCCTCACAGCTGACAACTCTTTTCCCTGTCAGATTAGCGGCTGAGGAGACGTACTTGCTGATCATTGTATATGCTCTGCCCCTTCTGTAGTCATCTTCAGGCATCTCTTCCCCGACCTTATGCTTAAGCCAGTTCATTGTCCATGATTCGGATTCAGGAATATCGTAGTAAAAACTGCTTTCCAGCGGGAAGAAGCTTCGTCCGTAAGCCTGAGCCCGCGATTTAACATTCAATTCTTTACACCATCCGCAATATGTATTGATAAAGCGTTCCTCCAGGAGCTCTGCTTTTGTCAGCTCAAAATCATATCTTATCCTGCGCACCATAGCTTCAATCTCCGGTGACATGTCAACCCCGTATTTAAAATCAGTAACATTTCCCATCGCCCCTGTTTTAAAAAGGATCAGAGGTAGATATGTTATCAGGTCATATCCCCTTCTTTTCCTGAACTCCTCCGGGATATCGAAAGTCCAGTTCGATCCTTCAAGTTCCATGCTGTCGGTGAAAAGAGCGCGGATATTTCCCGACAGGGGACCTGTTCTTTTTTGAATTGCATCCGACATCCGGTTAAGGTATTGACTGACAAAAGCTTTGTTATAATGATTCAATACCGGGCCAGTGGCTCCCGGAGCACCATTAATTACCTGCATAAATCCGCTGATCTTAACAAGGGCATATAAAGCGTATTTACCTTTGGGGACTGAAATCTTTAATACCTTTTTTCCAGGTAAGGAGCTAAGGTCAACGATCTGATCAGTGTCCGACAGGGGATCAGGGACAAGGGTTAGTGTAAGCATTTCCATTGTTCTTCCGGGGAAAGGAGAACTTATTGCAGGATCGGCTTCCCTGAATAAATCAAATTCTGATATCTCATATTCAAGAGGTCCGTTCAGCTTTTTGACCCCGATGACAACAATCTGTGCGCGTTCTTCCCCTTCGAGATATTCAGCACCGAATGGCCAGCCAGAGCCAACGATCAGATCGCAGGTCATTCCCAGGGTTTTAGCTTCATCAAAGACAGTTTTCAGCATATCGATCCATTCATTGCTCAGCCACTCTAAGGATGGCTTGCCCATGTCATCCCCCTCAAAACGTGTTGGAAATTCGACCGGGTTTATTTCAACTCCCCCTATGCCTGCATCTTTTAATATCCGGAGCTCCCTAACAAGCTCCTTTGCTTCCACTTTATTCCCGTTCCACCACCACCTGACAAAAGGACGGTAATAATGTGGTGGATTTTTAAACAGCGTATAGAGATCCGGATCAGGCTGACTTAGGGTACTGGGGATTGTGGTTTCAGAAGAAATGGAATACTTTCCTGCGATAGTAGATGCAGCTGACAAAAAAATGCTTTGGGAAATAAATTTACGACGGTTCATTTTGTTGAAAATCTGAAATTAAACATTTAACTTCAAAAAAGAAAAAAGAGAGCATAAGGATATTATAAATCATTTTAATTATCAGGGGATGAAAACAAAAAAACTTACACGTCGTCAGGCAATTGCAGTTACTTCAGCAGGATTTGCCGGTTCATTCCTGAGTTTTCCCTTCAGGTCGTTCGGGATCAGAAATGATCAGCAACTCAAAACCCTTGCAATAAATGGCGGTGATAAAGTCCATCCTGGTTCATGGCCACAGTGGCCTTACTGGGATCAGTCTGCTGAAAAAGGGATCCTTGAAATGTTCCGGTCGGGCCGCTGGTGGAGGGGCAACGGGGAATATGTTGCAGAATTTGAGAAAAAATATGCAGAACTGATGGGCGCAAAATGTTGTCTGGCAACAGCAAGCGGAACAACGGCGCTTCTGACAGCCCTTCATGTGCTTGGAGCAGATGCAGGCGATGAGGTTCTGGTATCACCCTACACATTTATTGCAACCTATAATGTGATCTTCGGGAGCAAAGTCCTGCCTGTTTTTGTTGATTCTGATCCGGAGACATTCCTGATTGATCCTAAAAAGATTGAAGCAAAGATCACCGACCGGACCGTTGCCATTGTACCAGTGCATATTTACGGATTGCCGGTCGACATGGACAGTATAAACAGAGTTGCAAAGGCTCACAATCTTAAAGTTATTGAGGATGCCTGTCAGGCATGGCTTGCAGAATACAGAGGCAAAAGAGTCGGGTCGCTCGGAGATCTCGGATGTTTCAGTTTCCAGAATTCAAAACATCTTCCTTCCGGTGAAGGAGGCGCCATTCTTGGAAATGATGAAGATATTATGGACCGTTGTCATGCTTACCACAATTGCGGCAGACCTTACGGCAACATGAAAAAAGTTACAGGGAATGCCTATAATGGAATGAATTACAGGATGCAGCAATCGCAGGCTTTAATTCTTATGTCTCAGATGAGCCGTATTGAAAAGGACAATGACATCCGCCTTTCCAATGCCCTTTACCTTGATAAAAAGCTGAAAGAGATACCAGGTATTGTACCTTACAAGCTGGCTGAGGGAGCAACGAGGGCAGTATATCATTTATACCCGTTCAGATATCTGAAAGAAAAGTTCAATGATGTTCCGAAAGAAAAATTCATCAGGGCTCTTAATGCCGAAGGGATTCCATGCAGCAGCGGATATGGCAAACAAAACAAGGACGGACTGATTGAGGAACAACTTGCTTCGAAGGGATTTAAAAGACTGTTTTCGGAAACAAGGCTTAAGCAGTGGCGCGAGGAGAATCAGCTACCTGGAAATGATCAGCTTTGTGATGAGGCAGTTACTTTTTATCAGAGTATATTGCTGGGCAGCAAAGCTGATATGGATGATATTGTAAATGCAATTTCCAAAATTTATCAAAACAGGAATTCACTTAGTTGAAGGTTCTCAAACGTAAATTGTTAAATATTGCGGATTTGGCTTCGCCGAGCTCGCTTTGCTCGGTTCGGATTTTTGATTTCGGATTTTTAGATTGATAATTCTATTTTATAAATTTACCCGGATTACATTTCAATATGAAAATTAAAGGATTAATTGTCATATTCCTGTTGTTTCTGTGGTCATTTGGCTGCAGGCATGCTTCAAATGACATATTTCTTGTTCAAAAATCTGATTCACTTTCAATTATTTCTGAAAGAATTGCACTTGATTTTCCGCTCACTGAGAGCGATATTGATCAGCAGTTAAAGGAGAAAACAGGAAATTTCACGCCTGAAGAAAAAGCAGCATGGGAGAAGAATAACTGGCTTGAATGGAAGATAGTTAACAGGGAAAAGAGATACTTCAAGAAGGCAGTATCAAATCTTATCTTAATAAAGAGTTTTTTTCTGGATCGTACCATGAGAGACAGCCTTGAAGCTGCTGATCCTGAGATAGTGTACCGTAAGAGGCATACCCAATCAATAATAAGGGTATCAGAAAATAAGCCGGATCCTGTCATACCCGTAAACATGACAGTCAATTACACATTGACCGTGGATGCTGACGCTGTTCCGGCCGGCGAAATTGTAAGGTGCTGGCTGCCATATCCAAAAGAAAATCATCAGCGTCAGAAAAATACTGAACTACTTTCAACATCGCATGGTAATTTCATCATAGCTCCGGATTCCACCATACATAAATCAATTTATATGGAATCAAGGGCAGAAAAAGGATTTCCTGTTATTTTTAAGGTTTCATTTAGTTTTCAGTCATCAGGACAATATTTTGATCCTGAAGAAATTAATATCAGACCATACGATAAAGGTTCGCCACTTTATAAGGAACATACCTCAGAACAGATTCCTCACATTTGCTTCACTGAGAAAATCAGACATCTGACCGACACCATAACGGGTAATGAAGAGAGACCATTTGAAGTTGTCAGGAAGATTTATTACTGGTTTACCAATAATATTCCATGGGCAGGCGCTCAGGAATATTCGATAATGTCAAATATTCCTGAGTATGTTTTGGAGAACAGGAGAGGAGACTGTGGAATGCAGACATTTCTTTTCATGTCGATGCTGCGGTACAAGGGAATTCCCGTCAGGTGGCAGAGCGGCTGGAAAATACCACCTGATGCAAAAAACCTGCATGACTGGTGCGAAGTTTATTTTGAAGGTACCGGCTGGGTGCCTGTAGATATATCTTACGGGCTTCAATATTCAACTGATCAGAGGACACGGGATTTTTACATTTCAGGGATTGATTCTTACAGGCTCATAATTAATGATGGTGTGGGAGGGAACCTTTATCCTGAAAAGAAATTCCTGAGAAGTGAGCCAAACGATTTTCAGAGAGGTGAAGTTGAATGGAGCGGAGGAAATCTCTATTTCGATAAATGGGACTATGAAATGGAAATAACATACAATAAATGAGATTATTTAAAGCAAATCCTTGGTTGCAGATTAATTCAATAGCTGCAATCTTAATCATGATAACAAGCTGCCGGCAGGAAGCGGTAAATTATTACAAGAATGAGATTGACTCAATAGGCATATTCTGGGTACCTGATCTGCGTGAGGGTATTTTTGAAGCGGAACTGATTTCGAGTGGTCAGGATCTGATTCTTAAAGGAGAAACCGACGTACAGGAAGCAAAGGATGCTATCACTGGTCTGTTAAAGCAAAATGCCGTTGATTTTATTGACAGTCTGCAGGTTCTCCCTGATATTTCGGTAATTACCAGACCATGGGGACTGGTAAGGGTAAGTGTTTGTAATATCAGGCTCTTTTCATCATACGATTCGGAAATGACCACACAGGCATTAATGGGAACGCCGGTAAAAATTTTGAAAGAAGATGGTGGCTGGTTCCTGATCCAGACGCCTGATTTGTATTTAGGATGGGTTGACAGTGATGCTGTGGAGACTAAAAGCACAAATGAATATGATGAGTGGAAATCTTCGCAGCGGTTATTTTATACTGGTAAGACAGGAGATATCTACGCTGATCCTTCCGGACTAAAGGTAATTTCAGATATTGTCGCAGGTTGTATAGTTGAAATGACAGGCATTCAGAAAGAAATATACGAGGTAAAGCTGCCCGACGGCCGCAAGGGATTAATTTCCCGTGGAATGGCAATACCATTTGATCAGTTCCCGGCTGAGTCATATCTCAAGCCTGAAAACCTGGTAGCCACTGCAGAATCATTTATGGGAATTCCGTACCTGTGGGGTGGTACCTCATCAAAAGGGTTCGACTGCAGCGGATTCGTAAAAACCATATATTTTCTGAACGGAATTATTCTCTCCCGCGATGCATCCCAGCAATTCCAGTACGGGATCAGGTTAAGAATGAGACGGGAAGCGCTCCCGGATTCTCTGAAACAGGGAGATCTGTTGTTCTTTGGTTCCTCACGCCGTGGCAGACCAAGAGCAACTCATGTCGGGATGTACATTGGTGATACAGAGTTCATCCATAGCTCCGGGATGGTAAAAATAAACAGCCTTGATTCAACAAGGACAAATTTCAGCAGGTTACGCCGCGATTCCTTTATCGGTGTCAGAAGAATCATCGGAGCTCCTTATGGAAAAGGAATTCAACCGATTCTGGATCATGGATGGTATAAATAGCTCAAGGTGCCGGGTGCTTGGTGCTGGGTGCTGGGTGCTGGTTAGTTTGGTAAATACAAAACTATGAATAAGAGAGAATTCGTAAAATACAGCAGTTATCTGATAGGAGGAACTTTCGTAAGCGGACAGGTTGTGAATGCGGGTCCGTTTTTAACAGAAAAGAAAGTTAAACGAAAGAACGGGAGCAGGCTGGAGCTACGATTTTATCCCTTTACACTTCAGCTTAAACATGCATTCACACTTTCGACAAGTTCGAGGACAACAACACCGGTAATGCTTACCGAAATTGAATATGACGGGGTAACCGGATACGGGGAAGCATCGATGCCGCCATATCTTGGCGAGAGTCAGGAATCGGTAGCAAAGTTTCTGTCATTGTTAAATCT
>Ga0209254_10005844_pt1 | contig 11314 bp, 11 predicted proteins | sample FrelakmetDIP11DI_FD_187148 | JGI IMG/M metagenome (GOLD analysis project Ga0209254, IMG submission 187148) | Freshwater lake sediment microbial communities from the University of Notre Dame, USA, for methane emissions studies - DIP11 DI (SPAdes)... | ecosystem: Environmental > Aquatic >... | reverse complement strand
GTACCGGTCCTGAAGGGTCACGCCAGGCTGGAGCTGGCCCAGCTGGCCGGTGTCCCCTTGCTGGTTCTGCAGTGCTCGCGTGTTTCGGCGCATGCCTGCCTGAGGCGAGTTGGATGATTAACTTGCAGATTATAGCATGCCGGAACCCGCCTGCAACGCCGCATGGCGCCCTGCCACCGGGTCGAGAAGGCCTCCCGATGCGCGATCCGAAAAGCCGCTGGCTGGCCCCAGCACCTTGGGCCTTGCCTTGCGCTCGCCCAGTCTCCGTCCTCGCTCACGCCTTCGTTGCCCCAGAGGCGGGCAGAGGCGGATCCTGTCGGCAGGGGGCAGGAAAGGGCCGCCGGGTCTCGCCACCCGAACGGGGTGAGGCGGGACAGCGGTCTTCGCAAGCGCTACTGGCTGCGCTGGAGCAGGCTGTCGGCCAGCGCACGCAGCTCGGAGCCGGCCGGCCCGACTGGCTGGGCGGCTTCCAGCGCCCCCAGCGCCTGCCGAGTGTGGACTTCCGCAGCCTGGCGCGTGGCATCCAGGACGCCGGCTGCCTGCAAGGCCTCCCGCATCCTGGCGAGTCCGAGGTGGGTGGTATCGGCGTTTGCCCAAAGCCCGGCGAAGTCGGGCGAGGTGCTCAGGCCCATCAGCACCGGCAGGGTCTTCTTGCGCTGGATCAAGTCGTCGCCTGAGGGTTTGCCAGTGATCGCCGGCTCGCCCCAAATGCCGAGGAGGTCGTCCAGGATCTGGAAGGCGAGCCCCAGGTGCAGGCCGAACTCGGCGTACCGGACAACCTGCGGCTCGGAGGCGCCGGCGATAAGCGCGCCGGCGGCGGCGGCCGCCTCGATCAGGGCCGCGGTCTTGCCGGCGATCATCTCCAGGTAAGCCGGCTGTGTGACGTCGGGCGACTGCTCGAAAGCCAGATCGAGATGCTGCCCCTGGGTCAGGCGCAGGCAGGCGTGGTCCAGCCGGTCGCGCACTGCCAGCACGGCGTGCGGATCGACCGAGCGCATCGCCAAACGCGAGGCCGCCTGATGGGCGGCGACGAACAGGGCATCCCCGGTGTTGATCGCTTGGGCGATCCCCCACTGCTTCCACACCGTCGGCCGGCCGCGGCGGGTGTCGCTCCGGTCCTGTATGTCGTCATGCACCAAGGAGAAGTTGTGGATCAGCTCGACCGCCGCGGCCGCCGGAAGCGCCTGCTGCCAATCCCCGCCGGCGGCGGCGCCGGACAGCAGGGTTAGCAGAGGCCGCACTCGCTTGCCGCGGGCGGCCTGCCCGTCGCCGTCCCACCCCAGATGGTAGGCGATCATCTGGGCGAGCCCGCCATACCAAGCCGGCGGGAAGCTGACGAGCGTCAGGCGCAGCTCGGTTTCGATGGCCGGGAGCATGCGGTGCGTCAGGTCGCCGCCGGGATTCATGGGCGCGCCACCAGGGGCACTCGGCGCAGGTCGGCGAGCGTTCGGCAGCCGGTGACGAACATCGCCGTGCGCACTTCGGCGGTCGCCAGCCGCAAGCTGTCGCTGACGGCTTCTACCGACACGGCGGCGCTGCGAAGGAAGGGGCCGGCAAGGCCTCCGAGATCGGCGCCCAGTGCCAGGCACTTGGCAATGTCCAACCCGCCACGCAGTCCGCCCGAGGCGATCAGTGGAACGTCAGGAAGAGCCTGGCGCACCTGCTGTACGGCATCTGCCGTGGGGAGCCCCCAGGAGCGGAAGGCGGCGGCCAACTGACGCTGGTGCTCATCGCGTGCGCGATGCATCTCGACCTGGGACCATGAGGTGCCGCCGGCGCCGGCGACGTCGATCGCCGCCACCCCGGCCTCCACCAACCTCCGAGCGGCGTCGGCCGAGATTCCCCAGCCGACTTCCTTGGCGATCACCGGGACTTCCAGCGTGTGGCAGACGGCCTCGATGCGCCGCAGCAAGCCCGAGAAGCGCGTGTCCCCCTCGGGCTGCAGGGCTTCCTGCAGGGCGTTCAGGTGCAGGATCAAGGCGTCGGCGCCGATCATCTCGACGGCTCGCCGACAGTGGTTGACGTCATAGCCGTAGTTCAGCTGGACCGCTCCCAGATTGGCGAGGAGCAGGATGTCTGGCGCCAGGTCGCGCACCTGGTAAGTATCGGCCAGGGAAGGGGTCTCGAGCGCGGCGCGCTGGGACCCTAGGCCGAGGGCGACGCCATGCTGCTGGGCGGCTTCGGCCAGGGTGCGGTTGATCCGGCGGGCCTCAGCCGTTCCGCCGGTCATGGAGGAGATGAGGATGGGCGCCCGGAGAGGTTTGCCCAGGAAGCGCAGGCGGCAATCGACCTCGGCCAAGTCGATTTCAGGCAGCGGGTTGTGCAAGAAGTGCAGGCAGGAGAGCCCGCTGGACTGCCCGGATTGGACGTCCTCCTCTAGATTCACCCGTAAGTGGTCGGCCTTGCGCTTGGCGGTGTCCGTAACTTCCCCCCTGGCCTGGTGTTGGTTACGCGGGTAGAGATGTTACCAGCCGGTGGGGTGGCATGTCAACTTGCCCCGAAGGCGTACCCGGTATACAATCGAACCAATGAGATTAGCCCCGAGGCGAGGAGACGCGGTCATGGAAGAGACGTACGAGGACATCAAGAAGATCATCGTGGACCTTCTGGGGGCCGAAGAGTCGAAGGTCACCCGGGAGGCGCGGTTCCGTGAGGACCTTGAGGCGGACTCTCTGGACCTCGTCGAGTTGATCATGGCCTTCGAGGAGAAGTTCGGGGGGGAGATTTCCGACGAAGATGCGCAGAAGATCACTACGGTCGGCGAAGCTGTAGACTATATCGATCAGCGTATGAAGAAGGTCTGAGCGCGCGCTGTCCGCCTCGAGCCGGCCCATGGCCGGCTCGATTGATTCTCAGGCAGGGGATCGGCGCCGCGCGGTCGAGGCTCGTGGCTTGGCTCCGGGCTTGCGCCGCGTCGGTCGCGGCTGGATGAGCTGCGACAGCTCGTCGTCTTCCTGTTGCTGCTCGCCCAGATAGTCGACCATGAACTGGGACCGGCGCATACGCAACGCCATCGGGGCCACCTGGCGGATGTCGTGCTCTTCGGCCTGGCTGCGCCCGTCGGCGACCGCATGCGCCCGGGCTGCCTCGAACAGGGTGATCTCAGCCCGCAGCGACTCGATCCCCATCTCCTTGATCAAACGCAGGCCGAGGGTTTCCGCCGCGGGTGAGATGGTCGTGGCGGGCAGAGCAGCTCGCGCTTGTGCGATCTCCTCGGCCGCAGCCAGCGTCTCGTCGGCATATTCCTGCGCGAGCCGACGTGGGCTGGCGCGGTAGCTGACGGAGCGGCGGTAAGCCTCCATCCGGTCGGTCTGCTCCTCCAGGCCGCGCACCACGACGCGTAGGCCGAAGCGATCCAGGATCTGGGGGCGAAGCCGCCCCTCCTCGGGGTTCATCGAGCCGATCAGGACGAAGCGGGCTCGGTAGACAGCCGCCAGCGGGCCGCGGTGCACGGTATAGATCCCCTGGGCGGCGGCGTCCAGGATCGCGTCGACGATCTCATCGCCCAGCAGGTTGACTTCGTCGACGTAGAGCAGATTCTGGTCGGCGCGGGCCAGCAGCCCCCGGCTGAGGCGCAGCCGTTGGTGGATGGCCGCCCGTTCGTCCAGCCCGCCGACCACATCTTCAATTCGGGCGTTTAGGGGGAGCTCGATCAGGCGCACCCGGTCCTGGTAGACCAGCGATTCGCCCTGGGCATAGCGTCGGGCGCAATCGGGGCAGATGGCATCCTGGCCGCCGGCCTGCACATCCTCGGGCAGGCAGCCGTAGGGACATAGGCTGCGGCTGACCGGGGGCAGGAGGTCGGTCAGGCTGCGCACCGCGGTCGTTTTGCCGGTGCCGCGGGGGCCGATAAGCAGCACGCCGCCCACGTTGGGATTGACCAGTCCGAGCATGAGCGCCAGGCGCATCTCCCGTTGGCCCACGAGCGCCAGGAAGGGATAGACCACGGCGTCGGTGAGGCCGATGTCCGCCGCAGAGGCTGCCTCAAGGAAGCGCTTGGAAGACGTGCGCTGCAACAACTCGGTGAGCGAGCCGATACGTGGGGGTTGGGCTTCAGCGTGGCCGGTCATTCGGGCGGGCGATCCTCTCGGCGGGCAGAGTCAGCCGGTCAATCCATATCCTGCTTGAGTTCACCGGTGTCGCTGGTATGCAGCCGCTCCGGTTCCTCGAACAGGACGTCCATCACCTCGAAAGTCAGCTCGGCCATCATGGGCGGCAAGGGAACGGTCGCCGGCGGCCTGGCACGTTCGCCCGGAGAGGGAGGCGGGGAGCGGCGCGCGGGGGGACGGTCGTACGTGCGCTTGCGAAGGATGCGCGGCTCGTCCGTCAGCCAGCCAACGTAGTACCCTTCCACGTCATACACCTGCCGCGAGGTCGTGGCCCAGCCAACCCACTCGCCCATCACGTTGTACAAGTAGGGGAACACCATGAAGGCTTCCCAATCGCCGACGGTGTTGTAGATCGGAATGAGCTTGGCAACAGGCTTGGCGGTCATGCGGCGGTCCGGGAGCGTGCCATCTTCCCCATTATACAGGCCCGCATGGCAGGGCCAGCTTACGGTCGCCCGACGGTGGCCTCACTCGATGTCTGAGTATGTCCAGAACCGGTTGGCCAGGAAATTCCAAAACAACACCACGACCACCGCCGCCGCCAGTGCCAGATTGGCCCCCAGCACTACCGGCGAAGGAAGGTTGGACGGGGGCAGGGAGGTTCGCCCGGCAGCGGCGATCAGCCATTCGGCGACTCGCGTCATCGGCTGCTCGAGGACGGCGACCAGCGGGGTGCGGATGGCCAATCCGACCACCGAAACCAAGAAGAACTGCGTCGCCTGGCGGGTGAGCGGCTTGCTGCGCGAGTCCGGGTAGGTCCAGTAGCGGTTCCACACGAAGTTGCTGCTGACTGCCGCAGTGAAGGACACGACGCTCGACAGCACAATCCCCAGACCGGTGCGGCGGAGCAGCAGGTTGAACACGCCGAAGTCGACCAGAGCGCCGACCACGCCAACCACGGCGAACTTCGCGAAGCGTGACGCCTCCCGCCTGCGGCGGGTGGTAGCCAGGTTCATAGGCGCGCCCGGAAGTCGACGATCGTCGCACTCATCCCGGCTTCAAGGTCGGTGGTCGGCGACCATCCGAGCAGCGCGCGGGCGCGCGTGATGTCGGGCTGGCGACGTTGGGGATCCGCCGGCGCTCGGCCTTCCGGAACGCTGCGCACCCCGGCCGAATTGTCGGTCAATTGGTTCACGACCTCGGCCAACTGGGCAATGGTGATCTCGGTCGGGTTGCCGAGGTTGACCGGCTCGTGCGCATCCGACATCAGCAAGCGGTATAGCCCGTCGACCAGATCGTTGATATAGCAGAAGGAACGCGTCTGCTGGCCCTCGCCGTACAGCGTCAGGGGCTGACCGCGCAAGGCTTGGCAGATGAAGTTGGGGACTGCCCGGCCGTCGTCCAGGCGCATGCGCGGGCCGTAGGTGTTGAAGATGCGGGCGATGCGCGTGTCAAGCCCGTGGTAGCGGTGGTAGGCCATGGTGATCGCCTCGGCAAAGCGCTTGGCCTCGTCATATACGGAGCGGGGACCGGCAGGATCAACATGGCCGAAGTACGTCTCGCGCTGGGGATGCTCTTGCGGGTCGCCGTAGACCTCGGAAGTCGAGGCCAGCAGGAAGCGCGCCTGGTTGACGCGCGCCAAGCCGAGGGCATTGTGCGTGCCCAGCGCCCCGACCTTAAGGGTCTGGATGGGAAGCTGAGGGTAGCCGTAGGGGGAGGTCGGATTCGGGCTGGCGGGCGAGGCGAGATGCAGCACGGCATCGACCCGGCCGGGGATGAAGATGAAGTTGGAGACGTCGTACTTGATGAAGCGGAAGTCCTCTCGACCGGCCAAGTGGGCGATGTTCTCGACTTGCCCGGTGACCAGGTTGTCAACCACGACGACCTGATGGCCTTCGGCGAGCAGCCGATCACACAGATGGGAACCGATGAACCCGGCACCGCCTGTTACCAAGACTCTCACTTGTGATTCCTCCTTGCCAGTTCGAGGGCGGCCGCGCTCGCTGCGGTGGCGAGCGGTGGTCTCAGCATGGAGCCGGCTTCAGGCTTACCCCTTCCAGTCCATTGCCGCCGTCTGGTTGTCGCCGGTAAGTCGCTGGCCCCGGCCGGTCTGCGCATCGACGATCCATAGGTCGCCTCGATACAGTACCGCCACGCGGTCGCCCGCCGGCGACCAGGCCAGCGGGCGCGGGGTCAAGCCGGCCTCTCCCGGGGGCGGGAAGAGCAGGGTTGCTTCGCTCCCATCGCGATCGACGACACTCAACTGATAGCTGCTGTTCTGGCTTTCGAGCGGTGCCACGGCTTGCAGGTAAGCGAGGCGATACGCCAGCTCGCCGCCCGCTGCGACGGTCGCCGGTGAGGCGGCAGGGTAGGCGAACATGCCAGTCTGGGGTACCAGTGCTACGCTGGCGGAGGCCTCGCTGATCCATGCCGAGAGGTCGAAGGCTGGTGACGAAGCTGCGCTTTCCAGACCCTGCGGCGGGGCGTGGTCGACGAAATACAGGGACTGGTTGTCCCCGCCCCAAGACACACCCGGTACCCACGCCCAGTCGGAGAACGATTGGAAGGGTTGGATATCGACCAGCGGTTGCAGTGCGGGCTCGTCGAGCGGGACGAGGCCGATGCCGTCGGCGCGGGCATACGCAAGCTGGCTGCCGTCCGGCGCCCAGGCGTACGAAGTCCCCCACCAGCCATACTGTCCGCCGGCGTTGCTCTCGATCACCTGCTGGCGCTCGGTTGCGCGCCCGGCGAAGGTCAGCGTAAGGAGCCACAAGTCGTTGTTGGCCTGCCAGCCCGGAGCGCCAGGGCTGGGCTCGACCGTCGAGAAGGCTATGGTATAGCCGTCGATTGCCTGGGGCGACCAATCGGCGAAATGGACGATGTTGCTCACTTGGAGGTCGATGGGTTCGGCGGCTTCGTCGGCGGTAGAGACGATCCAAAGCCGATTGATCTCACCGGTTGACGCCTCGGTTGGGGACTGCGAGTACAACAACCAGCGCCCATCGGGGGAGAGGCGGAAGACGCGGCCGTCCAGGTTCTCCCCGACGACGATTGGGCGGCGATTGCGCGTATCGTCGCGGATGATCCAGGCATTGCCGCCGGAGAGGTAGGCGAGCACGCCATCGATCGAGAGCGGCGCATACGACAGCTGGGCGCCGACCATGACGATCTCTGGCACGGGGGGCTGGGCCAGGACCACTTTCACCGCCGTACGCGAAGCCGGCTTGCCCTCCTCTTCGACGAGGCGATAGGTGATCTCCTGCATGCCGTTCACGCCGGGCTGCAACAGTCGCGTCTCGCCTTCGGGCATAGCCTCGTTGCGGATCGTCTGTCGCTCGAAGGGCACGACCTCGGTCTCGACCTCGAAGCGCTCGCTGACGCGGGTCACACGGATCCGCGTCCCGTCGGCCAGCACGGCGTAGGCTGGCGGCTCCAGGCGGTCGGAAGCGCCCAGGCTGATGCCTGCCATCTCCAGCGCCTGCAGGACGGTGGAGCCGGACGGAACCCGGACGGCCACCTGCTCGCCGTCGGCCAAGATGGTGATGTCCATCGCGCCGGCAGTGGTCGTTGGCGCGGCGCATGCGGCCAGGCTGACGGCCAGCACCAGCCCGAGCAGGCTTGTGGAGAGGTCAGCGCGGCGTGGTTTCATGAGGAGGGCAGTACTGGGCTGGTATAATCCGGATCCGGCACTAGCGCAGCTCACCGACGATGGCGATCTGTCCCTCATCGACAGCCAGGGAAGTCACCCGGACGCCGGTCGCCAAGGATCCCAGGGGCCCGGAAAGCACTTCAGTCAGGATGGCCGAGATGCTCTCCTTGACCGCGTCCGGTGCTGGCGCCGGGCCCAGTTCTGCCGACTCGATCCGGAAGGCGATGCCTCCCTGGGGATCAACCTCTGGCACAATCGTCACCAGCAAACCGGCCTTCAGCACGCCCTGTTGGATCGTCCCCTGGATGCGCAGCCTGCCGTCGCGCAGGATCACCTGCGGATCGGAGAAGATCGGGTCCTGCTGCTTGGCCAGGTATTGGTTGAGGTACCCGGTGAGCTGAGCTTCGTCCAGGATGATCACGACCTCGCCGGTCGCGCCCGCGCCTTCGACGGCGGATTGCCAAGCCTGCTCCAGGCCCGCGCCGGGGTCGGCGGCAGGAGTCACGGGTTGGGCGGGAGGCGGAGGCCCGCCGACATCAATCTGGCAGGCCAACGACGCCGCGGCCAGACTGATGGCTGCTAGTATGATTGGGAGATGTCTGTTGGTCATCATCCTATGAGGGTGGGGCAGGAATCTCAGTCGGAGCGGGATTATAGCACGTCGGCCGCGCCATCGGCCGACGGTGGGCTGTGCTCGCGGCTCGAAGCCCTGCTCTTCGTGGCCGGCGCGCCAGCCACCTCCGCCCAGCTGGCAGTGGCGCTGGGCCTCTCGCCGCGGGAAGTGGATCACGGCCTGCAGGCGCTCGACCAGGAGTATGCCGGCCGCGGCATCCGGCTGCAGTGGCACCACGGCGCGGTCCAGCTGACCACGGCTTCGGAGTTCGCCCAGGATGTCGAGCGCTTCCTGAACCTGGAGGGTACGACGCGCCTGACGCGGGCCGCCCTCGAGGTTCTGGCGATCGTTGCCTATGAACAGCCGGTAACGCGGCCAAAGATCGATGCAGTGCGCGGCGTGAACTCCGAGACCTCCTTGCAGACACTGTTGCGGCACGGACTGGTGGAGGAGGTCGGGCGGGCCGAGGGCGCCGGCAGGCCGATCCTCTACGCGACCACCCCGGAGTTCTTGCAGCATTTCGGGCTGAGCCGTTTGAGTGAGCTTCCGCCACTCCAGGTCGAAGCTGCCGTCGCTCCGACGCCCGACGAGGAAGCTCCACCGGTGGTGGAATCGGCGGAGGCGGGGTGATGGGTGTCCGGTTGCAGAAGGTGCTGGCGCAGGCCGGGATCGCCTCGCGACGGGCCTCTGAGGAGATCGTGCGCTCGGGACGGGTGCGGGTGAACGGCAAGCCCGCTGTGCTGGGGATGGTCGTCGAACCGACGACCGATCAGATCGAGCTGGATGGCCTGCCGTTGGTGGGTGCGGAAAGCCTGGGGTACGTGATGCTCAACAAGCCGCCGGGAGTCCTGTCGTCGCTTCAGAGCCAGGGCGGTCGCCCGACGGTGCGCGACCTGCTGCCGCATGCGTTGAGGCTGTACCCGGTGGGGCGGCTGGATCTGGGGAGCGAGGGGCTGGTGCTGATGACGAATGACGGCGCCCTGGCCGAGCGCTTGACACATCCTCGCTACGGGCACGCCAAGGTCTACCAGGTCCTGCTGGATCACCGCCCCACGGCGGCGCAGCTTCAGGCCTGGGAGCGCGGCATCCGCCTGGCTGACGGCACTCGATTCGGGCCGGCGCAGGTCAGCCCGCGGTCGCGAGGAACCGAGGATTGCTGGATCGAGGTCATCGTACGCGAGGGCCAGAAGCGTCAGATCCGGCGCAGCGCGGAAGCGCTGGGGCTGCGGGTCCGGCGGCTTGTGCGCACGGGCTTTGCGGGGCTCGAGCTGGGGCGGCTGGCGCCGGGGGAGTGGAGAGAGCTGACCGGAGCCGAGGTTCGCCAGTTGCGCCGGGGGGCGACGCCTGGTGCCGGCGAGCGGACCACGGCTAAGAGACCCAAGGGGCAGAAGGTGGGCAGTCTATGAACCAGGGAACCGAACATGCGCCTAAGGCGCAGGCTGGCGATGAGGTCCTCGATCGCAAGCTGACGATCCGCTGGGAAGTGGTGGCGTTCATTTTGCTGGTGCTGCTGGCGTTGATCACCCGTTTCGCCGACCTGGAGACCCGGGTGATGAGCCACGACGAAAGCCTGCACACCTACTACTCCTGGCTTCTCTACCAGGGGCGCGGCTTCCAGCACACACCGCTAATGCATGGCCCGCTTCAGTTCCATCTGGTGGCTGCCTCGTACTTCCTCTTCGGCGACACCGACGCCACAGCCCACATTCCCGCAGCTCTGGCAGGCGTGGCGGCGGTGGGCCTGGTGTGGTACTTCCGACGATGGCTGGGGACACTGGGCGCGATCGCGGCGGGCGCGCTGATGCTGGTCTCCCCGTACATGTTGTACTACTCCCGCTACGTGCGCAACGAGGCCTTCGTCGTGGTAGAGGCCCTGTTGATGTTTCTGGCGGTATTCCGCTACGTCGAGACCCGCCAGAGCCGCTGGCTGTACCTGTTGGCCGCAGCGCTGTCGCTTCACTTCAGCACCAAAGAGACGCACTTCATCTACGTCGCCCAGCTGCTGATCTTCCTGGCAGCCATGCTGGCGTGGCAGCTGCTGCGCAGCCGCTGGCCCCGCCCGACCCTGAAGACCGGATTCGTTGTCGGCTTGGTGGCAGCAGCATTAGGTGCCTGCGTGGCATTGCTGGGGATCATGCGCGAGCGCGCGGGCAGCGGGTTGGTGGGAACCGCCGAGACCGTGGCGCCGCTGGTTCCAGGAGAGAGCGTGGCCTTCGCTGGCGCCTTCCAATCGCCGCTGGTGGCGATGGGCATATTGCTGGCGCTGACCGGGAGCCTGTTGCTGGCAGTGATGGTTGCGCTTGCCTTCGGTCGCCGCTTGCGCACCGAGTTTCCCTACCTGGACCTGCTGGTGGTCACCGGGACACTCACCGTCCCGCTGCTGGCCTCCATCCCGGCCTACATGCTCGGATGGGACCCACTGGCATACGCCGACCCAGTGTCGGTGAACAAGACCAGCGCCGTGGTGCTGTTGTTGACCGGCTTGGCGGCGGCCGTCGGGCTGCTGTGGGATTGGCGTCGGTGGCTGATCGCGGGGGGGGTGTTCGCTGCCATCGCGATCCCGCTGTATTCAACGCTGTTCACGAACGGCCCCGGGGTGCTATCCGGCATGGTGGGCTCACTCGGTTACTGGCTCGTCCAGCACGGGGTCGAGCGAGGCAGTCAGCCGCTGTACTACTACATGCTGATCCAGATTCCTGTGTATGAATTCTTGCCGGCGCTTGCCGCGTTGTTCGCCGGAGTGTATGCCCTGGCTGGCTACCATCGCCGAAGTGGGATGCAGCCCTTTGCGTCCAAGGGCACCTTCCCAGTCCCGGAGTTCCTGGCCTATTGGGGATTCACTGCACTGTTGGCGTATACCTTCGCTGGGGAACGGATGCCCTGGCTCACGGTTCACATCGCCCTTCCGCTGATCCTGCTGGGAGGCTGGGGGATCGGCTTGCTGCTGCAGAGCATCGATTGGCGCGCCTTTGGCAAGGGACGCGCCTGGTCGGTGCTGTTGGC
>Ga0209254_10005843_pt1 | contig 11314 bp, 10 predicted proteins | sample FrelakmetDIP11DI_FD_187148 | JGI IMG/M metagenome (GOLD analysis project Ga0209254, IMG submission 187148) | Freshwater lake sediment microbial communities from the University of Notre Dame, USA, for methane emissions studies - DIP11 DI (SPAdes)... | ecosystem: Environmental > Aquatic >... | reverse complement strand
ATGGCGCTGGAGCAGAATCGCGATGTATTTGCCGTGCCCGGATCGATCCACAGCTCGCAGTCCAGGGGCTGTAACCAGCTCATCCAGCAAGGCGCAAAATTGATCCAGGATCCCTCGGATATCATCGAGGAATATTCGATTTTTTCCGTCCCGTATGCCGCCGCCAGCATTCCTAAATCCGACATGGACGGGGCTTCCGAAGAAGACGGGCTCCTGAAATATATTGCTTATGAACCAACGACTGTGGATACTCTCGTCGCGGCAACGGGGCTTTCAGCCGACATTATCGTCGCCACGCTGCTCGATCTCGAACTGCGAGGCAGGGTCGAGTCAATGCCGGGCGGAGCTTACATCAGGGTCGGATAATGCCGGGGTTCGCCACCTAATTTTTATAGCCAAGAGTACTCAATGAAAGAAAACGTTTTTGACGTTCTGATTTATCTATTTGAAAGATTTATGGACAGCGACGAAGACATGAAGCCGGATTCCGACGAGGTTCGCATCGATTTACTGGAAGCCGGTTTCCCGCAGGCTGAAGTCGCCAAGGCGCTGGAGTGGTTGGATGCCCTGACGGAGCACCATGACATACAGCCCGCGTCCACCCCCGCGTTCCGGGTATTTTGCACCGCCGAGATGGCCCGGCTGGACACGGAAAGCCGGGGCTTGCTGATGTTTCTCGAGCAATGTGGGATTCTGACCCCGGCCAGCCGCGAACTCGTGATCGACCGAGTCATGGCGATCGACGAGGAGCCGCTGTCCATGGAAAATCTTAAATGGATGGTGCTGATGGTGCTTTTCAGTCAGCCCGATGAGGAACTGGCCTTTGCCCGGATGGAACATCTTGTCTACGGCAGTCTGCCCGCCTACCTGCACTGAGAGCGCGCCGAAGCGACTCTTCCCGTATCCGTTCAACTTCATGACTTCGTGACTTAATTCGATGAGCCGCAACCTCGTCATTGTGGAATCACCCGCCAAAGCCAAGACCATTGAGAAATATCTTGGCAAAGACTTCCAAGTGTTCGCCTCTTACGGACATGTGCGTGATCTGGTGCCCAAGGAGGGGGCGGTAAACCCGGACGATGATTTCGCGATGCGCTATGAATTGATCGAGCGTAACGAGAAACACGTCCAGACCATCGCCAAGGCCGCCAAGTTGGCGGATGTGCTGTTTCTGGCGACCGACCCCGATCGCGAGGGCGAGGCCATTTCCTGGCACATCTACGAGATTCTCAAACAGCGCAAGCTTCTGGAAAGCAAGCCCGTGCATCGCGTGGTATTCCACGAAATCACCAAGCGAGCGGTGACCGAGGCCATCGAACACCCGAAGGCGCTCTCGACCGATTTGATCAATGCCCAGCAGGCCCGCCGCGCGTTGGATTATCTGGTGGGCTTCAAGCTGTCGCCGTTGTTGTGGAAGAAAATCCGCCGCGGATTGTCGGCCGGCCGCGTGCAAAGTCCCGCGCTGCGCATGATCGTCGAACGCGAACTGGAAATCGAACAATTCATCACCCGGGAATACTGGTCCATCGATGCGGAATCCATCGCTGAAGAACAGGCCTTTCGGGCGCGACTGACTCACCTGGACGGGAAAAAGCTAGAGCAGTTCAGCATCACGACCGAGGATCAGGCCCACAAGGCCCAGCGGGAACTGGTCTCCACCGCCGGGGGCAAGCTTACTGTCACCCAGGTCGAAGAAAAGGAGCGCAAGCGCAATCCCGCCGCTCCCTTCACCACGTCCACCCTGCAGCAGGAAGCGTCACGCAAACTTGGTTTCACCACCCGGCGGACGATGACGGTCGCCCAGCAGTTGTACGAGGGCATCGATGTCGGCGGCGAGACCGTGGGTCTCATCAGCTACATGCGTACCGACTCGGTCACACTGGCCAACGAAGCCGTTGCCGAGCTACGCGAGCTCATTGCCACGCGCTACGGAGATGGCTTTGTGCCCGACAAGCCACCTCAATACAAAACCAAGAGCAAGAATGCCCAGGAAGCCCATGAGGCGGTGCGACCGACCTCGGCGTTCCGGGTGCCAGAGCAGATCAAGTCACACCTCAGCCCCGATCAGTTCAAACTCTATTCACTCATCTGGAAGCGCGCCGTGGCCTCGCAAATGATTCACGCCACTATCAATACCGTCGCAGTGGATCTTGCTTGTGGCGAACAGGAGCAGGGCATCTTCCGGGCTAACGGCTCCACGGTGACTCATCCCGGCTTCATGAGCGTTTATCAGGAAGGGAAGGACGATGGCGCGCCCGAGGACGAGGAGGGTTATCTGCCCAAGCTCACCCAGGGCCAGGTGGTGAAATTGATCGAAATCGCCACCTCGCAGCATTTCACCGAGCCGCCACCCCGGTACACGGAGGCCAGCTTGGTCAAAACACTGGAGGAATACGGTATAGGACGTCCGTCGACCTATGCCTCGATAATTTCGACTCTTCAGCAGCGGAAATATGCCGAACTGGAAAGCAAGCGCTTTCGCCCCACTGACGTGGGGCGCATCGTCAACAAATTCCTGACCGAGCACTTCACCCGCTATGTTGATTACAACTTCACGGCGCATCTCGAAGACGATCTGGATGCCGTATCGCGGGGGGAGAAAAACTGGATTCCCTTGCTACGGGAATTCTGGGGACCGTTCATTGCCCTGATTGAGGACAAGGACGAAAGCGTCAAGCGCGCCGACGTGACACACGAGGAACTGGACGAAGTCTGTCCGGATTGCGGCAGCAAACTGTCGATCCGGCTCGGACGCAACGGACGCTTCGTTGGTTGCACCAATTACCCCGAATGCAAATATACCCGGAATCTCAATGACGACGGCCCACAAACGCCGCCCGAGGTAGTCGATGGCCGCGTGTGTCCTAAATGCGAAGCGCCATTGGTTATCAAGACGGGACGCTACGGCAAATTCATTGGCTGCAGTGGTTATCCGGGTTGCAAACACATCGAGCCGCTGGAGAAGCCCGAGGATACGGGAGTCGAATGCCCCGAATGCAAGAATGGCAGTTTGACCAAACGGAAATCCCGGTTCGGCAAGCTGTTCTATTCCTGTTCCACTTATCCCGCCTGCACTTATGCCATCTGGAACCCACCCCTGAACGAGCCTTGCCCGAATTGTGCGTGGCCTTTATTGACTCTTAAAGTCACCAAGCGGCGCGGCGCGGAAAAAGTCTGTCCACGCAAGGAGTGCGGATATATAACGCCCTACGAGGGAGAACTACCCACCGGGAGCACGGATGGCGGGGCATAGCCTTGCCTGATCCGCATCATCCGACACGAGCAGGCCAAATCCTTGACATGTACCGCCCTCAAACCTAGCATTCCCGCCGTTTAGCGTGCTTTTTGCCAAATGCGTGGAAGGCATCTCAAGTAACTCTTCGATTCCCATGACCGCACCCGAATCCAATCCCCAATTGACCGAATTCGCCAGTATCCGCCGTCTGGTCGGGGAGGAAACGGTTGCGGTAGACCAGTTGATACTGCAGGAGCTGCAATCCGATGTAGTGCTGATCAATCAGATCGGTCATTACATCGTCAATAGCGGCGGCAAGCGGCTCAGGCCCATGTTGCTGCTCCTCGCGGCCAAGGCCCTGGAGTGCAATGACCGCCACGTCATTACCCTCGCGGCGGTGATCGAATTCATCCATACCGCCACCCTGCTGCATGACGATGTCGTCGATGAGTCCACCTTGCGGCGTGGCCGTGACACGGCAAACGCGCTGTGGGGTAATTCAGCCAGCGTTCTGGTCGGGGATTATCTCTATTCGCGATCCTTCGAGCTGATGGTCCGCGTGCAGAATCTCCACATCATGGAAATTTTGTCGCATACCACCACGGCCATTGCCGAGGGTGAGGTCTTGCAGTTGTTGAACTGTAACAATCCGGCTACCACCGAACAGAAATACCTCGAGGTCATCTCTCGGAAAACGGCCATTCTTTTTAGCGCCGCCGTGCAGTTGGCGGCGGTTCTAGCGGGTGCCCCGAAAGAGGTGGAACTGGCTTTCAAGAACTATGGATTGCACCTCGGCATCGCGTTCCAGTTAATTGACGATGCGCTGGACTATCGTGCCAAGCCTGAGGAGTTGGGGAAGAATCTTGGTGACGACCTGGCCGATGGCAAGCCGACGTTGCCGCTGATCTATGCCATTGAAAAGGGGGATGCGGCACAGTCCAGTCTTTTGCGCCACGCCATCGAGCATGGCGACCGCGATGCCTTTCGCGAAGTATTCTCCATTGTGCAGGCGACCGACGCTATCGCCTATACCTCGAGCCGAGCGGTAGAGGAGGCTACTAAGGCGTTACTGGCGCTGGAGGTCCTGCCGGAATCGCCCTACAAGCAGGCGCTGACCGACTTAGCCCGCTTCTCGGTTGAGCGTAACTTCTGAATCGAGCCGTCTCGCGCCTCTACGAACCCGGTATCACAATGCCCCAAGAGACACGGCGTTTCAACTTGACTTAACAGGGGGAGTCCTTTTTCAATCCAGAGATGAGCCTGAAGCAGGGGTGCAACCGAGCCTGCTCAAGCGGGGGTGGTTGGGCAGTATTGATGAGCTGAAAATGTTCGGATCAGGCCTGATCGAGGCGACGGGCAACTACATTATCGCTGCATTGGATGACGATGGAATCCAGTGTTTGGAAGGTGATACCCGGCTTGTGGTATTGATCGGCTTGCGGCAGTGACTTCAGCTTGTCGTAGGGTATCATCAGATCCTGATAACGGTAGTACTTGCGGCGTTTACCCTCGGCTTCAACGGAATCGGTGGGAATGAGCTTGCCATACGGCGGATTTTCCCTATAATCCGCGCCTTGATTTTTACTGGGCGGTCTCCGGACTGCCTTTTTTATTTTTGGCTGAGAATGTTGATGACCGGTCAGGTAATGCCAACGTATGCGCGGATGCCCGTTACGTTCGCGCGGGGCGAGGGCGCGTGGTTGTGGAGCGTCGACGGGAAGCGCTATTTCGATGCGATTGCCGGCATCGCGGTGTGCAACCTCGGCCATGCCCATACCGCCGTGGCTAGGGCCCTGTGCGATCAGGCCGGCAAACTGGTACATACCTCCAACCTCTATGGCATTGATCTGCAGGAACAGCTGGCCACCGAAATCTGCGCTCTCAGCGGCCTGGACAATGTCTTTTTCTGCAATTCGGGCGCCGAGGCGAACGAAGCCGCGCTGAAACTGGCCCGCAAGTACGGCCATGAAAAGGGCCTCAGCCGGCCTCACGTCATTGTCATGGATAACGGCTTCCATGGCCGGACGCTCTTTACTCTCAGCGCCACCGGCAACGCGAAGGTTCAGGAAGGCTTCGAGCCGCTGGTGGATAGCTTCATCCGCGTGCCGTATGGCGATGCCGATGCCGTGGCGGCAATCAAGCACCCCGAGGTTGCCGCCGTGCTGGTCGAACCGGTTCAGGGCGAGGGCGGCGTCCGCGTACCGCCGGCGGAGTATTTACCGGCGCTGCGCCGGCTGTGTGACGAGCGGGGCTGGCTGCTGATGCTGGACGAAGTCCAATGCGGCATGGCGCGCACCGGCGCGTGGTTCGGCTTCCAGCACACCGGCATCCTGCCGGATGTCATGACCCTGGCGAAAGCCCTCGGGAACGGTGTGCCGATCGGCGCCTGCCTGGCCCGTAGCCAGGCTGCGGAGGTGCTGACGGCGGGCAGGCATGGTTCCACTTTCGGCGGCAATCCGCTGGCCTGCCGGGCGGCGCTGAGCGTGATTGCAACGCTGCGCAAGGAGAACCTGGTGGCGCGGGCGGGCGAACTTGGACGCACGCTACTGGACGGATTTCGCAAGGCCTTTGCCGGTAATACGCACGTCATCGAGGTGCGCGGCAAGGGCCTGATGATCGGCATCGAACTGGACGCGCCCTGCGCCGAACTGACCCAGCGGGCGCTGGATCAGGGTTTCCTGATCAACGTCACGGCGGAACGCACGATCCGCCTGTTACCCCCCCTCATTCTCAGCGACGACGAAACGCAATATCTCATCGATGGCGTCGTTCGCCTCGTCAACGATTTTACGGCGCGCTGAGGCCAGGAGAACCCCATGACTTTACGGCATCTGGTAAACCTGTCCGACCTCAGCCCCACCGAATTTCGCGGCATCATTCAGCGGGCCATCGAACTCAAGCAATCACGAACCTCTTATGAGCCCCTGAAAAACAAGGTACTCGGCATGCTCTTCGAGAAGTCGTCCACCCGCACCCGTATTTCCTTCGAGGCCGGGATGATCCAGCTCGGTGGCGCGGCCATCTTCCTGTCACCGCGCGACACGCAGCTCGGGCGCGGCGAGCCCATCGAGGATTCCGCCCGGGTGATTTCGCGCATGGTCGACTGCATCATGCTACGCACCCACTCGCACCGGACCGTCGAGATCTTTGCCGATCATTCCCGTGTGCCGGTCATCAACGGGCTCACCGACCGTAGCCATCCGTGCCAGTTGCTGGCCGACATGCAGACCTATTTCGAGCATCGCGGCGACATCGCCGGCCGTCGGGTCGCCTGGATCGGCGATGGCAATAACATGTGCCATTCGTATATCGAAACCGCCGGCATGCTGGACTTTCGCCTCGACATCGCCTGCCCGGAAGGCTACGAGCCGGCGGCCGAGTTTCTCGCCCGGGCCGGCGACCGGGTGCGGGTGCTGCGTGACCCGGCCGAGGCGGCTCGTGGTGCTGACCTGATCGTGACCGATGTTTGGGCCAGCATGGGCCAGGAGGAGGAGCAGGCCAAGCGCGAACGCGCCTTCCGGGGCTACGAGGTGGATGAAAAACTGATTGCGCTGGCGGCCAGGGATGCCATTTTCATGCACTGCCTCCCTGCCCACCGCGGCGAAGAAGTCAGCGCCGGCGTCCTGGAAGGCCCGCAAAGCGTGGTGTGGGACGAAGCCGAAAATCGCCTCCATGCGCAGAAGGCCCTGCTGGAGTTCCTGCTGGTCGAATCCAGCCCGGTGAGACGGCTCGCGGCACACTGAATCCGCCCGCTGGCTCCGTTCACCGGCCCTTCCGTCCGACTGTTGGCCATGCTATCAGCCACCCAAAGAGGCTGACTCCGGCCGCCGCCGTGAAAACCCAGGCGGGGCCCCATACAGTCCAGAGCTGCCCGCTGTACACGCTACCGATGGCACCGCCCAAGCCGTAACAAATCCCGCTGTAGAGCGCCTGCCCCTTGGCGTGGTGGGGCCCCTGAAAATTTTTGTGGACTATAAGGATGGCGGCCGCGTGCGCGCAGCCGAAGGTTACGGCATGCAGCAACTGGGCGATGACCAGAAGGCTCAGGCTTTCGATACCCCAGCCTATCATCAGCCAGCGGACAACGCTCAAGGCGAGGCTCCCTAGAAACAGCGTTCTGAGGCTGAGGTAATGGTAAACCCGGTGCAAAACCAGAAACAGGCCGATTTCCGCCAGCACCCCCAGGGCCCAGAGCTGGCCAATGGCGCTGTCGGAAAACCCGTGCCCATCGAGATAGACGGAGTAAAACGCGTAATACGGCCCGTGCGCCACCTGCAGGAGCAACGCGGCCAGGAAAAAGCCAATCACTTCCCCGCGCTTGAGGATGCCTCGCATGGAGAGGTTGGAACCCGCCGGATGCGCTTCCGCGCAAGGCGGCACCAGCAGGCTGACCAGCCATTGCAGCCCCAGCAGTATGGCGATCATCTCCGGCAGCCGCACGAGAGGCAGAAACCCGTCGAGAATTTCGCCCATCCCCCAGACGGTCCCGATGAACCCCACCGACCCCCACAGGCGGATGCGGCTGTAACGAGACATCTGGTGTGCCAGATGGCCGAGGGTGATGGTTTCGAACAGCGGCAGCGTGGCATTCCAGCAAAAGCTGAAGACGACCATCACCCCCACCAGCGTTGCCAATCCGGTGCGCTCGACGAACAATCCGCAAAAGCCCGCCAGCGACAGAAAGGCCGCCCAGCGAATCAGCCGCAGTGTTCTGCCGGTATGATCGGCCAGCCAACCCCAACAGGCCGGAGAGATGATTTTGGTCGCCGGAATGATGGCCATGATCACGCCAATTCGTGCGGGATCATGGCCTGCCTCCTGCAAATACAAAGGCCAGTAGGGGATCAGAACCCCGAGGATGGCAAAGTAGGCGAGATAGAAGCTGGAGAGCCGGACTTGCGGCACACGCTGCGCCATGCGCGACTCTCGCGGTGATGAAGGAGGGAGCTACACGCTGGCCGGCACGGGTGTCAGGCCGGGTTGAACATCGGCGTTCTGGCCTCGGTGCCGCAGGCAGTGATCGAGCAGCACGATGGCGGTCATGGCCTCGGCGATGGGCGTGGCGCGGATGCCGACACAAGGATCATGCCGGCCCGTGGTGATGACTTCGACCGGTTCGCCGCGCACATTCACCGAATGGCCCGGCAGACGCAGGCTGGACGTGGGCTTCAGGGCTATACTGGCGACGATCTCCTGGCCCGAGGAAATGCCGCCCAGAATGCCGCCGGCGTGGTTGGAGAGGAATCCTTCCGGTGTCATCTCATCGCGAAACTCGGAGCCCCGGGCCTCGACACAGGCGAAGCCACCGCCGATTTCCACGCCCTTGACGGCATTGATGCTCATCAGCGCATGTGCCAGATCAGCATCCAGCCGATCGAAAATGGGCTCGCCCCAGCCAGGCGGCACGCCACTCGCCACGATGTTGATGCGTGCGCCAATCGAATCGCCCTCCTTGCGCAGGGCATCCATGTAGGCTTCCAGTGCGGTGATCTTATCGGGATCCGGGCAGAAGAACGGGTTATTTCTGACCTCGTCCCAGACCACCCGGTCCACCTTGATGGGACCTATTTGGGCCAGGTAACCGCGCACTTCAATCCCGTAACGCACGCGCAGATATTTTTTTGCGATAGCGCCTGCCGCGACACGGATGGCGGTTTCGCGCGCCGAGGAACGGCCGCCGCCCCGGTAATCGCGGATGCCGTACTTCATGTGATAGGTGTAGTCGGCATGCGCCGGACGGAATTGTTCGGCAATTTTGCCGTAGTCCTTCGAGCGCTGATCGACATTCTCGATCAGGAGCCCGATCGAAGTGCCCGTAGTCCTGCCCTCGAACACGCCGGACAGGATTTTTATCGCATCGGGTTCGCGGCGTTGGGTCGTGTGGCGCGACGTGCCCGGCCGGCGGCGATCGAGGTCAACCTGTAAATCCGCCTCGGACAGCTCAAGGCCTGGGGGACAGCCGTCGACGATGCCGCCGATGGCCGGGCCGTGACTTTCGCCGAACGAGGTGACTGTGAAGAGTTTGCCGTAGGTGTTTCCGGACATCAGGAGTGCCTGTGGGTGTGGGTGGCTTACGCTGGAGCGGCTAACCCTTGAGGCGCAAAGCGGTGCCTGCTTAGAGACGGTTTAGAGAGCGCCGGATTTTTGCAAGCGCTTGGCCACGGCCTGCGCTAGCAGCCGGTAGCCTTCCGCATTGGGATGGACCGTGTCCGACCGGAGGGTACGTTTGCGGACTATGTCATCCAGGGTGTTCTTTTCAATGGGTATATCGAATTCAGTGGCGATATCCTCGTAAAACGTCGGCGGCGAGCGCATTGCGCCGAATTTCGGCACGGCAATCAATAGCACATCAATACCCCGATCTCGGGCCATCCTGACCATGGCCCGGAGGTTGTCCGCCGCTTTTTCCTCGCTCAGCGAGCGTAGCAGATCGTTGGCACCATGGCAGAGCACCAGCAGCTTGGGCTCGTATTCATTCAACCAGATGGGCAGGCGCTTGAGTCCCTCGGTGGTGGTTTCGCCAGGCACCCCCGCGTTGATCACTTCCCGGTTGATGAGCGACTGCAGCACGGCGGGATATCCCTCCTCCGGCAGCACGCCGGTCCCAAACGTCAGGCTGTCGCCAAAGGCTAGCACCTTGGCATCGGGTGGCAGGGGTGACTGTCTGGCGACTGATTTACAGCCCGACAGCGCCCCGCAAACCATTAGTACCGCAAGAAGCCACGCCAGCGCGGCGTGTGAAACCGGAGAGCGGGTGAATTCATTTTTCGCTGAAAACATCATGCTGTCTCCTGCGCCCGTCTGGGCGGAGCTTAGCCTCGGGAAAAAAACTGCCGCACCTGTTCCGCCGTCAGCAGAAAAACACCATCCCCGCCGTGCTCGAAATTCAGCCAGCAGAACGGCACCTCCGGGAAGGTTTCTTCCAGGGCTTCCGCCGCGCTACCGACCTCGACGACCAGAGTGCCGTTCGGCTTGAGGTGACGGGCGGCATCCGTGAGGATTACCCGCACACAATCCAGCCCATCTTCCCCGGACTCAAGCCCGAGGCGCGGCTCGGCGTGAAACTCGGCGGGCAAATCGCTCCACTCGGCGGCATTCACGTAGGGCGGATTACTGACGATCAGATCATACTGTTGCTCGTCTAGCGCCGCGTATACATCGGACTCGATAGCGCGAACGCGATCGCCGACAGCATGCCGTGCGATGTTGATACGGGTTACCTCCAGGGCGTCGGGCGAGATATCGACCGCATCGACGTGGGCATCCGGAAAGGCCAAAGCCGCCGCAATGGCGATGCAGCCACTGCCGGTGCAGAGATCGAGAATGTCCGTGACGGCATCGGCGTCCAGCCAGGGCGAGAAACGGCTTTCGATCAGTTCGGCGATCGGCGAGCGCGGCACCAGTACCCGCTCGTCCACGTAAAACGACAGTCCGGCAAAGGGCGCTTCATGGGTCAGATAGGCCAGTGGCCGGCGTTCCTCAATACGCCGTTCGAGCAGGTCCAGCACCTGCTCGCGCTCCTGCGGTAACAGCCGGGCTTCAAAATAAGCGCCGGGCAATTCATAGGGCAGGTGCAGGACATGCAGCACGAGGGCGGCGGCTTCATCCAGCGCGCTGGCGGTGCCATGTCCGAAGAACAGGCCGGAGTCCGTGAACCGGCTGGTGGCGTACCGCACGTAATCGCGCAGGGTAACCAATTGATCGAGGATGGCTTGCCGGTCCATGGGATCAGGGATAAAGGCCTATAGCGGAGAGGCCTGCCCTCTCGTCCAGCCCGAACATCAGGTTCATGTTCTGCACGGCTTGGCCAGCCGCGCCCTTGACCAGGTTATCGATGACCGACAGAACCACCACGGTATCGCCTTCCTGTGGCCGATGCACGGCAATCTGGCAGCCGTTCATACCCCGCACATTGCGGGTGTCGGGGTGAGAGCCCACCGGTAGGACATCGACAAAGGGCTCGTCGCGATAGCGCTGCTCATAAACCGCCTGCAGGTCGGGCGCTTCGCCCTTCAGCACCGCGTAGAGCGTGGCATGAATGCCGCGTATCATCGGGATCAGATGCGGCACGAAGGTCAG
>Ga0209254_10005842_pt1 | contig 11316 bp, 11 predicted proteins | sample FrelakmetDIP11DI_FD_187148 | JGI IMG/M metagenome (GOLD analysis project Ga0209254, IMG submission 187148) | Freshwater lake sediment microbial communities from the University of Notre Dame, USA, for methane emissions studies - DIP11 DI (SPAdes)... | ecosystem: Environmental > Aquatic >... | reverse complement strand
ACGAAGGAGACGAGGCCACCCTCGAAGTAGAAGGACCGCTCGCGCTCGTTGCGCTCGTCACGGAGGGTGATCCAGACGCCCTTGGTGAGGTACGCGGACTCGCGCAGGCGCTGCGAGATGGTGTCGAACGAGTAGTCCGTGGTGTCGAACATCTCGGCGTCGGCCTGGAAGATCGTCTTCGTGCCGCGACGCGTGCCCTGCGGCCCGATCCGCTCGACCTTCGTGATGGGCTTGCCGCGCTGGTACTCCTGCGACCAGACGCCGCCGTCGCGCGAGGTCTCGACGCGCAGCCAGGACGACAGCGCGTTGACGACGGAAACGCCGACGCCGTGGAGGCCACCGGACACCTTGTAGCCGCCGCCGCCGAACTTGCCGCCGGCGTGGAGGACGGTGTGCACGACCTCGAGCGCATCCGGGCCGGTGGAGTGCCGGCCGACCGGGACGCCGCGGCCGTCGTCCTCGACGACCACCATCCCGTCGGCCCGGAGGGTCACGAGGACGGTCGTCGCATGGCCCGCCATCGCCTCGTCGATCGAGTTGTCGACGACCTCCCAGACGAGGTGGTGCAGGCCCCGGGCGTCAGTGGAGCCGATGTACATGCCCGGCCGCCGCCGGACCGCCTCGAGGCCCTCGAGGACCTGGATGCTGCTGGCGCCGTACTCGCCGCCCGCGGCCGCCTTGGTCCTGCGTCCGCCGCCGGCGCGGCCGTTGCCCCCAGAGCTCCGCTGCCGATCCCCCACGTCCGTCACGCAGGTCCTCCGATCAGGCGATCGTAGAGCCGTCCGAGCTCCTCGTCGCTGTAGTACTCGATCACGATTCGCCCGCCCTTGCGCGAACGACTGAGGCTCACCTTGGTCCCCAGCCGCTGGCGCAGGTCCTCCTCGATCCGTTCCAGCTCCGCGTCCAGACGCGGTTTCGCCGCCGGTTCCCGCACCGGGCGCGGTTCGCGGAGGCGTCGCACCATCTCCTCGGTCTGGCGGACGGAGAGGTCCTGGCCCACGACGGTCGCCAGCACGTGGCCCTGGCCGTCGACCGGCAGCCCGCCGAGCGCGCGACCGTGCCCCTCGGTGATCCGGCCCTCGCCGATGGCGGCCTGGACCGACGCGTGGAGCTCCAGGAGACGGAGCGTGTTGGCGACGGTCGCGCGCGCCTTGCCGACGCGTTCCCCGACCCGCTCCTGGGTCAGCCCGAACTCGTCGATGAGCTGCCGGTAGGCGAGCGCCTCGTCGATCGGGTCGAGATCCGCGCGCTGCACGTTCTCGACCAGCGCGACCTCGAGCTGATCGCGGTCGGCGAGCTGGCGGACCAGCGCGGGGATCCGCTCCAGGCCGGCCAGCCTGGCGGCCCGGACGCGCCGCTCCCCGGCGATCACCTGGTAGCCGTCGAGGGTCTCCGTCACGAGCACCGGCTGGAGCACGCCGTGCTCCCGGATGCTGGCGGCGAGGTCCGCGAGGCCGGCGTCGTCCCACCGGTGACGCGGCTGGTGCGGGTTGGGCACGACGCGGGCGAGCGGCACCTCGATGACGGAGGACACCGATCCCGATCGCTGGGGGATCAGCGAGGTGAGCCCGCGACCCAGCGCCGCGCCACCCCGGTCGGGTCGGATCGTCATGCGACGGCTCCGGCGGCGAGCGATGCCGGCACGACGACCCGCTCGAAGGCTCCACGGCGCGCGCGGAACTCCTGGGCGAGGTGCGCGTAGGCGTCGGCGCCCTTGGAATCCGGCCGGTAGAGCGCGATCGGGAGCCCGTGGCTGGGCGCCTCCGACAGCCGCACGCTGCGGGGGACGATCGTCTCGAAGACGGCCCCGTGTAGGTGGCGGCGGACCTCGGCGGCGACCTCGGAGGAGAGGTTCGTCCGGGCATCGAACATCGTGAGCAACACGCCCGATATCTCGAGATCGGGGTTGAGGTGGTCGCGGACGAGGTTGATGGTCGCGATGAGCTGAGTGAGCCCCTCGAGCGCGTAGTACTCGCACTGGACCGGGACGAGCACCGCATCCGCGCCGGCGAGCGCGTTGACCGTCAGCAGGCCCAGGGACGGCGGGCAGTCGACGAGGATCCAGTCCCAGGCGTCCCGCTCCTGCTCCACGGCCCGTCCGAGGCGGCGCTCGCGTCCGGTGACGGGCGCCAGCTCCACCTCCGCGCCAGCCAGCGAGATGGAGGAGGGCACGAGGCGGAGGCCGTCCACGGGCGTGGCGACGTGCAGCTCCGAGAGCGGGCGTCCGTCGATGAGCGCGTCGTAGATCGATCCCGCAACGGCGGCACGGTCGACACCGAAGCCACTCGTCGCGTTGCCCTGGGGATCGAGATCGATGACGAGGACGCGGTCACCGAGGAGAGCGAGATAGGTTGCCAGATTGACCACCGTCGTGGTCTTCCCGACGCCGCCCTTCTGGTTCGTGCAGGCGATCGTCCGGCCCACTCAGCCTCCCGCTCCAGTCGTTCCCATGAAGGTGAATTCTAGCATCGGAGGCCCGATTCCCGACCGGATGAGCCCCTCCGTGCGGCGTCCATCGTGCCGTAGGCCGCTTATCGGGGGCTCACCTGGCACTCGGGCGGCAGGTGGCGTTGTTTCACGTGCGACGGTGCCCTGGGGCGAGGATTAGGACGCTCGCTCGACCGGCCGGCGCGCCGGGTGTTTCACGTGCAACAGCGCCGCGGGGGATGAGGACGCTCGCTCGACCGGCCAGCTCGGCTGGTGTCTCACGTGCGACGGTGCCCTGGGGCGAGGATTAGGACGCTCGCTCGACCGGCCGGCGCGCCGGGTGTTTCACGTGCAACATGCCCGGACCGCTGTGATTGCTGGTTCCGGGGTCGCGTGGGATACTCACCCTGCGAAGAGCTGTCACTCCGTCGTCGCGGTCGCCACCCGCCTGCACCCGACCGTCGGCTCGTCAGCCGAGGATCGAACACCCCATGCATCTCATCATCGCCGCGGCGGCCGCCGTGGTTGCCGCGCTCGCTGAATTCACCATTGTTCCCTACCTGCAGATCGGCGATGCCACCCTGCACCTGGTCCTCGTCTTCGGGGTCGTCTGGGTCATCGTCGGGGGCCTCGAAGCTGGACTTGTCTTTGCCTTCGTGGGAGGCCTCGCGCTCGACATCCTGGGCCAGCGACCGCTCGGTTCGTCCGCATTCGCGGCCCTCATCGCCATCGGGATCGCCTCCCTCATCGGCGGCCTCCTCAGCCGCGCGAGGATCGTCGCCCCCATCATCGCCACGCTGATCGCGAGCCCCGTCTACTCCATGCTGCTTCTCCTGGCCACCACCGCCCTGACCGAAGCGCCGCTCTCGAGCGCCGCGCTCGGCGCCGTGGTCCCGTCCGCCCTGTACGACACGGTGTTGGCCGCGCTGGTGGGCCCTCTCGTGGTGGCCATCGTGTTGCGCCGCCGCGAGGCCGAACGGGTGGACTGGTGAACGACGCCTACCTGGTCCCGCGCCCCGAGCGTGACCGTCGCCCGATCCGGTTCGTCGCATTCGGGCTGGCCGCGATCCTGGTCTTCGGGCTGCTCACGGCCCGGCTCGCGTACCTCCAGCTGTCCAACGGGCCCGAGTACGCGGCACAGGCGGAGGCGAACCGAACGGCGGAGGTGGCGGTGCCGGCGCCGCGCGGCCTCATCTACGACCGCGCCGGCCAGCAGCTGGTCACCAACATCGCGACCTTCGCCGTCCGGATCACCCCGGCCGACCTCCCCTTCAGCCGCCGCGACGACGTCTCGCGCCGCCTTGGAGGCCTCCTCGGCATGGAGGCGGCCGACATCATCACGACGCTCGACAGCACCCCCGGCTCGAGGTTCGATCCCGTCCGCATCGCACAGGACGTCCCCGAGGACGTGGCGCGCGTCGTGGCGGAATCGTCGGACGAGCTGCCAGGCGTCCAGGTCGCGGTCGAGACCCGGCGCGAGTACCCGGACGGCCCGCTCCTGTCCCACATCCTGGGGTACACCGGTCCCATCGACGGCACCACGCTCGAGAAGCTCGCGGACAGCGGGTACCTCCCCGACGACATGATCGGCAAGGCGGGCGTGGAGGCAACGTTCGAGTCTGCGCTGCGCGGGACGTACGGCATCGAGCTGGTGGAGCGCGACGCAACCGGGCGCGACGTCCAGGTCCTGCAGACCGCCCAGGACTCGGTCCCGGGCGCATCGCTCACGCTGACGATCGACCGGACGGTCCAGAAGGAGGCCACGGCCGCGCTCAGGTGGGGCATGAAGGCAGCAGGCCTCAAGCGTGGTGTGTTCATCGTCATGAACCCGCAGACCGGCGAGGTCCTCGCGCTCGTAAGCCTCCCCTCGTACGACAACAACCTGTTCGCCACGGGGATCTCCAACAAGGACTTCCAGGCGCTCCTCACGAACAAGGACAAGCCGCTGACCAACCACGCGGTGCAGGCGCACTACCCACCGGGCTCCACCTACAAGCTGGTCGCCGGTACCGGCGCCATCCAGGACCGCAAGATCACGGCCGAGACCAAGATCCGGACGAGGCCGTACCTGCTCCTGGGATCCACCCGCTTCTACGACTGGAACCGACGCGGCTTCGGGGCGTGCAACCTGAACTGCGGGTTCGGACATTCGTCCGACACCTACTTCTTCCAGCTTGCGGGCATGCTCGGCGCGGATCGCCTGGCCTACTGGGGGAAGATGTACGGCTTCGGCAAGCCCACGGGCATCGACCTGCCGGGCGAGGCCGCCGGCATCGTGCCGTCCAACCAGTGGAAGATCGATGCGCTGGGCCAGCCGATGTTCGCCGGCGAGGTCTACCAGTCGGGCATTGGGCAGGGCTACGACGTCGTCACGCCGATCCAGCTGATCAACGCCTACACCGCGCTGGCCAATGGCGGCAAGCTGTATCGCCCGCAGCTCGTCCGCGAGATCGTCGGGCCCGACGGCGCGATCGTCCAGGCGTTCGAGCCGGACCTGATCCGGAAGCTGCCGGTCTCGGCAAAGACGCTCCGGTCGATGCGGCTTGCGGCCCGCTCGACGGTCGTCCTCCGCCACACGTACAACCTGGTCGACATGCCCGTGAAGGTGGCCGGCAAGTCCGGCACGGCGGAGTTCGGGAAGCGCGACAGCAAGGGCCGCCTGCCGTTCCATTCCTGGTTCGTCGGGTTCGTGCCCAAGAACCCGTACAAGGCCGACTTCACCAAGGCCAATTCCGAGCTGGTGTTCCTCGCCTTCGCCTACGACTCCAGGACGAAGGGCAACGCGGCCACGGAGATCGCAAAGGCCTTCCTCCAGAACCACTTCCACATCAAGAAGGACTACCTGAACCGCGACCTGCTGCGACGCGGCAACTTCTACCAGAGCAACTAGGGGACTGCGACCAGATGCGCGTGATGCGGGCCGAGCCCGGCCGTTTCGCCGACGCGACCTCCCGGTCGGTCGGCGCGGCCTGGCGCTCCTATGACCTGCAGCTCACCACGTACGCGGCGCTGCTCGCGGCCATCGGCCTGGTCATGGCCTACACCAACAGCGTCGAGGCGGGCCAGTCGGTCCTCGCGGGCGGAACGGTGTTCTCGCGAGCCCTCATGTGGTCCGCGCTGGCCATGGTGGTGTTCGTCGTGGTCACCCTGTTCGACTACCGCTGGTTCAAGACGCTGGCCTGGCCGATCTACGGCATCAACGTCGGGCTGTTGATCCTGACCCTGGCCATCGGCGACGGGGTCGGCGGCTCGGCCCGCTGGGTCGAGATCGGCCCGTTCACGTTCCAGTTCTCCGAGCTCGCCAAGATCCTCATGATGATCGTGCTGGCGACGTATCTCGGGAACCGGGAAGGCCGCCTGGATTCACTGTCATCGATCCTGGGGGCGTGCCTGCTGATGGCCCCGCCGTTGATCCTGGTCATGATGCAGCCGGACCTGGGGACATCCCTCGTCCTCGCCTCGATCCTCGCGGGGATGCTGTTCATGTCCGGGGCCAGCCTCCGGTGGCTCATCGCGATGGCGGTCGGCGTGCTGGCGGCGATCCCGCTGGCCTGGACCTACGTGCTGCGCGACTACCAGAAGGACCGGATCCTCTCGTTCCTGGACCCCGCCGCAGACGCGCAGGGGTCGGGCTGGCAGGTGATCCAGTCCCAGATCGCGATCGGCTCGGGCGGTCCGTTCGGTACCGGCCTCACGAACGGCACCCAGAGCCGAGGCGAGTTCCTGCCCGTCCAGGAGAGCGACTTCGTGTTTGCGGTCCTCGCCCAGGAGCTGGGGTTCATCGGCGCGCTGGTCGTCTTCCTGCTGTTCGCCGCGCTGCTGTGGCGGATCCTCGCCTGTGCATGGCGGTCACGCGATCCGTTCGGAACCCTGTTCGGTGCCGGTCTGGCGACGATGGTGCTGTTCCAGGTCTTCGTGAACGTCGGCATGGTGATCGGGATCCTGCCCGTGACCGGCATCCCGCTGCCGTTCATCACCCACGGCGGGGCATCGCTCGTGAGCCTCGCCATCGGACTGGGGATCGTGCAGAGCGTCAACATTCGCCAGCACCGCGCGGAGTGGTGACGGCGTCGCAGTCGCCGCAGGGCGTGGGGCGTGGGCGTGGTCAGCGCCGGCGGAACAGCCCCCGCCGCCGGGCCTGGGTGGGCGCGGTGGCCCGGCGTCCATGGGAGCGCAGCAGCCCGTCGATCTCGAACTGGTAGATCCGCCCGATCGGCATCCGGTCCAGCCACTCCAGGTACTCGAGGTCCGTGCGGGCAACCTCGCCCAGCGACCAGCCGGAGTACCGGCCGAAGTTGAGCAGGCTCCCTGACGGGTTTCCCGGGGGCGGTCCGGCGGACCCGGCGCCCTGGGCCGTCCCCATCGTCCGCGGGTCGTAGCCCCCGCCGGCGGCCGATCGTCCGGCCGAGAGGTCGGGTGAGACGGCATCCGCGCGATCGGCAAACTGGCCGCCCGTGTCTTGCATGCCCTGGATTGGCCACGTCGGTCGTCGGCCCGATGCTGCGGCGCCCGCCCCTCCCGGTCCGGGCGGCGCCTCCGTCGCCCGGCCCTGCCCGTAGCCGCCGGCCGGGGCGGAGGTTCCCGGGTACGCCCGGACGTGCACGTGCGCGTCGGCGGCGGCCACGCGGGCCGCGGAGTCGGCGGCACGCGCCCGAGCTCTGTCCACGGCTGCGCGGCGGATCGGGTCCCGCAGCATCTCCCACGCCTGGTTGATCTGGACCATCCGCTGCTGCGCGTCGGGGCCGGTCGCGACGTCCGGGTGGTACTTGCGGGCGAGCCTCCGGTAGGCGGCCTCGATGACCTCGGGCTCGGCTTCCGGGTCCACCTGGAGGATCTTGTACGGGTTGGGGATGCTCACGGGACCGCCCCGGCGGCCGCGCGAACCCGGCGCCGGGACGCCCGGGTGGCGCACGATCGCCCGTGCCGGATCGAATGACCGGGATCCATCGGGACGGCAGGCTGCATCGGCGGCAGACTAACACGCGTGACCGGCCATCCCTCACCCTCCCAAGCCACTCCCCAGCCGCCCCCGCGGGAACCCGTCCAGCGGTGGCGGCTCGTCCTGGCTCGTGCGCCGCTCGGCCCAGACCAGGCGCAGCGATCACAGCAGGCGGCGTGGGAGGCTGCGCTCGCGGGATCCGGGCTTCCCGTGGCCGGGCTGGACGGGCCCCGCCGTCGGCCCCGCTTTGCCGCCGCGGCTCCGCTGGCGGCCTCCGTCCCCGGCGAGGCGGAGCTGCTGGACCTGTGGCTCACGGAGCGGCTCCCGCGCTGGCGCGTCCGCGAGGCGCTGGCGGTCGTGCTCCCGTCCGGGCACTCGCTCGTGGACGTGTACGACGTGTGGCTCGGCGAGGCGCCGCTGCCCGGACGCGTCTCGGCGTCGGTCTACCGCGCCGGGCTGCAGCCGGCCGTCGACGTCGCCGCCGTCCGCGCCGCTGGCGAAGCGCTGTTGGCGGCGGAGACGCTCCCGCGCGAGCGCCGGAAGGGCGAGGCCTCGATCGCCTACGACCTGCGCCCGTTCGTGGAGGCGATCGAGGTAACGGAGATCATCGGCGATCCCAGTGGGGCGCCCGGGATCTCCGGTCCGGTCCTGCGGATGATCCTGCGGCACGACCCCGAGAAGGGCGTCGGCCGGCCCGAGGAGCTCCTCGCTGCGCTCGAGGAGCGAATGGGGTTTCCCCTGGAGGTCCGCCCGCTCGTGCGCGAGCGGCTGGTCCTCGCGGCGTCGCCCGTGGCGGAGGAACCGGCGCCACGACCGCGAGGCTCCCGTCCCCGTCCCCGACCGGGCACCGATGCACCGCCACCCGTGCCGGGTCGCCGCCGGTAGCGAGCCGCTGCGCCGACGATTGGGCACGCTCGACCTCGGACCGAACACCGAATCTCGGGGTCCGGCATTCCGGCGTCGCTACGCCGCACGAGGCGGAGGGCCGTCCTTGACGACCGCGTGGACCGGGCGAACGACCACCTCGACGTGTGCATCATCGACTGACGGAGGCTCGCCGCGCCGGACCGACGGGCGGTGGCAACGATCGCCCGACGGAGTGAGGCGTGCCGACGCGCCTGGTCGCCAGGCGCGGGCGGTCGCTCCGTCGCACGCGGGGCAACTCCGTCGCACGCGAGGCCGTTGACACGCACGCGGGGGTCGACACACGCACGCGGGGACACACGCACGCGGGGTCGCTTTGACGCACGCGGCCGATCCGCCCTACACTCTCCCTTCTCGCCCGCGAAGGCCGCAGGCGTCTCTCCGTGTCCGCGTAGCGGCCCCCCGCGGCCGCCATCGCTCTTTCCGAGGACCCATGTACGCAGTCATCGAGACCGGCGCGAAGCAGTACCGCGTCGAGGTCGGCACCGAGCTCGAGGTGGAACTGCTCGACGTCGAGCCCGGCCAGTCGATCACCCTGGAGCGCGTGCTCCTCGTCGTCGACGGAGCCGAGGCCACCATCGGCACCCCCGTCGTGGACGGTGCGGCCGTCGAAGCCGAAGTCGTCGGCCAGACCCGCGGCGACAAGGTCATCGCATTCAAGTACCGCCCGAAGGCCCGCCGCCGCGTGAAGAAGGGACACCGCCAGGACCTGACGGTGCTCCGGATCGCCGACATCCGCTTCAACGGCAAGAGCGCCGCAGAGGGCGTCGAGAAGCCGGCAAGCAGCAAGGCGGACGAGCGCAGGAGGATCGAGGAGGCCGCGGCCCGCCAGGCGGCCGAGGACGCCGTACTCGCCGCGAAGCTCGCGGCCGCCGCGCCCGCTACGGCGCCGGCAGCCCCGAAGCGCACCCGGGCCAAGGCGGCCCCAGCCGAGGCCCCGAAGGCCGACGCCGGGACGGAGGCCTCGAAGGCCGACGAGACCGCGGCGACCGATGCCGTCGCGGCGACCGACGAAACTCCGAAGGCCGACGTGGCCCCCAAGACCGACGAGACCCCGGAAGCGGCGCCGCCCAAGCGGACCCGCGCGAAGAAGGACGAGTAAGCGATGGCCCACAAGAAGGCAGGCGGCAGCGTCAAGAACGGCCGCGACAGCGTCGGTCAGCGACTCGGCGTGAAGGCCGGTGACGGCCAGCTGGTCCGATCCGGGTCGATCATCGTGCGCCAGCGCGGGATGACCTTCAAGGCCGGCGAGGGCGCCGGGCTCGGCCACGACTACACGATCTTCGCCAAGGTCGACGGGCGGGTGCGCTTCGAGCACGAGACCCGCGACAAGAAGCGCGTCCGGGTGATCCCGGTTGCGGCCGAGCCGGCCGCGGCCGAGGCATAGACCTCCGCGCCTACCCACAGCGGCGACCACCGGCGGGCATGACCTGCACGGACGGCGCCTGAGGAGCCCTCGTGAAGCCCGACACCCATCCCAAGTACTACCTGGCCAAGATCCATTGCGGCTCGTGCGGCCTTGACTTCGAGCTCGGCTCCACGCGCGAGGAGCTGCGCATGGACGTCTGCAGCAACTGCCACCCGTTCTTCACGGGCAAACAGAACATCATCGACACCGCCGGCCAGGTCGAGCGCTTCCAGCGCCGCCTCGACCGCCAGGCCCGCGCCTGACGTCTGGCCGGGCATGTCCTGAGGCCCTCCCCGCGATCCCGAGCGGCGCCCGCAAGGGCGCCGTTCCCGATTCTGGGGACGCCCGCTACAGCTCCCTGCGGCGGAACGACGCGGCTGCTCCGGCCAGCGCCGCCGCAACCAGGACGAGGGAGCCGATGACCGCCGTCCAAAGGCGTGCGCCGTCCACGGTCGCCGCGTCGCCCGCCGCCAGGGCGATGGCGGGCGCGGAGAGTCCAGTGGGAAGGAACCGGTCCACCGCCGGCACGATCGCCAGGAGGCCGAGGCCGATCAGCGCGACGAAGCCGAGGCCTGCCGCAGCCATCGTGGAGCCCGTGGCCGCGGAGGCCAGGAACGTGAGCGCCGCCCAGACGAGCAGCGCGAGCCATGCAAGGCCGGTCATCGCGAGCCATCCGGCCACCGGCACAGGCTCGAACAGGATCACGGTGTAGACCCAGGCCACCGCCGAGGCGAGGAACGTCGCCACGCCGAGGACCACGGCGATCGCGATCAGCTTGGCCGCGAGGAACGCCGTTCGCCCCACGGGCTGGGCCAGGACGAGCGCCGCGGTCCCGCGGTCCAGCTCGCCCGAGACGCTTCCCATCGCGAGCGCAATTGCGGCGAGCGCGCCCAGCTGCCCGAGGTTCTTCTGGAGCTGCTCCAGCGCAGTCGCCACCGTTGGGTCCGGGAGCGCCACGGGGAGCTGGTCTCCGAGGGCAAGGGCCAGCATCTCGTTCATGTACCGCGCCGAGAGTGGAGAGACGATCCCCACGACGAGGAACAGCACGGCGAGCACGGGCAGCCTCCTCGTCCGCCACGCCTCCGCCAGCTCCTTCCGCAACAGGATCCCGAAGCCGCTCATGCTGCCGCCTCCCCGGCGTCGCCCGTGAGCCGGAGGAACACGTCCTCGAGGGTGGGCCTGGCGCGGGCCACCGAGATGACGGCCAGCTCCGTCTCGCCGACGATCTGGAGGAGTCCCCGCGCCGCGAGGCCGGGATCGGCCACGGCGACGGTCAGCAGCCCGTGATCCACGCCGACGGCCGTGATCCACGCCATGTCGCGGAGCCGCGTGGCCAGCGCCCCGACTGCGGCGTCCTGGCCGGGCTCGGCCTCGATCCGCCAGACCGGCAGCGCGTAGCGGTCCAGCAGGTCGCCCAGCGGGCCTTCCACCACCAGCCGCCCGTGGTCCAGGATCCCGACGCGGTCGCAGATCCGCTCGACGTCGGCGAGCACGTGGGTCGAGAACAGCACGGTGGACTCGCCACGCAGGCCGGCGATCAGGCTCAGCACGTCCCGCCGGCCCTCCGGGTCCAGGGCGCTGACCGGCTCGTCGAGCACGACGACGCGCGGCCGATGGA
>Ga0209254_10005841_pt1 | contig 11316 bp, 20 predicted proteins | sample FrelakmetDIP11DI_FD_187148 | JGI IMG/M metagenome (GOLD analysis project Ga0209254, IMG submission 187148) | Freshwater lake sediment microbial communities from the University of Notre Dame, USA, for methane emissions studies - DIP11 DI (SPAdes)... | ecosystem: Environmental > Aquatic >... | reverse complement strand
ATAATTGACATATACATAAGCTATCTCCCAAGCACTATTGGGATGATAATCAGCAATACCATTATCGTCATGATCTACAAATGCTGATGGTCCTTCTGAAATGGCCGTCAGCCACGATACAAGTTCTCTTGCAGCATTATCACCACCCTCTTTAACAGTTGCCTGCTTTGCCCTTTCCTGCACACCGATATAAGCGGGGATTGCTATTGCTGCCAGAATTCCGATAATTGCCACAACGATAAGTAGCTCAATCAGGGTGAAACCTCTCTCATTTCTTGTTTTCATTCTCTGGATTTTCCGAAACATCTTAATCTCCTTTCGTATTTTTTAATAGTTTCATAAATAGTTTAAAAAATTATTGTTTTAAAAAATAAAGCTAATTTATTAAGAGATATTTCAGAAATAAGAAATATTTTATTATCACATGGAGCTTATTCCGATGAAAATATAAGAAAGCAAAATATACAATTTGATAGGTTAAGTGTTCCAGATTGGGAAAAAGATATAATAAAAAATTCTTGGAATTCAACCAAGAAATTAAGTCATTCGTTATTATATGAATTAGAAGAACTTAATAATATTATTTTAAATGGTACTACTTTTGATATTGATAAACAAGAATTAACATCAAAAGATTTAGATGATTTAGGGGAAAAAGCTATAAGAGGATTAGCTTATGGAAGTAAACAAGAAAGCTAGTTTATTATTGAGATTAGGTTTAATAAATCATAGATTAAAAGAAGGAATAATGTATAATAACAAAGTTCAAATTTCTTATTATAGTGGTCAAAGAAATGCTTGTTATGAGTTATTAGGTATTGATATTAAAGTTGATAAAAATAATAATGGATATAATGATTTAATAACTTGGTATAATCATATTATCTGGCATAAAAAGTATATCCAAAAAGAAGGTGATTAAATAAAAGACTATAAATATCTAGCATTTGGTATAACTAATCAATGTCATAATAAGAAATTTATTCCTTTTTTTGATTACGATATAAATAATTTATTTTCAATATCTACAGAATTAAAAACAATACAGGAAAATTTTAATTTATCTAATATTTATTTAGTAGAAAGTTCTAATGGTGTAAATGCTTTTTCTCTAGATATGATAATGTTTAAAACATTAAAGCAAATATATCAATCTACAAAATACATGGATAAATTATTTATGAAGTGGTCTATTAACAGGGGATTTTCTACACTACGAATGGGTAAAGATAAAAAATATTTAACAATTCTGGAAAATAATAATGTAACTTATAAAAAAAGTTTAGTGCATAAATTATTTTTTAATGATGTAATGAAATTTCCTATAAAAGATGATTTTAATTTTGATAATAACGATAAAATAACAATAACCTGTTTCCCTTCAAATAGACATGGGTATCCTATGGAGATGTTTAAAGATGTCTAATATATATGATACTGAATATACTTCTTTCAGAAGGAATTTAGATTTAATTTTTAGAACTCAAGATGTAACAACCAAAACTCAATTAGAATTTTTAATGCAAGAGTACGGAATGAGAGAAAGCAAAAAATACGGATTAATGAAACCTTCAACTAGGCAATTAGATTTAGCATGGAATTATACTCAAGCAAAATTAGGGGATAAATGGAAAACATTTGAAGTTAAAGAAAAAATAACTTATGTAACAGTTAAAAAATATCACTACAAAAGAAATAATAAAATTATCTATGTAAAATCTTATAAAAGGAGAAAAAATGTATAGACAATGCGATAGGTGTAAAGGAATATTTAAAATACCTTCTGCTATAGGTAATTACATTATAAACAATAATAATAAAATATATTGCACATATTGTAACTCTCCTCATTCACATATTTATATTAAAAGATTTAATGATGGTAAACTCGAAAGTAAAAGAGGTGATTTACTTTTTTGATTGATTTTTCTACTTTGTTTTTTTCCTTTTTATGTGCTTGTATTGTAAAGGATTTTTATGATTTAACTATAAGAAAATATATACTTCTCTCTATAAAAAAGTATAAAAAAGTAGTTAAAAATGGTATAATAAAGAGGTGATTTAAAATAGAGCATGGTATAGATTGGGTTGAAACAGTAGATAAAAATAAAATTATTGGTTATGACGAAAGATTTATTATAAAAATATGGCGATTTTGTAAGCAAGAATATAAATTTTTTGTTGGATTTTGTTTAGGTTGTATAATTATGACATTTATATTAAGGTAATTCTGTATAGGGTGGAAATGGTGATAGTTTTTTTTCCGTCAAACCCGAAAATATTTAAATCACCAAATTTTGTTACTTCCTCACCACCACAAACCTATACAGATTATAAAGAGGTAATAAATATGTCGAAAATGAAAGACGAAAATATAAAAGAAATGAATAAAGAAAAAAACGCTAGTGAACTAGAGCTTACATGGAATAAATTAAGTAATGCTCTTGACGAAGGATTTAAAGGATTAGTTGTTGATGTATTGCCTATTGACAGCAACACTTTTTTTAAAAATACCAACTATGATAATAGAAAAGGCGTAGCTGTAGAAGTAAAACTTAATAGTGCTGAGGGTGAAACATTTACGCAATTTTTTAGTATACCTGATTTAAGAGGAATAACTAAATCAAACTTATATGCGTTTGAGAAAAAATATAAATCAATTCCTAAAAAGGGTATAGAAGTAGATGTTGTCTTAAATGAAAATGGATTTTTTGAGATAGTTTTTTAAACTATTCTCTCTTTTTTCTTTGGTGATTAAATGAAAGGAATAAAAATACCAAATAGTGATAAAGCTGGATTAATCGTTATAAAACAATTAATAAAAGTAATGACAAACGATAAACTTTATGGAACATTAGGAAAAGTAAATTCATATCCTGATAGTAAAGAAAAAACAAGTATAAAAGAAATGCTTAAAGCTGAATTTGATAAAAGGAAGTTGGAAGGATTTGAATAAATGAAAGAACGAATTATAGAAAGTAAAACAAAATACTATACATTAACATATAAAGAATTGGGTAAAATATGCAATATTAAAGAAAAAGTTACTGCTGTATCATGTAATTATATTTCACAAAATATCATTATTTCTGTTAAATATGAATAATTTGTATATTTCTTTATATATCTTTTAAGGTATAGTATATATACTATGAATGATATAACATATATTATAGGTGATTTAAATGGAAATAAGAATATGGAAAGCAAATTTAGAAACGCCAAAAATTTATAATAACCTTCGTGATGTTCTTAAAAGTTCGAGTGGTGTTTTAGTGCTTGAATTTTTAGATGATAGTCAAATGATAATAGAGAAAAAAGATTATTATTTTTTTAGTGTTTGGGTTGATTAAAATGGTTTGCTATACTGAAATATCTGAAATATTAAGAAATTTTTGTTTAAAGAATATAGATAGAAGGATTGGAGATTTATCTTTAAATGAAGTAGAACAATTAGCAGATGAATTAGATACTATGTTATATAGAAATTATGAAATAAAGAAAAAACAAAAGGTGATTTAATGCTTTGTGAAGTTTGTCATGTGAAAATGAAAAAAAATAATTTCTATAATTCAGATAATGAATTAAACATAATTGAATATACTTGCCCAATCTGTAACTGTCATATAGTAACAGAAGACGGTGAATACTAATGAATAACCCTGTTTACAGATTATTTGGTAAAAATCCAAGAACAGTATTGTTAAGCATAATTGTTAAAATAGTAAACTTTAAATAAGGAAAATATATATAAAATAAAGAGGTAAAAATTATGTCAAAAACAAAAAATGAAAAAATAAGTAATGAGGAAAAAGACGCAAAATTTAGGCGCATATCAAACGCAAGAGCAAAAAAAGTTATTTATGAACTTGGGAGATTGGTAAACATGGTATCACAGCCAAGTTATACAATAACAGATGTAGACGCAGAAAAACTTTTAAAAGCTGTAGGTATTTCATATAATGAATTTGCAGTATTATATGAAAAACTAGCAAGTGGTCAATCTGTAAAATCTGGAAAAAAAGAAATTAAAGACATTTTTTAAATAGGGGTTAATTCCCCTTCTTTTTTTATTTCACATCTTATTAAAGCAAATAAACAAAACATAGCTATACCTACAAACATTAACCATAATCCGTTAAAATAATCAAATTTAGCGTTTTGATTTGCCCAATATAAACCCATGTAGTCTTTATAATAACCTGTATCCATATCTACATATTTTGATTTTAAATTATATTCATTTTTTAATGTAATTTCTTTTAAGCATAAAATCATTAGACTAAAAGAAATAATTAATAACAACATAAGTATATTAAATTGTTTATATGTCATTATTAATTTTTGGTTTTTCTTTTTTGAGTTTAACCAATGGCTCGATAATTTGGTCAGTATCATAATACTTATAATAGGGAGATATTTTCATATTAAATTGTGTAATGTTATCTTTTCTTTTTCTTAAATCTACAATAGTATAATTTCTATAATCATCTTGCTCTATTACTTTTCCATCTGGATTTTTAACATAAATTGGTTGTGCATAAACTACAATGTTTGTATATTTCACCAATCGTTTATAATCAACTAAATCTAAATCCTGTGTTGTATAAATAATATTTAAACCTCTCTTTCTTGATTGTAAAACTAAATAACCCATTAAAAGATTTTGTTTACTACTTCCTAATCTGCAATCCATATATACTGTAATTTCATCTAGGATAACTGTAGCATTTTTTAAAGTTTTGCTGTAGTCATTATTTAAAAATTGTTCTATATCAAATTTTTCATAAGGTATATTAGTCAGTTCTAAATTAGTAACAATCTTTATATTTCTGTCGCTATCTCTTTTAGCACATCTTACTGCATAAATTGTTTTTCCTGACCCTATGTTTCCTTCTATTCCAATCAACATTTAAAAACCTCATTATATGACTATCAAAAGCTAAATCAAATAATACAGAAAATATTAACATTGTAGACATAAACTTTAATTCAATATCTAAAAATAAATTATTTGTTGGTATTATAAAAAATACAGAATATAATAATATCTCTCCTACTTTAATTATTTTATTGGGAAAATGATTAGATTTAGACATGGATTTTTTGAATTTACCATATAAAAATATTCTATGGTTTGGGTTAATTCTCTCAATAAAGAAATATCTAAATTCTCTTAAGTTTCTATGCTGTACAAATGTATTTTTTTTTGGTAATTTGTATTTATCACATATTTTATGAAATATTAATTGTTGTTTGTAATCCATAATTATCTTTTTCCCAATATATCCAAAAATTTATTTTGCTGTTCCATTTTATCTTTTTGTATTGCCTCAGCTATCTGTATTAATTCTTTTCGCCCTCTACCATCATCTCCAGATATTCTATATTTAGGAAATAATGAAACATAATACTTAAAAAACTCTATTCCGTAAACTTGACTAGCCCAATTCATAACTGATAATGCATTTACCTGTTGATTGGTAAGTATTGTATTGCTTTCTAGGTTTTGGTTACTATGCAATATTTCCATAGCATGAATTAAATCGCTTGAAGTATCTCTTTGTACAAATTCTATATCTTTTTCCTGTATATCATTTTCAATACTACTTTTTAATGCTTTCATTTTAACCTACTCTGACATAACTTACAATACAGGCAATAATTGAAGTAATCATAGTTATAATTCCAATTATCAAAATAAAGAATTGAAAATTATCCATTGTTTGTTTTGTAAATAATTCTGCAAACCTTCTATTCGTAAATGTATCTAATATTTTAGCGTCAAACTTTAAACCTTTTATTTTATTTATTTGACATTTTTGTTTATGTCCGTATAAATCAGTATATTCTATTGTTTCAACAAACTTTTCTATATTAGACATTTTAATAGGTGTACTGATACCTTCAAGATAAAAAGCAATTCTTCCACCATTAGATGTAATATGTATTGCCTCATTATCTATAATATAAATTCCACTTCTATATTTAAAATAATCAACTTCCAACTTGTTATAAAATTTTCTTAAAAGGATTGAACAACCTTTACTTTCATTGAACATTATAATAATTAAACGATTTTTCTTTTTTGGTACAATATCTGTACTTTTATCAAAATTAAATTCTGTCCTATCTGTATAATTTTCTCTTTTTATATTGGGATTTTTACCTAATATTAACTTGCCTATTTTTATGCATATCACCTCTTAATTAACTATTTCTTTTTCTTTTTACCAAAATAACTATCTGCTAATAAAATTAAAGATAGTATTGGAATTAAAAATACTATGATATAACCAAATGCAAATGTTAATGAAATTACAGCAATAATCAAACTTAAAGGAATAGATAAACCAAATACAACATAAGCAACTGTAACATCTTTATACTCTAAATATTTAGATACGAAAAACAACCATAAACTTAAAAGCATTATAATAAAGAATTGTGAATTATCAAATAATAAAGCACTTGCTATGTATAACCAATTTTTTTCGTTTACAGCATATTCAGATGAAGTGTATAAACTACTTGCTTTATTAAAAGAAATATTCATTGTAATATTCCCATCGCTATAATTAAACCAATAAATACCTGTACAATTTCCTATTGTAATATTTCCTGTAACATTAATATATACATCATAAGACTTTGAAGTAAAATTAGAAACATAATAATATGTTACATTAGCATTTGATACATTAAAAATAAAATTATTTGGATAACCATAACCCAAAACTGTTATATCATAACCTGTATATTCATTATAGGTATAATCAGTATCAATAGTACAATTTTCAACACCTGTTGATAAACCCATATTATGAGACCATGCGGTATAATTTAAATAGATTTTCCAACCTGTAGAACTATTATAAATTGTTTCATATCCACCATGCAAAAACAAATTTGAATTATTATAAACTGTTAAAGCATTAGAACTACAACTTCCTGTATAATTTGAATATAATTTTATTGTATTATTTGACAGTTGTTTAATAGTAGTAGTTCCAGATGAATTTACAAGATTTTCTAAAACGCTAAAAGAAGGTAATGTAACATTTAAAGAAGTTGCATAAGTAGTTGAAAATATACCACTAGCATAAGACCATGCACTAAAATAATATAATGTTGATTTGGTTAAACCTGTTAAAGTATAAGAACTTCCTGTATTATTATATGCTAAAGTTCCGTCTAAATGTGAAGTAGGATAACCTGAAGTTTTATACATTATTCTTGTATAAACAGCATCTGTACCTTTTGCCCATGCTAAATTTATATTATAGCTATTAATTCCATTTGGTTTTGCTGTAAAAGATGTTGGTACAGTAGGTATTATTTGAGAATATGTACAATATATTCTAGGTGTGCTTGAACTATCAACACTAGTTGTAGATGTCCATGCTGTAGGAAATGTCGAATATGTAGCACTTTTTGAAGTAGTTGTAGAAGTTCCTGTATTTAAATAAATACCTGTACAAGTTCCACCACCACTATATGCAAAAACAACCAAATAATAATATGTATTTGCATTTAATCTAGGTTTTGTACCACTAAAAGAAAATGTTATAAATCCATTTTCCAATTCAGAAATAACTGTTTCATCTGTTTCACCATTTGCTAAAGCTGTACCATTACTTCCATAATAAATCTTGCATTTACCAACACCTTCGTATAAAAGATTGGTAATTATCATAGCTGATATACTATCTGCTATTCCATCTGTAGCACCCATTTGATAATATCCACCTAAACAAACGCCTTCTATAGAATAAGCTGTACCTGTACTTCCTGTACTACCAAATGTTAATGCGTTAGCTCTGATACTTCCTAAAAGACTTCCTAATAATAAACCTGCAATTATGAAATATATTAAATATATATTTTTTATTTTTATCACCTCTTAACCTGATAATGGAACTTTGAATAGTGCTTTTAATCCTTCAATTATTAAACCAGCTAACCAAATGACAACCACTATAAATACAGGAAATACCATAACTAGAGGTATAATATTAAATGGATAAGGAATACTTGGTACTTGTGGATTATCAATAATACCAAATGTTAAAAAATCAAGCATAACATATATTAAATTATAAATATGTCCGATAAACATCATTATTAATTCTACTGCCTCACCAATATGAAGATTAACACCAACTTTGCTTAAACCATATCCAGCTACATATCCCGTAGACGCCATAAGAGGACTAAATATGGAAACCCATTTAAAAATTTCTTTTTTTTCTGACCCACCTCTAGATAATGCCCATAGTGAAAATAATCCACCACCACCACCTAATAATAAACCTAAATCTATACCTTGATTTTGTGATTGTTCTTCCTCTGTTGGCTCTGTTTCATTTACTTTAACATCTATAGTTCCAGCATTATATAAAATAATTCCTTCATCTGCATTTGAAAAATCTGATGAAGACGCAAAAGCAAAACAACAACAATAAGCTAATGTAATATAAAGTATCATTATTATAGCTACTTTTGGTCTTATTGAAAAAAAAGTTCCACTTCCACTTTCTCCCATATTAATCCTCTTTTTCCATAGATAACTGATACAATTTTAATACTAATATACCAACACAAACTAAACCTATTAAAAAAGCAAACCATAATTCTATTAATCCCAAACCTATACAAAAACCTAAACCTATTATGCCCATAACTGAAACTACTATAGTACCATTATTAATAAAGAATTGATTATTTCTAAATACTATTACAGGAAATAAAACAAATCCCATTATAATTATTAATGCTATTATTGGGGTAAATATTCCATAATCAGAACTTGCTGTAGTACCTTTTTTCCCCATTGAAATTGTAATACTATCAATAGTTCTCCAAGAATTATTATAATTTTCTTTAAGATAAAGAGTATATGTACCATCTTTATATATAGTATAAATAGTTGCATAATCTCCTGAAGGCACTATAGCTATATCATTATCTCCTAAATAAACATGGGCATTACCTACACTTCCACTATATTTTGTATTTATATAAAAACTTACACCTGTTTCTCCTTTTCCGTCTTCCAATGATGTATCAATACTAGACTCTCCATAATCTGACTCGTATAAATGTGTATATAAAGGTGTAATTGGTAAATAAACTGTTGCATTAGTTCCATATAACCTTAAATATATTTGACTAAATATCCCTAATGACTTAATTGTATTAAAAGATGTTTCAGTATAATAATAATTATCTGAAAAACTTGTTATTTCTATTCTTTGGTCTATAGTAGTACCTAAACTATTCATTTGTGCTGGGTTATAATCAATACCTATAGCATAATTAGTATATCTTAATGGATTTTTTGCATATACACCTATCCCTATTGACCCGTATCTATTGCTTGGGTTTGGATATGTCCACAAAGCAAAATCAACATCTATATCCTGTATATAAAAAGAACGATTTAAATAATATCCATTATTATCGTACATAGAAACAGTATAATTTCCATTATCATAAGGTGTAAAACCATATTGTTTATGATATGTATTTAATTCTTTTGGATAATATTGAGTAAAACCAACTTGTACACCATTTCTATAAACATTTAATGTATAAATATCAACATCATCAACATAAACATCAAAAAAGATTGTTCTATAAATATAGCTAAAAGGTTTATTATATGTTGGATGGTTTGGTAAATTAGTACCTGTATAGTCTATAATACCAATAGTATTTTGATAATTAGGGTTTGATTGATTACCCGAACTAGAAACAAAATACAAATTCCATTGAGGATAATTAACAGATGTTTTAAGAGTTTCACCATCTAAAAAATTATTGATATAATCAGATGTTGTACTTCCCCATATTTGCCCATCAATAGACGGATTTATTTGATTAGTCTTACAAAGTAATGTCCAATGATATAAATTTCCAGCTGGATTATCATTAAACAATTCAAAATAAACACGTTCATTATTTAAAGATATATTGTAAGCTGTTAAATCCCATTGTAACATAAAACCAGCGTTAATTCTATAAGTACATACAGGCGACCCACAATAAACACCACCTATAAATAAACCAACGTCGGTAAGTTCAGAAATAAAATTTGGGCTAGAAAAACCTTTTACAGCTAACTCAAAACCTTTTAAATTTCCTGAAACAGGCGAATAAGAACAAAATTCTATATATTTTTGTGTTATATCTAAAGAATAATCCCCATTAAAAAAATGATTTATATTGTCATAAGCAGAAAAATCTACACAACCACCTGAAATTGTATTATTTTGAACAAAATTAGCGCTAACATTTAATCCAAAATCATCTAACAACAAATAAAAATAAGATACACTAGTAGAAACTACTTTTATTGTATCAATCTTGGGTGAATCAAAAACATTTCTAGGCTCACCACCATTAATAGTAGTAGACCCAAAATGATAATCTATACTATCATTAGCAACAAATGAAAAACCAAAATTCAAATAATTAACGGCGTTCATTTGTTCCAAATCGTGATAAGCCCCCGAAATATCCCTATAAGCAAGATAACCTGAATATGTTGTAGCGCCACCAAAACGAATTTCTATAACAGGATTAGTTAAACTATCAGCACTTGAATAAAACAACATCTCTATTTTTTCGGTTGCCATAGTTCCCTGAAATGGCTTAAGTTCAAAACTAAAATCTTTCATATATCCAACATAAGTAAGATTAAAATAACCTACAATACCAGTAAATACGCCATCCTCATATCCAGTTATAAAACCTCTAGAGCCAGTATTATGATAACTAGAAACCTGATGAAATTTGTTTTTTTCAGTTGTTGTTAGCCATGAATTTGTATAATTATGCGTTAGTGTTCCATCTTCAAAACCAGTAGAATATCCATAAGTAGTAGCTTTTACTGTTTCAGTAGGTAAAATAAAAATAAGAAATCCACTAATTAGAATAAAAAAAAGAAAAAAGGTTAAAGTTTTTTTCATTATTTAACCTCTTTTTATTTAGTGAAAAATGTTCTTACAGCATGGTATATAATACCGAAAGCAACGATTATTAAACCTAATCCCATTATTAATACAAATCCCATTATTCCTGACAGATTAGGGTCAGCTTGAACATAAACCACGAAAGCTCCTGCTGTTGGTAACATAGCAATACCAACTACAAACTCAATAACACCTTTTATAATATCCTTCATTTATTTTTCACCTCAAATATATATCCGATAGGGTATATTTAAAGGTTTCTATGTATATATATATTGGATACCTTAAATAAAAAAAAAAAACTAGTCGTGATAAAATTTACCATGCTAATATTTGTGAC
>Ga0209254_10005840_pt1 | contig 11317 bp, 12 predicted proteins | sample FrelakmetDIP11DI_FD_187148 | JGI IMG/M metagenome (GOLD analysis project Ga0209254, IMG submission 187148) | Freshwater lake sediment microbial communities from the University of Notre Dame, USA, for methane emissions studies - DIP11 DI (SPAdes)... | ecosystem: Environmental > Aquatic >... | reverse complement strand
TCCACCTCGTCACTACCCATTAAACCCATTGGACGGTAAATGATCACCATTATAAAGATGATTGCGATTAAGATCTGGCTGGCGCCGTAGACGGGAGGGATTTCCATGAATCCCAGGTTTATACCGCGCTCAGCGTTTCGTAGAATCTCCGAAAGAGCGGTGATCGAAACCACACCGATGATCGATCCACTGACTGAGCCCATCCCACCGATCACCAGCATGGTGATGATATTAAATGCTTCTGCAAAAAAGAAGGATTTGGGTGAGAAGGACATGATGAAATGCGCCCACAAAGCCCCTCCAACTGCGGTGAAGAAAGCGCTGATACAGAAAGCGAGCAGCCGGGAACGAAATACACTGATCCCCAGTGAACGAGCCGCGATTTCATTATCTCTTCCGGCCATCATCCGTCGTCCGAACGAGGATTTCTTAACTCGCCAAACGATGTAGACAACCACGAATGCCCAGGCCCAAACCCACCACAGGTTAGTCAGGGCAGGTACGCCCGAAAAAGTGCGTGAGCCGCGCGTCATTTTATCCCAGTTGATCAGAATCACCTGGACGATCACTAGAAGACCCATGGTGGCTACTGAGACGTATGGTCCGCTCAGGCGCATTAACGAGAGACCTACCAGGAAGGCCACAATTGTAGCCAAACCTCCCGCAATTAAAGTAGCAGGAAAGAATGACAACGCGACGTCTGCTAACCAGGGAGGTAGATCGGGAAGGTTGACTTCTTTCAATGATACAGGCAAGGTCAAGATAGCTGCTGCGTAAGCCCCAATCGCCATGAAGCTGACATGTCCCAACGAGAAAACGCCGGTGAATCCATTCGATAAGTTCAAGCTCACCACCAGGATAATGCTGATCGCTAGGCCGATCATGATCCGCCGGAAGTAAGCACTGGAAACAAAATCCGCATACAGTAGCAAGAGCGTCATTAGAGTGAATAGCACCAGGATGGTCAGGAGGTTTTTACGCCGGCTGTTCTGTAACCACTGCGGGAGTCCCATTAGATCTTCTCCTTTTCAGTCGATCCTAACAAGCCATTGGGGCGAAACAGCAGCAGCACGATTAGAATAATAAATACGAACGCATCCCGGTAAGAAGTCAGAGCTTGTGGTAGGAGGCCTTGGAGCAGGATCTCCAGAACGCCTAGCAAATACCCCCCCAACACCGCCCCGGGCAGGCTTCCCAGTCCACCGATGACTGAGGCAACGAAGGCTTTCAACACCGGGTAAAAACCCATCAGTGGATCGATTTTCCCCACCCGGATGCTCCACAATATTCCGACCACCCCAGCCATCATCGAGCCAATGGCGAAGGCGTAGGCGATGACCGCATTGATATTGATCCCCATTAACTGTGCACCTAAAAGGTCTTCAGAAGAAGCACGCATGGAAATCCCGATCTCGGTTCGCCTCACGAATAAAGTCAACAATACTAGCAGGACCAGGGCTATGCCAATCGCCAAAAGATCAACGCTAGAAATTCGAAGCGGTCCGAAATTCAGAGCCTCGCTTAAGATGGGCGGTGTGGGGAATGCTCGTGGCGTGGGTTTGAACAGCAGGATCGCAACGTTTTCTAATAAAATAGTGACGGCAAACGAAGTGAGCAACATGGCCACGCTCGGAGCGCCTCGGATTGGGCGATAAGCAGCCCGTTCCATGAGTAAACCTGCGATCGTGCTAGATGCAATACCTACAATAGCAGCCAGCCAAAATGGTGCGCCTAAGACCAGGGCTAGCCATGCAGCATAACTGCCGACCATGATCAGATCGCCGTGTGCAAAGTTGATCAAGCGAAGGATGCCGAAAACCATGGCTAATCCGATGGCCATCAATGCATATAGACTACCGATACTGATCGCGTTGATGGCTTGCTGTATGAGGTATTGTGCGGTAGTCATGTTGCGCTGCCTCCCAGGTAAAAATGCTCTACTTGTGGATCTGCCCGCATTTCTTTCGCCGTCCCACTCAGCTTAACCGTTCCGGTTTCCATGATGTATCCTCGATCCGCCACCTGGAGAGCCTTGCGTGCGTTTTGTTCGACCAGCAGAATGGTCACCCCGCCTTCGTGGAGCTGGCGGATGACGTCAAAGATCACCTGGACGATCACCGGCGCCAATCCCAGGGATGGCTCATCCATCAAGAGCAGTCTCGGCTGAGCCATCAGGGATCGTCCGATGGCCAGCATCTGTTGTTCGCCTCCGCTTAAAGTCGCGCCAGTCTGTCGGGAGCGCTTCGCCAGGATGGGGAACAGGTTGCACACCCATTCCAGGTCTTTCTCCACTTCCCGGTGGTTATCCCGGCGGACTGCCCCCAACCGCAAATTCTCCTTCACGGTCAAGCTGCCGAAGATGTGCCGTCCTTCCGGGCATTGGATGATACCCAGGTTGACGATCTGGCGGCTGCTTAATCGGGTCAGGTCTTGCCCTTCATACGTGACTTTACCACTTTGTGGTTTGAGGATTCCGGAGAGAGTCATTAGAGTGGTGGTTTTACCTGCCCCATTGGCTCCGAGGATGGTCACCAGCTCACCTTGTTCCACCTTGATGGAGATACCCTTCAAGGCATGGACATGACCGTAAAAGACATTTACCTCCTCGAGATTAAGCATTTTCTTCTGCCTTTCCAAGGTAAGCTTCGATGACCAGTGGATTATTGCGTATCTTCTCAGGCGTCCCCTCGGCGATGATCTGCCCGTTGCTCAGCACCTGCATTCGGTCGCACAACTGCATAGCAACTGGCATGTTATGCTCGACGATAATAATGGTCAGGTTGTGTTTCTCACGGATGGAACGGATAAGCTTGAGCACGTTCATGCTCTCGTGCAGGCTCATCCCCGCGGTAGGCTCATCCATTAGAAGTAACTTAGGCTGCAGGGAGAGCGCCCTGGCAATCTCCAAGCGGCGTTGGTCTCCGTAGGAAAGGGAGGTGGCTGGCACATTCGCCAGGTCTTCCAGGTTGAAAAGAGCCAGGTGCTCCATTGAACGGAGTACCAGGTCGTGCTCTTGTTTGCGGAAAGAATTACTGTTGAGTACTGTCGCTATCGGATTCGCTTGCTCGTGGATTTGTTGGGCTGTGACTACGTTTTCCAGGACGCTCATGCTCGAAAACAGGCGGATATTCTGGAAAGTGCGCGCCATGCCGAGGTGCGCAATTATTTCCGGAGTTTGACGGGTGATATCCAGACCAAGAAAGCGGACGGTGCCTCGAGTAGGTCGTAAATGTCCGGTGAGCAGGTTGAAGAGGGTGGTTTTTCCTGCACCGTTGGGTCCGATCACAGCCAGGATCTCGCCTTTGTTGAGTTTCAAGCCATACTGGTCCACAGCCAGCAGACCCTTGAAAGCCTTAGAGAGACCTTCGGCTTCCAGGATCACGGAATTGGGATTATCCAGGTTTTCCAATTTATTGTTTCTCCAGCGCCTGAGTAAGGTCGGCAATCAGGTCCTCAGTGTCTTCGATGCCCACCGAATAGCGTATCAGCCCCTCCGGGATGCCCATAGCTTCTCGCTCCTCTTGGGTGCACTCAACGTGACTGGTGGTAGCCGGTGGACCGGCAATGGTTTCCACCGCGCCCAGGTTAGCTGCCAGGTGGGCATAGCGCAGCCTGGGCAGGAATTGGCGTACGCGGTCGTACCCGCCTTTCAGGGAAAAGCTGAGCACACCCCCGAATCCGCTCATCTGTTTCCGGGCGATGGCGTGATGTTCATGGCTTTCTAGGCCAGGATAGAAGACTCGCTCAACTTCGCGCCTTTCTTCCAGGAAGCGGGATATGCGAAGTGCGCTTTCATTCTGATATCGCACCCGGAGATGTAAGGTTTTCATCCCTCGCAGGAGAAGATAGGCGGACATAGGGTGCAGGGTGGCTCCGTTGATCTCGCGAAAGTGGTACACCTTTTCAACCAGTTCTCGGCGTCCACACAGAGTCCCTCCCAGGGCATCGGCGTGCCCCCCTAGAAATTTGGTGGCGGAATGTATGACCAGGTCAGCCCCCAGATCCAAAGGACGTTGGTTGATGGGAGTAGCGAAGGTGTTGTCTACGATTACCAAGGCGCCTACCTGTTTTCCAGCTATCGCCAGGCGTTCCAGGTCCACTACTTTCAGGGTTGGATTAGTGGGACTTTCCAGGTACAACACCTGGCAGCCTTTGTATACCTGCTCTTCGATCATTTCGTGATCGTTGGTATCACACAGCTCCACCTGGATGCCAAAGCGCGGCAAGAATTCCAGGAACACCTTGTTGGTTCCACCGTAGGTATCCTTATAGCTCACTATTCGGTCGCCGGGGGAGAGAAAGGTGAACAAGGAATTACTGACGGCTGCCATTCCGGTTGAAAAGCTGGTGGAAGCTTCGGCGCCTTCCAGCAGTCGGATCTTCTCCTCGAAAGCGCATACTGTGGGATTTGTGTTACGGCTGTAAATGTAGCCTTGTTTCCTACCCAGAGCCACCTCCACCCACTCGTCTATGTCTGGATAACCGAACGAAACGCTGTGAACTACCGGCACCTGGGTAGCGCCATGTGCCAGATACTCGTCTTCTCCACCCCAAACTGAGAGAGTGCCCAATCCAGGTTTCTGGATCATTTTCATGTCATGACTCCTGTAACTTTCGATATATCCCAGGTGGTAAATAACCTGCATCGCAGATCTTTTGGATTGCTTGCTCAAACCGGTTTCGCCAGTCGTTCTCATCGGGAATAATGACCGGTATTCCGAACTCGCTGGTCAAACGAGCCAAATCTTTCTCAGTCAGTTCCTTTGATAATTGAGTGCAGAACTCACTGGCTTCCGCCATGGCTTCACCCAGGGCTTTTTGATAATCCGGAGGTAATTTTAAGTGTTCATTCCGGTTGATAAATACAGTCAGGTTGAGGGTATAACCGTAACGGACCAACGTGGCATAGCTCGTAAGCTTCTGGACTCCTGTAGCTAAGAAATATGCCGCTGGAACCAGGAATGCATCGATGTCACCCTGCTGGAAGGCCTGATAAACCTGCGCCCACTCCACAACCACCGGCTCGGCACCCAGTGCCTTCCGCAGAGCTGCTGCAACTGGAGAGGGATAGGATCGGATCTTACATCCTTTGAGATCGTCTGGATGAAAGATTGGCTGGCGGGAATAGAGAATTTCAAAGGATCCACACTCCCAGTGCGAAATCGGATCGAGTATGTGGATTCCGGTTTCTAGAAGCTCCTCCTGGATGTGCTCGCGAAAATAGGTAGTTTCCAGGAAACGATGATAGTGAGACCGGTCGCGGAAGAAGTATGGCAGGCAGACTGCTCCACACCAGGGTGCGTAAGGTTCCATAGTGTGTAGCTCATCAATATACATAGAAATCCCCCCTTCGATCAAGGCTTCGACCTGGTCTAAAGCCGATCCCAGAGCTGAATAATGGTACAGGTGCAGACGCACTTCTCCGCTAGTTTTCGCCTCCACCAGGGAAGCGAAATGCGTGGCGGCTTGCCCACCCGTGGAAGTCGGTTGGATCACCATTCCCAAGGAGCGCGGTCCACGATTGCTGTCTTGCAGGAAGTATTCTAAAGGTCGGTTGAGAGCCTGTCCCAGCCTCCGTAAGGTGGGGATGGTAGGTGTGGTAGTCCCTCTTTCAATTTCAGACAGGTGGCTGGAGGGCAGAGAGGTCAGCTCGGATAGATCAGCCTGTCGCAAGCCTGCCGCCTTGCGGGCTGCCCGCACCAGGTCGCCGATGTTCTGTGAGGAAGCCGAATCACTTTTGCCCATTCGAATATTTCGGTTTTAACAAATATATTCTGATGATCTAAACAAATTAATTCGGAATTATTTATGCTTCTACATAATTTATAGCAGATTTTTATACCCATGTCAATAGGTTATTAGTGTGAGTGTGTATCGGAATACCAGGCTTGCTGGTTTATCCAGGCTCAGAAAGGGCAGGTCATATTCTTCTGAATGCACCTCCAAGCCTGGAGAAATACCAATATTCCTTCAAGCAAGGAATCTCCTATAGACGCATAAGGAATAGAATCGGGTCTATCCACTTCAGAAATTATTTAATTCTTCTCCAAAGGATGCAGAGCTTGCTATTACGATAAGCATATTCTAAGCATTCTTTAAGACCCAGGCAGCTCTCAATGTGACCCAGGGATTGGGCTGCTTTTTTTTCCCGAATTCCACCCAGGTCTTACCGGCGTAATCATACTCCAAAGCCCACCTCCCATCCTGGTCCTGCTTTGATCGGATGATCTCGAGCGCATCTTCTAATCGGGGGTCTTTTGCATAACCAAGACGAACCAGGGCTTCCACATTTTGAAGCAAATCGGTAACATAGAACACCGGAAATCCGAACTTCCACCAGTTTCCGCTGGGCTTGTCGGTCCAGCCGTTGGGGTAACCGGCTTTTGCTGGATCTCCTTCTAACAAGAACTCTGCGCCTTTCTGAATGGCGTTTTCAATCAGTGGAGTGCGTTTCGCCTTCGGAAGCTTGCCAAACGCCAGCATCACTTTCACCGCGCCCCAGGCGCAAGCCAATTTATTATTGGAACCGCAGGCAAACAGGGGGCCACATTTCCCAGCGTAATATCTAACCGGAGCCTGTTTATCTTCCATGGGGGCAATCCCCTCTCCGGTAACACTTCGCGCCATCCATTCGAAAGCCTTGTCCAGGCGTGGATCGTCCAAACCGAGCTCTAGCAGGGCACAGCACAGGTTGCCATGCAGGCAGTCCGCAGTTCCGGAAGGTGCTCCGGAGGCAGAAAATTGCCCGTGTTCTGTGAGAGCCTCCTCAAATATATACTCGCACGCCCGTTGGATACGGCTATCCATCTCGATGGAAGCTCCCAGCTGCCCCAAAAGTATGATCGTCCAGACCGTGCTTCGATATTTCGGATTGTAGCCTGGACCAGGTTGAAACCAATACCCCGGTTCAACCATCTCGTCTAGTACTTTAGAGATCGGACCTTGCCTTTGGGCTAATTCTCTTGCAGCAAAAAATTCTTTATCATCTCGGGGAGTGTCTAGCAAATCTCGATGCACGAGATACCTGACACCTGGTTGATCGCTCTCCAAAAGCCAGGTCAGGGTGTCACCTTTTAATTGAGAATACCAGCTCATAATTGATTCGATCCTTTTGCGAATTGGTTATTGCATGAAAACAGCACTAAGAATAGGGAATAGGCCAGGAAAGCCTTCACCCATTATAATGGAAATTCACCTACTTTCTGCGGATGCCGCATCTTTGTGTGGCTCCCCTTGTACATAGTGTGCTCGGGCTTGGATTGAGTTGCATCTTCGCCCGTCTCTTGCATTTCATGGATCATTAAATAAAAAAGGGGACTGCTATGAGAACTGCTATGACTGCTGGCACCCAATAAGACCAGGGAAAGGTGGGCGAGAAAAGTATGGGAAGGGGATGTTAATAGTAGAAGACGTGGTTAACTGCTGGGAATGTTATGAATATTGAGGAGACGCTCGATTAACTCATTGAGTTGAATAAAGAAGCGGTCTCGGATTTGTTCAATGTGAAGGGCTTCTGGATGTTCGATGACAGCCTGGTCGCTGAACTTAAAGCGATGGGGTTCCACCTGCAGGACGTAGGAATTCAGGTATTGATCCCAGAACCAGCTGGCAGATCCGAACTGTACGTAGTCTGGGTCTAGCCTGGGAAAGAGCGATAGGGATTGGTACAAGGCTCGACCGGATGGACTGTCCTCCAGGCATATGGCCAGGTATGCGATCCGGTAGGTGATCGGACTATCGACGCGGTTGGGAAGACGCTCCAGGTTGTGCGAGTCCCGTCCAGGCGAGTATACGAAGTGCCCGTAGCAGCACTGCAAGGTGAAGCATTGGGGGAGTGTTGTGAAGCGCTCGATCAGGGTAACGATGGGCGGATCGATGTCGCTCAGATCTATTCGCCTCAGGGCTTGCTGGCGGTCCTGATGGAAGCGGGGGTTGTCGACGAATGCTTTAGGTGGAGTGAAGGTTTCCAATTCTTTATCTCGGTGGGAGAGAATTTTGTTTTGGTCCTATTAGTAGTATTATGCCGTAAGTGAAACTGTCCTGCAAGGCTCAGCCAGGGTATTAGAATCCCCCCAACCCCCTTGACAAATCCGAAACTCAGAGTTATAAATATCAAAGAACTTTGAATTTCAAAGTATATGTAGAATAAGAAAATTTGTTCTTGGAGGTTCATCGTGTCAGAATCAATCAGTTTGAAAGAAGCCGAGCGAAGGGCATTCCGGTCCACCTTCGACGATGGATTGTGGGATGTCTTCCTGGGATTCTTCTTCTTAATGTTCGCATTTGCTCCCATTCTCTCGGTCTACCTGGGGGATTTTTGGTCCTCGGCGGTATTCTTGCCGGTTTGGATTTTGGTTTACTTGGCAATTCTTTGTATAAGGAAGCGAATTGTGAAACCAAGGATGGGTGTTGCGAAGTACGGTCGGAGCCGGCAAGTGAAGATGAAAAGATTTACCGTGATCATGCTGGTAATCAATACCATTCTGTTCCTTCTGGGGTTATATGCAGCGGCTAATTTCCGAGCGATGCCAGGCTGGACGGTGGCGGTTGTCTTGGGATTGATGCTGCTGATGGGCTTCAGCCTGTCTGCCTATTTCTTGGACTTTAATCGACTCTATCTCTACGGTTTGTTGGCCGGGTTCGCACCGCTGGTGGGTGAGTGGCTTTTTCTCAACAAGGGTGCTTCTCACCACGGTTATCCTATCGTTTTCGGTTTTATGGCGGTGTTCATGGTAGTGGTTGGTTTGGTGGTCTTTCTGCGCCTGCTTCGGGAGAATCCTCTGCCCGAGGAAGAAATCTCTCAGGAAGAACCATGAAATGGCCGATCCAAAACATAATCCCGATCTGCACCCATTAGCAGATATTGACCAGGTCGTCCACGCCCCAGCCCGGCTGATGGTGCTGACATATCTCTATGTAGTGGAGAGCGCCGATTACGTGTTTCTTATGCGCCTGACCGGGCTGACCTGGGGGAACTTATCCACCCATCTCTCCAGGCTGGAAGAGGCAGGTTACGTTGAGATTCTCAAAGAGTTCAGGGGAAAGAAGCCGCATTCCACCATTCGACTCACTCCGCAGGGAAGAGAGGCCTTCAGGGAGTATAAGAAAAGCATGCAGCAAGTGCTGGATGACTTGCCTGATTAGAAGGTGCACCACAAAGCCGCAAAGAGCACAATGGTCTTAAGTTCGGCAAGTCTCTAGCGAGTTTCCATTCGGAGAATAAAGTCCGCTAATGAGAAATAAAAATGAACTTGAGAGCCGGAAGATGGTAGGGATAACACCAGGCTCAAGTCATCCAAATCATATACGATGGTCCATTGGGTGGAGCCTTGGACGGCTGACATCACATCCATTATCATTTCTAAATCTTCCTTCCCTTCGTTTTCTTCCAGTTTCTCGACCGCCAGCTGGTATCGCTCGCAGCTGAATTGGTCCGCCGGTCCGGCCCAGTGATTGTTGGTCATCACCTGGTAAGGAGTGTCTGCCCGGCTGACCACTATGCCATCGGGTAAGAATTCAACTACCGCCGAATTTCCATTCCGATCCGCCAGCAAAATGTGGGAGATAGTTTCCTCAGAATCTGGATTTATAAAAGATATTTGAAATGAACGCAGCATGTCAATCGCCTCATCCACCGTTGCAGAATGCTCCAGTACCAGGCGGTAGGCTGCGTTGGCAGGCAGTGCCGGTCCGGATGGTGGTGAGTAGCCAGGATTCCTGACACTAGCAAGCCCGAATGCCAGGCCTCTGCTGTTCATCCCATCACTGGCAGAGAATCCAGGCGTGCTTCGAGTCATGACCACCGTCGGAAATCCATCCTCAGGGTGAGTGAAGACCAGCAGTGCATCGCTGATCGGGGTCGGCCAATCGTGATTGCGAGCCAGTCGAGCGTGCCCATCGGTGCTTGAATCCGGTCTTGTGAAGACGACACTGCAGGAGTGCTTCTCCACCAGTCCTGGCAGTAGGAATCGGATCCCTTCTTCGTCCCAAATTGGGATTCCATGGCTCAGGTCGTCCAGGTTCAAGCCATAGGCAGCGTATATCCCTCTCAGCTGTGGAATGATGCTCCAATGCAAGTCCTGGTAGAAATCCAGCATTTCCCTTGCCCTCGCTTGTTCATCTTTTGTGAATCGGCGAGAAAGGACGTCATGTGCCTTATACCATCGCCCCAGCGCATAGCCGATATCTTCGTACGACCCAGCCACTTCGATCTTCTCGACCGGGTAATCCGATCCCAACATTTGGGAAATCCAGAAAGCGAATGTTTGGGGTGTCTGTGTGGCAGTAGTGGTGGGTGAAGGGATCAAAACGTTCTGGCATGCAGAGGTAATTAGAACTGATCCTATTGCGAACCAGAAGATATGGTTCTTCACGTTCTATTTACTCCACTTCCACCTGTTGATCACTTCAAGAGGATAACTACACTAACCAGGATGACCAATAAAACGAGCAATAGGGTAACTATGACCAGTCCCCAACGCGTCAGCCTGGGATTGGAGGCGACCCAGTTCTGGCCGGTTCGAGAAGTTGTGCCTAAATAACTGATCCCAAGGATTATAAATACCCAACCAGCTGCACTATCATTCAACACCAGTATAAGACCAATGATCAAGCACAAGGCTGCGGTTATATAGAGCCAGATTATTTGCTTCTTGTTCATTCGAAGCTCCTATTCTGAGTTACTTTTTTAAGAAACTTCATTGATCATTATAAGCGCGACCTTCTGGCAGAAGACCACATTCCCAACTATATCTCTCCCCACCACCGCTCGACCACCTCCGGGCTTCCGTACCAGGGCGGCAAGATCATCGAGAAATGGCTTATGCCATCCAGAACTACCTGTTCTGAGCCAGGCAGAAGCGCCGATTCCACCGGCACCAGACCGTCCCCCCAGGCGGTTCCATCCCCACATACTTCTTCATAAATGGAATACAACAGGCGTGCCTGTCGAGTAGTGAGTAAAGAACCCCGCCAGGCTTTTCCAGCCACGCTGGTATATCGAACCTGTGGCGCGTAATATGCTCCAGGAACCAATCCTTCAACCCACCGAGACAGGCCTCCGCCTCGTTGTAATCCTCCTCGGTTGAGATGTGGGCTGCCAAGGGTGATCAGATGGTCAATCCGCTCCGCACCATTATAGACATTCCCTTTGACCGGCTTGTCGCTCAGATAAATCCTGGACAACAGCCCACCCGCGCTGTGCCCGACCAGAGTTACCTTGCCGGTGGATGATGAAGAGACAGCTTTGCACACGATGTGATCGAGCTTATCGAGCAGATTCACCCATCCCCCCATGCTCGCCATTCTCGACCAATCG
>Ga0209254_10005839_pt1 | contig 11318 bp, 9 predicted proteins | sample FrelakmetDIP11DI_FD_187148 | JGI IMG/M metagenome (GOLD analysis project Ga0209254, IMG submission 187148) | Freshwater lake sediment microbial communities from the University of Notre Dame, USA, for methane emissions studies - DIP11 DI (SPAdes)... | ecosystem: Environmental > Aquatic >... | reverse complement strand
GTGCAGGCCGCGGTGTTGATGGAGGGCAGCGCCGACATCGCCCGCGAGACGCAGAACTTGCGTGTACTGGTGGTGCCAGAGATCAACGCCGGCACCGCTTCGCTGGTCTATGCGGTGATCAACCCGGCTGTCGGTCTGGGCAGCTTCGTGGCCCAGCTGTTCCTGCGCCGCCCACTCATGGCAGCGAGCACACGCGAATTCAACGTGCAGGGCTCGTGGGCCGACCCGCAGGTCGAGCGCGTCGAGCGCAAGTTCGACGCACCGCTGCCCGAACTCGATCCACCGGCAGCGGCGTCCGCGCCGAGGCAATGAAGGCCATGAACATGCGAGTCGCCGCCTTGCAGACCGTTTCGACACCCGATGTCGATCGAAACCTCGAGACCGCCGCGCGGCTGATTGGGCAGGCGGCGCTGGATGGTGCGGAGCTGGTTGCGCTGCCCGAGTACTTCTGCATGATGGGCCAGCGCGATGGCGACAAGCTGGCGATCGCCGAGACCCCGGGCCGAGGTCCGATCCAGGAATTCCTGGCCGCACAGGCGAGGCAGCATAGCCTGTGGCTGATCGGCGGCACGCTGCCCATGCAGACCGCCACGCCAGGCCGTGTGCACAACGCCTGCTGTGTGTATGCACCCGACGGCGCCTTGGCGGCGCGCTACGACAAGATTCATCTGTTCCGCTATGACAATGGCCGCGAGAGCTACGACGAGGCCCGCGTGCTCGATGCCGGCAGCCGGCTGATGGCGCTGCAGGCTGGTCCTGTCCGGGTCGGCCTGTCGGTGTGCTACGACTTGCGTTTCCCCGAGCTGTACCGGCAGCTGTGCACGCCGCCGTGTGATCTGCTCAGCGTGCCTTCGGCCTTCACCTACACCACAGGCCGCGCGCATTGGGAGCTGCTGTTGCGCGCGCGCGCGGTCGAGAACCAGTGCTACGTGATCGCAGCGGCACAGGGGGGCAGGCACGAGAGCGGGCGCCGAACCTGGGGCCACAGCATGGTCGTCGATCCGTGGGGCGAGGTGCTGGCGGTGTTGCCTGAGGGCGAGGGGGTGGTGCTGGCCGACATCGATGCGAATCGGCTGGCCTCTGTCCGGCAACAATTGCCGGCGCTGGCGCACCGGCGCCTGTAACTCAACGGCTGCCGAAGATCATTCGCCGCGCTAGCGCGTTTTTCAGTGGCGGCAGTCGATCCAGCAAAGCCATGCCGGTGCCGCGCAGGGTCGCGATGCCGGGCGCCTGCCAGGTGAAGCTGCGGGCCAGGAAGTCGGTGGCGGCGATCATCGCCCAACGGTCGGGTGCGCGCTGCCAGGCCACGCGCGACATGGTGGCATCGATGTCGGCCGCGGCACCGCTGGTGGCGACAGCATCGCGCAAGGCCGTGGCCAGTTCAAAGGCGTCACGCAGGCCGAGGTTGAGGCCTTGGCCGGCGACGGGATGCAAGGTCTGCGCAGCGTTGCCGATGCGCACCTGACGGCCACGCACAAGGCTGCGCTGGACGGCCAAGCCGAGCGGGAAGCACTTCAACGCTGAGACCGCGACGACGCGGCCCACGCGTGGGTCGAACACGGTGTTGAGCACCGCCAGACGCTGGCTGTCGTCGAGTTCGCGCACCGGATCGTCGTGGTGAGGCACGCACCAGACGAGTGACGCGCGCTGGGCTCCGTTGGCGTCGCGTGGCAAAGGCAGCAGGGCAGCAGGGCCGCACCGGGTGAAGCGTTCGACTGCCAGGCCAGGGCTGGAGCCGTCGAGCGTTACCGTGCCGACCCAGGCATCCTGCTGGTAGTCATGTCTGACGTCGGCGAGCTTGTTGTCGCCAAACACCCCGCCTTCTGCAACCACCGCGAGGTCGAAGTGTTCGGCCACACCAGCGTCAACTTCAACCCCGTCAGGCAGGTCTTTCAGTGCCGACACGGGCACGCCGAAGCGGCTGTGCAGTCGTGCAGGCTCGGCCGCCGCAATGGCCTCCCAGGCGCGCTGCATCGGCGCCACCAGCGCGCCGTAGCCGAGCACGGCGCCGAGCATCGGCACGCGCAGCTCAGCAGCCGACAGGCGAACCTCGGCCGTCCCGAGCCAGCCCGGCACCGCGAGCGCCGGGGTCTGCTGCGAGATCCAGACCTCGCGGATGGGCTCCGCACGGCTCGCGTCCCAGGCGTCGACGCGTTCGAGCAGCTGGATGCTGCCGAGCGACAGCGCCAAGGTACGCGCGTCCGCCGACACGTCGCGGTCGGCCGGGCGGGCATCAAATAGGCTGACTTGCGCCCGTGGCAGCCTGCGGGCAGCCAGCAGCGCCAGTGCGAGGCCGACCGGGCCGGCGCCAATGACGGCAATGTGCAGGGGCTTCATCACGGTGAAGACCCGATCCTAGCTGGCCTGTGGCTATCGCAGGGCTGCCCCGAGGGGCCCGTTCCTCTCCTGCGCGTCTCGCTGCAGCAGTTCTTGGGGCCCGCAGTTCAGACTAGAATCCGCGGCCTTGCGCGAGCCCGGCAATCCTGCGGCGCCGCGGGGTTGTCCGGCCTTGCGAACTTGGCGACTTGATTCGCAGGGCCGAAGCCGCATCTGCTGCAGCTCATCACTACCAGGACCGTAGACGTGTTCATCTCCCAAGCCTTTGCCCAGACCGCACCGGCAGCCGCCGGCGGCGCGAGTACCGAGTCCACCCTGTTCAGCCTGCTGCCACTGGTGCTGATGTTCGTGGTGCTGTACTTCATCATGATCCGCCCGCAGATGAAGCGGCAGAAAGAACATAAGGCGATGATCGAGGCCATCGCCAAAGGCGATGAGGTGGTCACCGCCGGCGGCTTGCTCGGCCGCGTGGCCAAGCTCGGTGAAACCTATGTTTCGGTCGAAGTGGCTGGCAATGTCGAGGTGCAGGTGCAGCGCACGGCCATCACGCAAGTCTTGCCCAAGGGCACGATCAAGTAACCCGCTGCTGGGCGCTGAGCACCATCAGCGCCACGCGAAAGTTGTCGCCCCATGAACCGCTACCCCGTGTGGAAGTACGCGATGCTCGTCATTGCGTTCCTGATCGGCGCGCTATACACCGCGCCGAATTTTTTCGGTGAAGCGCCTGCGGTGCAAGTGTCTTCGGGCAAGGCCACGGTCAAGGTCGAGCCGGCGCTGGTTGGCCGCGTGCAGGAGGCGCTGAAGGCGGTCAGCGTGAATGCCGACTTCGTGGCCCTCGAAGGGACCTCGGTGCGCGCGCGCTTCGACAACACCGACACACAGATCAAGGCCAAGGATGCGATTGCCAGGGCGCTCAACCCGGATGCGAGCAACCCTTCGTACATCGTCGCACTGAACCTGGTGTCGCGCTCGCCCCAGTGGTTGACACGGATGCGTGCGCTGCCGATGTACCTGGGCCTGGACTTGCGCGGCGGTGTGCATTTCCTGATGCAGGTCGACATGAAGTCGGCGTTGACCAAGAAGGCCGAGTCCTTGACCGGTGACTTGCGCACGTTGCTTCGCGACAAGAGCATCCGGCATACCGGCATTTCGCGCGATGGCAACACCGTCGACGTACGCTTTCGTGACAAGACCATGCTGGACGGGGCGAAGACCCTGCTCAACGATCAGCTGCCTGATCTGATCTGGACCGAGACGGTCGAGGGCGACTCTTTCAAGCTGACGGGTGCTCTCAAGCCGCAGGCGGCGCGCGCTGTGCAAGACCAGGCGCTCAAGCAGAACATCACCACGCTGCACAACCGCGTCAATGAACTCGGTGTAGCCGAACCGGTGATCCAGCAGCAGGGCGCAGACCGGGTGGTGGTGCAACTGCCGGGAGTGCAGGACACGGCCAAGGCCAAGGACATCATCGGGCGTACGGCGACGCTCGAGGTTCGGCTCGTCGATGACAGTGCCGAAGCTGCGGCTGCGGCGGTTGGCTCGGGGCCGGTGCCCTTCGGCACCGAGCGCTACGTCGAGCGCGGTGGGGCGCCGCTGATCGTCAAGCGCCAGGTGATCCTGACGGGGGAGAACCTCACCGACGCGCAGCCGGGCTTCGACGGCCAGAACGGCAACGAGCCGGCGGTGCACCTGACGCTCGACGCCAAGGGCGCACGCATCTTCCGCGACGTTACCCGCGAGAGCGTCGGTAAACGCATGGCGATCCTGCTGTTCGAAAAGGGCAAGGGCGAGGTCATCACTGCGCCAGTGATCCGCAGCGAGATCGGTGGCGGCCGGGTGCAGATTTCGGGCCGCATGAACACGGTCGAGGCAGCCGATACGGCGTTGCTGCTCCGCGCTGGATCGCTGGCCGCACCGATGGAGATCATCGAAGAACGCACCATCGGGCCGAGCCTGGGAGCGGAGAACATCAAGCTCGGTTTCAACAGCGTGATCTACGGCTTCAGTGCGATCGCTGTCTTCATGTGTCTGTACTACCTGCTTTTCGGTGTGTTCTCGACCGTCGCGCTGGCCTTCAATCTGCTGCTGCTGGTGGCTGTCCTGTCGATGTTGCAGGCCACGCTGACACTGCCGGGCATTGCGGCCATCGCGCTGGCGCTGGGCATGGCCATCGACGCCAACGTGCTGATCAATGAGCGCGTGCGCGAAGAGCTGCGCAATGGCGCCAGCCCGCAGACGGCGATCGCCACTGGCTATGAACGTGCCTGGGGCACGATCCTGGACTCCAACGTCACGACGCTGATTGCCGGCTTGGCGCTGCTCGCCTTCGGCTCCGGACCAGTGCGTGGTTTCGCGGTGGTGCACTGCCTGGGCATCCTGACCTCGATGTTCTCGGCGGTGGTGTTCTCGCGTGGCCTGGTCAACCTGTGGTACGGCCGGCAGAAGAAGTTGAAGGGCGTGTCGATCGGCCAGATCTGGCGGCCTGACGGCGCCACGCCAGCGGCGGAAGTCTGAGGAGCGAGCGCCATGGAATTCTTCCGCATCCGACGCGACATCCCGTTCATGCGCCACGCGCTGGTGCTGAACGTGGTCTCGTTCCTGACCTTTGCTGCTGCGGTTTTTTTCCTGACCACGCGCGGCCTGCACCTGTCGATCGAGTTCACTGGCGGCACGGTGATGGAGGTCGAGTACGCCGCCGCCGCGGACCTGGGTCGCACCCGTGCTGCCGTTGACAGCCTCGGCCTTGGCGAGGTCCAGGTGCAGAACTTCGGCACCTCGCACGATGTCCTGATCCGCCTGCCCCTGGGGGCCCAAGGCGGTGGCGAAGCCAAGCAGAGCGAGCTGGCCGGCCGCGTGCTGGAGGTGCTTTGCAAGGCCGAGTCCGGCACGGTGGCGACCAAGCAGTACACCACGCCGCAGGGAGAGCAGGTCAGCCGGCCATCATGCAGCACCAGTACGGGGGCCGAGCCACTGAAGTTGTCGCGGACTGAGTTCGTCGGCCCTTCTGTCGGCGAAGAACTGACCTGGGACGGCATCAAGGCGTTGAGCGTCACGGTGGTTGGCATCATGCTGTACTTGGCCTTCCGCTTCGAGTGGAAGTTCTCCGTCGCGGGCATCATCGCCAACCTGCATGACGTGGTCATCATCCTGGGCTTCTTTGCCTACTTCCAGTGGGAGTTCTCGCTGGCGGTGCTGGCCGCTGTGCTGGCCGTGCTGGGCTACTCTGTCAACGAGTCGGTGGTCATCTTCGACCGGGTGCGCGAAGCCTTCCGGCGGTTCCGCAAGCTGAACACCCGCGAGGTCATCGACCACGCGATTACCAGCACCATCAGCCGCACGATCATCACCCACGGCAGCACGCTGATGATGGTCGTCTCGATGTTGATTTTCGGCGGCCCGACGCTGCACTACTTTGCCCTGGCCCTGACGATCGGCATCCTGTTCGGCATCTACTCATCAGTATTTGTCGCCGCTGCCATCGTGATGTGGCTCGGCGTCAAGCGCGAGGACCTCGTGAAGCTGTCCGCAAAGGATGGCGACCCGAACGACCCGAACGCGGGCGCCATGGTCTAGACAAGCAGGGGCTGGTGTAGAGTCAAGCGCCCCTCAAACAAAGGCTTCACCGATCCTCTATGGCGACCGTCGGCGATCAAGCCAGCCTGGCCCATCAGGCACGCCGCATCTACACGGAAGAGCTCGTCAAAGGCCTGCCGGCTCTTGTGACTGGGGTCGTGGTGTGGGCCGTCGCAGCCGAGCGCAGCAACTCGGCCGCGGCTCAACCGGGCCTGGTCGGCCGCCTGCGTGATGCCGCTGTGGCGCTCAAGAAGAACGGCGCGGCTTGGCATCAAGGCATGGTGGCCGCCTTGCAAGAGAGTCTGCGTCAAGGACTGCCCGGTTCTCGCAGCGGCGACATTGGCAGCCCGACACAAAAACTCTCGCTTGTCGAGCACGAAACCATCGAACGCGAGATCGTCACGTCACGCCTGGCATTGGCCATCATGGACCGCGCGGGCTCGGAGTTCAACGACCTGCGCACCCGAGTGGCGCTGCTCGAGCACCGCGACGAACTCGACCCGCACGATCTGCTGCGCACCCACGTGCTGGCGCGCATCGTGATGCAGGGCTGGCTCGACGCAGGTCTTGACGACATCGGCTTGCGCGACCTGCAGCTCGTCCTGCACGAGGAGTTTGGCGTGCTTGTGCAGGAGGCTTATCACGAGGCCAACAGCTGGCTGGTATCGCAACGTGTTCTGCCCGACATCGACCTGCGGCCGTTGATCCGTCGCTCAAAGGGCGGGGGCAACACAGGCTATGTCGGCCTGGTCAGCGACGAGACCCGGCTCATGACACGGTCTGGCGCGGCTGGCGGTGCGGGCGACGCGCATGGCTCTGGCGGCGACAACGCCATGGCGGTCTTGTCGCGCCTGAACCGGATGATCGAGCGCCAGGTGCCGGCGTTTGCGGATACAGCCCGCGCCGGCCGCCACCACACAGTCTCGCCGGCGCTGGCCGCAGCGATCGGCCAGGCTCAGCAAGGCGTGCAACGGCGCATCGAGCGCAACGAGGCCGGCTCGGCCACTGCCACCGTTTCACCGCAGCTGCTCGAAGAGTTGAACCTGCGCAAGCAGGCCTTGAAGCGCGCCGCTGAAACACCGGTCGAGCGCGCCACGATCGAAATCGTGGCCCTGCTGTTCCAAAGCATCCTGACCGAAGAGCGCATTCCTTCGGCTGTTCGCGTCTGGTTTGCGCGATTGCAGATGCCGGTGCTGCGTGTCGCCGTCGGCGAGCCGGACTTCTTCGCCACGATCGACCATCCCGCGCGGCGCCTGATCGACCGGATGGGCGCCTGCGTGATGGGCTTCGATGCGTCGGCGAGTGCGGTCGGCGATGCGCTCGAGGGTGAAATCAAACGCGTCGTGCAGGTCGTGGAGGCCTACCCCGACACCGGGCGGCGCGTGTTCCAGACCGTGCTGACCGAGTTCGAACGCTTCCTTGAGCATTACTTCAAGAGCGCAAACGAGGCCACCAAGCGCGGGGTTTCGCTGGCCCAGCAAGTCGAGCAGCGCGAGACCCTGGCGATCCAGTACACCATTGAGTTGCGCAAGATGTTGAACGAGGTGCCGGTGCAAGAGGGCGTGCGCCAGTTCCTGTTCCAGGTCTGGGCCGATGTGCTGGCGATGGCGGCCGTGCGCCACGGTGCGCAGGCAGAGGCCACCAAGGCGATGCGCAAGACGGCCACGGACCTGATCTGGTCGGCCGGCGCCAAGGTCTCGCGTGAGGAACGTGCCGACGTGATCCGGCGCCTCCCGCCGCTGTTGAAGCAACTGCGCGACGGCATGGAATCTGCCGGCGTGTCGGCGGCCAAGCGCGACGAGCACGTTCGCTCGCTGAATGATTCGCTGGCTGCGGCCTTTAGCGCCAAGGCCGCTGCGATCCCGCCGGAGCGCTTCGAGGAGTTGCGCGAGCGGCTCGAAGCGCTGGAAGAGCTGCTGCCAGATGCCGGCGACGTGCAACTCGATCAGACCCTGATGCTCGATATCTCCGGCGACGACAGCGGCGAACTCGAAGTGGTCGGCGAGGGTGGTTCGATGCCGACGCCGGCGATGCTGTCCTGGGCCCGCGAGTTGCAGGTCGGTAGCTGGTACATGCTCGAGTACAGCGACCGCAACGAAGGCGTGCAACTGGCCTGGCAGGGCATGCGCAGGCATCTGTCGCTGTTCGTGTCCGCCAGCGGTCGCTGCCTGCTGTTCGATCAGCATCGGCTGGCTTCGTATCTCCAGGCCGGGCTGCTGTTGCCGGCGCAGGACGAAGCGTTGACGGTGAAGGCCACGCGCACGGCATTGGCCAAGCTTGACAACGATCCCGCGAGACTGTTGAACTGAAGGAGAGCGGGCCTGACGGCCCGTGCCGGCGGGGGCCTTCGGCCCGTGAATCGTCGACGGCTCGCGGCCCCGCGCCTCAGTGGATGAGGCGTTCTTCCGGTGCGACGAACAACTCGTCGAGGATCAGCGCGTCGGGCTCTTCACCGAGGCTCCAGAAGACCATCAACACGATGACCTTGAGGTCGTCCAGATCGATCGGGGCGGCACCGATGGCGGTGGCGCGGTCGATGACCATTTCACGCATCGGCGGCGGCAGGACGCCGGCGGATTCGAGAAAACTGACAAAGCCGACGGATTCTTCGCCAAGCAACTCCTGCTCGGCGGGTGTGTACACGCGCATCGCGTTGGCGCTCTGCTCGCCGCTGTAGGCCTCGGCTGTGCCTGCCAGGCCATCGAGCCAGCTCAGCGCCTCCTCGATCTCGTCGCTTTCGAACCCCACCGCCGACAGCTTGCGGGTGAGCTGGGCATGGTCCGGGCAGGCGTCAGGGCGCCAGTAGTTCTCGTACAGATACACCAGCACATCGAACATGAAAACACTATACCGCAGCGGTCTGCGCGGGACCGGGACCTAGGCACTACCCGCTGCCGTGGCGCTGGTAGAGACCGCCCGGCAATCGTGCGATGCGGCCATCAAGTTCGAGTTCGAGCAGGCGGGCGCAGAGCACAGCGGCGCTTTCACCCGTACGCGCCAACAGCGCATCGAGCGTGACCGGATCGTGGCCGAGGGCAGCCAGCAGCGTGTCATCGCCCGCCGTCCCAGCCGCGCAAGCCACCGACGCGGCGGCGGCGCCTGGAGCCCAGTTCAACTCGCCGAGGATGTCGTCTGCCGAATCGACCAGCTTGGCGCCTTGCTTGATCAGCGCGTGGCAGCCACGGGACTGCGGTGAGTGGATCGAGCCTGGAATGGCAAACACCTCCCGCCCGGCTTCGAGCGCTTGGCGTGCAGTGATCAAGGAGCCCGATGGCAGCGCTGCCTCGACCACCAAAGTGCCGCGTGACAGCCCGGCGATCAGCCGGTTGCGTTGCGGAAAGTTCTCGGGCAGCGGTGGCGTGCCGAGATCGAACTCCGACACCAGCAAGCCGTCTTTGGCAATGCGGTGTGCCAAGGCGCGATGGCGCGACGGGTAGATGCGGTCCAGCCCAGTGCCGACTACGGCAATCGTGCTGCCACGGCCGGTCAGGCCGCCTTCGTGTGCAGCCCCGTCGATACCCAGCGCCATGCCAGAAACGATGGTCAAACCGGCCTGGCTCAAGTGCTGCGCAAAGGCGCGGGCGTTGTCAATGCCCTGCGCGCTCGGGTTGCGGCTGCCAACGACAGCCAATGCGGGAGCGCCGAGAAGGTCGAGTCGGCCTTGCGCATACAGCAGCAGCGGCGGGTCGGCCGTTTCGAGCAGCAGCGCCGGGTAGCTGTTGTCACCGAGTGTCAACACATGGTGCGTCGGGTCGGCGTCGAGCCAAGCGATCGTGGCCGCGCACTGTTCGGCGTGGCGCTCAGGCAGGGCAGCCAGAGCGCCGGCCTGCGCGGCTCCCAGCAGTTCGCGTAGCGCCGCCGGTTTGGCCGCGAACACCGCCTCGGGCGCGCCGCAGCAAGCAAGCAGGCGGCGGGCAGTATCACGGCCGATGCTCGGCGTGCGCAGCAGGCGCAGCCAGGCGGCTAGATCATCGGGCCGGGCCATCGAGCGATTGGGTCACTCAGCAGGCGGCCGGCCCGGTATGGGCTCAGGGTTGGGTGAAGCGGTCGCCGGCGGTCACCGGCTGCTGCACCTGGAGCACCAGGCCGTAGGAGACGCGATCGAAAACACGGAACACAAACAGCAGCCCGGTGCGCTCGTCGGGCACCTTGATCTGGGTCGGCTGTGCCACCGTACGGTCGGTGACCTGCGGCCCGTCACGCAGTAGCGCCAGGATGTGGCCTTGCTCAAGGCCGTCGGCCGCGCCGCGGTTGAGCGCGACCACGTGGTTCTGGCCGGCATTCAGTGCATCGCCATAGACAGAAATAATCTGGCCGCTGATCGGCTTGGCCGGGGCGTGCGGTGCGAAGTTGACGAACTCACGCTTTGCCGCTGGTGCCAGTCGGTCACCGACGCCAACCTCTTCCTTCACGTTGATCAGCTCAAAGGTTGCTGGAACTGCCAGGGTGGACTTGCCGCCAACGGCTGGAATGCTGCCACCTTCGCGGGCGTATTCGGCGGTCGCAAGGAAGCGCGCTTCGTAGCCGAGGATTTCCAAAGTGGTCGGGTCACGCAGCGGCGTGGCCTGCCGAAAGACGCGCCAGTCTCGGAGTCCGTTCAGCTCGCCGAGCACATAGGCCTTGTCACCACGGCCCATCAGGACGCGCCCTTCGGGCGCAGCCACGACGCGCGGTGCGCGTTCGAGTTCGTTGGCGTTGAAGACAACCGCATCGTTCAGGAAAGGGCTGATCAAGTGCATCGGCACCGCCGGCAAGCCGCGATCGCTGAGCGCTTCACTGCGCACTCGCGGGCTCAACTTGACGGTGCCGTCCGGATCGCCTTGTGCCAGGCGGAGCCGCGCGCGCCCCCCCGACTTGTCGAGCACGAGCACCTGGCCCGGATAGATCAGGTGCGGGTTGCGGATCTGGTCGAGATTCATGCCCCACAGCTCGGGCCAACGCCATGGGCTCGTCAGGAACAACTTGGAGATATCCCACAACGTGTCGCCACGTTTGACGGTGTGCGAGTCAGGCGCATTCGGCGCAAGCTCGGACAGCGGCACGCCGGCTTGCGCTACTTGCTGCGCGGTGCCGCGCTGCTGCGGCGTGACCGGCTCGTTAGCCGCATAGGCGCTACAGACCACCAACAGCAGGCTGCTGGTGACGGCGGTGGTGGCAAGGCGGCTGGCGTGGCTTCGGATCATGAACAGAGTCTCCCCGGGGCCGCTGCCGGCGCCGGCAGCGATGAGAAAATGGTGCCGTTATCAGCTCTTTGAGGTCTTTGAGCAGCCCCGTCGGCGGCCATTGGCCAAGCCGGCGAAAATGCTCATACAGTTTGGCAGATTCTGCCTCTAAACCCTTGATATCGCAATGAAAGTGCCTTGCGCATTCGCTCGGCGTGGCACCTTTCACGAACCCCTGCCATGGCG
>Ga0209254_10005838_pt1 | contig 11318 bp, 11 predicted proteins | sample FrelakmetDIP11DI_FD_187148 | JGI IMG/M metagenome (GOLD analysis project Ga0209254, IMG submission 187148) | Freshwater lake sediment microbial communities from the University of Notre Dame, USA, for methane emissions studies - DIP11 DI (SPAdes)... | ecosystem: Environmental > Aquatic >... | reverse complement strand
CAACATCGTCATCGGCTACACGCGCGAGCAGAAGCCCGTGTACGCCCGCGACCTGCAGGCCCACGGCGCCATGACGGTGCTGCTGAAGGACGCGCTCGCGCCCAACCTCGTGCAGACCCTCGAGGGCAACCCCGCGTTCGTGCACGGCGGCCCCTTCGCCAACATCGCCCACGGCTGCAACACCGTGATCGCGACGCAGGCGGCCCTCAAGCTCTCCGATTACGTGGTGACGGAAGCGGGCTTCGGCGCGGACCTGGGCGCCGAGAAGTTCATCGACATCAAGTGCCGGAAGAGCGGCCTCAGGCCGTCGTGCGCCGTCATCGTGGCCACCGTGCGCGCCATGAAGTACCACGGCGGCGCGGACCTGAAGACCATCACGAAGGAGGACCTCGCCGCCCTCGACAAGGGCCTGGTGAACCTCGAGCGCCACGTCGAGAACGTGACGAAGGTCTACGGCATCCCGTGCGTCGTCTCGATCAACAAGTTCACGAGCGACACGGACGCGGAGCTCGAGATGCTGCGCGCGCGCATGGCGAAGCTCGGCACCCGGGTCGTGCTCGCCACGCACTGGGGCGACGGGGGCAAGGGCGCGGCGGAGCTCGCGAAGATCGTGGTCGAGCTGTGCGAGAAACCCTCGACGATGAGCTTCGTCTACGAGGAGCAGGACACCCTCTGGGAGAAGGTCTCGAAGATCGCCAGGCGCGTCTACCGCGCCAGCGACGTCACGGCCGACAACAAGGTGCGCGCCCAGATCCGCAGGCTCCAGGAGGACGGCTACGGCCACTACCCGGTGTGCGTGGCGAAGACGCAGTACTCCTTCTCCACGGACGCGCAGCTGCGCGGCGCGCCCTCCAACCACGTGATCAACGTGCGCGAGGTGCGCCTGGCGGCCGGCGCCGAGTTCGTCGTGATGGTCTGCGGCGACATCATGACGATGCCGGGCCTGCCGAAGGTGCCTTCGGCGGCGAAGATCGACCTGGTGGACGGCAAGGTGGTCGGGCTCTTCTAGATTCGCTCATCGACGCTGCAGCCGGATCGCTTCCTGCCCGCGGTCTGCCGGGCGCGTGCCGGAAGGAACAGGCCCCGGCCCGGGGCCGTTTCCCGAGGAAACATGCGGAAGGGGCGCGGGACCGGAAAAGCCTTTGAAACCATCCGGTTGCTTTCGCCCTGTGGAACTGGCGCGCAATATGCTCTAGCCTTACCTGATTGCCGTCGGGACGCAGCCCGACTCGCCCGAACCACCACCCAAGCCCAGGAGGGGACGACATGGCCCGCAACCGGCAGGAATGGCTCGAGAAGCCCGCCTTCCCGAACACCCACTTCGTGGACACCCGCGTCTACACGGACGAGGCGCTGTTCAAGGAGGAGCAGGACAAGATCTTCAACAAGGTCTGGATCATCGCGTGCCACGAGAGCGAGGTCCCGAACAAGTTCGACTACCGCACCTTCCACCACCCGGGCGGGGCGGAGCTCATCGTCGTGCGCGGCGAGGACATGAAGGTGCGCTCGTTCTACAACATCTGCCCGCACCGCGGGAACGCGCTGCTGTACGAGCCGGTCGGCAACGCGAAGCGCATCACCTGCATCTTCCATGCCTGGAGCTTCGATACGAAGGGCGAGTGCATCGACATCTCCCGCGGCAAGCAGGGCTACCAGGACCGCTACGAGTGCAAGGACGCGGGCCTGCGCGAGGTGCGCGCGGAAGTGGGCTTCGGCGGTTTCGTCTGGGTGAACATGGACGACGGCGCGTGCACCCTCAAGGAATACATCGGGCCGGCGCTCGACATGCTCGAGGAGAACATGAGCATGGACCTCGAGGTGTTCCACTACCACAAGGCCGTCGTCGACACGAACTACAAGCTGTGGCACGACACCAACAGCGAGTTCTACCACGACTACATGCACTACTTTAACCGGGCCACCGGCATGATGCAGCCCGGCTACTTCGACCGGAAGTACACCGGCTACCCCAACGGCCACGCGTCGGTGGGCTCGATGTCGATCAAGTACGACGCCTATTCGGGCTCGGCGGAACGGGCGGTGGGCTGGCCCGGCCTCGCGCCCGGCGGCTGGATCCTCATCGACATCTTCCCCGGCATGACCTTCAACCTGCGCACCAGCGTGCTGCGCATGGACACGGCCATCCCGCTCGGGCCCAACAAGCTGATCATCGAGTTCCGCGGCCTGGGCCTGAAGAGCGACACGCCCGAGCAGCGCGCCGAGCGCATCCGCGACCACAACACGATCTGGGGCCCGTTCGGCCGAAACCTGCACGAGGACCTGCTCGGGGTCCACGGCCAGGGCGTCGCGATGCGCGAGCGCACGGACAGCAAGTGGGTGATCCACGGCCGCGAGGAAAACAGCACCATCCACGACGAGGTCGGGATGCGCCACTTCTACCACGAGTGGGGCGAGCGCATGGGTCGCAAGCCCTACGACCCGTACGGCGACAACAAGCTGGCGGCGGAGGTCGCGTAGCCATGGGACAGATCGAGAACATCGCGCTGTCCGCGGGCTCGCGCGTGGTGGTCGAGGAACTCGTCTACAACACCGCGATGCGGTTGGACGAGAAGGACTTCGCCGGCTACCTCGCCCTGTGCGACCAGGCGTACCAGTACCGGATCACGGCCTACAGCCCGGAGATCCGGAAGCTCATGACCTGGCTCGAGCACGACCACAAGGGCATGAAGCTCCTCTTCGACAACCTGCCCAAGCACAACAGCGACCAGTCGATGCTCTCGCGCCACGTCACGGTCTACACCGTGGCGTTCGCCGACGGCGGCAAGACGGCCGAGGTGGTCTCCGGCCTGCAAGTCTTCCGCACGACGAACGACGGCGGTGCCACCACGCTCTTCGCCGTGGGCAAGATGCACGACCGGGTGTCCCTCGCCGAGGACGGCGCGCGCCTCGTCGAGCGCACCATCAAGCTCGACACGCGCATGCTCGGCATGGGCTTCCACATCCCGTTCTAGGGGCACCATGCGCACCCAGGTCCGCGCCCGCAACCGCGCCTACGAATTCGAGGCACCCGAAGGGCAGAAGCTCCTCTTCGCGGGTCTTCGCGAGGGCGTCGACCTTCCCTACGAGTGCGCCACGGGCACCTGCGGCACGTGCAAGGCGCGTCTCGTCGAGGGCGAGCTGAAGGATCTCTGGCCGGAGGCGCCGGGCAAGAAGCACCTCAAGGCGGGCGAGGGCGAGTTCCTGATGTGCCAGTGCGCGGCGGCCGGAAACGTGACGGTCGAGGTCTCCAAGTACGTCTACGCGATGGATCCGGGCGTCTGCATGCCGCAGTCCGTCTCCGGAAAGATCGCCGCCGTGCGCCACCTCACCGGCGACGTGGCCGCGCTCGACGTGGACCTCGACTCGCCCGTCGACTTCGACGCCGGCCAGTACATGGCGATGGAAACGCCCGGCGTGCCGGGCATGCGCGGCTACTCGATGGTGAACTTCGCGCGCGGCACGACGCGCCAGGAGTTCGTCGTCAAGAAGAAGCCCGGCGGGGCTTTCAGCGAGTGGCTCTTCTCGGGCGATCGGGCCGGCAGCGCCCTCGCGCTCTTCGGCCCCCTGGGCAAGGCGACTTTCTATCCCAACCTCGCGAAGAACCTCCTGTGCATCGCCGGCGGCAGCGGCATCGCCGGCATGATGTCGATCGTCGACCGGGCCTGCCAGGAGTCGTACTTCAACCAGTTCAAGGGACACGTCTTCTTCGGCGTGCGCACGGCGAAGGACGCGTTCTACCTCGACGAGCTCGCGGGCTTCCAGGCGCGTTTTCCGCAGAACCTCGCGGTCACCCTCGCCCTGTCCGACGAGGACATCCCGGAGTCGCTCCCGGCGAAGTACCCGGGCCTCGCGTTCGACCGCGGCTTCGTCCACGAGGTGGCGAAGAAGCGCATGGCGGGCAATTACGGCAATATCCGGGCTTACCTCGCCGGGCCTCCCCCCGCCGTGGACGCCTCGATCCGGTTCCTGCTGCTCGAGGCCCGGCTCGCGGCCGAGAACATCCGCTACGACAAGTTCAGCTGAACCACGACACCGCCCGATGACCGTCAAGAGAATCTGCCTCGCCAGCGACGTCCCGACCAACGAGATGCGGGAGTTCACGACCGATGCCGGCGAGAAGCTGCTGGTCGCGAACTCCGGCGGCGAATACTTCGCCGTGCAGGCGATCTGCCCGCACCAGGAGGTGGCGCTGTGCGACGGCTTCTACGACGGGTGCGTCCTCACCTGCCACCAGCACCTGTGGCAGTGGGACATCAAGACGGGCGAGCCGGTCGGCGGCATCGCCGAGGCGCCCCTCGAGCGCTTCGCCGTGTTCGTGGAGGGGGGCGAGGTCTTCGTGGGCAGCCGGGGCGCGCTCAACGTGGGCGAGCTCTTCTCGGGGCTTTCCGAGTCGACGCTCTCGAAGCTCCAGGCGCTCGCCAAGGTCGAGGAGCACGCGGCCGGCGGCGCGCTCTACCAGGCCGGCGACCCGGCCGACGACTTCTTCGTGCTGGACTCCGGCCGCATCGAGTTCCAGATCGGGCGCGACGAGCGCACGAGCCCCGCGGGCTTCATGCTGAGGAAGGGCGAGGTGTTCGGCTGGGCGGCGCTGCTCGACGCGCACCCCACCCGCATCGCCTCGGCCCGGGTGCTCGAGCCCTCGCGCGTGCTTCGCATCAACGGCAAGCAGGCCCTCGCGGTGCTGGAGGCGGATCCCGCCTCGGGCTACCTGGCGATGCGCCGGCTGGCCGGCCTCATCGCCCGGTTCCTCGCGGCGCCGGGCGCGAGATAGACAACCCGGGGCGCGCCGCGGCCGCCACGTTTCGGCGGGCGGGGCGCGATCCGGGGGCGTTGGCAGGGAAGGGCAGTTCGCCTCGGGCAGCCTCCCGGATGAAGGAGGCGCGAGCGCGCGGCAGTCGATTTCAGGTTTTCCACAAGAACGAGAAACGCAGGTCGCCGGCGTCCCCCCCGGGCCCGGATGGCACTCCAACAAACGAATCAAGAGGAGAAAGCATGAATATCCGGAATATCTCGAAGTTCGCAGCAATGGCCACGGCCGTGGGCGCGCTGTTCGCGGCCAGCGTGCAGGCGGCCGACCTCGATTACGGCAAGCCGGGCGAGCCGGTGAAGCTCGTCATCGGCTACCAGCCCTACTACACGCAGTCCTGGTCGGGCGTGGTGATGCGCAGCAAGAAGTTCTACGAGAAGTACCTGCCCAAGGGCTCCACCGTCGAGTTCCAGATCGGCCTGCAGGGCGCGATCATCGTGAACAACATGCTGGCCGGCAAGCAGCACATCGGCTACATGGGCGACATGCCCTCCATCGTGTCCACGACGAAGACCGAAGTGGCCGACGTCCGCCTGGTCGCCGCCATCGGCTTCGGCTCGGACATGTGCAACATCATGCTCGCCCGCATGGACGCGCCCGCCTTCGCCAACCCGGCCGCCGCGATCAAGTGGCTGGACGGCAAGCAGGTCGCCACTCCCAAGGGCGCCTGCTCGGACCGCTACGCGCAAGCCGTGTTCCGCAAGGACAAGGTCAACCCGAAGGACTACCTCAACCAGAACATCGAGGTGATCACCAGCAACTTCCGCGCCGGCAAGATCGACGCGGCGGTCATCTGGGAGCCGACCGCCTCGCGCCTGGTGGAGGAGGGCCTCGCCAAGCGCGTGGCTTCCGGCGCCAACAGCGGCGAGAACGACGCGGGCTTCCTCGCCATGCGCAACGACCTCATCCAGAGGCGTCCGGACGTCGTGAAGGCCTGGCTCAACGCCGAGCTCGATGCCCAGCTCTTCCTCGCCGACGAGAAAAACGCGGCCGAGGTGACCCGAAGCATCGCCGAGCAGACCACGGGCTTCACCCCGCGCGTGCTGTGGAAGTCGCTCTACGGCGAGTACGGCCCGAATGAGGGTGGCGTGAAGACGCGCCTCATCCTGCCCTTCGGCTTCACGCCGGAGGCGATGGAGCATCTCAGCAAGTCCACGGCTTTCCTCTTCGAGATGAAGAGCGTCAACGCGCCCAAGATGCGCCCCGAGGCGGTGATGCGGGAATTCACCGACCAGATCCTGAAGGAGCGCAACCTGAAAGCGCCCGTCGGCGAAGTGGCGACCCTGCCGAACGCCCAGGCGCCGAAGTAGCGTTCCCCCGAACCGCCTCCGCGAGGAGGCGGCGCCCTCCGGACGGGCCGCCCGCGCCCGCCCGGGGCGGCTTTCGCCCGAGAATCCGCCCGACAGGATCACGCCCCCATGCCGACGCCGGAAAAGCAACCCATGTCTCCCGAAGTGATGCTCGGGATCCTGAAAGCCACCATGCCGTTCCAGGTGGTCTCCGAGGCCCTGCTTCGAAAGATCGCCGCCATCGGCTGGAAGGAGTCCTACCGGGCCGGCCAGACGCTCTACGAGGCCGGCGGGCCCGCCGAGGATCTCTTCATCGTGGTCTCCGGCAAGATCGACCACGAGCTGCAACCCGGCGTCAACGCGCGCCGGCCGATGAAGACGCTCGTCGAGGGCGACGTCTTCGGCTGGGCGGCCCTGCTCGAGAAGGTGCCCAACCGCCTGGCGAAGGCCGTGTGCACCGAGGACGCCCTGATCATCCGGATCAACGGCGAGGAGCTGCTCAAGGTCCTCGGGTCCGACCCCGACGCGGGCGACGTGGTGATGAGCCGCTTCGCGACGATGATCACCCGCGACTACACGGTCCCGGACCTCTTCGCCCAGCTGCGCGGCATCCACCGGAAGATGCATGCCCGCGATCCGCAGGGCATGAACGTCACGCTGTACCGCCTCACGCGCTGGCTGAAGAGCCCGCGCCCGTACCTGATGTTCATCGGCCTGTCGATCTTCTTCGGCTCCTGGTATCTCGCGGTCGAGGTGTTCAAGCTCCCGCGCTTTCGCGAGATGCCCGGCATCACCACGGTGGTCATCGAGTGGCTCAACCCCAATCCGGTCTTCGGCCTCTCGCTCTACTCCGAGGAGTACTACAAGCACATCGCGGTCTCGATCTGGCGGGTGACGCAGGCGTTCCTCCTCGCCACCGCCCTCGGGGTCCCGCTGGGGCTCTTCCTGGGCTGGTCCAAGGGCGTGAAGGACTACGTCTTCCCGATCTTCGAGCTGCTCAGGCCCATCCCGATCCTCGCGTGGGTGCCCATCGCGATCGTGATGTTCGTGGCGACCGAGTCGGCCGTGATCTTCCTCACCTTCCTCGCCTCGTTCTTCGCGACGGCCCTCAACACGATGCTGGGGGTCGAGTCGATCGACGAATCGTACGTGCGCGCCGCCAACTGCCTGGGCGCGAGCAAGTCGCAGGTGTTCTTCCACGTGATCGTGCCGGGCTCGCTGCCGTTCGTCTTCACGGGCCTGCAGATCTCCGTGGGCGTGTCGTGGTTCTCGCTCGTGGCCGCCGAGATGGTCTCGGGCCAGTACGGCCTGGGCTACGTGATCAACACCTCCTACACCATGATCCGGTACCCCACGATCATCATCGGGATGATCACGCTGGGCGCCGTGGGCTACGTGACGAGCGCGATGGTGCGGGTCGCCGGCGACTACATGATGCAGTGGCGCGTGCGCGAGCTCGCGCTGGGGTCGCGCTGATGGCCGCCGCGACCGCGATGCCGCAAGGGGCGGCCGCCACCCGGGGCGCGATCCGGATCGAGGACGTCGTCAAGATCTACGACCCCGAGGGCGCGGCGGTGATGGCCGTCGACCACTGCAGCCTCGACATCGCCGCCGGCGAGATCTGCATGATCGTGGGCCCGTCCGGCTGCGGGAAGACCACGCTCCTCAACGCCATCGCCGGCTTCCACGAGATCACCTCCGGGCGCATCACGCTCGACGGCGAGGTGCTCTGCAGCACCGAGAAGCCCAGGAGCACCCCGGGTTCGGACCGCGTGGTCGTATTCCAGAACGGCGCGCTCTTTCCCTGGAAGTCGAACCTCGACAACGTGGCCTTCGGCCCGGTCATGCAGGGCAAGCTCTCCAAGACCGAGGCGCGCGAGAAGGCCCTGTCGATGATGGCGGACGCGGGCCTGAACGGCGTCGAGCACAACTTCCCGGGCGAGGTGTCCTCGGGCGTGCGCCGCCGCATCGAGATCGTGCGCGCCCTCATGAACGACCCGAAGGTGCTCCTGCTCGACGAGCCCTACCGCGCGCTCGACTCGCTCACCAAGAGCGTGATGCACGAGGCGCTCCTCGAGATCTACTACAGGAACAAGGTGACGATCTTCTTCATCACGCACGACCTCGAGGAGGCCATCTTCCTGGGCCACAAGGTCGCGATCATGACGAGCCGCCCCTGCAAGCCGAAGAAGATCCTCACCGTGGACATCCCGCACCCCCGCGATTACGGCGTGCTCACCTCGAAGCGCTTCCGCGAACTGATCGAGGAGACCAACGAGGCCGTGCACGAGGAGGCCGTGAAGGCCTTCCAGTCCGGCGAGAAGGAGGGCTGATCATGGCCGGCCGCAAGTTCGACTCGAAGGCGCTCGCGAAGGGCGTCTTCTCCATCGTGGTCTTCCTCGTCCTGTGGGAGATCGGCTCGCGCTCCAAGACCTGGATCACCGCGGAGTCCCTGTCCGGATTCCGGGACGCCCTGGGCGCCATGGGCTTCAGCAAGAAATACCTGCCGTGGATCGGGGCCATCCCCGCGCCCTCGGAGGTGGTCCTCGCCTGGGGAACGGTCCTCTTCGACCCGGGCTACTGGCACAGCTGGATGATGAGCGGCATGCGCGTGGGCGGCGGGTTCTTCGCCGCCATGCTGGTCGGCATCCCCTTCGGGCTCGCCCTCGCGGTGAGCCGCACCACGTACGGCATCGGCTTCCCGGTGTTCGAGCTGCTGCGGCCCATCCCGCCGCTCGCGTGGGTGCCGGCCTCGATCATCTTCTGGCCGACGCAGGAGCTCTCCATCGCGTTCGTCACCTTCCTGGGCGCCTTCTACACCATCGTGATCAACGTGGTGGGCGGGGCCAGGTCGATCGACGTGCGCTTCTTCCAGGCGGCGCAGTCGATGGGCTCCTCGAAGGCCGACATCTTCCGGCGCGTCATCCTGCCCGGCACGCTGCCCTCGATCGTGGTCGGCTCCGCGGTGGGCATGGGCATCACCTGGGAGGTGGTGGTCGCGGCGGAGATGATCTCCGGCGGCGGCAGCCAGGTGGGTGGCACCTCCGGCGGCGGCCTCGGGTTCTTCATCTGGAACTCCTACGTCGGCGGCTCCTACGAGCAGATCGTCGTCGGCATGATCTCGATCGGCATCGCGGGCTTCATCTCCAGCGAGTTGCTGCGCCATTTCGGCAAGTACCTGACGCCCTGGCTGCGGCTGCGGTGAGGAAAGGACCATGAGCGAAAACCAGGTTCCCCGCCCCATCGTCGCCTCCGGCGAGATCGCCGTGCGCGGCGTGAGCAAGAGCTACGGCGAGGCCCACCTCGCGCGCGAGGTGGTGAAGGATTGCGACTTCACGGTCGAGCGCGGCAAGCTCACCGTGATGATCGGCCCCTCGGGCTGCGGCAAGAGCACCCTCATCCGCCTGCTGGCGGGCTTCGAGTCTCCCGACACGGGCTCGATCCTCCTCGACGGCGCGCCCATCACCGGGCCTTCGCGCGACCGCCTCGTGCTGTTCCAGGAGTCGGCGCTCTTCCCGTGGATGACCACCTGGGACAATATCCTCTACGGGCCGCGCGCCCGGGGCGAGGTCACCCGGCAGACGCTCGAGTTCGCCGAGTTCCTGCTGAACAAGGTGGGCCTGCGGGACTTCCGCAACAAGTATCCCACGCAGCTCTCCGGCGGGATGCAGCGGCGGGCCGAGCTCGCCCGTGCCATGATCAACAACCCGCAGATCATGATCCTGGACGAGCCCTTCCGCGGCCTCGACGCCATGACGAAGGAGCTCATGTGGGAGTACTACGCGAATCTCTTCGACGAGTCCGGTCGCACCAACTTCTTCGTGACCACGGACATCGACGAGGCCGTGTTCCTGGCCGATCGCCTCCTCATCATGACCAACATCCCCGCGCAGGTGCGCACGGTGATCGAGGTCGACGTGCCCCGGCCGCGAAAGCTCTCCGACATGGTGACGAACGACCGGGCGAACGCGGTCAAGATGGAGGCCCTCGCCATCCTGCACGAGGAGGCGATGAAGTCCTTCTCGCGCGGCAGCAAGGCGGCGGCGGACTTCGTGGAGGCCTACGCGCGGCGCTCGGCGAAGGCGTGATGGACTGGATCCCCGGGCGCGCGGTGATCGTCGCGCTCGCCATCGCCGGCGGGGCCCTGTCCGTGCTGGCGATCTGGATGCGGCACACCGGGCGCGGCGCCCCGTGGGTGCGCCGCCTCGACGCGGCCAGTTACCTCTTCATGGGAGTGAGCATGTTCTTCTTCATCGCCGCCGGCCTCGCCGGCAAGACGGGATCCTGACCTTGGCCGCGAAGATCATCGACGGCAACGTCATCGCGCACAAGGTGCGCGCCGAGTGGCGCTCGAAGGTGGAGGCGCTGCATGCCCACGGCACGGAGCCCGGCCTCGCGGTGGTCATCGTCGGCGACAACCCGGCCTCGAAGGTCTATGTGCGCCACAAGACCCGGGCCTGCGCCGAGACCGGAATCCGATCCGAGGTGGTCGAGTTCCCCTCGAACGCGAGCGAGGCCGCGGTGCTCGAGCGCATCGCGCAGCTCAACGCCGACCCGAAGGTCCACGGCATCCTGGTGCAGCTGCCGCTGCCCCCGCACTTCGACACCCGCAGGATGATCGAGGCCATCGCGGTTCACAAGGACGTCGACGGCTTCAACCTCTACAACGTGGGCTCGCTCGTCGCCGGCGAGTCGATCTTCCCGCCGTGCACGCCCTACGGCGTGCTGTGCATGCTCGAGTACAGCGACATCCCCATCGCCGGCCAGAACGTGATCGTGGTGGGCGCGAGCAACATCGTCGGCAAGCCCATGGCGAGCATGCTCATGAAGCGCGACGCCACGGTGGCCATCACGCACATCAAGACGCGCGACCTCGCCCAGTGGACGATTCTCGCGGACATCCTGGTGGTGGCCGCCGGCAAGCCCAACCTCATCACGGGCCCGATGGTGCGCACCGGCGCCGTCGTCATCGACGTGGGCATCAACCGCCTGCCCGACGGGCGCCTCGTCGGCGACGTGGACTTCGAGGCGGTCAAGGAGAAGGCCTCCTACATCACGCCGGTCCCCGGCGGGGTCGGCCCGATGACGGTCACCATGCTGCTCGTGAACACGATCAAGGCCGCGCAGCGAGCGGCGGGGGTCGACGTGAGCGACCTCGACGCGAAGGAATTGGCGGCAGCCTGAAGGACGCCCGGGGGGGTGGACGGGGGGGCCTTCGGGCT
>Ga0209254_10005837_pt1 | contig 11318 bp, 6 predicted proteins | sample FrelakmetDIP11DI_FD_187148 | JGI IMG/M metagenome (GOLD analysis project Ga0209254, IMG submission 187148) | Freshwater lake sediment microbial communities from the University of Notre Dame, USA, for methane emissions studies - DIP11 DI (SPAdes)... | ecosystem: Environmental > Aquatic >... | reverse complement strand
TATCGCTCAGATGCAGGAACGATCCTCGTGAAAGACAAGCCAGTACAATTCAATTCGCCAAAAGATGCAATCCAAGCTGGAATTGGCATGGTTCACCAGCACTTCATGCTCGTGCCAACTGAAACAGTTACCGAGAACATCCTTCTAGGTCTGGATCAACCTCGATTTATTTTGAAGCTACCAGAGTACAACCAGAAAATCTCGGAGATGGGTGAGCGTTTTGGTTTGCATGTAGATGCCAAAGCAAGAATCTGGCAACTCTCTGTGGGTGAACAACAAAGAGTGGAACTTCTTAAAATGCTGTACCGAGGCGCGGATATCCTTATTATGGATGAACCTACCGCAGTCTTAGCACCTCAAGAAATCGATGGTCTTTTCAGCACATTACGTTCAATGGTTAAAGAAGGGAAATCGGTGATCTTCATTAGCCACAAACTGAATGAGGTGATGGAAATCTCAGACCGGGTGACTGTATTAAGCAAGGGTAGAGTAACCGCAGCCGGACTTAAAACCAGAGAGACCACGGCCCAAGAACTTGCCCGACAGATGGTCGGGAGAGAAATCATCTTCACACTGGAGAAGAAATACCAAGAACCCAGTGAAGTCGTTCTCACGGTGGAAAATATCCATGCAGAAAATGACAAGGGATTACCAGCTGTCCGAGGCGTTTCCTTTAAAATAAGATCAGGAGAGATATTGGGGTTAGCAGGAGTAGCAGGAAACGGTCAGCGTGAATTGGCTCAAGTTATTACAGGACTGCGTGAATGCACATCAGGGACTGTCACCCTGATTGATGAAGAAATCTCAAACTGCTCTCCGCGTCGTGGAATCCAAAAGGGATTAGCTTATGTGCCTGAAGATCGCACTCACGAAGGAACTTCACCAAACTTGAGCGTCACGGATAACGTGATTATGAAGAAATATCGCCAAAAACCTATCTCACATGGATGGATGATAGACAACTCTGCAGCGATTCATTTTGCAGAAGATCTCAAGGAAGCCTATAATATCATCGTTCCGAATGTAAAAACACCAGTGAGAATGCTCTCAGGCGGAAACCTGCAAAGGGTCATTTTAGCTCGCGAGATCTCTGGACAACCCGTTCTGATGGTGGCTGTGCAGCCCACACGAGGACTAGATGTTGGAGCGATTGAGGGCGTACATCGCTTATTGCTGGCACAGAGGGAAGCAGGCGCTGCTATCTTATTAGTGTCAGAAGAATTGGAAGAACTGTTTGCCCTGAGCGACCGTATTGCGGTAATCTACGAAGGTCAGTTAATGGGAGAAATAAAAGAGAGCGATGTAGAAACCATTGGGTTAATGATGACCGGAACACCGCTGGAAAAAATCCATCAAGGAGGTAAAGCAACAAATGTCTGAAAACTCTACCTCGCCCTCATCATCTTATCAAAAGCGGTTTCCTTATCAAGTGAGATTCGAACAAAGGCTGGTACAACCACCAGCTTGGTACCCCTTGTTGGTTTCATTGGGAGCAATATTGGTTGCCCTGGTAATGGGAGGATTGGTGATCGCCTTTGCTGGTGGTGATCCGATACGCTCTTATATCCATATTGGGAAAGCATCATTTGGGAACCTCGGGGTAATATCTGATACATTCGTTAAAGCAACACCAATTTTGTTCACCAGTTTAGCATGTACCATTGCTTTCCGAATGCGGCTTTGGAACATCGGTGCAGAAGGTCAATTTATAATGGGCGCTTTTGGTGCAAGCGCCGTGGTCTTAACACCCATTTTGCCAGCCGATACCTCCCCATGGATTTTCATCCCAGTGATGATCTTAGCTGGAGGTATCGCCGGAGCTTTATGGGGCTATATTCCTGGTTTTCTGAAAGCGCACCTACGGGTTAACGAGATTATTAGCACCCTTATGCTAAATTACGTCGCGATATCTTGGATTAACTTCTGGATATTTGCTGTTTGGACTGAAGGTGGTTTTCAGATGACCCCCAAATTCCCAGAGAACGCATGGCTGCCGCGCCTTCTGGATTTTTCTTCTACTTTTCCTGTGCTGCGTGGTTTAACAACCCATTTAGGTTTCATTATTGGCGTCATCGCTGCAGTGATTTTATGGATCATTCTCTATCGAAGCCGATGGGGTTATGAAATTCGTCTGATCGGCGATAATCCGCGGGCTGCCCAATACGCGGGAATTAATATAAACCGGAATATTATCCTGGTAATGATGCTCTCTGGTGCGCTGGCTGGTTTGGGTGGGATGTCGGAAGTAACCGGCATGGTTCACCGACTCCAGACCTCTCCTATTGCCGCGGGCTATGGATTTACAGGGATCATCGTAGCCTGGCTTTCAAAACTGAATCCACTGATTACCATTGTGGTTTCAATATTATTCGGGGCATTAATCTTAGCTGGTCGCGAAATCCAGCCTTCGGGAGTTCCAAAAATGATCCAGGGAATTATCCTGGTTTGTTTAATTGCCAGTGACTTCTTACTACGTTATCGAGTACGAATCGTACGCGTGGGAGAGGAGGCATAATCCATGGACGCAATCATCATCTTGCAAGCTGGCGTGGCAACGGGAACGATCCTGCTTTTTGCGACCATTGGTGAGCTATTTGCCGAACGCTCAGGGGTGCTTAACCTGGGTGTCGAGGGTATGATGCTACTGGGGGCAATGAGCGCTTTCAGTGTGGCGGTAAGCACGGGTAACCCATGGCTGGGAATGCTGGTGGCAATGATAGTAGCTGGATTACTCAGTCAGATTCATGCCTTCATCACCATCACACTACAAGCTGACCAGGTCGTGAGTGGATTGTCTCTCACCTTCCTGGGTACGGGCATCAGCCTGGTTTTAGGTGAAGGATTGAGCAAGGCAGGCACCATCTCTTTACTGCCAATGTTCTCTATACCATTGCTCACCAAAATACCGCTGATTGGGCCAATCTTTTTCACAAACCAGAGCGTGTTAGTATATTTCGGGTATTTGTTAATCCCGGTGACCTGGTACTATATTAATCGGACTCGTCCAGGGCTTCATCTACGAGCGGTAGGTGAATACCCGGCTGCAGCAGATGCCCTGGGGATTAACGTTTATCGGTTGCGGTACTTTTATGTTTTTATGGGTGGTATGCTGGCTGGCCTGGCAGGGGCGACCATAAGCTTAGCTATCTCTCCCGGTTGGTTCAGCGAGCTAACGACAGCAGGAATGGGATGGATCGCCATTGGTTTAGTCATCTTTGCCCAATGGGACCCTATTCGGGCAGCGTTTGGATCTTATGCTTTCGGTGCACTTCGCAGATTATTATTAGACATCCAAGGACCAACACAGTTTTTCGGTTTTGCTAACCCATTTTACTATAATCCATATTGGGGCTTCTTTCTACAAATGCTTCCATATGCATTCACCATTATTATCTTGGTCATAGGGTCGAGAGAAGCAATGCGTAAACGACTTGGAGCGCCAGCAGCATTAGGATTACCGTATATCCGGGGTGAGCGGTGACTCAAATCCAGGCATGGCAACAAGGTTTTACGGTTGTCCAGGTACAATAAGCCTGAGAACTTCTTTACATGATTAGAATTATCACCGTCAATATCCTTTCAGATCTTTCACGCTGGAAAGATCGTAGGTCGATATTGATACAAGGGCTGGCAGAAGCGAATCCAGATCTCATCGCTTTACAAGAAGTTCACCTTCCGGATAATCCGGCTCAATGGATTGCAGACCAGCTTGGCTGGCAGCGTGTTTTCTTGGCTCCTAAATCCAGTTTTGAAAGCAACCGGGAAGCTATAGCTATCCTCAGTCGACTGCCTATAGAGGATCATGCAGTATTAGATTTAAAGGGGCAACAGCGCGTGGCACAGTACGTAAAAGTGAAAGTGAACAACCAAACCCTGGTTTTGGTTAATGGACATTTCTACTGGCAACCAGGTGAGTCAAAAGTGCGTCTTATGCAAGTGGAGAAGCTATTGGAATGGCTGAAGGACATACCTGGAAGACCTCTTTGTGTTATTTGTGGGGACTTCAACAGCACTCCTGAAACAAACGCTGTCCAGCGAATGCGCCTGGAGTTCAATTCTGCATTTGCTGCTATCCATGGGGAAGAACCTGAATATACCTGCCCCACAGCGTTACCTCGCTCCGGGTGGTCACAATTGCGCACTTTCCTGGGTTTCTTCCTGCTCATTCGCCCAAAACACCTCAACCCTAAATGGCGAGGCACATTAGATTATATATTCGTCGATCCACGCTTGCGCGTAGTGGACTGCCAAATCATTCTTAACCAACCTTCCGAGGAAAATCCACTCATTTATCCTTCGGATCATTTTGGGCTTTGTGCAACAGTGGATATGGTGGATGGATAAAATTGAATACTAGTAGATTGGTAGCTTGACTTGGATAATGACTGATAAGGTTTTATATAGATAATAAGATTGGTGTCTTATGGATAGATTTGAAGGATATCGTTGTTCGATTTGTGACCAGGAGTACGCACCAAACCAGGTTCAATATCATTGCCCCAAGGATGGTGGAAACCTGGATGTGATTCTAGAATATAGCAAGATTGAGAAATCCATAGAATCTGGTCGAATTCTGGGGGGTACTGAATATTCGTTGTGGCGCTATCTGCCTTTACTGCCAGTGCAGGATCCAGGATTTACTGGAACTCCATTTAGAGCAGCGGGCTGGACACCGGTGTTTTCCTCCAAGAGATTGGCAATTGAATCAGGTCTACGAAAGTTGTGGATCAAAGACGAAAGTCGCAACCCAACGGCGTCGTTCAAAGATCGAGCCAGCGCAGTAGTCATTGCTCGAGCAAGAGAGATAGGAGCAGAGGTAGTGGTAACTGCCTCAACTGGAAACGCTGGTGCAGCCCTGGCGGGGATGGCGGCAGCGGTAAACCAGAAGACAATCATCTTCGCTCCACGAACTGCGCCTCCAGCTAAGATTGCACAACTGCTGATCTATGGAGCGCAAGTTTTACTGGTTGATGGGACTTATGATGAGGCTTTCGACCTGACCATACAGGCTGCACAAGAATTTGGATGGTATTGTCGAAACACAGCTTACAATCCTTTCACTGCAGAAGGCAAGAAAACGGCTGCTTTCGAGATTTGGGAGTGGTACGAATCCAAGAAATCGGATGGAGCTTTGAATCCTGGGAATAAAATATCGGACTTAAGTATATTCGTATCCGTAGGGGATGGAAATATCATCTCTGGAATCCATAAAGGATTCAAAGACCTCAAAGCTCTGGGATGGATTGAAAAACCGCCGCGCATTTTCGGAGTGCAAGCGGAAGGTTCTGCCGCAATAGCAAATGCTTTTCGATCTGGGGTGGAGCAAATTTTACCAGTGAGGGCGAAAACATTGGCAGATAGTATCTCGGTTGATCTACCGCGAGATGGAGTACGGGCAGTGCGGGCAGCGATGCAAACAGGTGGAAGCTATATCGTGGTCAGCGATGAGGAAATCCTGAAATCTATTGCATCCCTCGGCAAGATAGGTATCTTTGCTGAGCCAGCGGGAGCTACTTCTCACGCAGGATTAGTGCGTGCAATAAAAATGGGAATCATAAATCCAGATGATCATGTATTGGTCATCAATACAGGTAGCGGCTTAAAAGATGTGAAAGCTGCAATGCAAGCAGCGCCAGAAGCTCCCGTGATCGAGCCTGACTTGAAGGCGGTCAAGGAAGTGATAAAATGACAAAAATGAAATCCCTTTTATCAATCGTTGCTCCAAATTATAACGAAGCTGGCTCGGTGGAAGAGTTTTATCACCGGATCTGTGCGGTTATGGAATCCACCGGCGAAAGCTGGGAACTGGTGTGGGTGGACGATGGTTCTACAGACGAATCAACCAAGATGATCCGGGAACTGGCCCAAAAGGATCCCCGAGTACGACCGGTGATTTTTGCACGAAATTTTGGACATCAAATTGCTGTAACGGCAGGCATGGATTACGCTCAAGGCCAGGCAGTGGTCATTATGGATTCCGATTTGCAGGATCCACCGGAAGTTGTTTTAGATATGATAGCTAAATGGAAAGAAGGCTACGAAGTAGTCTACGCTCAACGCACCGAAAGGGAGGGGGAAAGCTGGTTCAAACTATTTACAGCTTCGCTGTTTTACCGACTCATTTACCGGATCACGGATGTCAATATCCCCTTGGACACGGGGGATTTTCGCCTGATGGACAGGAAAGTAATTAATGTTATCAATAAGATGCGAGAACGCCACCGCTTCCTGCGAGGAATGTCAGTATGGGTGGGTTTCCGTCAAATTGGGATTCCATATAAACGAGCAGCTCGTTTCGCTGGGGAAACGAAGTATCCGCTTAAGAAGATGGTTAAATTCGCCAGCGACGCTATAACGGGATTCTCTTATTTTCCTCTGCAGCTAGCCATGTACATGGGTTTTGTCTCGGCGGGTTTAAGCATCCTGGCAATACCGGTGGTCATCGCACTTCGCCTGGCAGGCTCGCAGGCCTTCTTCGGTCAGGCGACTACGCTGATCGCGGTGCTTTTCCTGGGTGGTGTGCAATTAATATCTTTAGGGATCCTGGGGGAATATATTGGGCGGATCTATGATGAGGCAAAAGGAAGACCGCTGTACATTGTCAGCGAGGAGCCACAGGAAAGCGAGTAGCAGGTCGGTATTTTGGCAAATTAGTTGAGTAGAAGATTATGTATAGGAATGTTAGCTGATAATAACAAAGGAGCAGAAAGAATTTGGATACTATCGATTTGACAGTTAATAAAGAGCGGCGCACAAGGACCATACGACGTGTCCGCGAAAGAAATATCATTATTCCAACTTTTGCACAAATGAAGGATCCATCCCTCATTCCTCTTCCCATTAAGAACGATCTGAAGGGAATTGGACTGTGGGATCTCAACCCGCGCAACCTTTTCCGAATCACCTGGAAAAACGAACCTGTTCCACAGGGGGGTGGATATGGCGAAGTAAATTATATGGAATTTCCATCCAGATTAACCGGAACACCCGCACGGATCATAGCCCTGGTAGGAAAATGGTTCCCTACGGGAGCTCACAAGGTTGGGGCGGCTTTTGGCTGCCTGGTTCCTCGTTTGGTAACAGGACAATTCGACCCCACTACTCAAAAATCGGTATGGCCATCAACCGGCAACTATTGCAGAGGCGGTGCTTATGATTCAGCATTACTGGCATGCGAATCAATCGCCATTCTTCCAGAAGGTATGAGTCGAGAACGTTTTGAGTGGTTATCGAAAATTGCAGGAGAGGTCATTGCCACTCCAGGGAGCGAATCGAACGTTAAGGAAATATTCGATAAGTGCTGGGAATTGCGCAAATCCGGAGAGGATTTGATGATCTTCAACCAATTTGAAGAATTCGGCAACGCTCTTTGGCATTACGAAGTGACCGGTCGTGCAATGGAAGAAGTGCTTCAGAAAGTGATGGGTGAAAAGGGTGTTTACCGAGGCGTCATCTTGGCAACCGGCTCGGCAGGGACTATTGCGTGTGGCGACTACTTGAAACAAGTCTTCCCCACCAGCAAGATCGTGGCCAGCGAAGCCTTGCAATGCCCTACGCTTCTGGAAAACGGTTTTGGTGCTCACCGAATCGAAGGCATTGGCGACAAGCATGTACCCTGGATCCATAACGTGAAAAACACCGACCTGATCGTGGCGATCGATGATAGCGCAGTGGTCAATCTTTCTCGGCTGTTCAATGAGCCCATCGGTCGCTCATACCTGGTAAAACAAGGGGTGCCAGAAGCTACCGTCAACCGTTTAGACTTACTCGGTTTTTCAGGAATCTCCAACCTGCTCTCAGCCATCAAGTTTGCCAAATATTTCGAAATGGGAGATAATGACATCGTCCTGACCGTTCTCACCGACTCGATGGAGCTTTATAGCAGTAGAATCAAAGAAATGCGTGAAGAAATCGGTCCTTACGCGGAAATGGAAGCAGCAACCCATTTTGCTCGATACTTGCAAGAGGTGTCTACCGATAACATGCTTGAATTAACCTATCTAGATCGACGCCGCGTCCATAACTTGAAGTATTTCACATGGGTCGAACAACAAGGGAAAACCTACGAGGAGATCATCTCGCAGTGGTATGATGCTGAATATTGGACTGGATACCAAGGGAAGGCTCAAGCAATCGACCAGTTAATCATTGAATTCAATCAAGAAGTTGGTTTATTGAAGAGCTGACCTCCTTGATAACAAGATCTATTCACCAATAGTTAATAGCAGGAACACCTGGTAATTAAGAAACTAAAACCTGTGAGGTATCTGAGCCTCACAGGTTTGGCTTCAAAAAATCATGTATACATTAAATCCTGAGACATTAAATAAGAACCGCTTATTAAAAGTAGTGGATCCTGAGATTTACAGGTTGGGTGAGAATCTGTACAACGAGGGAAAAGTTCAAATTATTGAGACTTCAAATCAATCTGCCAGCTGCATGGTCAAAGACAAAAGAAACTACAAGGTCCAATTGATTATTGCAGAAGGGCAAATCCTCCTGAAGTGTGAATGTTCCCATGCCAGAAGAGGACTGATCTGCGAACATGATGTAGCAGCCTGGCTTTACATGAGGGATCACACTGTCTCACTAGGTTCAAATGAGTGGCGAATCGCCATGAATAAAATACTGGATGCTCTCCAGACGGGATTCAAAGAGGTAAAATCTCCTGCATTTTTCCTTTTTCTCAGCCTACAGAAACCTCCGGATGAAATTCTCGGCTCATGGATCATTAGACCTTACCACATGCCCTTTGACGCTCTTCCCTCTGGTTTACGACAGGTAGAGGAAACCATAAAATCTGAGGGGATCAAACGCCAACTGAAATCGTACCGGGAGCTTTCACATCGACTGGTGAAATCGACCAATCCGAAAGTCGTGCATTACTTACTTGACGCGAATGCTTGCTTGAATTGCACTCAGGAAGGTGTGATAGTAGCCAACTTGATAATTCGGTGGTTTCAGGAGCATTCGGAAAATGAATACTCCAAATTTCCTTTAAATGAATACCTGGCACTTACCCAAGAAACACAAATTCCCTTTTACCTAGGAGACCGGAACAATCCATTGCAAATAAAGCTAAAGTTGTATACAAATCCAGGGGAAGTAAGCATAAGACTGGATAGAGATGACGCAGGTATAAATCTCAGTGCCAGAATCGCTGTCGGTGAACAAAAAATGAGCGAAGAATATGAGGACTTCCAGGTCATCTATTCTTCTCCGACATGGGTATTAATAGATCAAAACTTACTCAGACTTGAGAATCCATCTGCAGTGGATTTGATGAAAACCTTCAAGAACAATCGAAGGCTTCATGTTCCTCATCAAGAAGAGGAAGAATTTCTGGAAAAATATTTCCTCGAACTTGCACAAGGGATAAAATTGGAGGGGAACGCCGTTTCTTGGGAGATCATCACTTCGAATCCAGTACCCCGCATATATTTAAGTGACCCAAATAGAGAAGTTCTAGTGCAACTTCGGTTTGGTTATGGCGAGGCAGAAGTTAAGTATGATCCAACATTCCCAGGTGAAAGCATAAAAAGAAAATCTGAGAAGCTGATCCTTCTGAAGATAAAACGTCAACCAGAATTAGAGAAACTGAGTTACGATCAGCTGCTCGCGCCTTCTTTTGGTTTGAAGCGCGCACCGCTTCCAGCTAAACCAGGATTCTTTAGATTACGTACACGAACTCACCCGGTTGATTTTTTGCTACATATCCTGCCTCGCCTGAAAGAAGGTGGCTACGAGATTTATGGCGAAGACCAGCTCAAAACCGCCCGGGTAAACCGAAACCAACCTACGATCTCATTCAATGTATCTACAGAAATTGACTGGTTCGATATAAAGACCTTAGTCAGCTTTGGAGACTTAGAAGTCAGGTTTCAGGAAATTCGCCGGGCGATGCGAAAACGCGAGAGGTTTATCAAATTACCGGATGGATCCATCGGTGAAATCCCCGAAGATTGGTTTGATCGGTATAAATTGCTATTCGCTTTGGGAGAGCCAACTGTCGATAGTCTACGTCTGTCACGTTTCCAACTTCCCGTCCTGGATCTAGCACTGGTATCCGCTGACAGCATGGCGGTTGATCCAGAATCCAACGACCATTTAAAAAACTTTCGGACACTTGCAGGAGACTTCCAAGGGATAGTTCCACTGGAGGTCCCTCAAGAATTCTCAGGGGAGCTGAGACCGTACCAGAAAGCAGGTTATGACTGGTTACACTTCCTGCACGAGGCTGGATTTGGCGGTTGTTTGGCAGATGATATGGGATTGGGAAAGACCATCCAGACACTGGCTTTCTTACTGTCTATATATCATGGTCCTTACAGACAATCCAATTCAATCAATGCCAGCATCCTGGTAGTACCACGTTCCCTACTGGTAAATTGGCAGCGAGAAGCGGCACGCTTTGCACCTGGATTACGAATCTTCGAGTATTTCGAGACTGGTCGCTTGAAAGATCCCCAGGTATTCAACGAAATCGACCTGGTGCTCACTACCTACGGTATCATGTTGCGGGATATCCACATGCTTCATAGTTATACGTTCAATTACGCCATCCTTGATGAGTCACAGGCAATCAAGAATCCCATTTCACAAACTGCAAGAGCTGCTCACCTGCTTCAAGCGAACAATCGACTGGTACTAACAGGTACACCTATCGAAAATAACACCTCAGAGCTCTGGTCCCAATTCCACTTCCTCAATCCCGGTATGTTGGGTAGTCATAAATTCTTCAAAACTGAATTTGCCACTCCCATTGAAAAGAAGGGGGATCAAGAAACTGTGGAATCATTAAGGCAAATGGTCTATCCATTCATCCTGCGCCGCACAAAAGATCAAGTGGCTCCAGAATTACCTCCACGGACTGAGCGAATTCTATACAGTAATATGGAGCCTGCCCAGAGCAAGCTTTACAATCGAACGAAGGATTATTTCCGAGGAGTTTTACTTGGGATGCTCGAAAACGAAGGGCTGGGCAAGAGCCGGATCAAAGTATTGGAGGGATTGCTACGGCTACGGCAAATCTCCAACCATCCTGTGTTGGTAGATGATAAATTCCGTGGAGGATCCGGTAAGTTCGACCTTCTGATCGAAACCATGGAAACGCTTCGATCAGAAGGTCATAAAGTCCTGGTCTTCTCCCAATTCGTGAAAATGCTTAACATTGTGTGCAAGGAACTGAATAGACGGGACATTGTATATTCTTACTTGGATGGAAAGACCCACGATCGACAATCCCAGGTGGATGTTTTTCAAACCAATCCCTCAATCCCATTCTTCCTGATCAGTTTAAGAGCTGGAGGGTTAGGCTT
>Ga0209254_10005836_pt1 | contig 11320 bp, 10 predicted proteins | sample FrelakmetDIP11DI_FD_187148 | JGI IMG/M metagenome (GOLD analysis project Ga0209254, IMG submission 187148) | Freshwater lake sediment microbial communities from the University of Notre Dame, USA, for methane emissions studies - DIP11 DI (SPAdes)... | ecosystem: Environmental > Aquatic >... | reverse complement strand
GTACCTGGAGGAAGGCAGACGAAGGAAGGATCTTTTTAAGTGACTTTATGATATTCAGTCTCATTTGGGTTCTATTATTGATTAATTGGTATTTTTTTTGGAACATCTCAATAGCACAACAGGTTATAACTTTATTTATCAACATCTGTTAATAGCACAACACGTTAAAATACTAATCTAATTATTTTTTGCCTGATTGCGATCATCGGGGCTGCTCGAAGATTCCGGTAACATCTTTAAAAAAGAGTAAACCGAGGCAGATAAAAGGAACAAAACTATTTTAAAAATCAGGTAAATTAATGAAGGCCTGATCGAAAGATTTGCTAAAATTAACAGGATTATGAACTTAAAACAGGTATCGTACCATTGTCTTAAAATTAACCCATTAATCTCTACCAGTCATTTAATCTTTGAAGGAAAATAAAAAAATCTGATGGGGGACAGAGGAGTTAAAAAAATTAAGCTAATTTTTTCATCAATCCCTTAACATGATCGGATAGCCGAAGAGACAATGCGACGATGGTAAGTGTTGGATTAATAGCGCCTCCGGTTGTGAAACAGGAATCGCCGGCGATGAACAGGTTCTCCATGCTATGCACCCTGCAATTTGCGTCTACAACACTCTTTTTAGGATCATCATGCATTCTGGTGGCGCCCATATGATGCCAGCCACCGCCGGTGAAAGATGGCCAGCTTTGATCTGTTTCATCCTGAAGATACTCCATGAGTTTAACCCTTCCTATACCGGCCAGGCCTACCTGCTGGCCAATAAGTTCGTATAATTTCCGAACACTTCTTTTTTCCTGGTCAGTTAGTTTCCAATGTAATTTTGCCCTGGGCATACCAAGTGCGTCTTTCTCAGTATCCAGTGTTATCCGGCTATCCGGATTGGGATGTTGTTCTATACGAGTGAAGAGTTCATAGCTCTTATATAATTCGGTTGTTAACCTCAGCAGCCATTTTTTGTCGTATGCTTTTTTATTGGCATCATGCAATTGATCCTCACTTGCACGTGGGTCATTGTTAGACCAGGTTTCTATAGCCGGTTTAATCTCTTTTACAAGATTCAATGGTAATAGAGAGCTCGTTCCATTTAAAACTTTGAATTTCTCCTGAGTTTGGGCAGTCATAGATATTTCTGCCCGGGGTTTACCGCGAAGAAGGTACAGGTTCATTTTATTAGAATCCGAAAGCCAAAGTTCTGCTGATTTTATTTCCAGATGTTCCATAAAATAACGGCCCACAATATCATTTTCATTTCCTAAGCCATTAGGGAACTGCCCATTTGATGCCAATAAAATCCGTGGATTCTGGATGCCATTGCAGGCAAGAATAAAATATTTTGCGCGCACGGTATGTGTTTTGCCTGCGAGATTTTTTACTTCTACTTCTTTAACAGACTTTAAATGGTCAAAAGCTTTTATGTTCACCACATTGGCATAGGTGTATAAAGTAAGATTTTTAGCATTTACAATAACATCTTTATATTTTTTACCAAAGCGGGTAGGAGGGCTGAATTGCCACATTTTATTCCAGAGAACATTGTTGTCAAATGGCAGGGGTACCATGCTGTCATCCTGCTTTTGCCAATATTCCATACTGTATTCGTAAGGGCCAAGTTCAAGAATGGGATGAGCTCTTTCGTAAAAAGGGTCAAGATCCTTCCGTTCAATGACCCAGCCGCTATTTTCAACCCAATCTCTTTTGGTAAAATCGATTGCATCCATTGTTGAACACATTCCGGCCCAGTGCCCGGTTGTACCACCGAAATAATGAAGCCGGCTGGATTTTAAGGGATAATATGGCTGACCGGTGATCTTTCCACCATACAAATCCTGGACCTCATCTTCATAAGAAAAACCACCGCCTTCAAGTAATATAACTTTGTAGGGTGAATTGATCCATTCCAAGGCTATGGAAACTCCTGAGGCACCAGCCCCGATAATACATACATCACCTTCTATGACTGATTCGTTGCTTAGAGTTCTTGCATCAATATGCATAGGTTATTGCTTATTATAAGAAAAAGAAAATAATGCGCATTGGTAAGCTTCGGTTTCAGACAAAACCCAGCCTTTAAGAATAATCGTTTTGCCATTTTTAAAATCAGACTGGATTTTTTGTTCCATTATCTTTTCCAGTTCCTCGCTGCTGGTCTTGGGTTTTATCTTTTTATCATCGAGGGTTGTCATTAAAGTCCTGACAATTGTCTCCTTTTTTTGGAGTTCGGGCTTTAATTTTCTCAAAGCAAGTCCAATTTCCTGAATGACTTTTTCTTCGCAGATCTGGGAAAGGAAAGCAGGCTGCATCAACGAGATACTGTAAGCATCGTTTGACCGGCAATGAATTAGGGGAATCGTAAGGGCGCCGGCTCCTAAAATACCCAGTTTAACAAATACTCTTCTGTTCATGGTTAATACGAATAGGGTTGACAGAAATTGCTAATAAATAACTGCAAAAAGGGAGAAGTATTTTGTTATAACCTTATTATTTTCAATTATTTCCATAAAAAAAACAAAAGTTATCAGAAAAAGGGCTTTTAGAAGCTATAATGAGGGCAGGTATGAAAAGTATATGAAAACAGTGCTTTTTCAGTATTGTTCTTTTTCGTTTGGGAAATCACCGGTCTTAACATCTGAAATATATTGCTTTACCGCACCGGTGATTTCTTCATATAAGTTCAGATACTGCCGCAGGAACCTTGGCTTAAACTCGTGGTTTATGCCAAGCATATCGTGCATTACCAATACCTGGCCATCGCAATATCTGCCGGCTCCAATGCCTATAGTTGGAATTGACAGACTTTCGGAAACCTCTTTTGCAAGTTCTGCAGGAATTTTCTCCAGGACAATTGCAAAACATCCCGCCTCCTGGAGGATAATTGCGTCTTTCTTTAATTTTTCTGCCTCCGCTTCTTCCTTAGCCCGAACCTGGTAAGTTCCAAATTTATAAATGCTTTGTGGGGTAAGTCCCAGGTGTCCCATAACCGGTACGCCAGCAGAAATGATTCGTTTTATACCTTCAGTAATTTCTTCGCCCCCCTCCATTTTAATAGCGTGCCCGCCGGTTTCTTTCATAATTCTTATGGCTGATGCAAGTGCTTCTTTTGAATTTCCCTGGTATGACCCAAATGGAAGGTCCACAACAACCAGGCATCTTTTAACCCCCCTGACCACAGATTGTGCGTGATAAATCATCTGGTCAAGCGTAATCGGCAAGGTGGTTTCATGACCAGCCATGACATTACTGGCTGAATCGCCTACAAGGATGATATCGACACCAGCCTCATCAATGATGCGGCCAAATGAGAAATCATAAGCCGTGAGCATTGATATTTTTTCACCCAGTTCTTTCATTTTGAGCAATGTATGCGTGGTGATTCTTTTGATATCCTTGTTAACACTCATAATGATAATTTGAATTTAAAAGCATGAAGAAATCAACTGCTGCTGCAAAAAGATTTTATTTTTTAGGGGAATCCAGGGCTATATCAAAACCTCATCACTTCATCGTAAAGATGATGAATGAGCCCGTCCGCCAGGCCAATTTTGGGTACATAAATCTCTTCACAATCCACCCATCGCATGATATTTATATAAATGAGCAAGGCCGGTACAATTACATCAGCTCTGTCTTCACGAAGTTTGTAAATAGTCATTCTTTCCTCCAGAGTGAAGTTGCTGAGTTCTTTAAAATAATCCCTCAATAGTTGCAAGGGTAGGGGTTTCCCTTCTTTTCGCTTGGAAAGCGAAAAGATCTTGTTAATATTTCCTCCGGAACCAATTGAAGTAACATGCTTATAGTTTTTTGTTTTGGTTTTAATATAGTCTTTCATATTTTCCCACTGCGCATCCGTTACCATATTTTTCAATAACCTGATAGTGCCAATATCAAAAGACTGCTTAAAAACAAGTTTTCCCTCGCTGAAAAAAGTAAGTTCCGTGCTGCCACCGCCAACATCAATGTAGAGATAGGAATCTTCTTTATCCATATTTTCTGCAATATGGTTTTCGTAAATCAAAGTTGCTTCGGCATCACCGCTGATTACTTCAATTTCAATTCCGGTTTCCAGCTTTACCTTTCGAATTATATCGTCTGCGTTCCGGGCATCTCGCATGGCAGAGGTTGCACATGCTTTGATATATTTTACTTCATAGGCATTCAGGAGATGTTTGTAAGCCTTTATGGTCTGAAGGATCATTCCCGTTTTTTCCTTTGAAATTTCCCCTGTTTCAAAAACGTCAAAGCCCAGCCGAAGTGGAACACGAACCAGGTTCAGTTTGATGAATTCCGGAGCTCCGTTCTGAGTGATCAATATTTCACTGATCAGTAAACGGGCTGCATTACTTCCTATATCTATTGCTGCAAGTCGCAATTCATTTATTAATTATTGGCAATATTATGATTAATGTTCGTTGCACTTGTCCGTATTATTCCACAAATGTCAGTAACTCACGAAAAGTGTAATTATTTTCCCCCGGGGGTTGGCTTTTTTTGAAGCAGATACTGATAAATTTCCAGCTGTGAACGAATTTTCCTGCTTTTTGTAGCAACATATTCATTTTTCAATTCATTATCCAGAATACGGGCTTTTACATTGTCATTTAGTTGGATATTAATGATGCCTTTAAGTTCCTGAACAATTCCAGGGTCGGTAATTTGAACAGCAGCTTCAACCCTGTGATCCAGGTTTCTAAGCATCCAGTCTGATGACGAAATGAAAACCTTGTCCTTTCCATTATTGTTGAATATCATCACCCTGGCATGTTCGAGGTATTCATCTACAATACTCACAGCATAAACTGGCCTGGCGAATTTTTTATTCTGCGAGTACATGCAAAAAATACCCCTGATGATCATTTTAATTTCAACACCGGCCAAAGCTGCTTCATATAATTTCTGAATCAGTACACTATCAGAAAGGGAATTCAATTTCAACAAGATTGAGGCTTTTTTACCCAACCTTGCCCAACGGATCTCATCATTAATCATTTTGAGAAGTTCACGGCGCATATAAACTGGACTAACCAATAAGGTATTGCACACCCGCAGGAATTTTGCTCCTGTTTTAGGTTTTTCGAGGAAATTAAATATCCTGTTCACATCAGCCATCACAGACCTGTTTGACGTTAGCAGGCAATGATCGCCGTAAATTTCAGCTGTATTTTCATTGAGATTACCTGTGCTTACGAATCCGTAATGAATGGTGCGGTTTTTAATTCTTTTGCGAATCAGACAGATCTTGGCATGAACTTTAATATTGGGAATTCCAACCAGGACTTTTACGCCTTCTTCTTCCAGTATCTTCTTCCATTCCAGGTTGTTTTCTTCATCAAAACGGGCCCTGAGCTCAAGTACAACCGTTACGTCTTTCCCATTGCGAACGGCATTGATAATAGCATTAATTACTTTTGAATGTTTTGCCAATCTGTAAGCGGTTATCTTAATAGTTGTTACTTCAGGATCAATTGCAGCTTCGCGTAAAAGATCGATAATGGGATTAAAAGAATGATAGGGAAAATGGAGCATCACGTCTTTTTCCAATACCTTGTCTGTGACCCGAAGAACTGAACTGAGCTCTGGATGGGCAAAGGGTTTTCTTTTGTTCGGTTTTACTTTGAAAACTGAATCAGGGAATTCCATGAAATGCCGAAAATTGTGAATGCGTCCGCCTGGGATCAGGTGGTCTTTTTTTGTAAGTCCGGTTCGGCGGATAAGGTATTCCAGCAGTGCCGGGTCAATTTCTTTATCGTAAACAAACCGAACCGGTTTGCCTCTTCGTCTGTTTTTAATACCTTTTTCAATCTTATCAATATAGGACAGGGGCTCATCGTAATCAATGTCAAATTCAGCGTCCTTTGTAAGCTTGATGATATGGGCTGAAAATGATTCATATTCAAAAAATGAAAAGATCCTGGGGAGGTTGAACCGGATGATATCTTCCAGAAGGATAATATTATATTCCCCTGGCCGTGATGAAGGCAATAATACAAAACGGGGAACAGCACGTGTGGGGACTTCAATCAGTGCATACTTTCTTTTATAAGCAGTATTTTTCCTGGACATTACCACTGCCAGGTATATCGACTTCTCCCGGAGGTAGGGGAGTTGTTGAATGTTTTCAATCATTAGCGGGATAACATTTGACCTTACCTGTTCTTCAAAAAAATTTTGAACAAATTTCTGCTGTTCGCGGTTCAGGTTTTTTTCTGTAACCAGGTGAATTTTTTCCTTTTTAAGATCCAGCAGAATATTTTGCCATATCCTGTTAAATTCGCTTTGTTGTTCCAATACAATTTGCTGAATATTATCCAGGATTTTTTGTGGTGACTCTTCCAGGTACATCCTTGCTTTAGTTCCAAAACGAATCATTCTTTTCAATGCGGCAACACGGACCCTGAAAAATTCGTCGAGGTTATTTGAAAATATTCCAAGAAATTTAATTTTTTCTTTCAGTGGTACATTTTTATCTGCGGCTTCCTGAAGAACACGTGCGTTGAAAGATAACCAGCTTATGTCGCGTGCTATTACTTTTGGGATTTGCTTCTTTGTTTGCATATATGTAACCGTAAATATATATTACCCTTCTTTCAGTTTAATATTAAGTTTCCTGGTTTTCAAAGCTCCCGTATTTTTCGAATCAAATTGCTGGTAGAATAACCGCTAATTAAAGGAATGATTTTAACTTCACCTCCGTTTTTGACAACGAGTTCGGCTCCAACTACTGTAGAAGGATCATAATCCCCTCCTTTAACAATAATATTGGGCACTATTGATTCAATCAGTTCCATCGGGGTATCTTCCGGAAATATTGAAACTGCATCCACAATAGCAAGGGATGCCAACATTAAGGCCCTGAAGTTTTCATCATTTACGGGACGTTCATCACCCTTGAGTCTTTTTACAGAATCGTCTGAGTTTACACCAATTACAAGAATATCACCTAGGGCAGCGGCCTGAGATAAAAGTTCAAGGTGACCTTTATGTAGAATATCGAAACAACCATTTGTAAAAATTATTTTCTTATCCTGCAGTTTCCATCTTTCTGCCTGCCTTACCAGGTCGCTACGCGACATCAGTTTCAGCGGAATTTTGTCGGATGCTTTCATTTTTTTTTCTGTTGAATATGGGTAAGAGAAAGAGGCATATCAGGCCTACTACCAGGACCATGACGGTTTGTACAGCCCACAACAACCAGCCATAAGCCAGGCCGTTTACTTCAGAAATACCGTACAAAGTGAGTGTCTTTTGTACTGCCAACTGGTAAGCACCGATGCCGCCCTGCGTTATGATCATGGCTATGCTGCCAAAAGACAAAATGGTTAAAGATGGCTTTATACCCAGGTGGCTAACCGATTCCATAGCATAAAAGCCTAATCTTATACTTAGAAAATACATCGACCAGATAAAAAGGGTATGAAGAATGAAGGCTGTTTTTCTTTTCACATATCTAACGCTCGTTAGGCCTTGCCAGATACCCAGTAACAAGCTCCGGATCCGGCCAACTATTGAGACATGTGCGAAACGCCGCAAAATCCAAATTAGTAAAATCACGCCAGCGCTTATTCCTGCAATTGTCAGGATAAGGCTTGAAAAACGATTGGCATCAGGGTTTTCAGCAGACGATTTTTGCCATTCTGCGGATATGAAAGAACTTGCAATATCAATTTGCAATAAGATAGTCATACCTATTACAATAAGAAGACAAATAAAATCAATTGCCCTTTCTGCAACCATTGTGCCAATGATCTTATCAACCGGGGTTTTTTCATAACGTGCAAGCATAGTACATTTCATCACTTCTCCGAGACGCGGCACCAACAGGTTAAAGAAATAACCAAGCATTACGGCAAAAAAAGTATTTAGCGATGAAGGCTGAAAGCCTAATGGTTCCATAAGAATTTTCCACCTCAATGCGCGGCTATAATGACTTAATAATAATAACATCATTGCAGGCAACACGAGGAGATAATTTGCTCCATTAAGTACATCTTTAAGATGTTGAACTTCTGCGGGGCTAAGGTTTTTGGTTGTCCACCATAAAAGGAAGATTCCAAGTCCCAGGAAAACCGTGTATTGAAAAAGGCTTGAAATAATTTTCTTCATGTATTTTCCCTGGTATGACTGGTTCGCTGTAAAAGTACACTAAAGCATATTGTCTTCTTTGGGAAAAACTACCCAAGGCTTGAAAGTCTTAGCTTCTTCAAAAAGCATTGTAGCATAGGAAATAATGATCACAATATCACCAACAGCACCCTGGCGTGCGGCAGGTCCGTTCAGGCAACAAACGCCAGAACCTCTTTTCCCTTTAATTACGTAAGTTTCAATGCGGGTGCCATTGTTTACATTAACTACCTGCACTTTTTCAAACTCGGTGATTTGTGCCGCATCCATCAAATTTTCATCAAGAGTAAGACTTCCAACATAATGCAGGTTGGCTTCTGTAATTGTTGCCCGGTGAATTTTTGATTTTAAAATTTCAATTTCCATATAGACAAAGGTATGAATTACAGGTAAAAAATAAGGTTTGTGTGCACGGGGTGTTTAATTAAAAAATATCGCAATACAAGTCTTCAAAAATGCATCCTGAACTTCCCGTTTACCCGTATGGTTCAGTTAACTCTTACTAATTTTCCAGGAACCATATTATCGATTAACCTTACATCGCCAAGAAATGCGGCTACAAGTACAACAATAGGAACCTGGCCATCCCAATATTCTAACGATCTGAGATCAAATTGATGACAAATTTCAAGATAGTCAATTTTGAATCCGACGTTTAACAGCCTCTGCTTTGCTATATCTTTAATAGAAGCTAAAGGACCAGGTTGTAAATGTGCATTAATAAATTGTAAGGTCTGGTATATTTCAGCAGCATTGGTTTTACCGGTTTCAGACAGCCGCATATTCCTACTGCTCATAGCCAGTCCCGATGGTTCCCTTACCGTTGGACATGTTTCAAGTTTCGTTGGGATTTGATAACTATCAATCAAATGCCTGACAACCATGCATTGCTGATAGTCTTTTTGTCCCATAAAGAGTATTTCCGGTTTAACAATATCAAGCAGGCGATGAACAACCTGGCAGACTCCCTGAAAATGTCCCGGACGATATTTCCCTTCGAGTACTGTTTCAAGTGTTCCAAGAGTATAATGGGTTTGCCCCCCATTACCAGGCGGGTAAATGTCTGAAACTCCTGGAATAAAAACTATATCGGTTCCGGCATCGGAAAGCATTTTCAGGTCTTTTTCCAGGGTAATGGGGTATTTTGCAAAATCTGCGGGGTCATTAAACTGGGTAGGATTTACAAAAATACTGCAAACGGTTAGCCCGCAGTTTTCCCGGGCTTTTTCAATTAGGGCAATATGGCCCTGGTGCAATGCTCCCATGGTTGGTACAAAACCAACTAAATGCCCTTTTTTTCGCTCCTTTTCCAGGAACATGGATATTCCCAAAACATCCTTAAACAGTATCATAAACTAAGCTTATTAGCTAAAATCGCTATTCCCAAGAGGTTTTCAACAAATATCCTTACCTTTGCCAACCTTTTTTACCCTTCATAAAACTTTAACAACCTTCAATGGTAACAAAGAAAAGAATTTTATTCATTGCCAATGAAATGTCGCCTTACCTTGAGTTGACAGAGTTTTCGGAAATTGCTAATAAACTGGCTATCAAGGTAAACGACAATGGTTTTGAAGTGAGGTGTATCATGCCTCGCTTTGGTGTTATCAATGAGCGGAGGCACCGGTTACATGAAGTTGTAAGGCTTTCCGGTATAAACGTATCGATTGACAATGATGATTATCCCTTGCAGATCAAAGTTGCGTCCCTCCCGAATGCAAGATTGCAGGTCTATTTTCTGGACAATGAAGATATGTTTAAGCGGAAATTTGTTTTCCAGGACGACCAGGAAAAGTGGTTTGAAGACAATTGGCTGCGTACCATTTTTTTCTGCAAGGGAGCACTTGAGACCGTTAAAAAATTTGGCTGGCCTCCCGATATCATACATTGCAGTGGTTGGATGACCGGGCTGATACCTTTTTATCTGAAGACAGCTTATAAAAAGGAACCTGTTTTCGGAAATAGCAAGGTCGTCTATACAATCGGCCAGAATTCTTTCAAAGAAAAACTGGGTCCTGATTTTCTGAAGAAAGCCCTCATTCATACTAATATAAAAGAAAAGGATATTGATCCTTTTAAGGAAAACAACAATACCGCTTTATTCCGGGGAGGTGCTACTTATGCTGACGCCATTTCATTTGGTGACGAACAAGTTGATAAAAAACTGCTTGAAGAATTTGGCAAAGTCAGGGGGAAAAAAGTCATTTCTTTCAACCCGGAATCTGATTTAACAGAGTATTTACAATTGTATAACGACCTTGCAAACAAATAGGTAAAAAATAATACTGTTTAAATAATCTCTGGTGGACTTGAAAAAAATGCTGAAAGCAATCGCTGTTTGCTGTACCCTTATTTTGATTTTCGGACAATGTACCAAAATAAAAACTACCGAAATAGGCACAAGCCTTATTCCCGCAGTTGATAATGTACTCACTTTTGATACCAGCCTTACATTAATCAGCAACAACTATTTATTCGGTGATTCTGCCTTGCCTATACTGGGTAAGGATTTTGTTGGCAATACACCGGAACATGTTCTGGGATACGTTTCCAATGATCCGCAGTTTGGTAAAACAATTTCCTCCATTTACCTGGAACTTAAGCCACCTGTCTATAAGTACTATTTTGAAAATGTAAAAGACAGCCTTACCCTTGATTCAGTAGTTTTATGCCTAAAATGGAACTCAACATGGGGAGATACCATTACTCCACAAAGAGTTAATGTTTATGAATTGGCAAATTTAATGAAAGCCGATTCAGCCTATAATACAAATGCTTTTTTCAGGTATTTCAAGAAACTGGGTACAAAAGATTTTTCTCCGCAGATTTTGAATGATTCCCTTCATTTGTTTCGGCAGAATCTGGCAAATCAATTAAGGCTAAGGCTCGATGACTCATTTGGCCAATTGCTATTATCACAAGACTCTTCAGAAGGTGGCGCTTACAGAACTGATTCTGCTTTCCGTATGTTTTTTAAGGGATTCGCTGTCGTTCCTGAAACACAGGGAGCTGGCGGAAATGCACTAATGAGTTTTGCGATTAGCGATACCAATACTTATCTGCGATTGTATTACAAGTATGTCAAAAATGGCAAGGTAGATACCGCCAACCGCAGTTTTTCTTTTGTCAATACCAACCAGGGGGGAAATGCCAACAAAATAATCCGTGATTTTACCGGTTCTCAAATAGCAAATCA
>Ga0209254_10005835_pt1 | contig 11321 bp, 12 predicted proteins | sample FrelakmetDIP11DI_FD_187148 | JGI IMG/M metagenome (GOLD analysis project Ga0209254, IMG submission 187148) | Freshwater lake sediment microbial communities from the University of Notre Dame, USA, for methane emissions studies - DIP11 DI (SPAdes)... | ecosystem: Environmental > Aquatic >... | reverse complement strand
CACCTTGCGCAGGTTGGCGTCGACCTCGGACCGCAGCGCGGCGAGGTCGGTCGATGCGGCGCGCGCGTTGCCGGCGATCGCCTGCGCGTCGACCAGGATGGCGTCGATCTTCTTCAGACTCTCGCGCGCTTCGAGCAGCGCCGCGTTCAGCTGCACGACGGCCGCGCGCGCCTCGGGCATCAGGCCGTCGGCACCGAACACCTGCTGGTCCGCCCTGGCGGCCAGGCCATCGAGGCGCGCCAGCAGGGCGTTCGTCCGGTCGATCGTGACGACCAGCTTCTGCGCGTCGGCCTCGTTGCCGAACAGCACGCCGAGCGCGCCGCGCGGACCGGCGATCTTCTCGGTCGCGCTCTGCAAGTGGCCGAGCGAAGCGGCCAGCGCCGAGTCGGCGTTCGTGAGTTGCGTCAGGTTGCGGATCAGGTCACGCGTCTCGGCCACGAGGCGGGGGATCTCGGCGGTGGCGTCGCCGACCAGCACCCGCCGCTCGGCCCCGACGGGAAGGGGCGGATCGCTCAGGACGCCGCTGAAGGCCCGCAGGTTGGTGTTGCCGACCAGGCCGCGCGTCAGGGTGAACACGCTCGATTCGCGCAGCCAGCGCGCATCCTTGCGTGGAACGTCGATGACGATGCGCGTCGTGCCGTCGTCGGACAGTTCGATGCCGCGGACACGGCCGATCGGAAAGCCGGCGAAAGTCAGGTCCATGCCGACGGTGACGCCTTCGGCATCGTCGGACAGCAGCACCAGCCGCTGCGAGGGCTCGAACACGCCCCGTGCGTACAGCAGGTACGCGGCCGAAGCAGCCACCAGCAGCACCAGCGCTCCCACCAGCAGAGCGGCGCGGAACTCGAGGGATCCGGATGTTCGCAGCGCAGGCGTCGGTTCGTCGCTCATCGCGTTGGCCTCAGAGGTAGTTGCCCACGAGCGAGCCGATCTCGATCAGCAGGATCACGAAGAACAGCCGCACCAGCCCGCGCAGCTCGGCGCTGGTGCGAAGGTGCGGCCTCGGAGGATCGTAGAGAACCGACGCGATCGGGATCAACCCCACGGCGAGGGCGAGGCCCAGCGTCTTCAGCGTGAAGATCAGGGACAGGGACGGACTGAACACGCGGCCGAAGGTCCTCGTGTAGCCCGGCAGCCCGCCCATCGTGAAGCCATGCACCCACACGTAGGCGAGCACGGCGCAGACCACGCTGCTCACAGCCGCCAGCAGCAGCACGGAGAACGTGCCCGACACGACGCGCGGCAGGATCTCGCGCTGCAGCGGCTCGGTGCTCCCGGCCGACTGCACGCCGAACGCGCCGCGCCCGTGCAGCGCCGCGATCTCCGCCGCGTTGGGCAGGGCGCAGCGCAGCGCGACGAACATCGCGGCCGTCAGCGGTATCAGCTCGAGCACCAGCACGCGGACGACCATCTCGAGCGCATAGCGCGACAGGCCGTAGCTCACCGAGGTCACGACGACGATGTGGATGATCACCAGGCTGACGATCGACGTCATCAGGGTGAACCAGAGCAGGATCGGGGCCGTGTCCTCGACGAGATGCCGCGCCAGGGCCGCGCGGTTGGGCCCGCGGTACGTCGAAGGGGAAAACGCGAGCACCAGGAGCCTGGCGCTGAACATGAGGATGCGCCGCCAGCCGGCGAACCACTGCAGCGCGGAGTGTCCCAGGTCGGCCAGGACGCTCCATGCGGACGCAAGCGATGTCATGGCCGGATCATAGGACGCGCGCGCGGGAGCGCAGGCTCGTGCGCCGCGTCCGGCCGCCCATCAAGCTAGTATCCCGGCGCCCACGGTGAGACGGTCCAGGAACGTCGCCATGGCTCGGCTCGCGCGGCGCGCACGCTGGCGGCGCGGACGTCCACCCATCCTCTTTTCGCGAGGCATGCATGCGCCCTGGGCGCCATCTCCTGTTCGTGTTGGCCTGCGCGCCCGTGTTCGCCGGGTGCGCGACGCCGCCCCCGCTGGACGGGGAGCGCCTGGCCGTCGAACTTGCACGCCGTCCTGTGGTGCTGCTCGGCGAGGTGCACGACAACGTCGTCCAGCACCAGGTCCGCGCCGATGCGCTGCGCCGTCTGCTGGAGGGCGGAGCCCGGCCTGCGATCGCGTTCGAGCAGTTCGATCGCGAGCGGCAAGCCGACATCGACCGCGCGCGGCGGGAGCCGCCGCCGGAGGGGCGCTCCCTTGCCGATCATGTGATCGCGCAGGCGCGCGCGCCGAAGGACTCGTGGGACTGGGCGCGCTACCGACCGTTCGTGGAACTGGCGCTGCAGTACGACCTGCCGATCGTGGCGGCGAACCTGTCGCGCAGCGCCGCGGCGCGGGTCGCGCGCGGAGGACCGAACGCGGCCTTCACCGAGGCGGAGCGCGCCGAACTCGCGCTCGACCGCTTCGACGACATCCTCGCGCAGCACGAATACATCGTGCAGGTCGGGCACTGCAACATGCTGCCGAAGTCGGCGTTGCCGGGGATGGCGCGGGCGCAGATCGCACGCGACGCGGTCCTTGCGCAGGCGCTGCGTCCTTACCTGGAACGTGGCGTCATCCTGCTGACCGGCAACGGCCATGCGCGGCGTGACATCGGCGTGCCGCGCCACCTGGCCACTGAAGACCAGCCGCGTGCGTGGTCGATCGGGCTGCTGGAGGAGGGCACGGAGGAGCGGTCTACGCTTTTTGACTTCGCCTTCGTGAGCCCGGCTCAGGACCGTCCCGATCCCTGCGCCGCCCTGAAGCCGAAGCAATAGGCGGATTGCCCGATGGGTTGATTCCGCGGGGTGCGACCTCGCGTTCGTCGGCGTAGGATTGCCCGTTGACGGCGGCAACTACAGCCGCAGCGCTCACAGGAGGCTTTCCGATGACCAACCAGCCGATCCGCGCCGTCCTGCAGGCGAAGGACATCCAGAGCCTGATCACTGCCGCGCCGGACGCCACCGTGGCCGCTGTTGCGGCGCTGATGGCGCAGAAGGGCGTGGGGGCCGTGATCATTCGGGGCGCGGGCAGCGAGATCGGCGGGATCTTCACCGAGCGCGACGTGATGTGCCGAGTCGTGGCCGAGCGCCGCGATCCGGCGGGCACGAAAGTCTCCGAGGTGATGAGTCCGAACGTGCGCCAGGTGAACGCCGACGCGACGGTCGACGAGGTCCTGCGACTGATGGTGGTGCACGGCCATCGGCACATCCTGATCAAGGACGGCGCCGCCTTTGGGCTGGTCTCGATCCGCGACCTGATGCATTGGCTGATCCTTCCTGACCAGCCCGTTGCGCACGAAGGCCGCGTGGGCGTGATCCGGGCGCGCACGTCGGAAACGATCGAAGCGGTGAAGGGCCTGCAGCCCTAGACCGCAGCCAATCACAGGAAGTCACTCGACCGCGGCCGTGACCGCGGTCACACAGCCATGGCGTTGTCCCGATTCCGCTTGACCCGCGGCGCCCGCTCCTCCGAATATGTGCGCCCTTGCGCATATACGCATCTTCCGAAAAATCCATGGAGCCCGAGCTCGAGCGCCTCTACGAAGTGGTGTCGGACTACTTCGGCCTGTTGGCCGAGCCGACGCGCCTGAAGATCCTCGGCGCGATCTGCGACGGCGAGCGCAGCGTGTCGGACATCGTCGAGCGCGTGGGGGCCTCCCAGACCAACGTGTCGCGCCACCTGAACCTGATGTACGGCAAGGGTGTCCTCAAGCGGCGCCGCGACGGACAGATGAGCTTCTACTCGATCGCCGACGCCAACGTGGTGACGCTCTGCCGCACCGCGTGCGTCCACATGGCGAGCCAGCTCGATGAACAGTCGGTGTCGAACCGCACGCTGAAGCGGTTCATGCCGGGAACGACGAACAGCTGAACAGGATCACACGCACCACTGCCCAGGATGAAAGGCCAGAGGAGATTCGATGAGGAGTGTTAGGGAGAAGAACGCGCGACCGATCGGTCGGGTCGTGCCGGCGCCGGAGAATCACCTGAGCGCCGAGACCATGAAGGCCGCGAAGGGGCGCCGGGGTTTCCTGGCCAGCGCCGCGGCGGGAGGCATCGCCGTCGCCGCTGCCGGCAAGGCGGTCGCGCAGGCGAAGGACGCGCCGCCTGCGATCAACCCTTGGACCCGGTCGCTGGGTGCGCCCGTCGGCGCGACGGGCTACGGTGCACCGTCGAAGTTCGAGGCCGCCGTGCAGCGTCGCCAGAGCCCCGGCCTGACGCCGCAGCCGCAGTCGTCGGTGAGCTTCACGCCGCTGCAGAACCTGTTCGGCATCATCACGCCGAGCGGCGTGCACTTCGAGCGCCATCACTCCGGCATGCCGGAGGTCGACCCCGTGCTGCACCGGCTGATGATCCACGGCCTGGTGAAGCGGCCGCTGCTGCTGACGATGGACGACATCATGCGGTTCCCGTCGGTGTCGCGCATCCACTTCATCGAGTGCGGCGCCAACACCGGCATGGAGTGGGGCAACGTGGCCGTCCCGACGGTGCAGTACTCGCACGGCATGCTCGCGTGCAGCGAATTCACCGGCGTGCTGCTGTCGACGCTGCTCGACGAAGTCGGCTATGACAAGAAGAGCGCGCGCTTCGTCCTCGCCGAAGGCGCCGACGGCTCGGCGCTGACGCGCACCATCCCGATGGAGTTCGCGCTGAACGACGTGATGGTCGTGTACGGGCAGAACGGCGAGATGCTGCGCCCGGAGAACGGCTATCCGCTGCGCCTGCTGGTTCCCGGCGTGCAGGGTGTTTCCAGCGTGAAGTGGCTGCGCCGCCTCGAAGTGGGCGACAAGCCGTGGAACGCGCGCGAGGAGTCGTTGCACTACGTCGACCTGATGCCCGATGGCACGCACCGCCAGTACAGCGGCGTGCAGGAGGCCAAGTCGGTCATCACGACGCCGTCCGGCGGCCAGATGCTGCAGGGCAAGGGCTATTACGAGATCACCGGCCTGGCCTGGTCCGGCCGCGGCAAGATCCGGCGGGTCGACGTCTCCACCGACGGCGGCCGCAACTGGCAGCAGGCACGCCTGCAGGATCCGGTGCTGTCGAAGGCCCTGACGCGCTTCCGGGCGGACTGGAACTGGGACGGCGGCCCCGCGCTGCTGCAGAGCCGGGCAGTCGACGAGACCGGTCACGTTCAGCCGACGATTGTCCAGCTGCGCGCGGTGCGCGGCACGCGATCCATCTATCACAACAACGCAGTCCAGACCTGGCGCGTGCAGCCCAACGGGGAGGTGTGGAATGTCCAGATCGCTTAGGGCATCGCTGCCCCTCGTCGCTTCGACGGTGCTCGTCGCGCTGGCCGGCACGGCTTTCGCTCAGGGCAAGCCCGCCGCCGAAGGGCCGAGGTTCGGATTCGGTCGCGCCGCCACGCCGCAGGAGATCGCGGGCTGGGACATCGACGTGCGTCCGGACGGCCACGGCGTGCGGAAGGGCAAGGGCACGGTCGCCCAGGGCCAGGACCTGTACGACGCGCAGTGCGCGAGCTGCCACGGCACGTTCGGCGAGAGCAATAGCTACATGGCGATCGCCGGCGGCGTGAAAGCGGAGGACCTGAAGACGGGCCGCGCGTCCGCCCTGAAGGCGCGGGATGGGATGCGCACGCTCGGCACCAAGCTGAACTACGCCACGACGCTGTGGGACTACATCAACCGCGCGATGCCGTGGACCAACCCGCAGTCGCTGACGGTCGACCAGGTCTACGCGATCACGGCCTACGTGCTGCACCTGAACGAGATCGTCCCGGCGGACTTCGAGCTGAACGACGGGAACCTCACCAAGGTTGCGATGCCCAATCGCAATGGCATGTCCACCAGCCACGGTCTGGCTTCGCCCAAGGGCAAGCCCGATGTGACGGGCTCGCCGTGCATGAAGGACTGCGTGCAGGCTGTGAAGGTCACGTCCGAGCTGCCCGACTTCGCGCGCAACCAGCACGGCAACCTGGCCGAGCAGAAGCGGCCGCTCGGGCCCGCGCGCGGCATCGACACGACCTTCTATGACCCCAGCGCGTCGGCGGCGAAGGCAGCGCCGGTCGCGGTCGCGGCGGCACCTGCGGCGGCGGATCCGAAGGCGCTGCTGACGAAAAGCGCCTGCACCGCATGTCACGGCATGACGAACAAGGTGGTCGGCCCGGGCTTTACCGAGATTGCCGCCAAGTACCAGGGCAAGCCGGACAGCGAGGCGTACCTCGCGAAGAAGATCAAGGCCGGCGGAGAGGGCGTGTGGGGACCGGTGCCGATGCCGCCCCAGCCAGCCCTGAAGGACAGCGAGGCGCAGGCGATCGCGAAGTGGATCGTCGGGGGCGCCAAGTAGTGGAACCGCTCGCGATGGGTCGGGGTTAACCCGAGCCGCATCGAGGGCATTGGAAGCAACTGTTAGAGTGTTGCGATCACCTTTTCATTCTTACTTTTGAGATGCAGGAGACAACGATGATCCGGAACCGCAGGGAATTCGTGAAAGTCAGCGGCGTGCTGGGCCTGATGGCCGCCGCGGGCTTGATCACGATGAAGGAAGCCCAGGCGCAGCAGCAGGCCTGGAACAAGGCCGCCTTCGACACGAAGTCGCTGGAAGACACCATCAAGGCCCTCGGCGGCAGCGCCACCGCGCCGAGCGGTGACATCTCGATCACCGCGCCCGACATCGCCGAGAACGGCGCCGTCGTGCCGGTGGCCGTGAGCAGCAAGATCCCGAACACCCAGGGCATCTACGTCCTGGTCGAAAAGAATCCGAACACGCTGGCGGCGGGCTTCACGATCCCGGCAGGCACGGAGCCTTCGGTGTCGACCCGCATCAAGATGGGCCAGACCTCGAACGTGCACGCGGTGGTCAAGGCGGACAACAAGTTCTACGTCGCCACCAAGGAAATCAAGGTCACGCTCGGCGGCTGCGGCGGCTGATCGACAACGAAACCCACACTGAATCCCAGGAGCGAACATGCCCGATCCGATGCGCATTCGCGCGACCGAACAGCCTGATGGCGTCGACGTCCGCGTACTGATGAGCCACGAAATGGAAGGCGGCCAGCGCCGCGACTCCGCCGGCAATCTGGTCCCGGCCCATTTCATTTCCAACGTCACCGTGAACCACAACGGCAAGCCCGTCCTGACCGCCGAGTGGGGTCCCGCCGTGTCGAAGAACCCCTACCTGCAGTTCAAGTTCAAGGGCGGCAAGAAGGGCGACAAGCTCAGCGTCACCTGGGTCGACAACAAGGGTGAAACGCGCACCGACGAAGCCACCATTGGCTGATGCAGGTGTCCGGCCTGTGCGCCAGCGGGCCGGAGCTTTACCGACAACAAGCAAACCAAGGAGACTCCATTGAAGATTGCTCGTTCGCTCCTCACCGCGACATCCGTGACCTTCGGCCTGCTGGCTGCCGCGCAACCCGCGGCGGTGCTGGCCCAGGGCAAGGAAGACCAGATCAAGGCCGTGTATCACTTGACGAACGGCCTCGACGAAGCGTCGCGCGGCCTCGGCAACATCCGCAACCACCTGGCGGCGGACCCGAAGGCCAAGATCACGGTGGTGACGAACGGCAACGGCATCGAGTTCCTGCTCGTGGACGCCAAGGACAAGAACGGCAACCCGTACGAGGTCATCGTGCAGGACCTCAAGTCCAAGGGCGTCGATTTCCGCGTGTGCAACAACACGCTGGTCACCCGCAAGCTCGACGTGTCGAAGGTGATCCAGGAAGCGTCGATCGTCCCGTCCGGCGTGGCGGAAGCGGCGAAGCTGCAGGCGCGCGAGGGCTACGTTTACCTGCGGCCGTAGTTCCAACCAGTGAATGCTTCCCGAGCCTCCAGAGAGAGGCCGGGGATGTGACGACCCTTTCAGCCAGGAGACAGTAACAATGAAACGACCCAGACTGGCCGCCTCCCTGGCCGGTTGCGCCGTGGCCATGTTCGCCACCGGCGCACAGGCCCAGGGCAGTGCCGCCGACGAGATCGCCAAGTACCGCCAGATGCTGCAGGACGGCAACCCCGCCGAACTGCTGGTCGTGCGCGGCGAGGAACTGTGGAAGCAGAAGCGCGGGCCGAAGAGTGCCTCGCTCGAGCAGTGCGACATCGGCCTCGGCGCCGGTGTCGTGAAGGGCGCGTATGCGCAACTGCCGCGCTTCTTCGCAGACACGAACCAGGTGATGGATTTCGAGGCCCGCCTCGTCCATTGCATGGTGACGCTGCAGGGATTCGACCGCGCCGCGGTGACCAAGAGCCCGTTCTCGGGCGCCGGGCAGCGCCCGACCGACATCGAGGCGATCACCACGTTCGTGGTCGAGCAGTCGCGCGGCGTGCCGGTGAAGATCTCCCAGAGCCACCCGATGGAGCGCGCGTCGTTCGAGCGCGGCCGGCAACTCTTCTACTTGCGCGGCGGACCGTACGATTTCTCGTGCGCCACGTGCCACGGCGTCGACAGCCAGCGGATCCGGCTGCAGGATCTCCCCAACATCTCGCACAACAAGCAGGATGCCGCGCGCGCCTTCACAACGTGGCCGGCGTACCGCGTGTCGCAGGGCGCGCTGCGCACGATGCAGTGGCGCCTGAACGACTGCTTCCGGCAGCAGCGGTTTCCCGAGCCGATCTTCATCTCGCAAGGCACGATCGACCTGATCACGTTCCTCGGCGTCAATGCCAACGGAGCGAAGATGGATTCACCTGCGATCAAGCGCTGAGGAGACGACGATGAAGACGATCAAGGCTGTGATGTCCGTTGGCGCGGTCGTGGTTCTGGCTTCCTGCGCCAGCCCGGGGCCGACGCGCGAGGAAACGATGAAGGTGGTGAAGGGCTCGTTCCAGGAGCGCGGGATCGCGAAGCTGGATCGCCTGGAGCAGTCAGACCTGCAACTGGCCTGCTCCGAGGCTTCCCTGAAGAACAAGGACCTGCCGAAGGACGTCCGCGAGCGCCTCGAGAAGCAGCAGATGGCGACGATCAAGTACCCGGCGGACGGCAAGTTCCTCGGCGACTGGAAGGCCGGCGAGCGCGTCGCGCAGAGCGGCGTCGGGATGCAGTGGTCCGACAACGACAAGACGGTCAACGGCGGCAACTGCTACGCCTGCCATCAGCTGTCGCCGCAGGAGGTCTCGTTCGGCAACATCGGCCCGTCGCTGAAGCATTACGGCAAGCTGCGCGGCAACAGCGAAGCGGTCGTCAAGTACACGTGGGGCAAGATCTGGAACACCCACGCGTTCAACGCCTGCTCGTCGATGCCACGCTTTGGTGACGCCGGGATCCTGACTGAAGCGCAGATCAGGGACGTGATGGCCCTGCTGCTGGACCCGACCTCGCCCGTCAACAAGTAATCGAGAAGGAAAGGGCGGCCGGGCTCGGCCGCCTTTTTTTCGCCCAAATGCGACTTTCCGCTCTGCACAAAGCGCTGTTCGCCTGGTTGGTGGCGCTCATGCCGCTCGTCGTCGTCGCCGCCCCGGTGCCCGAAGTCGTGCGCTGGAGCGACATCCAGCTGGTCGACGGGAGCGTGCTGAAGGCGAAGGACCTCGCCGGCAAGACCGTCGTCGTCGAGTTCTGGGCGAGCTGGTGCCCGTTCTGCGCCAAGCAGAACCCGCACATCGAGAAGCTGCACCGCGCGCACGGCGGCAAGGACAAGGACCTCGTCGTGCTGACCTTCACGCTCGACAAGACCGACGCCGCGGCGCTCGCGTACCTGAAGAGCCACGGCTACACGTTCGCCGCGGCGCGTTCGAACAAGCAGATCGAAGGCTGGTTCGGCGGACGCCGGACGCTGCCCGAGGTCTACGTGGTCGATCCGAAGGGCCGCATCGTGTTCAAGGAAGCCGGCGAGATGTTCGAAGAAGACATCGCCGCGCTCGCGCGCTTCGCCGGGAAATAGTTCAAACAGACGAGGGAGAAGAACAGATGTCGATGGACCGTCGCGAATTCCTGCAGGTGCTGGCGGTGGCCGCCGCCGCGGGCCTGCCGATCGCGTCGCGCGACGCGCTGGCCGCCGCGCCCGCTTCCGCGAAGATGTACGAGCTGCCGCGCTTCGGCAACGTGCACTTGCTGCACTTCACGGACTGCCATGCGCAGCTGCTGCCGATCTATTTCCGCGAGCCAAGCGTCAACCTCGGCATCGGCGACTCCATGGGCCAGCCGCCGCACCTGGTCGGCGAGCACCTGCTGAAGCGCTTCGGCATCGCTGCAAACACGCCCGAGGCGCACGCGTTCACGTACCTCGACTTTTCGGAGGCCGCGAAGACCTACGGCAAGGTCGGCGGCTTCGCGCACCTGTCCACCCTCGTCAAGCGCATGAAGGCGAGCCGTCCGGGTGCGCTTCTGCTCGACGGCGGCGACACCTGGCAGGGCTCGGGCACCTCGCTGTGGACCAACGCGCAGGACATGGTCGACGCCTGCAAGCTGCTCGGCGTGGACGTGATGACGCCGCACTGGGAGATGACGTACGGCCAGAAGCGGGTGCAGGAGATCGTCGAGAAGGACTTCAAGGGCAGGATCGACTTCGTCGCACAGAACATCAAGACCACCGACTTCGGCGACCCGGTGTTCGCGCCGTACACGATGAAGGAGATGAACGGCGTCAAGGTCGCGGTCGTCGGGCAGGCCTTTCCGTACACGCCGATCGCCAACCCGCGCTACATGGTCCCCGACTGGAGCTTCGGCATCCAGGAAGACAACATGCAGAAGGTCGTCGACGAGGCGCGCGGCAAGGGCGCGCAGGTCGTCGTGGTGCTGTCGCACAACGGCATGGACGTCGACCTGAAGATGGCGTCGCGCGTGCGCGGCATCGATGCGATCCTCGGTGGCCACACGCACGACGGCGTGCCGGCCCCGACGCCGGTGAAGAACGCCGGCGGCACCACGCTGGTGACCAACGCCGGCAGCAACGGCAAGTTCCTCGGCGTGCTCGACTTCGACGTGAAGAACGGCAAGATCTCCGACTTCCGCTACAAGCTGCTGCCGATCTTCTCGAACGTGCTGCCCGCGGACAAGGAGATGGACGCGTTCATCAGGAAGGTGCGCGCGCCGTACGAAGGCAAGCTCAACGAGAAGCTCGCCGTGACCGAAGGCCTGCTCTATCGCCGTGGCAACTTCAACGGCACCTTCGACCAGGTGATCTGCGATGCGCTGATGCAGGTGAAGGGCGCCGACATCTCGTTCTCGCCGGGCTTCCGCTGGGGCACGTCGCTGCTGCCCGGCCAGGCGATCCTGATGGAACACGTGATGGACCAGACCGCGGTCACGTATCCGTACTCGACGGTCACGGACATGACCGGCGAGATGATCAAGACGATCCTCGAGGACGTCGCCGACAACCTGTTCAACCCGGACCCGTACCTGCAACAGGGCGGCGACATGGTGCGCGTCGGCGGCCTGCAGTACGCCATCGACCCCGCCGG
>Ga0209254_10005834_pt1 | contig 11321 bp, 6 predicted proteins | sample FrelakmetDIP11DI_FD_187148 | JGI IMG/M metagenome (GOLD analysis project Ga0209254, IMG submission 187148) | Freshwater lake sediment microbial communities from the University of Notre Dame, USA, for methane emissions studies - DIP11 DI (SPAdes)... | ecosystem: Environmental > Aquatic >... | reverse complement strand
GTCCGGATAATTTTCAGCGGACAACCTGTATCATCCATTCCGTCATGGGTGAATGCCCTCCTTATTTTGTTTGCTATCACGGAAGAGATGTTTTTCACTTTTGAATCCCGCCTGTCCAGTCTGACTCCTGTAATCAGGTCAAACTCATCGGTGAATTCCAGCAAGATATTGAAGTCCATTGGAGTAGTTTGAAGATCAGCATCCATGTAACCCGTCCATGGAGTATCAGAGTAATCGAAACCGGCTTTTACAGCAGCACTCAAACCGTAGTTATGGTCAAACGAGCAATATGAGAAGTTATCTGAACTCTCACAAATCTCTTTGATTTTTTGCAGGCTTTTATCCTTAGAGCCATCATTAACAAACAGGACTTTGGCTTTCATACCGGAAGAATCAAGAAACCGGCAGAGTTCTTTATGCAGTCTTTTAATATTCCCTTCTTCATTATAGACAGGAACGATGATTGTCAGTTTATAATCCATTTCCAATATTTCTGAACTGTTTTTCCATGCATTATTTCATAATAACATCATTCAATTTCAACAAAACTGTAATTGCCGGACTTATAAACATATTTTCCCTTTATATAGAGCTGCAAAGAATCATTACGTTCGACAGCCTTATTTCCAAGGAACACGATAGCCGGGGTTTTAATTTTACCGACCGGGGAATACAGGTCCTTTATTGCCAGTTTCTGCAGTTCTTTACCCAGATAAACATCCATATTAGCCCCCCTGAACACTTTACAATAATAGAAATTCGAACTGTTATGGCTGCCGGTTCTTTCCATTGCTTTATTACACAGTTCCCCTAAACCAATCAGATTGTTATATTTTGGAAAAGAGAATGAGACTGTAAAGATGGAAAGCAGGATTCCGACACACATGGTTATAATCCCGCTGTTGAGGTCGCGTTTAAAAAGAAACCTTGCTGCCAGGAGGCCCGATAGAGATAAAATCAATCCTGCCAGGAAGACCGGAACAGTTATGTCGATTTCTTCAGGCAGGACAAATGCAGCAGCAACAATGCCTCCGGGAAGCATCATCATGAGAATGAAGGCAGGGACCAACGCAAGCAGATAAACCCAGAATTGATAGCCACTCTTTGCCAGCCACAATACTGTGAGATATACAAAAAACGGAAAAGCCGGTAGCAGGTAGATGGCAAACTTGGAGCTGAAAAGTGACAGCACTGTAAAAGTAGAAAGAGAAGTAATCAGGAATAACCGCTCAATATCTGTAACTGTGAATTTTTTTATTAAACCGAAAATTATGACCCCTACAATTAATAGTGACCATGGGGCAAGCGAATAGAGGAATGATATGAAGTAATAGTAAAAGGGCTCGTCGTGATGGAATGAAGTTACTGCACGACCAACAGTCTGGTGGAATAACAGGTTTTCAAGATACTGACTCCCGCCTTCCCTATAGACGCCTGCAAACCATATTCCACAGAGTGCAAAAATTATTGCCAGGGTTTTCCATCCCCAGTAACGGCCGAATGATTTTAATTCCCGTTTACTGATTAAGAACGCCAGGGTAGATACCAGCGGGACAATTATCCCCACCGGGCCTTTTGTGAAAAGAGCAAGGAAAACAAAAACCGGGAAGAGAAAGGTATGGCGCCTTTCAGCGCTGCCGCTGTACATTTTAAAAAATGAATGCAACGAAAGAACTATGAACATTGACATCAGCATATCCATGCGCAGATAGGCAGAAGTGCCTAAAAAATATGCACTGGTTATAAGCATCAATTGTGCAAGCAGCCTCTCATTTTGTGTCAGGATGTTTTTGACCCAGCTGTCCATTAAATGAAGAATAACCAGGGCGGGTACGATGGAGAATATTGCCAGGAAGAGCATACTGTGCTTCCCGAAGATCAGTTTACCTGACATAACTATCCAGAAGTAAAGCGGAGGTTTGTCGGCATAGTCAACCCCATGGTTTGTAAAAGTGAAGATAGAACCAGTCCTCAGTGCTTCATCAGCTATACTCAGATATCGCAGTTCGTTGACAATCGTAAAATCACGCAAAAGAAAAAGCGGCAATACTGCCAGTATAAAAAGACTATATCTTAAAAGCTTAAGTTTGAAAAGAGAGCTTAACACACCTGAACGTTCTAATTATCAATCTGTTGACGTTTGAATTCAATAAACGTTTTCCATAATCTTCAAGACTTCTCCAAGTTAAAAAAAATATAACCAGGATAGGCCAAAAATTGAATTAATATTACTTTTTGGGTTTTGCTAAACTACCAGCTTTCAGGTAATGGCGCTGAGCCGGCTTATGGAAGCATGATTTAAGAAGAAATGACAAAGAAGGTTTTAGTCCTGCCCCGGTTGCAATCAAGTCCTCATATTAAACTTAATATGAGAGTTTTACATTTTACTGTGCTACAAACAGCAATATTTAATAAGAAAATACTTATTTTAATTGCCTCTAATCAAGGAAAGGTTTCATTCCAATTTCTGTAATTAACACTTAAATGACAATAAAGAATAAGAGCTGCATACTTGTCACAGGAGGAGCAGGATTTATAGGATCACATCTTTGTGAGTATCTGCTTAACTCAGATCATAAGGTGGTCTGCGTAGATAATTTCAACAATTTTTACGAGCCCGGAATTAAGGAGCAAAACATATCTGCCGTTATTAACAGGAAAGATTTTAAGCTTGTCAAGGCTGATATTAGGGATAAGTACAAACTGGCAGATGTATTTAAAGAAAGTAAGCCGGATCTTGTAATTCACTTGGCTGCAATGCCGGGTGTTCGTCCGTCAATTATAGATCCGTTTCTCTATTTTGATGTGAATGTAAATGGTACGCTGACCATTTTAGAAACTATGCGGCGGTTTAGTGTCTTCAGAATGGTATTTGCTTCCAGCTCTTCCGTATATGGGAACAACTCAAAAATACCATTCTCGGAATCAGATCCGGCTGACAGCCCGATATCCCCATATGCCTCTTCAAAAAGAGCCTGTGAACTTCTTTGCAGCACATATCACAGTTTATATCAGTTCGACATCTTCTGTCTCCGCTTTTTTACTGTCTATGGTCCCAGGCAAAGACCTGACCTCGCCATACACAGCTTTACCAACAAAATCCTTGACGACAGGCCTATCCAAATTTACGGAGATGGAAATTCGTTCAGGGATTATACTTATATCGATGATGCGCTTCAAGGGATTGGCAATTCCATCAGCCGGCTGAAAGGATTTAACATTTATAATATCGGGGAATCCAGAAAAGTATTACTTTCAGAAGTGATTGAAACAATTGAAAATACCCTGGGTAAAAAAGCAATCAGAGAGTTTCTGCCCTTTCAGGCCGGAGATGTAAATGCTACATATGCTGACGTAAGCAAGGCCATGAAGGAACTGGATTATAAACCTTCATTTGATTTTAAGAAAGGCATAGCCGAATTTATCAAGTGGAAACTTGGTAAAGATTTTAAATGAATAATCTAAAGAAACAACCAGCCGGTTGCAGCTTTTAACCTGTCAGAGAGGAATTGAAACACTCAGTTCATGATGGCATTGCTTTTGCTATCGCTCTCTACTTCGACCTTCCGGTCGAGCTTTTTGACACTCTTCCCCCTGTTGAATTTATAGGAATACATGAACTGGATGTAATTTGAAGCATCAAATCCTATAATGTTTGTGGAAGTGTAATCAGTTGTCTCAGTTTCAGTCCTGGTTAGTTTTACTTGCTTTGAAAAAGGCAGAAGCCAGACCACGCCTATGCTGTGGTTTTTTATCTGTGCCTGAATACCGGGGCCATAAAAAGGAGTATTGTACGTTTTGGAATATGCATTTACATTAACTCCCTCATAGCTTAAAAAGGCAAATGCAGTTATTTTCTTTTTCTTGTCAAGATTAGCATATGCGTAGCTTGTTATACTGTAGGAGAAATAGTCCCTGGACGGTATAAAACTTGACGGTCCGGTGTACTCGTTGAAATGTCCTTTATAAATCCTTGCATTGATATTTATGAACCATAACATGGTATTAATCCCGCCCCCCATTTCATTACCGTTAAGCAGGTTATATGGTTTTGTAAATGTGGTTAGTATATTGTTGACAGGAGAACTGATTACCTGGTATTGATTTCCCACCTTATTGGAAAAGAATTCCGTATAAACATAGGGTGAAAAATAATTGCTGCCAAAGTTCCAGGTGTAGGTAAGCTGGAGGCGGTCACGATAATCAGGTTTCAGATCTGGATTCCCCTGGGTTATATTATAATTCTGGTCCACCTTAAAATACGGATTCATATCATAAATTCCAGGCCGGTTTATTCTCCTGTTATATGTAAATTTCAGATTATGTGATGCCGAGAATTTATACTGAAAATTGACCGTAGGCAGGAAACAGGTATAAATGGGCTCAGAAACTGAATCAGCATTAATCTGGCTGTTTTCTGTCCTCAGCATTGCCTGAAATCCTATTTTTTTCAGATTATAAGTAATTCCGCCATACACCGAATTCCGAAACTCGGCATATTCGAACAGGTTATCTGATTCCTCATTATTTATTATGAAATCGTAGCCCATTTTCTGGTAATAGAATTGATAACCTGCTTCAATTTTTGCTGACATGCCTAATGGCTGGACATAATTTAATTTAACTGAATAATAATCGCGTTTATTCAGATTCTCTTCCGTTCTGGCATAGGTACTTATTATCAAATCTGAGTTATACTGGTACCTTGTATTTGTAAAGTCATTTGTTTCATCTGATCCGAAGTTGTAATAACTGGCTTCACCCGTGAATTCCTGGATTGGATTTTTAAATGATTTCTTATAAAACAGGGACAGAGATGTCTCATCACTTTTATAGTCATTGGTGTAGGGCGCTGAAATTGTATTCAGGGGATTATCGCTTTTGGACAACAATGTTTCGCTTAACAGATCAATATTCTGCAGTATCGGTTTGTAGCTGACATTAAAACTCAGGCTGTTTTTATCGTTTATATAATAATCGAATCCGCTGTTGATTGTCGTCATTGTCACTTTTATGCCTCCGTTGCCTGACAGGCTGATTGTGGAATCATTCATTACAAAACGACTTTCTTCCGAGTTGGTAATATCAAGGCTCTGTGCAAAATTCATGGCAGTCACATAGAATGTTATTTTCCCGAAAGCATAATCGAGACTGCCTGATTCTGACCTTGTGATCTTATTGAACGGCTTAATGGTGAATCCGACATTTCCATTCATTCCGTACCTGGCTTCTTTTTTCAGGATGATGCTTATCACTCCGTCGATGTTGCCTTCGTATTTACCGGATGGATTGCTGATTATTTCAATAGTTTCGATGTCAGACGGAAGTAGCCTGGCAAGGTATTCCTTATCACGTTGCCTTCCATCAACCTGGATTATAAAATTGCTGCTGCCGTTAAGCGTAACATTGTTCTGAAAGTCGACATTAACCTGTGGTATTTTTTTTAACAGGTCGTAACCGTTGATTGCGGATTTGGATACTACCTCCGGAATGGCATAAACAGTCCGGTCAACCAATTCTTTACCTTTCAGACGTTCACCCACCACCGTAACCTCATCTATGTTTGCTGTGGTTTCCCTTAAAAAAATAGTATCAACCGCAACTTCGCCATCTCCTTCCTTAACAACCACACTCTTCCCGCTGGTCTCATAGCCCACATAACTTACTCTTATAAAATAATCTCCGGATCTTACTTTTTCGAGCAGGTAGCCTCCGTCGGTCAAAGTAATTACCCCGGTAATCATATTTGAATCAGGCAGCTGAACCAGTCCGACGGTAGCAAACGGCAAAGGTGATTTATCTTCCTCCAGGAATACTTTTCCCCTGATGTTCTGGGCCTGGACGGAAACAGAGGTTGCCAGCAATAACAAGACTATATTTTTTTTCATTCTATCTGTGAATAGATTTTACTGCAATGAAATAACTTTTGATTCGCTGTTTATATCCATTGGCATTTGCATGCTGAAGCCCGGAGCACTTATACCCAGATTTCCAGTCATATGCATCTTTCCAGTCTCTTCAACTTTAAGACCGGTACGGATATCAATCACCATGCTTGACTTGCCAAATCCTTTTATGTCGTCATAGGTCACTTTAGCGCCGCCCGATTCAAGGGGCACTGCATTCGCCGCTGACTTGATATTTGATTCGACGGTTAATTTTGCATTGTTGCCATCTATCCCGTCGAGGTGATATGTGGTTATAATATCGAGCATCATGCCGCCGGGACTTATCTGTTGTGTTGTATTCCAGCTATCGCCTGCAGAAACCTGTTTACCAGGCAAATACCAGGTAAACATTTCGATCATTGTTTTTAAATCACTGTCGCTGACCGAATTAATAATCTGCTTTTTAACAGCGGCAGCCGTTGGGCCGGTAAGTGAAATGGAACTGGTATCTTTTAAAACCAGGTCAGACAGCATTTTTAAGTTTACAATCTCGAATGGTTTGCCTGCAAAATCCATTTTAACATAGATGGCATTTTTACTTAGCCGGTTCATTATGCATGATAAAACATCAGCTGTTTCTGCCGATTTGATATCCCCTTCATTGACAGAACTGTAACTGACCGTTTTTCCCATTGTGTTAGTAATGGTAGTCAGGGTATCGAAATGTACTTCAGTGACAATAAAATCGGCAGTCGCATCAATCATTTTCAGCGACATTGTATAATTGACTTTCGATTCCGTAGTTTGCTGGACCCCGTTCATCGTTTGCGTAACAGTTTGCTCCGAAACAGACTTTAACCGGTAAACCTTGTTTTTCTCCAGGTTCATTTTAAGGTCGGCGGTGTTTTGTGCCAGAGTAGAAACACAGAGAAGGACTGCGGTACACGATAGCATAATCTTTTTCATCAGGTTGTAATTTTAAGGGTTATGAATCATGCTCAAAAATATGACTGTAACAGAGTATTAAGAAGGATTTATCGGTAAACGGAGGAATTACCCTTGTGAATTGCAGGTTTCCATGGTTTCTGTTAAAGGGTAAGAGTCTCTAAGGTCACATTACTAATAAATTTCTTTCCGGGCTCTTTCTTTATCGTATGAGCCTGTCAACGCTTTTGGTGGTACCTTAGAAGTTATGTTTTATTTGTATGACGGCGAACAGTCAGAACTAACAGGCCCATTAGCAGGAGCGCGCCGCCGAGAATTAAGAGTGAAGTACCTGTACTTCCGGTTTTGTCTGTGATGATTCCTACGAGCATAGGGCCAACAAAACCTCCGAGGTTACCTACGGAGTTTATGAGGGCTATGCCGCCTGCAGCGGCCGTGCCGCTTAGAAAAGCCGTTCCGAGGGCCCAGAAAGGCCCTAAGGTAGATTTCAGTCCGGCGAAGGCAAGTGTAAGGGCGGCCATGGCGAGCCAGGGGTTATGTAAATATGCGCTCAGAGCAAAACCAAGGGCGGATGCGGCAGCTGCAACGGCAACATGCCATCGCCTCTCTCCGGTCCGGTCGGAATGGCTTCCTGTAACAAGCATAGCCACCATTGCCACAAAGTAGGGAATGGCATTTATCCATCCCACTTTAGTGAAGTTCATTTCTGAGAAACCGTTTATTATAGATGGCAGCCACATCTCAAAGCCATATCCGCCTACGTTCAGCAAAAAATAGATGAGGCAGAGCAGCCAGATACGGCCGCTTGAAAAAGCGTCTGACAACCGGAAATGTGACTGTCCTTGTGACCGGGCAGCCTCTTCGTCGAGGCGGGATTGTATCCGTATTTTTTCTTCGGCGGACAGCCAGCGGGCTTTCCAGGGACGGTTTGGAAGGGCGATAAGGACCACCAGTCCCATGAGCACTGCCGGAATCCCTTCAAGAAGGAAAAGCCACTGCCAGCCTTCCAGCCCGCCTCTGCCATGAAGTTCGAGTATCGTACCGGAAAGTGGTGAACCCAGAACGCCTGCGAGGACGGCGCCTGAAGCAAAAAGAGCCACAATGCGGGCTCTCTCCTTTGCCGGGTACCAATAGGTCAGGTAGAGTATTACGCCGGGAAAGAAACCTGCTTCAGCCACGCCCAGAAGGAATCTCACTGAATAGAAGCCTGCCGTTCCGCTGATGAACATCATAGACATTGAAACCAGGCCCCAGACGATCATGATGCGGGCGATCCACAAACGTGCCCCAACGCGCTGCATGATAAGGTTACTTGGTACCTCAAAAATAAAATAGCCGATAAAGAAAAGTCCCGCGCCCAACCCGTATACGCTTCCAAAGACATTCGGGTCCACACCAAGCACTTCACGGAGCTGCAGCTTTGCAAAGCCTATGTTGATGCGATCAATATATGCTATGATGTAGGAAAGAAAGAGCAGTGGAATCAAGTGCCAGGTGATCTTCGAATAGAGCCGCCGGGATTGTTCCGCAGTCATGGTTGTCAGGCCGGATTGTGACTCATCCGGCGAGGAGAAGAATTTATCGATGGAATTGGGTTCCTGATCACTCATGGTTTCCGAAAGGCTCATTCATATATTATCATCAATCAAGGGGATCATCTTACAATAATAATTCATATCTTTTTTATTAGTTTAATTAGCGGAATATATTTTAATATTTGCCTTCTGAATTTCCGTCAGCTTAAGTGATTCTTTTTAAGATTTCTGGCAGTGCAGAACTTTTTTCTTCTATTTTTGTTTACAGCTTGTTAACTATAATTAAACCAATTCGCTATGAGGAAACTGTTTTTCTTAATGACTTTGGTAATTGCAATTGCCTTTGTTTCAGGATGCAAACAAACTGCTTCTAAAGAAAACATAGCAACTGTAACAACCAAAGAATTCAAGGGTGTCATAAAACTTGATGTCCGTGAATCGACTCCCGACTGGGAGCCTTACGTGCGGAAGAGGGCTCCGGAAGGATCTCCGAATATTCTTTTTATCCTGTATGACGATACAGGCCTTGCTGCATGGTCGCCATACGGAGGAAGAATAAGTATGCCCACCCTGGATAACCTTGCCGCTGATGGTTTAACATATACACAGTGGCATACCGTTGCCCTTTGTTCACCTACCCGTTCATGCATCAATACCGGCCGTAATCATAATCTTAATGGCATGGGTGTTATTACAGAGGGAGCCAACGGATTTCCCGGCTATAGTTGCCAGTTGCCACCGCAAGCTGCTACAATGGCACAAATACTCAGTGATAACGGATGGAGTACTTTCTGGTTAGGAAAGAACCACAATGTTCCGGAAACGGACCTCTCTGCCGGCTCCAGTAAAAGTCAATGGCCGCTTCAGCAGGGCTACGACAGATTTTATGGTTTTATTGGCGGTGAAACCAATCAATTTTATCCAGACCTGGTTGAAGATAATCATTATATTGAGCCTCCTTATTCTCCTGAAGAGGGTTATCATTTGTCAAAAGATCTTGCTGACCAGGCTATTAAGATGATCAGTGATCAAAAATCTGCAAATCCCTCCAAACCCTGGTTTATGTGGTATAATCCGGGAGCAAATCACGCTCCTCACCAGGCACCTGAAGAATACATTGCAAAGTATAAAGGTAAATTTGATGATGGATATGATGCATACCGGAACTGGGTATTGCCACGTATGATTGAAAAGGGCATTTTACCTGAAGGTACAAAGCTGACTGAGTGGAACCCATTACCTGAAGATCAGGCTAATGTGGCTGATTTTGTCAGACCCTGGGAAAGCCTCAATGCTGACGAAAAGAAATTGTTTTCCCGTTTATGTGAAGTATATGCAGGTTTCTCTGAATACACAGATGTGCAAATTGGCCGTATAATTGATCACCTCAAAGCTACCGGACAGTATGACAATACTATCATTATGTATGCAGCAGATAACGGGGCATCAGGGGAAGGAACCCCGAATGGTTCAGTAAATGAAAATAAATTCTTCAATGGATACCCGGATGATTTGGCTGAGAATATGAAACTTCTTGATGAGTTAGGCGGGCCAAATACCTACGAACATTATCCGACAGGATGGGCAGCTGCTTTTTCAACTCCTTTCAAAATGTTCAAACGCTATTCAAATTATTCAGGCGGCACAGCAGACCCGCTGGTAATTACATGGCCCAAAGGCATAAAAGCCCGTGGTGAAGTGCGGAATCAGTATCACCATGCGGTCGATATTGTCCCGACAATACTTGAGATTTGCGGACTGGAAATGCCAAAGGTTTACAAGGGTGTTGAGCAATACCCGTTGTCTGGGGTTTCAATGAAGTATTCTTTCGATGCCAAACCAGATGACCCGACGCAGAAACATGTTCAGTACTATGCCATGCTTGGGACACGGGCAATCTGGAAGGATGGCTGGAAAGCTGTCGCTGTTCATGCTCCCCTTACCGATAAGGGTAATTTCGACAATGATGTTTGGGAATTATATCATGTGGATATCGACCGTTCCGAGTCAACAGATCTGGCCAGTGAAAATCCTGAAAAACTGGAAGAGCTTAAGAAACTATGGGACGAGGAAGCTGACAAGAATTTTGCAAAACCACTTGACGATCGGACTACGATGCAAATTATAGGTACAGCACGTCCGACTGAGGAACCGGAAAGGGATCTGTACTCTTATTATCCGCATACCAGCGCCGTTCCTGAAGCAGTGGCAGTAAATATAAGAGGCAAATCATACAAGATCGTCGCAAATGTTGACATTTCAGACGCTAATGCCTCAGGGGTTATCTTCGCTCATGGATCAAGGTTTGGAGGTCACAGTCTGTTTATCAAGGACCATAAATTGTATTACGTATATAATTTTCTGGGAATTAAAGAACAGCAATTGGTCTCCTCTGCACTTAAGCCCGGGAAATACACATTCGGTATGGAGTTTACAAAAGAAAAAGCGGGAGAATACCAGGAGTCAATCGGTACCATGAAGCTTTATGTAAACGATAAGGAAGTTGCTTCCGGCCCGATGGCAGCACAAGTCGGAAAATTTACTCTTGTGGGTGATGGACTATGCGTTGGCTGGGATAGTGGAGATCCGGTCAGCAAATTATATAAGTCACCGGGTGAATTTGAAGGCGGAACTATTTCTTTTGTCAAAGTCAGTACCGGAAGCGAGAAATACATTGATCTGGAAACAGAGGCTGCAAGAGCATGGGCAACTGAATAGTTATCTGGATCAATATTTTATTCTATAATAACAGCGGTCATCTTACAGGTGGCCGTTGTTATTTTATTTATCAATCTTATTCAGTTTAAATTCAGAAGGAATATAAGCCTTGTAATCAATATTCGTTTGGGGAATAAAAGAGAGATCATTTAATAAGTTGAAGCATCCGGGAGTATCACAAAACAAAATCCTGAAAATTTTCAGGTGTAATGCATTCAAAATAAGCATTGCTGTA
>Ga0209254_10005833_pt1 | contig 11323 bp, 11 predicted proteins | sample FrelakmetDIP11DI_FD_187148 | JGI IMG/M metagenome (GOLD analysis project Ga0209254, IMG submission 187148) | Freshwater lake sediment microbial communities from the University of Notre Dame, USA, for methane emissions studies - DIP11 DI (SPAdes)... | ecosystem: Environmental > Aquatic >... | reverse complement strand
CGATGTATCAAGACTTGACACAGATACAATGCGTTTTGATATGGAAAAAATATCAGTAGTAGACATATTAGATGAAGTAGCAGAGGATATGAAACCTGCAGTTGAAGGTAAAGGACTAAGATTAATAACAGATATACCCCGAGATCTGCCCGATATAAATGGGGATAAATGCAGACTTGCACAAGTACTTAAAAATTTATTAGTAAATGCTTTAAAATTTACTGATAATGGTTCAATAAGTATAATTTCAAAAAAGAAAAAAGATCATATTTTGATATCTGTAACAGATTCTGGTATAGGAATATCTAATGATGAGCTTAAAAAAATATTTAATAAGTTTTATCAAGTATATACGGGGGATAACAGGAAAAACGAAGGAACTGGCTTAGGTCTTTTTATATGTCGTAATATAATTCAAAAACATAATGGTAAAATATGGGCTGAAAGTCAAGTTGGCAAAGGAAGTACATTCTACATAGAAATTCCATATTTGCATAAAATTAAAGTAAATTTAAAAAAATAAATTAATTGGTGGCGATATAAATTAGGAAAAAATGTCCTGAGTGCAACTCAAAAGCAGTAAAACTATACCTGAATAAAAGTTTCGATGGAAAAAGAGCATGGATTCCTACAGCTTGGACTTGCACAGAATGTAGATATACATACAATGTTGCTGCAGAAACCCTCATGTATAAAATTGGAAATGAAGCATACGATGAAAAATATCATGAGAAATGCCCAAAATGCAACTTAAGCTTTGTTAGATTATATCGGCATATAAATCCAAAATATGGTAAACAAAAATGGGTTTCAGTTGGTTGGTACTGCACTCGTTGTAAATATGTATGGATGGATAAAAAACCAAAAGAAGAATCAAAATAAAAAATTATGCAGTTCAATTAAGATTACTCCCCCTCCCTGACGTGTTTTTTTTAAACTCAGTAACAAAAAAAAGACCTACTTTATTTTTTTTAATTATTATAAAAATACTTAATTATCTTTGTATTTATAACACAAAAAATTGCATAAGTTTTTCCAAAAACCATTAAATATAAGTATTTGTTTAGGGCAACCTATAACCTAAGAGGAAAAAGTATTATGAAACGTAGTTCAAGAGTCTGGAAAAAAAGACATAAAATGCGTTGGAAATGGCGAAAGAAACGAATGCGACGTGAAAAAAGAGCAAGAAGGAAATAACGATAAATATTTATCGGGGGTATGGTGTAACCCGGCATCATTGTGGGCTCCAGTTAGGAATGATTAAAAGAGGGTCATCTGAAAGGTGATGAGTAACTGGAGCGATGACCTAAGAAGAGACCCGCCGATCTGGGTTCAAATCCCAGTACCCCCATCACTTAAAAAAAAATAAAGATGGTGAAAAAAATGATGAGAATAAATATAAAAAACTTCAATTTTTATACGATACTATCACTTCTGTTTTTAATAGCAGGAATAGGAATCTGGTTAATCTGGATTATAAAATATGGAGTAGTATATGATATAGGAATATACTCTCTAGCAATAGTATTTATTATACCAGGTATTGTCGGTTTTATCCTATCACTTATGGATAAAAAAGAATATTAAATCATCTTCCAAGTAAGAATTTGATTCTTTGTTGCACTTACTTCATCTAAACGTCTAGTAGGAGTATTAACAGGTGCATTTTTAACAATATCTGGTTTTTCATCAGCAATTTTTAAAAGTGTTTCAATGTATTTATCAAGGTCTTTTTTTGATTCAGATTCAGTAGGTTCAATCATAAGTGCTTCTTTTACAATAAGTGGAAAATACACTGTTGGTGGATGCATACCGTAATCTAATAGTCGTTTTGCAATATCCATTGCACTAATATCTTTTTCTTGTTTTAGTTTTTCACAGCTTAGAACAAACTCGTGTTTTCTTAAGTTTTTAAATGGCATTTCGTATTTACCACCATCTAGTATCTTTTTCTTCATATAATTAGAGTTTAGAACAGCTATTTCTGATGTCTGGCAAAGACCATTTCTACCCATCATAAGAATATAAACATAGGCTTTCAAAAGTACCGAGAAATTACCATAGAAACTTTTTATTTTACCAATAGACTCAGATGCTCCATAATCAAAAATACAGTCTCCATTATTGTTCTTACATATGCGTGGAATTGGTAAAAACTTTTCAAGTTTCATTTTTACACCAACAGGACCACTACCTGGACCTCCGCCACCATGGGGAGTTGAAAATGTTTTATGAAGATTCAAATGAATTATATCAAAACCCATGTCACCTGGACGTACTTTACCCATTATAGCATTCATATTAGCTCCATCATAATATAGAAGCGCCCCTGATTTATGAACCATTTTTTGAATTTCAAGAATGTCAGATTCAAAAATACCAAGAGTATTAGGATTCGTAAGCATAAAACAAGCTGTTTTTTCAGATAAAGTTTTTTCAAGTGCATTTAAATCTACAGTACCTTGATTAGTTGATGGTATCTCAATTGTTTTATAACCTGCCATTGAAGCACTAGCTGGATTAGTGCCATGTGCTGTATCTGGTAAAATCACCTCGTTTCGATCATTATCATTGTTATATTTATGATATGCTCTTGTTAAAAGGAGCCCAAGAAATTCACCATGCGCACCAGCTGCTGGTTGTAGACAAAAAAAATCCATACCCGCAATTTCACAAAGCATTCTTTCTAATTCAAACATTATCTGTAGATTACCCTGAACTGTTGATATATCCTGATAAGGATGCGTACAAGCAAATTTTTCCCAAGATGCTATTTGTTCACAAATCTTAGGATTATATTTCATAGTACAAGAACCTAGTGGATACATACCTGTATCAACACCAAAATTCATCTGACTAAGGTGATGAAAATGACGAACCACTTGTGTTTCATCAAGATTAGGAATAATAACAGTATTTTTCTTTTGAAGACTTTTTGGAATACCATTAACATTTTCAGTTTTTTCTGAGGTGCAGCATACAAGTTCGTTAATTAAAGGTTCATCATGAATTGCAAATTTAAACAAGATTAAGACACCTCCTTTAAAATAGATACAAGTTTTTCAATATCATGATTAGTATGTAACTCAGTAACACCCACAAGCATGCAATCATTAAGATTTTTAAACTGTTGACCCAGTAGTGGACCAATTTGAATATTTTTAGTCAAAAGTTTTTTAAAAATATTTTCTGGTTTATTTTTGCATTTTACAACAAATTCATTGAAATACAAACCTGTAAATCTAAGAGAAAAACCATCAATATTACTAATCATTTCTGCAAGTTTGTGGGATATTTCAAGATTTTCTTTTGCAAGCTCAGAAAGTCCTTTACCACCAAGCCATGAGAGATAAACAACAGCATTAAGTGAACATAAACCTTCATTTGTACAAATGTTACTAGTGGCTTTAGCACGACGTATATGTTGCTCACGAGTCTGTAATGCCATACAAAAACCACGTTTACCTTCACTATCTGCGGTCAGTCCAATAATACGACCGGGCATCTGACGAACATACTCTTTTTTACAAGAAAAAACACCTAGGCCACATCCACCAAAATCCATAGAATTACCAAAAACGCGTCCTTCCCCTATTACAATATCAGCACCATATTCACCAGGTGATTTTGTAATACCTAAAGATAATAGGTCAACACCGACCACAAATAAAGAACCTGCATCCTTTGCTATTTTACAAATGCGTTCAACATCATCTTCAAAGACACCAAAAAAATTTGGGTTTTCGATATAAATACCGGCAGTGTTTTCGCTAATACTTTTTTCAAGATCATCTAGTTTTATTTTACCTGTTTTTTCATCAAAAGCAACTTCTTTAACATTTACATTTGGACCAAGAGTATAATTTTTAAGAACAGATTTTTTTTCCCAAGAAATATTACTTGGTATAATAAATGAATTTCGTTTTGTAATACGTGTACACATTAATGCTGCTTCAGAAAGACCTGTTACACCATCATACAAAGAACAATTAGAAACATCCATACCTGTAATTTCTGCTATCATACTTTGATACTCAAACATAGCATGTAAAAAACCTTGGCTTGCTTCTGCTTGATAAGGTGTATACGCAGTATAAAACTCTGAACGAGATGTAATTGATTTGACAATTGGAGGGATGTAATGGTTTTTAATTCCTCCACCTAGAAAACATAAAAATTCATTACATGATTTATTTTTAGAAGCAATATCTCTCATTTTTCTATCGGTTTGTTGTTGAGAAATACCTTTAGGTAAATCTAATTCTTTAAATTTTATTTTTTCAGGTATATCAGAAAAGAGTTCATCGATTTTTTTAAAATCTATGTCTTTTAGCATTTCGTCTATAATTTCTGAGTTTGGTATGAATTTCATAAAAACTCCCAAACCAGGGTATTAGTAATTTATTAAAGAATTTTATTGTAAACTTTAAAATCATAATAGTTATTTCAAAGTTTATGCCAAATTACATTTTCAGTGAAAAATTAAATAAAAAGCTTGCTATTGGTAAACTTGTTTGTCTTGCAAGAACTTATCATAAACATGCCGAGGAGATGGATACAAAGGTTACAGAAAAACCTCTTCTTTTTTTAAAACCTGCAAGTTCTGTTATTTTTAATAATGATTCTATTTTTATACCAAATATTTCTAAAAGTGTTCACCATGAAGTAGAACTCTGTGTTGTTATTGGTAAAAGATGCAGTAAAATAAAAAGAAAAGATGCAATGGATTATGTTTTAGGATATTGCCTGGGTTTGGATATAACAGCACGTGATATTCAATCTGTTGCAAAGAAAAATGGTTGGCCATGGGGTATCGCAAAAGGATTTGATACATTTGCACCTATTAGTAATGTTATTTTAAAAGAAATGGTTTCTAATCCACATAATCTTGATATTTGCCTTAAGGTTGATGGAGAAAATCGCCAGAGTTCTAACACAAAGTATATGATTTATACAATAGATGAAATAATTGAGTTTGTCTCAAATATTATGACTCTTGAGCCAGGTGATATGATTATGACTGGTACACCTGAAGGTGTTGCAGAAATTAAAAAAGGGGACAAATTAGAAGCAAATCTTGGAAATATTTGCTTTTTAAAGGTTGATGTTAAATAATTTTTGATTATTTTTTCAAATTATATTGAAAAATATTTAAATTAAAATTTTATTGGGAATTTTACTTTTCTTTATTTAGAGGAGGCAATATTCATGAAAGATGTAGTAATTGTATCAGGTGTTAGAACTGCTCAGAGCAAGTTTTCTGGTGTTTTAAAAGATTTTTCAGCACCTCAACTTGGAAGTATTGCAATTAAAGAAGCAGTTAAAAAAGCAAGTATAGAACCAAAGGATGTTGATGAAGTTATAATGGGTTGTGTTGTTGCTGCAGGTCTTGGCCAAAACGTCGCACGTCAAGCAGCAATTGGTGCAGGTATCCCTTATGAAGCCGGTGCTCTTCATATCGACAAAGTATGTGGTTCTAGTTTAAAAGCAGTAGTTCTTGCAGCTCAAGCAATAAAATGTGATGATGCAGAGATTATTGTCGCTGGTGGTATGGAAAGTATGAGTAACTGTCCATATACACTACCTAAAGCAAGATATGGCTATAAAATGTTTGATGACAAAATCGTGGATTTAATGGTAAACGATGGATTATGGGATGTATATAACAATTTTCATATGGGTATGACTGGTGAAATAATTGCTGAAAGACATAATCTAAAACGTGAAGAAATAGACGAATTTGCTGCATGGAGTCATCAAAAAGCAGAACATGCAACTAATAATGGTTACTTCAAAGATGAAATAGTTCCAGTTGAAATACCTCAGAGGAAAGGCGAGGTTATTATATTTGATAAAGATGATGGCATCAGACCTGGTACTACTACTGAAAGTCTTGCAAAACTCAAACCGTTTTTCAAAAAAGATGGTGTCGTCACAGCAGGTAATGCATCTCAAATTACTGATGGTGCCTCTGCAACTGTTGTTATGAGTAAAGATAAAGCAAAGGAACTAGGTATAAAACCATTTGCAACAATTAAAGGATATAATACCGTAGGGGTTAAACCCGAGTTAGTAATGGAAGCACCAATTCCAGGAGTAACTGATTTATTAAAAAAGATGAAACTAAAAATCGATGATATTGATCTAATAGAACACAATGAAGCATTTTCCTCTGCAAGTCTTGCAGTGATGAAACATTTTAAAATTCCAAAAGAAAAATTTAATATTCATGGTGGCGCAGTAGCAATAGGTCATCCGATTGGAAGCAGTGGTTCACGTATTCTTATAACACTTATGCATGCAATGAATAAAATGGATAAAAAACGTGGTCTTGCAACAATCTGTCTTGGTGGTGGTAACGCTGTTAGTATGATTATTGAACGGTGAAAAACATGAAGATAAGCAAAATTGGTGTTATCGGTGCTGGTCAAATGGGACATGGTATAGCCCTAGTTTCAGCTCAAGCTGGTTTTGATGTTGTTATTCGTGATACTACTGATGATTTTATTAAGAAAGGTATTGGTAAGATTGAGAGGTTTCTTGATAAAAGTATTGAGAAAGGAAAACTTAGTCCTGATGATAAAAAAAAGATTCTTAGTAGGATTAAGGGCACTATAAAACTTGATGATTTGAAAAACATGGATTTAATAGTTGAAGCAATTTTTGAAAACATTCAAGTAAAAAAACAACTTTTCAAAGAACTTGATAGTATCTGTAAAAAAGAATGTGTTTTTGCATCAAATACTTCAACAATTCCTATCACTGATCTTGCATCAGTTACCATGAGACCTGAAAAATTTATTGGTATGCATTTCATGAACCCTGTACCTCTCATAAAACTTGTTGAAGTGATTCGAGGTCTTAAAACTGATGATGAAACAACAAAAATAATAAAAGAGCTATCTGAAAAGATGGGTAAAGTTCCTGTTGAAGTTAATGATGGACCAGGTTTTGTAAGTAACCGTCTTTTGATGCCAATGATAAACGAGGCGATCTATTGCCACATGGAAGGTATTGGATCTGTTGATAACATTGATAATGTGATGAAACTAGGTATGAACCATCCAATGGGACCATTGGAACTTGCTGATTTAATTGGTCTTGATGTAGTCCTAAATATTATGACTGTTTTGTACGAAGGTTTTAATGATTCAAAATATAGGCCTTGTCCTCTTTTGAAAAAGATGGTTCAAGCAGGATACCTAGGTCGTAAAAGCGGTAAAGGATTTTATACATACAACAAATAGGTGATGAAAAAATGTCTTATGCAAATATACTAGTTGAAAAGAAAGATAATATTGGTTTAATAAAGATTAATCGACCTAACAATTTAAACGCGTTGAATAAGGACACTATACTTGAGTTGACAAAAGGTATTGAAGACCTTGAAAAAGACAAAAATATAAAAGTGGTTATATTAACAGGTGAGGGTAAGGCGTTCATAGCGGGTGCTGATATTAAACAGATGAAAGATATGAATCCATTAGAAGCAAAAAAGTTTGGGGAAATGGGTCATAAACTTATGATGAATATTGAAAAATCACGATTACCTTTTATCGCAGCGGTTAATGGTTACGCACTTGGTGGTGGATGTGAAGTTATGATGGCTTGTGACATAGCTATAGCCTGTGCTAGTGCAAAGATTGGACAACCTGAGATTAATCTCGGTATCCATCCAGGTTTTGGGGGCACACAGAGGCTTCCAAGACTTGTTGGTAGGATGAAAGCAAAAGAACTTCTTCTAACAGGGGACATTATAGATGCAATCGAGGCATATCGTATCAGACTAGTAAATAAGGTCGTTGCAGATGATAAACTTATGGAAGAAGCAGAAAATATAGCAGGAAAAATTGCAGCTAAATCAACTATACAAACAGCCTTTATTAAAACACTTGTGAACAAAGGAATGGATGTTGATTTGAACAGAGCATGTACCTTAGAAATATCCTATTTCTCTAAAAGTTTTGAAACAGATGATCAAAAAGAAGGAATGAATGCCTTTCTTGAAAAAAGGAAACCATCATTTAAGGGAAAATAGCTCTTTTTTTCATATTTTTTATTTTAATATTTTTCCAAGTATCTCTTCAGCAGCAGTATATGGATCAACTTCTTTTCTACTTATTTGATCAAGTAGTCTTTCAATTGTATCTTCTAATTTTTTTTCATCAAAAATTAGATTCATCAGTCGTTTTCGAATAATCTCTACTAGTTCAGCCTCGTAACGTAGTCTTCGTTTATCTTCAAATTGTTTTGTTTTCTTTAAAAAAAGTATATGTTTATTTATCTCATCAACTAGTTCTTTTATTCCTTTATTTTCTTTAGCAACAGTTGTAAAAACCGGTGTTTTTCTATCTTTATCTGAGCAAGAAATATCAACAAGGTTTTGCACTTCAGCAACGGTTTGTTGCATACCCGGTCTATCAGCTTTATTAACTACGTAGATATCTGCAATCTCCATAATCCCAGCTTTAAGTGTCTGAATATAATCACCAAGACCAGGTACAACAACAACTAGTGTTGTATCAGCAATTTTTATCACATCAACCTCAGCTTGACCTACACCCACTGTTTCAACCATCACAATATCTTTACCTGATGCATCAAGTATCTCTACAACATCATAAACAGCGCTAGCAAGTCCACCTAACATACCACGAGTACCCATACTACGAATAAAAACACCCTTATCCATAGCAAGATCTGTCATTCGTACACGATCACCAAGAAGAGCACCACCACTAAATGGACTAGTAGGATCAATAGCAATGATACCAACTTTTTTACCCTGTTTTCTATACTCACGTGTAAGTTCACATATAAGCGTACTTTTACCTGATCCCATCACACCAGTGATACCAATAACATGAGCCTTTCCTGTATATGGGTGAATATTTTTCATTATTTTAGGTGCTTGAGGATCATTATTCTCAGTAAGGGTAATCAATCGTGCTATAGAGCGTGGGTCACCATTAAGAATTTTTGAGGTAAGATCATTCATTTTTTCACATTCTTCTTAATAAAATCAACAATTTCTTCACACGGTGTACCAGGACCAAAAACACCACAGATGCCTTCTTTTTTTAGTTTTGGTACATCCTCCTTTGGTATTATTCCACCACCAATAACAAGTACATCATTCATACCCTTTTTTTTCAATAAACGAGTAACATCAACAAATAACGTCATATGCGCACCAGAAAGCAAACTAAGACCAAGAACATCTACATCCTCCTGAATAGCAGCTTCCACAATCATTTCTGCAGTTTGATGCAACCCAGTGTAAATAACCTCCATCCCAGCATCCCGAAGTGCTCGTGCAACAATTTTTGCTCCGCGATCATGACCATCAAGACCAGGTTTTGCAACAAGAACTCTAATTTTTCTTTCCATTTTATTTTTTCACCTCAATAAATAGCAATTTCATCATATTCACCAAACACATCACGTAAAACCTGACAGGTTTCACCAAGGGTAGCATAAGAATGAACACAATCTATTATATATGGTATCATATTTTCATCACCTTCTGCCACTTTCCTAAGATTACTAAGACTGCGTTTTACCTTATTATTATCCCTATTTTTCCTTAGTTTTTTCAAACGATTAATCTGACGTTCTTCACCTTTCTCATCCATCTTAAGAATAGGGATATCAACAGGTTCATCTGTTTGATAATTATTAACACCAACAATCGTTCTTTTATTATCATCTATTTCTTTTTGATATTTATAGGCTGAATTTGCAATCTCTCGCTGGTAAAAGCCTTTTTCTATAGCAGAAAGAACCCCACCTAATTTTTCCACTCGATCCCAGTATTTGTAGGTTTGCTCTTCCATCTCGTCAGTAAGCCACTCGATATAATAAGAACCACCAAGGGGATCAATAGTATCTATAACACCACTTTCTTCAGCGATAATCTGCTGTGTTCTAAGAGCAATCCTAACTGCTTTTTCAGAAGGAAGCGCAAGAGCTTCATCCATACTATTTGTATGAAGACTTTGTGTTCCACCTATTACTGCTGCAAGAGCCTGAATTGTTACACGTACAATATTAATCTCAGGCTGCTGAGCAGTAAGTGAACATCCTGCTGTCTGAGTATGAAAACGCATAAGCAAGCTACGGGGATTTTTTGCACCAATTTTTTTTAGTTCTTTTGCCCAAATTCTTCGAGCAGCACGGTACTTTGCAATTTCTTCAAAAAGATCATTATGAGCGTTAAAAAAGAAACTTAAACGCGGTGCAAAATCATCAACTTTCAGACCACGTTTAATTGCCCATTTAACATATTCAATACCATCACCAACAGTAAACGCCAACTCTTGAACAGCTGTAGAACCTGCTTCACGTATATGATAACCTGAGATGCTAATTGTATTCCAACGAGGAACATATTTAGTACCATATTCAAATGTATCAATAATTAAACGCATAGAAGGTTCTGGTGGGAAAATATAACTTTTCTGAGCAATGTATTCTTTGAGTATATCATTTTGAATAGTTCCACCAATAACCTCTTTTGAAATTCCACGGTTTTCAGCATTTGCAATATAAAAACCCCAGACAATTGCTGCAGGGCCATTAATAGTCATACTAGTAGTAACTTTATCAATTGGGATGTCTTTAAACAATATTTCCATATCTTCAAGACTAGAAACCGCAACACCACATTTACCAAACTCACCGCGAGACATAGGATGATCAGTATCATAACCATAAAGCGTTGGATAATCAAATGCGACACTAAGTCCTGTTTCACCGTGTTCTAACAAATATTTGTAACGCTGGTTTGTCTCCTCAGCACTTCCAAAACCAGCAAATTGTCTCATAGTCCAAATACGACCACGATGCAGAGATGGATACACACCACGAAGAAAAGGATAATCACCAGGAAAACCTATATCTTTTATATAATTTAAATTAGAAATATCTAAAGGAGTATACAAGTTTTTAATTTCATTGCTGGAAAGATTTTCAAATTTTTCTTTTCTCTCCGGTTGTTTATTTATAGTTTCTAAATAAGACTCTTTTTCCCATTTGTCTTTTTCTTTTTTGATTTTTTCTAATTCTTTTTTATCAAACATAAATTAAACCTCCTATTATTAGAAATCAAATCCTTTTCGTGCTTGAACTCCTTTTTGATATGGATGCATTATCTCAAGCATTTCTGTTACATAATCTGCAGTTTTTATTATCTTAGGATTAACATAGCGACCTGTTAATACAAGCTCTAGTTTTTTAGGTTTACCCATTATAAGTTTTAATACATCTTCAATATCAATTAAATTAAAATCAACTGCTACATTTATTTCATCAAGAATTATCA
>Ga0209254_10005831_pt1 | contig 11325 bp, 7 predicted proteins | sample FrelakmetDIP11DI_FD_187148 | JGI IMG/M metagenome (GOLD analysis project Ga0209254, IMG submission 187148) | Freshwater lake sediment microbial communities from the University of Notre Dame, USA, for methane emissions studies - DIP11 DI (SPAdes)... | ecosystem: Environmental > Aquatic >... | reverse complement strand
CACTCCGCCGAAGACGACCACGGTCTCGGGATCGATCCGCTTGGCGATCCGCGCGATCTCGATCCCGCCCCAGCGGTTGGCGTGCAGGATCGAGAACCCGATCACCTGCGGCCGCCGCTCCCGCAGCACGCCTTCCATGTGCTCGCGCGGGATCGTGCGGTCGTGCCAGTTCAGCACCTCCACTTCGCAGCCGTGCGCCTTCAGCACCGCCGCCACGTGGAAAAGACCCATCGGCGGCGCCTGGATGTCCTCCGCGTTCAGGCGGCGGTCCAGGAAATAGGGATAGATCAAGAGGATTCTCATCGGCGATTAAGGCTTGATTGTGCTGGTCGGCGGTGGCATAAACTGCCGCTTATGAGCGCGCGTGAGATGACGACGAACAGGCCCTTTCAGGTTTCAGCGGTCCTTTGGCATCTGGAGGGCACCCTCGCGCGGCCGGCGGTGCGCCCCCGGCCGATGCCGTCCCGCTGCCGGCCGCCGGCAACCGCTGCCGGCTGGACGCTGCATCCGGCCGCGGCGCGGCTCTTCGCGCTGCTGCGCTCCAGGGGCGTGCGCACGGGGGTCTTCAGCCGCTGGGCACGCAGGCCGGCTGCGTGTTTCCTGAAGGAACTGAAGCCGGCGCTGAGGGGGCCGGTGCCGGTCTTGATCGCGGCCGAGGATTTCCGTTCCGCCGCGCCCCGCCGCAGCGCTTTCCGCGCGGCGGCGAAGAGGCTGCAAACGCCGCTCGCGCGAACCCTGGTGGTATCGGCCGAACGCCGGGCGCTGGCCCCGGCGGCCGCGGCCGGCGCGGTTACGGTTCTGGTATCAAAGGATTCGCCGCCGGAACCGGTCCCCGGCGTTGACTTCCAGATCACCGACCTCCGTGAGTTGACGGACGTCCTCCGGCTGGGGCTTCCGCTGCCGCCGGGCAAGCTTCCCAACGATCTGTTAAGGCAATTCCTCGCTGAATTCAAGTTCGAGGACCCGTCCCTGATCATCTGCCCGGGCGTCGGCGAAGACATCGCCGCCGTGGATGTGGCCGCCGAGGAAGTCCTGGTGCTGAAGTCCGACCCCATCACGTTCGCCACCGACGCCATCGGGCAGTATGCGGTGCTGGTGAACGCCAACGACATCGCCACAGCCGGCGCCGCGCCCCGCTGGTTGTTGACGACGCTCCTGTTTCCGGTCGGCAGCGCGCCGTCCCTGATCTGGAGCGTGGTCCGCGAGTTGAAGACCTTTACCCAGCGCTGGGGCATCACGCTGTGCGGGGGGCATACCGAGATCACCGACGCCGTCCGCCGGCCGGTGGTGGCCGGCATGATGGCCGGCACGGTCCGCCGCCGCGATCTGATCGACAAGCGCCGCATGCGCACCGGCGACCGCATCCTGTTGACCAAGGCCGTCGCCGTGGAGGGCACCGCCATCATCGCGCGCGAATTCGCGCCCAGGCTCGCCGCTCTGGGCCTGAGCGCCGCCGAGATCCGGTCCTGCCGCGAATTCCTCGATTCGATCAGCATCCTGCCCGAAGCCGGCATCGCCGCGGCCGCAAACGGCACCAGCGCCATGCACGACGTGACCGAGGGCGGAATTGCCACCGCGCTGGAAGAGTTGAGCGCGGCCGGGGGGTTCGGACTGCGGGTGGCGGCGGACCGTATCCCGGTCTTCTCGGAAACCCGCAAGCTCTGCCGCCTGCTGCGGATCGACCCTCTCGGCCTGATCGGCTCGGGCAGTCTGCTGATCTGCTGCCGCCCGGGGGCTCAGGCCCGCCTGGAGGCGAAGCTGCGGCGGGTGGGTATCCGCGTCACCGCGATCGGGACGGTGGGGCTGCGCGGAGAAGGCGTGCTGGCATTCAGGAACGGCCGGCCGGTCCGGTGGCCGTCTTTCGAAGTGGATGAGATCGCGCGGCTGTTCGCCAGGTAGTGTGCACCCACGGATGGCGTCTTGCGGACCGGGTCCGGGCGGCTCCGATTGCGCCCAAGCGGGGGGCGGGGGGGGGCGCCGCACCGGCGGCGGCGAACATCGTGCCGGCATTCGCCTGATGACTGCGTTGCCGGCGGGGTGTCAAGCGTCAGCGGGCACGGGTCCGGCGGCGGGCCTCATTTGGACAGAGCCGCCGGCTTGACCTGAATTCCCCGGTAGAAGAGGTCGAACGCCAGCGTGAGGGTTTCCTTGATGTGATCCTTGCCTTCGGCGATCATCTTCTTGCTGGTCATCCACAGGATGACCCCCGAGAACAGGGACCAGAACGTGTCGGCCAGGGCGACCGGGTGCCGGTCGATGAACAAACCCTTTGCCACCCCGTCGCGAAAGATCTTTACGATCGATCCCATGGACTTGCCGATGAGATCCTTGATCTCGTCCAGCAGCTGCGGGGTAAGGTTCTTCAGCGTGTCGCTCGACTGCAGGTGAAACATGTTTATGATGATGAGCGGGTCGAACTCGTAGACGTCGTACATGGCTTCCATGAGCGCCTTGAGCTTTGAATCCGGGTCGGCCGGTTTCAACGCGTTGACGTGTTCGATGCGCAGCAGCAGGTACTGCAGAATCCGCAGGGAGAGCGATGCATAGAGCTCTTCCTTGTTCTTGAAATACAGGTAGAGCGTGCCCGGGCTGAGCTCGGCCTCCTGGGCGATGTCTTCCATGGTGGCCTTGCTGAAACCCTTTCCGGAGAACACGCGCTTGGCGGCTACCATGATCTGCTGCCGGCGACGCTCCTTCTCGCGTTCCTTGCGCTCCTGAATTCCCATGTCTTTCACCCTGAATTGTATTTATTAACCAAAAAGATTATTAATAACTGTTGCATATTTAGTCAAGCTCATTCTTGATTATCTTTACCAGGCAGTGCTGCGGGGTGCCGGTGGTTTCGGCGTCCGGGCCGGAGGAGCGGGAATGACGAATGAAATCAGTACGAATGCACGTAGAGTCCAGGACGCCCTGGACGGTTTGGGGCTGAGCCAGCGGGTGAAGGAGATGAAGCAGACCACCCGCAGCGCTCAGGATGCAGCCCGGGCGGTCGGCTGCGAGGTGGGGCAGATCGCCAAGTCGCTGGTATTCAAGAGCGCCGCCAGCCAGCGCGCCATCCTGGTGATCACCAGCGGCGCCAACCGGGTGAACGAGGCGTCCCTGGCCGAAATCTCGGGCGAAACCGTCCTGAAGGCGGATGCGGAGTTTGTCCGCACGCAGGCCGGTTACGCCATAGGAGGGGTCCCGCCCGTGGGCCACCCACAACCGCTGACGGTTTTCATCGACGAAGATCTTCTGAACTACCCCCTCATCTGGGCGGCCGCCGGAACGCCCCAGGCGGTCTTTCATTTGACGCCCCAGGAGCTGCTGAGGATCACTGGCGGCACAGTGGTCTGCGTTAAGTAGGGCAGAGGGCAGAGGGCAGAGGGTAAGCAGAGGGTAAAAGGATGCCCTACGGCCGTTTTTCCCTATGCTCTATGCCCTCTGCCCTTTGCTCTCCCCCCTTTGCTCTTTTCCCCTTATCCCAGCGCGAGCGCGATGAGGTTCCGGCGCGCGTCGACCTTCTGGATGGTGATCTGGATGAGGTCTTCGGGCTTCAGGTCGAGGTTGCCGGCAGCCGGCATGTCGCACTCCAGCATGCAGTCGGTCAGCAGGAGCTGGTAGCTGTTCCTGCGCCGCACCAGAACGATCGCCTCCGCCTTTTGCCCGACCCGCTGCCCGAGGTGCTTCAACAGCCAATAGCGGTGCCGGCTGGTCTGCAGACGGCCCACCCGGCTCATGGGCGGCTCCAGTGCCTGGATGAGGAGATCGACCTCCTCGGCCGTGTAAGGTTCCTCCACGCCGAGCACGGCCCGCACCTGCCGCTGGTTGACCAGATCGAAGTACTTGCGGATCGGAGAGGTCGCGGTCACGTACGCGTTTAACCCCAGCCCGGAATGCTTCTCCGGCGCGTGGCCCAGCACGAATCGGTTCAACAGGCGCCGCTGCATCCAGTGCTGGAACAGCGTGCCCTCCTCTCCCTGGTAGAGCCGTTCGCGTGGATCGGGTTGAGAACGGAAGATCGCCGGCGTGCGGTGCTCGGCGAGAAAGCGCGCCATGAGCCAGTTGGCCATGATCATGATCTCCGCCACCAGCATCCGTCCCGGACTTTCGCGGTTCACCCGGCTGAGGTTGACCTCGCCCGACTCCCCGATCCAGATATTGATCTCCGGCACGGTGATGTGCACCGCGCCGGCCGCCAGCCGGCTATCGCGGAACTTGCGTGCGATGCTGCGCAGCTGCAGGATCTTGGGGTCCTGATCCGCGGCGAGGTTCACATCGAAATACGTGCGCTGGTCTTTCACCTGGACGCAGCTCGCAAGCAGACGATACCTCAGGATGCCCAGCTCCGGCGTCAGATCGATCAGGGTGCTGATGGCCGGCCGGATCTCCCCTGCCTTCAGGCTGCAAAGCCCCTCGGCCAGGCCGGGCGGCAGCATCGATAGTTTCCGGTCGGCCATGTAGATGGAGCTGCCGCGCCGCTGGGCCTCTCGGTCGAGCGGCCCGCCCTTGCGCACGTAGTGCGCGACATCCACGATGTGGATCCCGAGCCGGATCCCTTCCGGGATGGCTTCCAGACTCAGGGCATCGTCGAAATCCAGGGTGGATTGACCGTCGATGGTGAAGAGGTTGAGATGCGTCAAGTCCCGCCGGCGGCCGTCGGACGGGTCGATCCGCCCGGCGTCTAGCAGCACCTCGGCCCGCGCCAGCACATCTTCCGGGAAGCCGACCGGGATGTCCAGCCGCAGCAGATCGAGGTTCTCATCCTCCGCGAACACCCCCTCCTGCACCAGCAGGGGGAAGAGGTCGGCGGTCGGCTCCAGCCCCGCGCGCTCCAGCATGCCGCGCGTCAGACTGTACTCCGGGCTTTCCTTTTCGAAGAGGTAGAAGGACTTGAGCACGTCCAGGACCTCGGCCGGGGCGGCATCAGCGGCCGGGGGCCCCGCCGGGCCGCTTTTCGCCGACCGCCGCCGCAGCCACTCGCCGCCCTCCTCGATGATGCGCGCGCGGCGGGCCTCGGCGTCGCGCTGGGCGGAAATGCGTTCGACCTGCTCCTCGGAATTGGGAAAGAACCGCTCCGGGTTGAACCGGAAGTAGAGGCGGTCGTCGAAGAGCGCCCGGACCACGGCCGACCGATGGTCGCCGTTCGGGGCGCCGGGAAAGCAGAAGGCCGTCATCGTCTCCAGGTCGATCCACTGCTGCTCGGAGTTCAGGACCTGCCAGAGCTCGCGGATGGCCACCTGCGGGATCAGCGCCTTGCGCTTGTGGGCGACCGCCTTGAGGGCGTCCACCATCCGGGTCCGGCCCAAGGCCGGATCGAGCCGCGTGCTGTCGCGGTGCAGGAGGCGGCCGACGGAGAGACTGACTTCCTTGTTATTTTCGGTCAGCAGCCTCAGCCTCTGATTTCTTATTTCCAGAACCACGGCGCAGAGGATGCGCTGTCGATCGATATATTCAACAATATTCCCAACTTCCATGGCTGAACAATAGCAACCGGGGGCATCAAAGTCAACGATCCATAAATGCGCGCCCCGCCGGCGCATTGTCGTTGCCGCGCATGCTTCCATGTGTTATGCGAACAGGCAAGGCCCCTCGCGGAGGGCACCCATTCCCATGCCGCCGATAGAGATCATCAAACCGTATTTTAAAGAGAGCCGATTCAAGATCGCCATCGGCCTGCTCAGCCTGATCGTGGTCGACGGTCTGCAATTGCTCGTCCCGCTGATCATCAAGTGGGCCGTGGACGATCTCACGGCCCTGCGCGTTCCCGCCGGCCGGATGGCGCTCTATGCCGCCGGGGTCGTGGGCATCGCCGTGCTGATCGGGGGGTTCCGATACGTCTGGCGCCTGTGCCTGCTGGGCGCCTCGCGCCGCGTGGAGGAGGGGCTCCGCAACCGCCTCTTCATGCATCTGCAGACCCTCTCGGCCGCCTATTTCGACCGCGCGCGCACCGGGGACCTGATGGCCCACGCCACCAACGACATTCAACAGATCCGCATGGCCGCCGGCATGGGCATAGTGGCCCTGAACGATGCCGTCGTCATGGGGGCCGCCGCCATCGGGTTCATGGTCTACATCAACCTGCCGCTGACCGGGCTGGTTCTGATCCCCATGCCGTTGATCGCCGTCAGCGCGCGTTACTTCAGCCGCCGGATGCACCGGCGCTACCAGCGGGTGCAGGCCTCTTTCGCGGAGCTTACCGAGATCGTCCGGGAGCGCGTCGCCGGCATCCGCCTGATCCAGGCCCACAACCGCCTGGCCGCCGAAACCGCCCGGGTGACCGGCGCTTCGCGGGAATACATGCAGGAAAATATAAAGTTGGTGCGGTTGACCAGCGTGTTTTTCCCGATCATGCTGATGCTTACGAACCTGAGCATGGCCCTGGTGCTTTTCTTCGGCGGGCGCCAGGTCATCCATTTCGTCATCACCCCGGGGGACATGGTCGCCTTCATCAGCTACCTGGTCCTGCTCACCTGGCCCATGATGGCGCTGGGCTGGGTCACCAATCTGATCCAGCGCGGCCGCGCTTCGCTCGACCGCGTCCATGCCGTCCTGGAGACCCGCCCCAGCGTCCGGAATGAGCCCGACGCCCGTCCAATCGAGTCGCCGCGCGGGAACCTCGTCTTCGACAAGGTCGGTTTCGTCTATGCGGAAAAGGGCGCCCCGGCGCTGACGGACATCGACCTGCACATCCCCTCCGGATCGGTGGTCGGCATCGTCGGCCCGCCGGGCAGCGGCAAGACCACCCTGCTCAGCCTCATCCCCCGGCTCTACGACCCCACGGCCGGCTGCATCCGCCTGGACGGCGCCGACCTCCGCCGGCTGCGCCTCGAACACCTGCGCGCGGCCATCGCCTGCATGCCCCAGGAGCCGTTCCTGTTCGCCGGCACCCTGCGCGAAAACATCGCCTTCGGCGACCCGGGCGTCTCGGAGCAGCGGCTGGCCGAAGCCGCCCGTGAGGCAGCCCTGCTCGACACGGTGCGCGGGCTCGTCCAGGGATTCGACACCGTGGTCGGTGAAAAGGGGGTGATGCTCTCCGGCGGCCAGAAACAGCGGGTGGCGCTGGCGCGCTGCCTGCTGGCCGACGCCCCGATCCTGCTGCTGGACGACCCGATCAGCCAGGTGGACTTTGAAACCGGCGCGGCCATCACGCGCGCCCTGCAGCGCCTGGCCGGCCGGCGAACGATCCTGATCGCCTCGCATCGGCTTTCGGCCCTGACCTTCGCCGACCGGGTCATCGTCCTCGAGCGTGGACGGCTGACCGCCGCCGGACGACATGCCGAGCTCATGCAGGCCAGCGGCTACTACGCCCGCACGTACCGCCTCCAGCAGATCGAAGAGGAACCCGATGCAGCATGAGCAGGGCTATTTCGAGGAAACCCGGCTGGGCAAGGCTTACGACCTCAAGCTCCTGCGGCGTCTTTACCCTTTCACCCGCCCGCATCGCCGCCTGCTCCTCTGGTCCGTCGGCCTGGTGTTCCTGATCACGCTGGTGGACGTGGCCCTGCCCTATATCACCAAGGAAGCGATCGACCGCTACATCGTGCCCCCGGCGGAGCCCGTCTCCGGCCAGCGGATCCTGCAGGTCGACCTGGGCGACCCGGTGAAGGCCGCTATCGTCAGGGAGCGCTTCCCGGAAGCCCGCATCGAGGGAACGGTCGCGCGCGTCCCCTACGACGCGCTGGCGGCGCTGGAGCCCCGGGAGCTCGCCCAGCTGCGCCGGGGCGACGCCAGGGGCCTCGCCCTCCTGACGGGGCTGTTTCTGGCGCTGGCGCTGGTCGATTTCCTGCTCAATTTCGGCCAGGCGGTCGTCATGGAAGTCTCCGGCCAGCGGATCATGCACGACCTGCGCCTGCGGCTGTATACGCACATCCAGGAGCTGGAACTCGAGTTCTTCACCCGCAACCCGGTGGGGCGGCTGGTGACCCGCATGACCAGCGACGTGCAGAACATGTACGAGCTGTTCACCTCCTTTGTCTCCTTCGTCTTCAAGGATCTGGCCCTGGTCGGCGGAATCGCGGCGGTCATGCTGACGCTCAACTGGCGGCTGGCGCTGGTCACCTTCGTTGTCATTCCGGTGGTCGCGCTGGCCGCCCACCGCTTCGCCTGGCGCGCCCGTGACATTTTCCGCACCCTGAGAGTGCAGGTGGCCGAAATCAACACCCGGTTCGCCGAAACCATCGGCGGCATGCGCGTGCTCCAGCTCTTCGGGCAGGAATCCGCCAATTTTCAACGCTTCGAACGCCTCAACCATGCCAACTACCTTTCCGGAATGGAGCAGATCCGGGTGCTGGCGCTGTTCATGCCCCTGATCGAAGTCCTGGCGCTGGTGGCCGTGGCGAGCATCATCTGGTACGGCGGCGGGCGTGTGCTGGACGAAAACCTCAGCCTGGGAGCGCTGGTCGCCTTCATCTCCTACACCCGCATGTTCTTCCGTCCGCTGCGCGACCTGGCGGACAAATACAACATCCTGCAGAACGCCATGGCCTCGGCCGAGCGGATCATTCTGGTGCTGGACACGACCGCCGCGCGGCCGACGCCCCCGGCCGCAGGCTCGCCCGCCCTGCACTCGATCGAGGACCTGCGCTTCGAGGAGGTCGACTTCGCCTACCTGCCGGGCGAGCCGGTCCTGCGCCGGGTGTCCTTCCGCCTGCGACAGGGCGAAACCGTGGCGGTGGTCGGACCGACCGGCGCCGGCAAGACCTCCCTGATCCATCTCATTCCGCGGCTCTACGACCCGAGCGCCGGCCGCGTGCTGATCAACGGCCGCGACCTGCGCGCGATGCCGAGCGCCCTGTTCCGCGACCGCATGGCGCTCGTCATGCAGGACCCCTTCCTGTTTTCCGGCAGCCTGCGCGAGAACATCTTCGAGGGCCAGCCCGCGCCGGACCCCGACCGCACGCCGGAGATCATCGCCGCCGCCAACCTGGAGCATCTGGTGGACCGGCTGCCCCAGGGGCTCGACACCCCTCTCGGCGAGGGCGGAGGCTCGCTTTCCAGCGGCGAGCGCCAGCTGATCGCCATCGCGCGGGCGTTTGCGCGCAACCCGCAGGTGCTCCTCCTCGACGAGGCCACTTCCTTCATCGATTCCCAGACCGAACAGTGGATCCAGCAGGCCCTGGAGCGGCTGATGCGCCGCCGCACGGTCTTGGTGGTGGCCCACCGCCTGTCCACGGTGCGCAGCGCCGACCGCATCCTGGTAATGAACCGGGGACGAATCATCGAATCCGGCTCCCACGCCGCGCTCATGGCCGCCCGGGGGTTCTATTACCGCCTGCACCAGCTGCAGCCGGCCGCTGCGCCTTGAGGACTCAACAATTCTCTTGATAATGCGCCGGCCGGATGATAATAGGGCTTCTCCAACTAATCCCACATCGAAGGTGCCCCGCCGGGGCCGACCGATTCGCGCCCGCAGCCGCGGGGGCGGGGCGCTTCGAGTGGACCCTTATTACAGTTCAATCCCCAAACCCAATCCCAAGAAGGAGGACTAAGACGATGCCGTACGATGCGACCAAGATGGCCGACTGGCAGATTTCGGAAGCCGCCGAGAAGAACATGCCCAGCCCCGAGCAGTGGATGGAGAAGCTGGGGCTGAAGAAGGACGAGATGCTCCCCATGGGCCGGCTCGCCAAGCTCGACTTTCTCAAGATCATCAACCGCCTGCAGGGCCAGCCGGACGGGAAGTACATCGAGGTGACCGCCATCACCCCGACCCCCTTGGGCGAAGGCAAGAGCACGACCTCGGTCGGTCTCATGGAAGGCCTGGGCAAGCGCGGCAAGAAGGTCGGCGGCGCCCTGCGGCAGCCCTCCGGCGGGCCCACCATGAACGTCAAGGGCACGGCCGCCGGCGGCGGCAACGCGCTGCTGATCCCCATGACCGAGTTCTCCCTGGGCCTGACCGGCGACATCAACGACATCATGAACGCCCACAACCTGGCCATGGTGGCCATGACCTCGCGCATGCAGCACGAGCGCAACTACACCGACGAGCAGCTCGCGCGCCTGACCGGCATGCGCCGGCTCGACATCGACCCCACCCGCGTCGAGATGGGCTGGATCATCGACTTCTGCGCCCAGTCGCTGCGCAACATCATCATCGGCATCGGCGGCCGCCAGGACGGCTACCAGATGCAGTCCAAGTTCGGCATCGCCGTCGGCTCCGAGTGCATGGCCATCCTCTCGATCATCCGGGACCTGGCGGACCTCAAGAAGCGCCTGAACGAGATCACGGTCGCCTTCGACAAGAGCGGCAAGCCCGTGACCACCGGCGACCTCGAGGTCGGCAACGCCATGACGGCCTTCATGCGCAACACGATCAACCCGACCCTCATGAGCACGGCCGAGTACCAGCCCTGTCTGGTACACGCCGGCCCCTTTGCCAACATCGCCGTCGGCCAGTCCTCGATCATCGCCGACCGCATCGGCCTCAAGATGTTCGACTACCACGTGACGGAGTCCGGGTTTGCCGCCGACATCGGCTTCGAGAAGTTCTGGAACGTGAAGTGCCGCTACTCCGGCCTGAAGCCGCACGTGTCGGTCCTGACCTCCACCATCCGCGCGCTCAAGATGCACGGGGGCGGACCCAAGGTCGTGGCCGGCAAGGCCCTGCCCGACGAGTACACCAAGGAGAACATCGGCCTGGTGGAAAAGGGCTGCGCCAACATGGTGCACCTGATCAACGTCATCCGCAAGTCGGGCATGAACCCGGTGGTCTGCATCAACCGCTTCTACACCGACACCGACGCCGAGGTGAAGGTGGTCAAGAAGGCAGCCGAAGCGGCCGGGGCGCGCTGCGCCGAGTCCCAGCACTGGCTCAAGGGCGGCGAGGGCGCGCTCGAGCTGGCCGACGCGGTCATCGACGCCTGCAACGACAAGACCGAGTTCAAGTTCCTGTACCCGCTCGAGATGAAGCTGCGCGAACGCGTGGCCCTGATTGCCAGAGAAGTCTACGGCGCCGATGGCGTATCCTGGACCCCGGATGCCGAGGCCAAGGCCAAGATGCTGGAGTCCGATCCCAAGTACGCCGACTTCGCCACCATGATGGTAAAGACGCACCTCAGCCTGACCCACGATCCGGTGCTGAAGGGCGTGCCCAAGGGCTGGACGCTGCCCATCCGCGACGTCCTGATCTACTCCGGCGCCAAATTCCTCTGCCCCTGCGCCGGCACCATCAGCCTGATGCCCGGCACGAGCTCCAACCCGGCCTTCCGCCGCATCGACGTGGACGTGAAGACCGGCGCGGTTTCCGGCTTGTTCTAAGCACTGCGCAGTTCTATAAAATGGGGCCTGGAATCTCAGGCCCCATTTTCTTTCAATAGGTCCTATCGGACTTATAGGACCTAT
>Ga0209254_10005830_pt1 | contig 11327 bp, 10 predicted proteins | sample FrelakmetDIP11DI_FD_187148 | JGI IMG/M metagenome (GOLD analysis project Ga0209254, IMG submission 187148) | Freshwater lake sediment microbial communities from the University of Notre Dame, USA, for methane emissions studies - DIP11 DI (SPAdes)... | ecosystem: Environmental > Aquatic >... | reverse complement strand
AGACGGGCGCACCGATCAAGATAGCGGCCAAGAAGGTTCCCAAGTTTACTGCCGGCAAGGCGTTGAAGGATGCTGTGAAATAATGTGCAGCAATAAAATTAATTACGTATAGAGCGATAGTCATACATTATTAGACAAGAAAGGGTGGGGGCAGTACCCCGCCCTTTCTTTTTTTATGAGATCATGGGATAGACAATGTATCCATTTTAAATGAATTGTATAAAGAGTCTTTGCCTGGCATCTTCTCGTTATCCTAGTAACAGATAACATCGGCTCTTTTTTTAATTATAAAAGGCGGTCTTTCATTTTCTCTATGCCCCGGCTCCGCCAGATCATATAAATTGCGGGATAAATGATCAGCTCCAGAATGGTCGAGGTAATTACACCGCCTACCATAGGTGCGGCAATCCTTTTCATAACGTCGGCGCCAGTGCCGTGACTGAACATGATAGGGATAAGGCCTGCAAGGATAACGCTTACCGTCATGATCTTGGGCCGGATTCTCTTTACGGCACCATACATGATGGCCTCTTTCAGATCGGCGACAGTCGCCATCTTTCCCTCTTTTTTCCATTTCTCATAGGCAAGGTCAAGATAGAGGAGCATGACCACACCCGTTTCCGCGTCGAGCCCCGCGAGGGCGATGATGCCCACCCATACGGCAATGCTCATGTTGTAATTCAGAATGTAGAGGAGCCAGAAGGAACCGACGAGGGAAAAGGGCACGGCGAGGAGAACAATCATTGTCTTAATCGCCGACTTCGTATTAAAGTAAATCAGGATAAAAATGATAAAGATCGTAAGGGGAATGACCAGTTTCAGCCTTTCGTGGGTCTTGACCAGGTATTCATATTCCCCGCTCCAGGAAAGTCTGTAGCCCTCAGGAATCTTCAGAGAGGCCACCTTCTTCCGGGCTTCATCAACATACCCTCCCACATCCCCGCCTGAGTAATCGATAAAGACATAGGCGGTCAAGAGTCCTTCTTCACTTTTTATGGCAGTCGGTCCTTTTACAATCTTTATATCCGCAAGTCCCCCCAGGGGTATCTGGAGAGGACCCGTTGAACCGGACATGCCTGCGTCCGGTGCGGCTGTTGGGCGGCTTGCCGTCATCACCGGCACCAGTACCCTTCTCAGCTTTTCCACGTCATTCCGTAATTCCCTTGAATACCGGACATTGACGGGATAGCGCTCCCGCCCTTCAACAGTAGTGGTGAGATTCATCCCCCCGATTGCCGCCTGGATTACTTCCCCCACATCATCCACGGTCAGGCCATACCGCGCTACTTCATTCTTTTTAATGGTGATATCGAGAAAATAACCCGTCGTGACCCTCTCCGCGTAGACACTGCGGGTGCCCGGAATCTCTTTGATGTGGTGCTCCAGGGCGAGACCAATTTTCTCTATTTCTTCGAGGTTCGGCCCCAGTATCTTAATCCCCACGGGGGTCCTGATCCCTGTGGCAAGCATGTCAATGCGGGCCTTGATTGGCATGGTGAAGGAATTCGCCACCCCCGGTATGGACAACGCATCGTTCATCTCGTCTTTAAGTTTTTCCACCGTCATCCCTTTACGCCACTCCGATTCGGGCTTCAGGTTGATCACCGTCTCGAACATTTCCAGGGGCGCCGGGTCTGTCGCGGTCTCCGCCCGACCCGCCTTTCCGAACACCTGGGCAACTTCCGGGATCTTCTTCAGAATTGTATCCTGTATCTGGAGCAACTTTGAGACCTCGGAAACGGATGCTCCTGGCATGGTCACGGGCATATAAAAGAGGGACCCTTCGTAAAGGGGGGGCATAAATTCCGAACCAAGCTTCATAAATGGGTAAATTGTCAGTATCATAATGATGGCGGCGGCAATAATAACCGTCTTTTTGAATTTCAAGGCAAACCTGGCGATGGGTTCATAGAGCTTGTGCAGGACGATACTGATGGGATTTCTTTCTTCCGGTCGAATTTTTCCCCGGATGAAGAGCGTCATCAAAACCGGCGTAAGGGTAATGGCAAGGAATGATGAAAAGAGCATGGCAAACGTCTTTGTGTATGCCAGCGGCTTGAACAGCCTCCCTGCCTGCGCCTGGAGCGTGAACACGGGGAGAAAACCAACCGTGATTACAAGGAGAGAAAAGAAAAGAGAAGGGCCGACTTCTTTGGCCGCCTCGATGATCACGTCCGTCCTGTTGCCCGGCTTCCCCTCCGCTTCCCATTCCTCCAGCTTCTTATGGGAGTTTTCCACCATGATAATGGCGGCATCGACCATGGCGCCAATGGCAATGGCGATACCGCTGAGACTCATAATATTTGACGTGACGCCCAGATAGTACATGCAGATAAACGACATGATGATCGCCACGGGCAGGGTGAGAATTACCACCAGGGCGCTGGGCAGGTGAAAGAGGAAGATGAGACAGACTACACTGACTGCCACCGCCAGTTTGATGATTTCATCCTTCAGGGTATCGATAGAGCGGTTGATAAGGTCCGACCGGTCATAGGTCGTGATAATCTTCACACCTTGGGGAAGACTGGGCGCGATGTCTTTCTCGATTTTTTCTTTGACCCGCTCGATAACGGAAAGGACATTTTCACCGAAGCGGACAACGACAATACCCCCGGCGACCTCTCCCCTGCCATCCAGTTCCGCCAACCCTCTCCTGATTTCCGGTCCGAACTGAATACGGGCTACATCCTTCAAAAGGACCGGCGTCCCCGCATTGTTTGTCCCCAAAGATACATCTTCCAGGTCCTTGAGGTTTTTGATGTATCCCCTGCCCCTTACCATATATTCCACGCCGGACATTTCGAGCACCCTGCCTTCCACATCCCGGTTGCTCTTTCGGATTACCTCCATTACTTTTGTGATCGGCATATTATAGGCAAGGAGGCGGTTGGGATCGATGGTGACCTGATACTGCTTCACAAACCCGCCGACACTCGCCACCTGAGAGACTCCGGGAACACTCTCCAGTCCCAGCTTGATGGTATAATCCTGGATCGTGCGGAGTTCGGAAAGATCATGCCCGCCCGTCTCGTCAACGACGGCATAGGTAAATCCCCATCCGAGGCTTGTCGCATCAGGACCGAGGACAGGGTTCACATCGGCCGGGATCTTGTTCTTGACCGCCTGGAGATACTCCAGCACCCGGCTTCTTGCCCAGTAGATATTCGTCCCTTCTTTGAAAATGACATAGATAAAGGAGCTACCGAGATAGGAAAACCCTCTGACGGCCTGCACTTGCGGGGCCGCGAGAAGGGTTGAGGAAATGGGATAGGTGATCTGGTCTTCCACCAGGTCGGGGCTTCTGCCTGTCCATTCCGTGTAGATGATAACCTGGGTGTCGCTCAAATCCGGGATGGCATCGAGGGGCGCATTCGTGAGCGCCCAGTAGCCCCAGGCAAGGGAAATGATCATCATCAGAAAGATGATGAATTTATTGCGGGCGCTGTATTCGATAATTTTAGCAATCATACAGTTTTTATTTCAGCCTGCGCAGCGGTTTTATGCCCTTAAGCTGGGCTTCTGAATCAATCAGGAAATTTGCCGATGAGACAACTTTTTCACCGACCTTGATCCCCTGCAACACTTCCACTGTGCCGTCGGCCCTGATGCCAAGCATTACCTCACGGGGTTCAAAGGCGCCTTCTCCTTTTTCCACATAGACCACCTGCGATGTCCCGGTATCGATCACGGCTGACTCAGGAATAACTAGTTTTTCCCCCAGATTGATCCTTATTTCCACATTCGTGAACATCTGGGGCTTCAACGTGCCCCCCGGATTGGGAAGCGTTAAGCGGATCTTCGCCGTCCGGGTGTCTGTCGAAATGGCAGGATAGATATAATCGATCTGCGACGAAAATTGCCTCCCCGGAAAATAACTGAGGGTAATCCTGGCCGGCTGGCCGACTTTCACAAAGGGCAGTTCGTATTCGTAAATATCGGCGATAATCCAGAGGGTGGAGTGATCGGCGATGTCAAAAAGCTTCTCCCCCGGCATGACTTTCATGCCCTGGATGGCCATTTTCTGCGTAACAAATCCGCTGACAGGGCTGTATAACGTCAACGTGCGGACAGGTTTGCCCGTCTGTTCGATGTGTTTGATTTGGGCTTCCGATATGTCCCAGAGCCGCAGCCGTTGCCTAGCCGCATCCAGCGCGGCGCCGGCGTCTTTCGCAAGCATCTTTTGCAGCTCCGAAACAGGTTCATTACCGGTTGCCTGAGATGAATGATCATGCCCACTGTGGGCGGCGTCCGGTGGCTGCACTGCACCGATCTGCTTTCCAGCCCATTTTAGTGTACTGATAAATTCCTGCTGCGTCGCCAGGAGCTCCGGGCTGTAAATTTCCGCCAGGGGCTCCCCCTTCTTGACGTAACGGCCTGTGTAATCCACGTGGAGCTTCTCGATCCAGCCCTCGATCTTCGTATTGATCGTGGCCAGCCTTCGTTCATCGGCTTCCATCCGTCCTACGGTGCGGATGACTTTCTGGAGGGGTTTCAGGGAAACCTTGACGGTCTTGACGCCGATGAGCTGCTGCTGTTCCGAAGAAATTTCCACCTGGGGTATCTCTTCTGTCGTCTCTTCCTGTGGAGCCGGTTGTGGTGCCTGAAGCTTTTCGGTCTTCTGTTTCTCAACCGCCGCCGGGGGCTGGGCAGCATGACCCGCGTGACCTTGAGCCAGGACCGGTAATGGCTCGATACTCCAAAGGAATAATCCACCGACAACACCCATGAAGGCAATTATCGTCACAAGAGAATTACATTTGTCCCCCGCCGGCGGGGGTAGGGGGTGGTTCATATTTCCTTTCCTTCTTCTCATTTCTTCTCACCTCCCGGTACTGAAGCCAGACCTTCCGTAATTGCATGGAGTCTCGCGATGGCTTTTTCTCTTTCCACACGTTGATTCCAGTAAAGGATTTCATACTCCAGAAGTGTCTTCAGACGGGAGATCACGATGATCAAGTCCGTCCTCCCATTGGCGTATCCCGTGAGAGCCAGTTCTACATCCTGCGTGTTTCTTGGAATCAAACCGTTTTTGTAAAGATCCATGAGCTTTTCCGAGGACCTCTGCATCGACAGATTGTCCTTTACCGCAGCGGAAATCATCAGTTTTACGGCCTCCAGTTCCTGTTTCGCCTGTGCGCGGGACGCCTTCGCCTCCATGACTGCCGGTTCCTGCTTGGTTTTGTAATACAGGGGGATGTTTATCGTTGCCGTTGCGCTCCACATATCCTTAAAATTACCTTCACGGTTGAAATACGTGGCGTTGATATTGAAGTCCGGATAATACTCCTTCTGCGCCATGAGGAGCTTGGCGTCGGCTGCTTCTATGATCTTATTCCGGGATTTTATTTCAGGAGATTTGGTGAGGGCCGTTTTCACGGCCTCCTCCGCATTGAGGGAGAAAGGTTGATATACCTGTTCACCCGGCCTTCCCAGGGGCGGCCCTTTTTCTCTTCCTATGACAGCCCGCAGCATTGCCTCTAAAGACTGTATCTTCTGTGTCAACATCTCCTCTTTTTCGAGAAGCATGTATTTTTCCGTCTGCGCCATGAGCACTTCCTGCTGCATGGCTTTGCCTGCCGCATAGCGGCCCAGCGTCAGCTCTTCTATCCTGAGGAATAGATTCCGCTTGTCCTTAAGCAGGTCGATATTCTTATAGGCCAGGAAGAGATCAAAATAGAGTTCCTTAACCCGGGCTATGGTCTTCAGTTTCAGGAGCTCATGCATGGCTTCCATGCTTTCGGCATCCCGCTGCACCATTTCCCCTTTCAGCGCACGCTTGCCGGGAAACAGAAACTGCTGTGATGCGGAAAACATCCACTGGGAACCTTGCTCTTCGCCATAGGAGTACCTGTTAAATCCCTCATTCTGATAGCCGAACATGAACATGGGATCGGGAAGGCCTTTCGCTTGGGGAACCCTATACCTGGCGGCCTCTGTCTTCGCCTGTGAAGCAAGAATTTCGGGGCTGTTTTTCAAGGCCTCTTCCATAAGATCGGAGAGCTTCAGTTCCTGGGCAACGGCTGATGTTCCCAGAAGAAAGACCACCAGGGTAAGAATAAACGTGCGTTGCGTCTTAGCTGACATCCACATTGAGTTTTACCGACTGCGTCTTTCCGTCGCGGGTAATTTTGATAGTGATATACCATGCTCCCGCCATAGAAAAATTGAGCGTTGCCATATATTGATTGTTTTTCAGCTCTGCTTTCGTCTTGTAATGCATGGCCGGCATGCCGGGCATCGCGGGCATGCCGTATTCCACGACTACCCTGGCGTCGGTCACATAGGCGCCCGCCGGATCCTGAATGCTTGCCTCCATCTTATTTTCGCCGGTAACCGGGGGATTCTTGTCCAGCTTCACATGCACCATGTAGCTGCCTGCCTTTTTCATGACCATATACTCCTTCGCATACACAAACCCCGCCGCAAGCAGCAATATAATCAACGCCGCAGCAAATCTCTTCATCTTCTGTCTCCTTTCATTTTTTTTTGAGAACAATTTTTTTGAATCCGATGAATAAGTGACGACAACTCCTCTTTTTCATGGAAAAAATACCATGAAATTATTCACTTTACATCAATTATTTTAAAAGTTCTAAAAGGCAGGCCTACGACATTTCGGTTGCTCCGAGATTCATTTTTTCTTTTCCTTTCACAGCATACACTTTTATACTGGCAATGGATGCGGTAAGTTTCTCCGCCACTTCTAACAATGTATCGGAACTTACCGGCGCTTCTTTTGCTGCCGGATGACTGACCATTTCCTTCACCGGAAACAATGTCTCATCGATAATCTTGACATCTTGAAAACCGGCCTCTCTGATCGCGGTGATATAGTCTTCTTTCATAACGGCGCCGGCGAGGCACCCAACATAGGCCTCTATCGAATTTTTTATTGTCGCCGGAAGCTCCTGGAGCAGAACGATGTCGGACACCATCAGACGGCCACCCGGTTTGAGAATCCGGAATGCCTCTTGAAAAACCTTCGCTTTATCCGGAGATAGATTGATGACACAGTTGGATATGATGATATCTCCTGTGCCATCGGCGACGGGGAGGTTCTCAATCTCACCCAGTCGGAATTCCACATTCCGGTAGCCGCCCTTGCGGGCGTTTTCCCTTGCTTTATCGAGCATCTCCGACGTCATATCCACGCCGATCACCCGCCCGCTCTCTCCAACTTTGTGAGCAGCCAAAAAACAATCAAAACCAGCACCTGATCCGAGATCAATCACCGTTTCACCTTCCCGCAAAGAAGCCAGAGCGACGGGATTCCCGCACCCCAGACCTAGATTTGCCCCTTCCGGAGTGGACTTCATGTCTTCGGGGCTGTATCCGATCCCCCTGCTGATCTTCTCCACCGAATTTTCGCTGCCGCAACATGAGGCGGAGGGCAAACAGCACGTATCGGCATTTTTCGCAATTTTGGCATAGCCGTCCCTCACGGCCTTCTTGATTTCTTCCTGTTTCATTTCCTATACCTCCCTCATTTGTTTGTGTATTAACCTGAAACCACATCTCTCATGACCGGACCGAGGAATTCCTTCACTTTTTCTGCCAGATAATCGGCCTTGATCAGAGAAATACAGCATATTTCCCCATCTTTTTCCCAACTGATGAGGGCCAATTTATCACCGGACTTGATATTCGCTTTCTCCCGTAACTCCTTTGGGAGCACCATCTGGCCCCGTTCATCCACACTTATCAACGATTCGACGCGGCAACAGCTCACGGACTCACTCCCGGATGCACAACAGGATTTTTTCGGATTTGACTTGACCACCTCAATACCTCCTATTGATTGTTCTGATTATTCATCATAATCTGATTTATCAGTATGAACTGATTATATTTACCGGCAGGGAGTTTGTCAAGGGTTAAGTTGATATTTCTGTCATTTTTTCCCCTTGACGAGGAATGGCATATTAGTTAGTATACGAAATAAAGGAGTATCACCCCATGAGTGCCTATCACGACTGCATCCTCTATCTGCTTGCCAAGGCCTACCAGAAAGCGTATGCCTGCTTCAAGAAGCGCCTGCATGAATACAATCTCACGCCGGTGCAGTGTCTCGTCGTTATGGGCATAAGCGAGGAGGCAGGGTTGTCGGCCAAAGAGCTGGCAAAGAGGCTGCTCCTTGACAACGCCACCCTGTCAGGGGTGCTGGATCGGCTGGCCGAAGGGGGGTGGATCACCAAGGGAACCGTGGACGAGGACAGGAGGTTTATCCAGTTGCATCTTTCCGACAGGACGAGGGGCGTCATCGACAGCCTCGTCAAAGAGCGGGATGAGGCAAATAAGGAAATACTCGGCGGACTGCGCCTGGAGGAGCAGATGCTTCTGAAAAGGATCCTGAAGGATCTGCAATAATTTTTTTGACCATATAGTTAGTATACGAAATACGAGGAGGGGCTATGAACAAAAAAGAAATTCGCAAGATAGGGTTATCTAACGGGGCCGACGTCGTCGGTTTTGCGGCTGTCGTGGATTATCAATCGAAACGGTCGCCTGATCCGAAGACAATCCTTCCGGGCATTCGTTCAATGATCGTTCTGGGGTTCAGGGAACTGGACGGCGGCCTTGCCTCAGACATCGGCCGGATCAGCATGCATGGCCGGATCGGCCAGATGGATTTGACGAGGAGCTGTACTTTCCACACGGCCAAGGCATTGGAGGATCGATACAAGGTCAAGGCCGCGCCGATCATGGCCTCCTATCCCCTGAACATGGCCGCGCCTTACATGGGGCTGGTGGCGGATATTTCCCTCCGGCATGCAGCAGTGGCTGCTGGTCTTGGGACTTTCGGCCGGCATAATCTGGTCATTTCGCCCCGCTTCGGTACGCGCATCATCTTCACGGCGATCCTTACAGATATGGAACTGGCCTCCGATCCCGCCGTTACAGAAGCCCTGTGCAACGAGTGCAGCCTCTGCGTCGAGTCCTGTCCCGCCCGCGCCCTGGACGAGGAAGGAAAGACAGAAGACCTGAAATGCCTGCGGAACTCCCAGCCCTATGGAATCGGCGGCGCCATCGGGTTTATCAGGAAATTCATGGCCGCGCCACCGGAACAGCAGAAAGCCATGATATTTGACCCCCAATTTTTAAGCCTCTACCAGTCCTCGTTTATTGGATTCCAGTATGAATGTTTCCGCTGCATGGCTGTCTGCCCCGCCTGTGTCGATGCGTAAAAAAGTGGATGCCATGGAAAATCAGGACGTGTATGAAAATTTCATCACCTGGATAAAGTAAACCTGGATAGGATTGCCGGATTCGGAAGCGCTTCTCCCCGCCATCGAAGCCCAATATTCCGGGGAGGAGGAGGCCCTGCTGACGGGCATGCCTTTCTCCCCTAAGAGCATCCGGAAATTGGCAGCGCAGAAGGAGATGGACCCGGCAGAACTGACTGGCAGGCTTGACGAACTCGCGCGAAAAGGCCTCGTCTTCCGAACAAAGAGAGGGGAAGAATTGTTCTACGGCCTGAACGACGGATTTTTCGTCTTTCTTCGTGGCTCCTTCTGGCCGAGACGGACAGATGAAGACAGCCACCGCGTGGCTCCCAGGGTGAACACCTATTTCCATACCGGGTTATTTGACCCTTACAAGGGTGTCCGGACGCTCTATATTGAACCAGGCAGTCCTTGGGAGAACGGTTATAATGAGAGCTTTAATGGTAAGTTCAGGGATGAATTGCTGAATGGTGAGATCTTCTATACCTTGAAAGAAGCTCAGGTACTGATTGAAAGATTGCGACTTGAATACAACACATTCAGGCCGCATAGTTCATTGAATAATCGTCCTCCAGCACCAGAAGCAAGACTTCATTGAAGAACATAAAATGGCAGAATTCTAACTTTAAATGTGGTACAAGATTCGGAGGCAGGTCACTCGTTATTAAGGTAATTTCTTCATAGGGTCAGGTCTTGCATTGTTATATTTTAATATCAATTAAGAGATCCGACCCTGTGACCTCTTTTTATATACCTTTAGGAGAACGGTTATGAAGCTTTTGTTTTTGTCCGTTGGGTTGATGTGTATCATAAGCTTGGCCTTTGCAGAACCTGCATCTCAAAAATTTGAAGGGAGATTAGTCTGGAGTTGTCTTGGTAATTGGTTTAGCGAAAACCACACTGATAAACGATTCGCTCTGATCTTTGATGACGTGACGATTGAATCACATCAGGAATTGCGTATACCGACCTTTCCTACCGCTGAGGCGAGAAGTTATGATATACTCTTCGAAGGTAATATAACTACGGATCAATCTTGCTACCCCCAAGCACCATGTGATTGGCGAAGTTGGCCTGGTAAACTCACTCAGCCCGCAGGATGTATATACGTAACAAAAATTATAAAGCTTGAACGCAAGTAGCGTTGCGTATAATAATTCACTCCAGTAGATTGCGGACAGCAATATCCATTTTCAGTCTTTACACTTCTTCTACATGTAATACTCAATCCAGATAATCCTTGACGAAAGAACAATATTATGAAATCTTAAACACAACTTAACATATTAATATCAATAGCTAATTCATATTATGTTACGTATAGGTAGGTGCAGTCAATAACTCTCACATTTCATTTTTTAATTGCCCACTCGTGCGCATAACGATATGAAAGCTGCTACACAATCCCAACGTCCGAAAATCACGACTTCAATAAAATAAGGAGATATTTACCCGATAATTTCTATCCGATCATCCGCCTGTACTTCACCGCCGACTATCACTTTTGCAAAGATCCCCTCTCTCGGCATAACACAGTCACCGACGGCATAAAAGATGTTGCACCGGGTATGACAGACCTTACCAATTTGTGTCACTTCCAGGAGGACTTTGCCCCCAACCTTCAACCGCGTGCCGATGGGGAGCGTTGGCAGATCAATACCTTCGGTAGTGAGATTTTCTGCGAAATCTCCATATTGCACATCCAGTCCCTTTGCCCTGATTTTCTCGATGCTTTCTTTCGCCAGGAGGCTTACCTGCCGGATACCGCTCTCCGCATGGGCATCGCCATCAAGACCAATATCTTCCAGAAACAGACCGCAGGGGATATTCTGTTTTTTTTCACCTTTTTTCTGAAAAATGCTGACGGCCAGTATTTTCCCATACATATGTCTCATCACCTTTATCCTTCCAATTTTAGTTTGTAATTTCCCATACATTTCCCATCTTAATAAAAAATGAATAACTCACCGCTTCTTTTTAAAATACTGACTTTATAAATTTTTCCTTGCGAAGATCTGTATATGAAGATGGTTTTTGCAAGTTAAGCGCTTCCTGGGCGAATTTCATGACCTTATCGTAGTCAAAATACAAATCCATCTT
>Ga0209254_10005829_pt1 | contig 11328 bp, 9 predicted proteins | sample FrelakmetDIP11DI_FD_187148 | JGI IMG/M metagenome (GOLD analysis project Ga0209254, IMG submission 187148) | Freshwater lake sediment microbial communities from the University of Notre Dame, USA, for methane emissions studies - DIP11 DI (SPAdes)... | ecosystem: Environmental > Aquatic >... | reverse complement strand
GTTGTCGAGAACCGTTTGCCGCCTTGCGGCATCAAATCCGAGGAAAATATAACGCGCTGCGGCATGGTTGTCAAGAGATATTTTGCCGCTTTGCGGCAAGACATCGTAAAGTATTCTTTTAGAATTGCTTTATAGTTGAATACAAGGGTTGATGGGGGACTTCCAAAGGTCGAGGGCGGTACCTTGGCGGGGCGTCTATACCGCGGTGCGGCAGGTAAGTCGCGCGGGACGGAGTGGGTGGCGTACATGCACGCCCCGCAGGTGGAGCGCAGGTACGGGAACCGGAGCGGGCACCCTTCGGCTCGCGGCGCGGGTGCGCCACTCGCTCAGGGCAGGCTCCTCGGGAGCGGATCCGGCTTCCGGCTTCGCTGGCAGCTTCGCCGTGACAGGTCGCCTGGGGCTTGCAGCTTCGCCCGATAGGCTTCGCCGTTACAAGTCGCCGCGACAGGTCGTGCTACGCCGTGACACGAGCGGAAGCGGGCGCGGGCTGGGGCTAGGACCGAGATCCTGGCTCCTGGCCCCTGGTCGGGATGGGGTTCACCAGCCTTTGGGGAAGATCGTGTCGACCGCGATCGCCGAGTTGACGAGCTCCTTGGCAGCCTTGGCATAGGGCAGGAGCGCAAACAGGCTGCCCTTGGCGAGCTTCAGCTTGCCGCCCATCAGCCCGACGATCGGGTCGGTCTTGCCCGACAGCACCGACTTCCAGTTAGTGGGCGTCGCCTTGATCAGATAGGGGACGTCGGCGAGCTCCGCGGCGGTGGCGGCACGCGCGCTGCGGCAGTCGCCGTGCCAGAGGTCGGCGATCACGACCCGCTCCTCCGGGATTCCCATGTCGCCGTCGGGCGACATCACCATCGCGATCGCCCCCTCCCACTTGGTGGCCGCCCGTTTGTAGTTCGCGTTGGCGTTGATCGTGTCGTTCCAGGAGCGGGCCCAGTCGTCGGTGAAGATCTCGGCTGCCATGCTGCCTCCCCGCGGGTGTCGGTGCGTCGGGCAGGATACCTGACCTGGGGCGCTCGCGACAAGCGTGGCTACCTCACCGCTTCCGCGCCCGGGAGGCGAGCCGAGTACGAAGAGAGGGCGTCCTTCGGGCGTGCCATCTTTGGCGATTTCGGGACGGCGTTCCTCGGGGCCTAGCGCTCGAGGCCCGAAATCGCCAAAGGTGGCTCCCTCGGGGAGCGCCTCGGGAGAATCGGCGCGAAGCGCTCCCGAGGGTGGAGCGAACGAGAGGAAACGCACGAGGACGGGGGAGCGAACCCCTAACCTCTATGCCCTAGTCCCTGGCCCCTGGCCGGGCGGGGGCGCGTGCCTGCCGGATGGCCTGGGCCTGGTAGCGGCCGACATAGCGGCGGAAAGGCTCGGTGACCGGCCGCGGGATCGGGACGTAGGCGAGCCGACCGGCCTGCTCCTGGGTGGCCTCGAACAGCCAGCTCGAGATCTGGTCGGCGTTAGCTCGGGCGAGGTCGCGAGCCGTGAAGGCGTGCGCGAGGTAGAGCGGCAGCAGCCGCCGCGCGCTCTCCTCGTCGAGGTTCACCGACCAGGGTTGCGGCCGCTCGGTCAGCGGGAAGCGCTCGTGGACGAGCCGGGGCGGGTGGTCGATCAGGTGGGCGAAGACCTGCCCGAAGGCCTCGCCCATCAGCCGCGAGTTGATGCAGCGGAAGGCCGGCGCTGCCACCAGGTGCTGCCTGGCGGCGGCATCCTCGCCGATCTGGTCGAGCCGGCCGTCGATGCCGTCGGTCAGGTGGGCGAGGTCGGTGATGAGCCGGCCGCCGCCGGTGCGCAGCCGGAGCGGAAAGACCCAGCACGGCACGAAATCGCAGACCCGGTCGCGGGCCGGCTCGGCGACCGAGTACTCGACGTGGACCTTGCGGTCGCCGTCGACGCGGCAGACGCGGTGGCAGTTGGTGCAGAAGTGGAGCACCGCGTCGATGTCGAATGGGAACTCGTGGCCGCAGGTCGGGCACTCCATCGGCGTGAAGCGCAGCCCGGCGCCGGGGTTGCGCGCGGCCGGCGGCAGCTCCTCGAGCACCGCCGGGTCGACGACCGGCGCGTCGCCGACAACGGCCGCGGCCGCGCTGTCGACGAGCAGGGTCTCCTTGATCCCCGGACCATCGGCCTCGGCGATCCACCACGGCCGCCAGATCACCGCCGAGACCTCCGGATCGAAGATGACGCCGAGGCGGATCACCGCGAGATCGCGGACCAGCTGCTTGCGGTCGAGATCACCGAACGCGCGCCGCAGGCCGTCCTCGTCGACCTCCAGCGGCAGGGCCAGGACGGCGCGGTCGCAGGCCGCCGCCGGCAGCAGCGAGCGCAGGTAGCTCAGCCTGCCCATCCGGGGGAGCTCGGCCGAGCGGGTGGCCAGGGTCGACGCCTCGACGGTGGCCACCGCGAAGCGGAGCCGCTTGTCCAGGTCGGGCCGCGAGCGGCCGAACGCGGCCTCGAACAGCGTGCCGACGCCGTGGCGGTAGGGGGCAAGGAAGTGCTGCCGCCGGCGGACCGCGAGGGTCGAAGAGAGCGAGGCCCGGTAGCTGTCGGCGCGGCGCGACGCCGCCGCCTCGGCCGCGGCGATGGCCGCGTCAGCCTCTGGATGGGTGACCAGCAGGCCGTTCTCGGTGGCCTCGGTCGAGGTGCTCTCGAGCGGCGCAACCGTGCGGCGGTAGAGCTTGAGGTAGTGGCGGTAGCGGTAGTGGTCGAGGATCGCCGCGCGCAGCGCCGCGTCGTCGGTCACCCGCTCCGGCAGCGTGACGTACAGGGTCTCGTCGTGGCCGACCACGAGGTGCTGCGAGCCGCAGAACGGGCAACGGGCCATGTGGGACAGCACCGGCACCTCGACGTCGGCGCCGCACTCGGTGCAGCGCACGGCAACCGAGAAGCCGGCCTCCTCCATCGGCGCCTCCGTCGTGGCGGCAGCCATTGACGCCGCCCGGGCCGGGGCGGCGCGCGCCGGGTCGAAGAGGTCGCGCAGCCTCGAGGTGGCGGATCGCGGGGGCCGGTCGCGGGCGGCGAGGGCGAGCGGGCTGAGCGAGGTGTGCAGCGACGCCCACAGCCCGCCGATGGCAGCGATCGGCAGCAGGAACCCTGCCTGCGCGATCCCACCGGTCACGAGCAGGCTGGCCTGGGCGAAGAGGACGCCGAGCACCACCTCGAGGGTCGGGCGGCCGATGGCGGCGAGCCCGGCGCCCGGCGCGACCGCGTTCAGCGCGATCGCCGTGACCGCGCCGGTCGGCCGCTGCCGGAAGCCGAATGCCGCCGCGGCGGCTGCCGCCGGCGGCGCCAGCAGCGCGAGCAGGAGCCAGCCGGCAGTCACAGCACCTCCTCGACGCGGACGCTGCCGCGGGCGAGCTCCTTGAGGAGCGGAACCAGCACCTGGGTATCGCCGATCTCGAATGAGGGGTCGGCCAGGGCGCCCTCAAGCAGCATCACGAGCGCGGTGAACGCTGTCTCACCCGAAGGCTCTGCCCGCAGCACCGCCCGGCACGCGTCGAAGTCGGCACCGTGCGGAATGCGCCCGGAAACCACACGTTGTACGACGCGGCGGTAGCTCTCGTGTACGGGCGACGGATGGCCGCTTCTCAACACCTTGAATCCATGATATCCGGTGTCGGGGGAGAACCCGAGGAGGTCACGGCATGGCCGAGCTCAAGAACGGCAACTTCGTGGTCACGGGGGGTGGCCGGGGCATCGGCCTCGCGACCGCCCGGGCGCTGGTCGCAGCCGGGGCGGGTGTGTGCCTGGTTGGGCGGCGAGCGGAGCCGCTCGAGGTCGCGGCCGCGGCTCTCGGCGGCGGGGCGTGGGCGGCTGCCGGTGACGTGTCGTCGCCCGCGGACGTCGACCGGGTGGCAGCAGCGGTGTGCGCCCGCTGGGGCCGCCTCGACGGGCTCGTCAACTGCGCCGGCATTGCTCCGATGGCCTCGCTCGACAGCACTGATCCGGACACCTGGGACCGCGCCTTCGCGGTCAACGTCCGCGGCCCCTACCTGCTGTGCCGGGCCCTCGGCGGCGCGCTCCGGGAGGGTCGGTCGCCCTCGGTGGTCAACGTCTCCTCGACGCTCGCCGAGAAGCCGATCCCCGGGATGGCCGCCTACAACGCGTCGAAGGCGGCGCTCAACCAGCTGACGCGATCGCTCGCGCTCGAGTGGGCGCCGGCGATCCGGGTCAACGCGGTCATGCCGGGCGTGGTCGACACCCCGATCCACGCCGACCGCGGGCTGACCGAGGACCAGGTGCACTCGATGGACCGCTTCCACCCCCTGCAGCGGATCGGAGCGCCTGGCGACGTGGCGTCGCTGATCGTGTTCCTGCTCTCGGACGCCTCGTCGTGGATCACCGGCGCGGTCATTCCGATCGACGGCGGCATGCTCGCGAGCTAGCGCTTGGAGAGGATCTAGGATCTGGGATCCAGTGGATAGAGCCCCCGCCCGCCCTGTGCCCGTTCCCGATCCTGTTCCCGTCCCCGTTCCCGAAATAGTCCTCGGGCAGTCAGGATGGCTACCCCACAAGGCTTCACTCCGGTGGCGTGATCTCGATGCGGCGCGCGCCGCCATCGAGCAGGGTGAGGCGGCAGTGCCACACCCGGGAGTCGGCGGGGATCCACGCCGACAGGGTGTCCTTGGGCCACTCCACGGCGATGACGGCGGCCGGGTCGGAGAGGAACTCCTCGAGGCCGAGCGCCCGCAGCTCGCGCAGCTGGTCGGCGAGGCGGTAGAGGTCGATGTGGTGGAGGCGCTGGACAGCCACCGCCGCGCACGGGTAGGTCTGGACCAGCACGAACGACGGCGAGGACACGTCCTCGGCCGACCCGCCGAGCCCGACCACCAGGCCGCGCACCAGGGTCGTCTTGCCGGCCGCGAGGTCGCCCTCCAGCAGCACCACGTCACCGGCACGCAGGCGGGCCGCCAGCGCGGCGCCGGCACGTTCGGTGGCCGCGGCGGAGGACGACACGCTCGCGTCGGGCTTCATCACGCTCCGGCCAGCTCCAGCCAGGCCTCGGCGACCAGGTCCGGCAGGTTGGAGGCTGGGGTCGCGGCCGGGAAGGCCTCGCCGCCCAGCTCGCCGGCCCGGCCGTGCAGCCAGCACCCGAGCACCGCGGCGCGGATCGGCTCCACGCCCTGGGCGAGCAGCCCGGCGATGGTGCCGGTCAGCACGTCGCCGGAGCCCCCGGAGGCGAGGTGGGCGTCGCCGGTCGGGTTGACCCACGCCTGGCCGTCCGGGGCCGCCACGATCGACCGGAATCCCTTCGCCACCACTACCGCCCCGCTGCGCCGGGCGGCCTCGCGCGCGGCCTCGAGCCGCTGCTCGACCACCTCCGCGGTCGGCCGGCCGAGCAGGCGCGCGAGCTCGCCGGGGTGGGGCGTCAGGACCGGCGGCACCGCGCGGCCGGCGAGCCGCTCCGGCCGTCCGGCCAGCAGGTTGACGGCGTCGGCGTCGAGCAGCAGGGCCCCCGACCAGTGCTCGAGCAGCCAGTCCAGGGTCTGCGCCGCGCCGTCGCCGGTGCCCATGCCGGGGCCGCAGGCCACGGCCGTCATCCGACCGAGCAGCGGCTCGAGGCCGTCGGGCAGCGCGATGCCGCCGTCACGGTCGGCGGCGAGGGGATGGGTCATCGCCTCCAGGCAGGCGCCGTCGACCACCGGCACCAGCGGCTCGGGAACAGCCATGGTGACCAGGCCGGCGCCGGACACCACCGCCGAGCGTGCCGCCATCGCCACCGCGCCGCCGCGGCCGGTGGAGCCGGCCACGATCAGCAGGTGGCCGAAGTGGCCCTTGTGGGCATCGGGAGGGCGCACCGGCAGCATCAGCGCGGCATCCTCGGCCTCGACCCACCACAGGTCGCAGCCGGACTCGAGCGCGGATGGGGGAATGCCGATGTCCACCACCGCAACCTGGCCGCAGTGCAGCGCCGCGGGCGGCAGCACGTGGCAGCGCTTCAGCGCCGCGAAGGTCACGGTGACCGCCGCCGTGACCGCCGGCCCCGCGACCTGCGGGGTCGAGCCGTTGAGGCCGGTCGGCACGTCGACCGCCAGCACCGGCACCCCGGCGTCGGCCAGCCTGGCCGCCACCGCGGCGAGCCGGCCGGAGAGGGCGCGGTCGAGGCCGGTGCCGAGCATGGCGTCGATGACCACGTTGGGCGGGTCGGGCTCGAGGGCCCGGTCGAGCTGCGCCAGGTCATCGCCGGACACGACCTCGACCGCGACGTCGAAGGCCCGCGCCAGGCGCAGGTTGGTCGTCGCGTCGGGGCTGAGCCGATCCTCGTCGCCGAACAAGAGCACCTCGACCTGGTGGCCGCCGTTGACGAGGTGGCGGGCCGCGGCGAGGCCATCGCCGCCGTTGTTGCCCGGTCCGCACAGCACGAGCACTTTCCTCGCGTCGGGAAAGCGCTCGCGCAGGGCGTCGACCACGCCAGTGGCCGCATTCTCCATGAGCACGATGCCGGGCACGCCGAGGTCCTCGATGGTGTGCCGATCCGCCTCCCGCATCCGGTCGTTGTCCAACACAGGGAGCATGGCGGCCTCCTCGAATCCGATTGTATCCCCAGCGACCGCGCGCACGCAGTGTCCTGACTTTGCGGGATTTGTCGCCTCTGGGGTGTATCATGAAGGTACACTCGAAGTGACCCATGTGGGCACGGAGGTGAGTCCATGCACATCAACGACATCCTCAAGGTCGCGGTCGAGCGCAAGGCGTCCGACACGCACCTGAAGGTCGGGTCCCATCCGGTGCTCCGCATCGACGGCCGGCTGCAGGTGATGACCGAGTTCAAGCGGATGATGCAGGAGGACACCATCGCGATGGCGTTCTCGATGATGTCCTCCCGCCAGAAGGAGAGGTTCAAGCAGAACCTCGAGATCGACATCGCCTACTCGGTGCCCGGTCTCGGCCGCTTCCGCTGCGCCATCTTCCAGCAGCGCGGGTCGGTCGGCATGGTGCTGCGTCTGATTCCGGCCCGGATCTTGACCTTCAAGGAGCTGATGCTGCCGCCGGTGCTCGAGAGGATCTCCGAGGAGCAGCGCGGACTGGTGCTGGTCACCGGGACGACCGGGTCCGGCAAGTCGACAACGCTCGCTTCGATGATCGACTACATCAACGCCCGCCGGGTCGAGCACGTGATGACCATCGAGGACCCGATCGAGTTCCTGCACCGCGACAAGAAGTCGATCATCAACCAGCGAGAGGTCGAGGTGGACACGCGCGGCTTCTCGGTCGCGCTGCGGTCGGCGCTGCGCCAGGACCCCGACGTCATTCTGGTCGGCGAGATGCGTGACTACGAGACGATCGAGACCGCGCTGCTCGCCGCCGAGACCGGCCACCTGGTGCTGTCCACCCTGCATACCCTCGACGCCACCGAGACCGTCAACCGGATCATCGCGGTGTTCCCGCCCCACCAGCAGAAGCAGATCCGGATCCAGCTGGCCGCGGTGATCAAGTCGATCATCTCGATGCGGCTGCTGCCCCGCGCCGACGGGCTGGGCCGGGTGCCGGCGATCGAGGTGCTGATCGCGACCGCTTACATCCGCGACTGCATCGAGAACAAGGAAAAGACCAAGCTGATCCGCGACGCCATCCACCAGGGCACTAGCCAGTACGGCATGCAGACCTTCGACCAGTCGCTCTACCTGCTGTACAAGAATGGCTTGATCACCCTCGAGGAGGCGCTGCGGCGCGCCACCAACCCGGACGAGTTCAAGCTCAAGATCCAGGGCATCCAGTCGACCTCCGACATCTCCCGCGAGGAGATGGAAGGCGTGCTCGAGCTCGGCGTCGACTCGGCCGTGGACCCGTTTGCCGAGGAGTCGCCCTTCGAGTTCGGCAAGGCGGACTAGGAGCGTGTTGGGCATAGGCCCCTCGGCGCACGCGGGTCGTAGGCCTCCGGGTGTGCGTGAGGCGTCGTGGTCGCCGGCTGGCCTACGCCCCACGCGCGCCGAGAAGGATGCGCTGCGCGCATCCTGACGAAGTGAAGTGGCCTTGACGCCCTGAGCAGCTGAGGCGGCGAGGCGGCGGCGTGCGCCGCTCGGTCGAAGGCGGTCCCGCACGGAGCGAGCCCGAGGACGTGACCGGACCTGGGTGGCCGCAGCGACCGGCGGGGTGCCATACTGCCGGCGATGTCGGACGGAGCCTACCAGGCCGCATTGCGGATCCTGGCGCGGCGGGACCACTTCCGCGCCGAGCTCGAGGGCAAGCTCCGCCAGCGCGGTTTCGCCTCCGCCGAGGTCGACGCTGCGCTCGCGCGCTGCGATGCGCTCGGGCTGATCGACGACGAGGGCCTGGCCAGCCGTTTTGCGGAGGTGCGGGCGACCGAGAACGGGTGGGGCCCGCGGCGCATCGAGGCCGAGCTCAGGCGGCGGGGCGTCGACCGCGGCACGGCCGAGGAGGCGTCGCGGCTCGACCGGGCGCGGCTGCGGGCGGCCCTCACCACCGCGCTGCGCCGGGCCGAGCTGCGCGCGCCGGCCGGCTGGTGGCGGCTTTCCGAGCGTCGGGCGCGGATGGTAAGCTCGCTGCTCGCGCGCGGCTTTGAGGCCGCCGACGCCATTGCCGCCGTCAGCGAGCTGGCGGCGTCCCGGGAGAACGACGACCATGCGCTCGATGACCAGTCGGGAGATCCGTTCGGCGTTCCTTGACTACTTCGCGTCCCACGGCCACCAGCTCGTGCCGTCGTCCTCCCTGCTGCCGGCCGGCGACACCACGCTGCTGTTCACCAACGCCGGGATGAATCAGTTCAAGGACGTGTTCTCGGGCCGCGAGCGGCGCGCCTACACCCGCGCCTGCTCGTCGCAGAAGTGCGTGCGCGCGGGCGGCAAGCACAACGACCTCGACAACGTCGGCTACACCGCGCGCCACCACACCTTCTTCGAGATGCTGGGCAACTTCTCGTTCGGCGATTACTTCAAGCGGGACGCCATCCGCTTCGCCTGGGAGCTCGTGATCGACGTCTACGGCCTGCCCCTCGACCGGCTGTGGTTCACGGTCTACACCGACGACGATGACGCCGCGGCGCTGTGGGAGGAGGCCGGCGCGCCACGCGACCGGATCCTGCGCTTCGGCGACAAGGAGAACTTCTGGGCGATGGGCGAAACCGGGCCCTGCGGCCCGTGCTCCGAGATCCACTACGACCGTGGCGCCGATCCGCTGGCGCCGGACCGCGCCGCGCTGGTCAACGGCCACGGCGACGACATCGTCGAGATCTGGAACCTCGTGTTCATGCAGTACGAGCGCGACGCCGCCGGCGACTTGCACCCGCTGCCGCGGCCGTCGATCGACACCGGCGCCGGGCTCGAGCGCTTTGCCTGCGTGCTCCAGGGCTGCGACTCCAACTACGAGACCGATCTGTTCCTGCCGATCATCCAGGCGGTGGCCGACCTCGCCGACCGGCGCTACCAGCCCGGAGGCGAGCTCGCGCCCGCGTTCCGGGTGATCGCGGACCACCTGCGGGCCGCCAGCTTCCTGCTCACCGACGGCGTCGTGCCGTCGAACGAGGGACGCGGCTACGTGCTGCGGCGGATTATCCGGCGCGGGCTGCGCTACGGCCGCCGGCTCGGCCTCGACGGCGCCTTCCTCCACACGCTGGTGCCGACCGTGGTCGACCTGATGGGCGACGTCTTCCCCGAGCTCGTCGAGCGGCAGGCGGTGGTCGCCACCCAGCTGCGCCAGGAAGAGGAGCGCTTCGCCCGGACCCTGAACAGCGGCACCGACCTCGCCCAGCGCGAGCTCGAGCGCCTGAAGCGGGCCGGCGTCGGGCGGGTGCCCGGGAGCGTGGTCTTCGACCTCTACCAGAGCCGCGGCATTCCGGTCGAGCTGCTCGAGGAGTTCGCACAGGAGGAGGGGCTGGCCCTCGACCGGGAGGGCTTCGAGGCGGCGCTCGAGGAGGAGCGGCAACGCGGGCAGGCGTCGTGGAAGGGCGACGTGATGGCGCGCTTCCGGCCCGAGTACGAGGACCTCGCCGAGGCCGGCATGAGCTCCTTGTTCGCGGGCTACGACCGCCTGGAGCTGCCCGCGACCGCGATCGCGCTGATCGGGCCCGAGGGGATTGCCGACCGGCTCACGGCCGGCCAGCAGGGCGAGGTGGTGCTCGACGTCACCCCGTTCTACGCCGAGTCGGGCGGCCAGGTGGGCGACCGCGGCGGGCTGGCATGGAAGGGGGGCCGAGCGCGGGTGAGCGACGCCCAGAAGCCGATCGAGGGGCTGATCGTCCACCGCGTCGAGGTGGAGGAGGGCGTGCTCGCCAGGGGGACCCGGGTGACTGCCAGGGTCGACGAGGGGCCGCGCGCCGACACCCAGCGCAACCACACCGCCACCCACCTGCTGCACGCGGCGCTGCGCGGCGTCCTCGGGCCGGCTGCCCAGCAGGCGGGATCGCTGGTCGAGCCGGACCGGCTGCGCTTCGACTTCTCGTGGGGCGAGCCGGTGTCCGCCGAGCAGCTGCGTGAGATCGAGCGCCGGGTCAACGCCGAGGTCGTGCGCAATCTGCCGGTGACCAAGCAGCTGATGCCGATCGGCGAGGCGCGGCAGCGCGGCGCGATGGCGTTGTTCGGCGAGAAGTACGGCGACGAGGTGCGGGTGGTGGCGGTCGGCGACGGTTTGGTCTCGGTCGAGCTGTGCGGCGGCTGCCACGTCGACCGCACCGGAGACATCGGGTTGCTCACCATCGTGTCGGAGCGGGGTGTGGCGGCCGGGGTGCGCCGGATCGAGGCGGTGACCGGACGCGGCGCCGTCGAGCGGCTGCAGCAGCGCGAGCGGGTCGCCGAGCAGCTGGCGGGGCACTACCAGGCCGCCTTCGACCAGCTGCCGGAGCTGCTCGCCAAGCGCGACCGGCGAATGGCCGAGCTCGAGGACGAGGTGCGGAGGCTCAAGCATCAGCTGGCGTCCGGCGAGGGCGGCGGCGAGCTCCGCCGCGAGGTTGCCGGCTTCACAGTGCTCGCCCGGCGGGTACCGGAGATGGAGCCCTCCGAGCTGCGCAACCTCGCCGACACCTTGCGCCAGAAGCTCGGCACCGGTGTCGTCGTGCTCGGCATGGAGGCGGGCGGCAAGGCGACGCTGCTGGCGGCGGTCACCGACGACCTCATCGCGCGGGTCAATGCTGGCGGGCTGATCCGGGAGCTGGCGCCGATCGTCGGCGGCCGCGGCGGCGGGCGGCCGAATCTCGCCCAGGCCGGCGGTCCCGACGCCGCCAGAATCGACGAGGCCCTCGCGGCGGCGCCCGACGTCGTGGCGAAGCTGGCCGGCGCCTAGCCTATCGAGCACAGCTATCCTGGCTCCGTTGTAGCGCAGCCTTCCAGGCTGCATTCTCGGACGCCAGATGCAGGCAGGATGCCTGCGCTCCAACGTTGTAGGGTA
>Ga0209254_10005828_pt1 | contig 11328 bp, 12 predicted proteins | sample FrelakmetDIP11DI_FD_187148 | JGI IMG/M metagenome (GOLD analysis project Ga0209254, IMG submission 187148) | Freshwater lake sediment microbial communities from the University of Notre Dame, USA, for methane emissions studies - DIP11 DI (SPAdes)... | ecosystem: Environmental > Aquatic >... | reverse complement strand
CAGCCCGCGCTGGCTCGCAGCGCTCTGCGACGCGCTCGTGCCGCTGGACATCCGCTGGTCGAGCTGCATCACCTTCAACGTGCTGCGCGACACGCGGATGCTCGACCGGCTGGCGGCGAGCGGCTGCGGGATGCTCTACTTCGGCCTCGAGAGCTTCAATCCCGCCGCGCTCGAGGGCATGCGCAAGCGGCAGAACGTCATCGACGACGTCCGGCGCGTCGTCGATGCCGCGCGCGCACGCGGCATCCTCCTCACCGCCGGGCTGATGCTCTCGCCGCAGATGGATCGGGTCGAGGACCTCGACGCGATCCCGCGCGCGCTGGCCGACGTCGGCCTGCACACGGCGACCTATCTCGCGTTCGAGACGCCGCTGCCGGGCACGCCGCACTTCCGCGAGCTCGCTGCGCGCGGCCGCGGTGCTTTGCTGCCGGATGTCCCGCTCGTCGACCTCAACGGCTACACGCTTGCGGTGCCGCCTGCCCACGGCAGCCCGGAGGCGTTCGTGGCAGCGTTCCGCGCCGTGCATGCGCAGGTGTACTCGCTGCGAACCGCGGCGTGCAAGCTCGCCGACGACCTGCCGCGCCTGCTTCGCCGCGGCGCCTTCGCGCCGGCGCTGCTCGACCTCTACGAGATGCTCTTCGACCGCCAGCCGCTGCCCCCCGGACGCACCTTCATCGCCGGTCGCGACCTGGAGCCCCCGGAGCGGGTGCCGCTCACGGACGCCGACTTCCGCGACGAGCACGAACGCGATGCGCTGCTCGCGACGACGATGGTGAGCGATGCGCAAGGCGCGGTCCTCCCGCAATGGACGACCGCTGCGCAGGTGTTCGGCCCGCGAGGACGCGTCCTCGCGTTCCGGCCGTCGCGGTCACGGGGAACGGTCCCGGGGGCCGTGCCCGCCACGCCCGACGCGCGGGCAGCCGCCGAGTCCTGATCGGCACGCCGGCCGAAGTCGCCAGCCGGCGAGCGAGCAGGTAGAGTGCGTCCGCAGGTCCCGCTGCCTGCGGGGCCGCGTCTCTCGCCTGCGCCTGCACCGTGCCCACGATCCCGGAAGCGTTGAACGCCACGGCGGTGCATACCGCCGCCCAGGGCGACTTCGACGCGCGTGTCGAGGAGGCGCAGGTCCGCCTGCTCTACGAGCAGCTGCCGGTGTCGATCGGCGCTTCGCTCGTCGGGACGTTCCTCTTCGCGGCGATCTTCTGGGGCGACCCGTTCAAGCAGAAGCTTGTCGTCTGGACCGCGGTGATGCTCGCCAACCAGACCTGGCGTGTGTTCCTGTACCGGCGTTTCCGCAGGCAGGGCGGGTTCGCGCCGGGCGAGGCCCGGCGTTACGGCATGTACTGGGCGGTAGGCTCGGGGATCTCGGGCTGCGTATGGGGTGCAGCGACGCTGCTCTTCTTCGCCGCGTCGCCGGTGATGCAGACCATGCTGATCGTCAGCGTCTTCGCGGTCACCTCCGCAGCCGTGCTGCTGATCGGCTCGCACCTGCCGTCGTTCTATGCCTTCGTCCTGCCGGCGCTCGTCCCGCTCGTCGCGCGCAACGTCGCCGAGGGCGAGCCGCTGCACCTTCTGCTCGCGCTCATCACCGCGATTGCGACGCTCGGCATCGTCGCCTTCGGTCGCAACTACAACAGCGCGCTGGTGCATTCGCTGCGCAACCGCTTCGAGAACGAGGCGCTCGCGAACACGCTCGCCGAGCGCAACCACGCGCTCGAATCGGCGCGCGCCGCGGCCGAGATCGCGCGCACGCAGGCCGAGATCGCGAATCGCTCGAAGACGCAGTTCTTCGCCGCCGCGAGCCATGACCTGCGCCAGCCGCTGCACGCCCTGGGACTTTTCGCCGCCGCGCTGTCGGAGAAGGTGCACGACCCCGGCGTCATGAAGGTCGTGCATAGCATCAACGCCTCGGTCGATGCGCTCGACGCGCTCTTCAACGAGCTGCTCGACATTTCGCGCATCGACGCCGGCGTCATCAAGGTGAACCGCCGGCATTTCGCGCTCGAGCCGATCCTCGTGCGGTTGCGTACCGATTTCGCGCCCGAGGCGGACGAGCGCTTCCTGCGCCTCACCATCCGCCCCAGCCCGCTGCACATCGATTCCGACCCGGTGCTGGTGGAGCGCATCCTGCGCAACCTGGTCTCGAACGCCCTGCGCTATACGCGCGAGGGCGGCGTGCTCCTCGTCGCGCGAGCGCGCGGCGAGGAGGTGTGGCTCGACGTCTGGGACACCGGCATCGGCATTCCCGCCGAAGACCAGGGTCGCGTCTTCGAGGAGTTCTTCCAGATCCACAACCCCGGACGCGACCGGCGCAAGGGGCTCGGACTCGGGCTTGCGATCGTGAAGCGGCTGGCGACACTTCTCGGCGCCGAGCTCTCGCTCGCCTCGCGCGTCGCACGCGGTACGCGGTTCCGGCTCGTGCTGCCGCGGGGGGATGCCGCGAAGGTCGCGCCGATGCGCATCGAGGCGGCCACGCCGCGCGGCGAGGGGCTGACCGGCCGCACCGTGCTCGTCATCGACGACGAGGCACCCATCCTCGAGGGCATGCGCACTCTGCTCGGCGGCTGGGGCGCGCAGGTCGTCACCGCGGCCTCGTTCGAGGAGTCGCTCGTCGCGACGCGCGGCCTCGAGCACGCGCCCGACCTCATCGTCGCCGACTACCGTCTCGGCGCGGGCGGGACGGGCGCGGACGCCATCGAGGCGGTGCGGGAGCAGTGGGGCGTGAACGTGCCGGCGGTCGTCGTCACCGGGAGCACGACGCCCGATCACATGCACGAGGCGAAGGCGCGCGGGTTCAGGCTGCTGGCGAAACCGGTCGCACCGGCGAAGCTCCGGGCGCTCATCGATCACGAGATGTCCTCGTCGGCCCGCAACGCGAAGCAATTGCAGTAAGCCCCAGCGGGGGCTTCCCGACAGCTCACCCGTATGGAAACTCGTCGTGCTTCGCAGACGGAACGAGCGCGTTCGTTGACGAAAGTGTTAACGAAGAGAAGCATTCATTCGAATCGGCTAGGCCATCTGTCGTATGGCGTGCCGCGCTTCCAGTTTCCATAATGGCGTCGGGTTGGCGCCCTCCCCGGCGACGCCCACGGAGTCCGAGCGAGCGTGTGCGTTCGGAGTCCGGCTTCACAGCTCCTCATTCGCGCGGCGCACCCCCAAAGGGTCCGCCGCGTTCTTTTTTCGCGCGTGGTCGCTCTTCGGGCTGATCAGCGGAGCGCGGGGGCGACGAGCGTGCTCGCAGGGATGACGCCTGCCTACGCGCCCGCTCGCGTCACGCCACGGCGAGCGCCGTCGCGCACGCGAAGCGTCAGAGCGCGAAGAACCCCTTGACGAGAAGAGCGCTTCCGGAAAGCGCCAACAGGGCCATGGTGATTCTCTTGAAGTCGATGTCGGAGACGCGCCGGAAAGCGCAGACGCCGAGCGTCGTGCACACGAGGACCACGGGGCAAGCGATTACGAAGAGCGTCCAGAAGCCGGCGCTCAGGAAGCCGGCTGAAGAGTTCCGCCCGCCTACGACGCACAGGATCGACAGCGAGATCAGTTGCATCGCCAAGATGTATGGTTGGACGATCGCCCGCTGTCGCCGCCGGGGAACGCCGATGAAGCTTGCCCACACCACTACGGCGGAGCCAGGAAAGGCGCTGAACCCACCGATCACGCCGCCGACGAAGCCCACGGCGAGCGGCATCCACGCGTGGACCGTCATCGTCGGCGCCCGCGCGCGCGACTGCAACGTGGAGAGCGTATACGCGAGCAGCACCAAGCCGACTGCGGCGTTCAGCGTTGCGGCCTGCATGCAGGCCAGCATCCACACGCCGACCGGAATTCCCATCGCGCCTGCGACGATGAACGGCGCAGGCCCCTCCGCCCACCATTGCCGTAGCGGCAGCGCTTCTTTCCGAAGCTGGCCCAGTGACCACGCTTGATTCACTATCGATAGGGCCATGAGCAACGGGATGGCAGAGACGGGCGGCAGAACCCACACCGCTGCGGCTCCGACTGCCGAGAAACCGAAACCGGCGAGGCCGCTCGCGAACCCTGCCATCGCGAGGATGGCGAGCAGGTAGCCCAACTGCTGCAGCGGCAAGCCCTCCGGCGCGAGGCCGAGCACCTGTGTCATGGCGACGATCGTGGTCTACTCGGCCACCAAGGAGCGCTTTTCCAGGCGGGAACCGCTTCCGAGCGCTCAGGTTCCGCGGGCGCCCCTGCATACGGTCGGCCGGTCCCTAGCTCTGACTCGTCCACGGCGGTGGCGACCAGCGCCCGCAGGTCTGCGGCGAGCCGGTCCGCATGGGACCGGTGCGGGAAGTGGTCCGCCGCCGCGTAGGTTTCCACGCGCGCCCAGCGCAGCGCCGACTGCCAGTAGTCGGCAAGCGCGCGCGCGGGGAAGAGATGGCTCCTGCCGCCGAGCACCACCAGCACCGGGCAGTCGAGCGTCGGCACCAGGCTGCGGAAGTCGGCGCGTGCGAGGCTCGCGAAGAGATGCGCCAACGCCGAGCCGTCCCGCTCGCGGAGCGCCCGCCGCGCGCGCACGATGTGGCTCGCGTTCAGCAGGTACTCCTCGCGCGCCCTGGCGTTCAGGACGAGCGCGAGCATGCGCAGCACGGTCTCGCCGAAGTCCGCGCGCAGCTGCGCGACGAACCGCGCGCTCGGCCGGCGTGATGAGCTGCGCGAGGTCGTCGCCGAGCCGCTCGAGCGTCGGCAGGTCGTCCACACGGCCCGCCGAGCGCCAGTGCGCCCGCGCGTGCCACGCGAACACCTCGTGGTCCTCTGCGAGGCCGGTCGCGACCGCGCGCCCGTCGGCGTGTGAGCATCCGAAGCCGTGCAGCAGCAGCACCGGACGGCCGGCACCGACGCGCGCGACGCGGATGACCTCGCCGTCGTCGGCGGTGAACGTCTCGAGGCGCACCTCGCGTTGCGCCTCGCGCCTGGCCGGCGCCTCGACGCGAATCGGCTCCGCGACGGTCGGCAGGTCGAGGCTCACGGCCACCTCGACGCCGCGGCGCTCGATCGCGAACCCGGCGCGCTGGAGGAGGCGCAGCATGCCGACGTTGCCGGTCGCGCAGAGGGCATGCAGGCGCGTGAAGCGCTCGCGCCGTGCGTGCTCGATCACCGCCGCCAGCAGGCCTGTGCCGACCCCGCGCCCGCGCAGCGACGCGTCCACCGAGAACGCGATCTCGCGCACCGCCGGTTCCTCCGGTGTCGCACGCATCTCGCCGATGCCGGTGAGTCGGCCCGCCGCGTCGTGAACGGCGAGCACCACGTCGCGGCCGAAGTCGATGCCATCGACGTAGCGACCCAGCCAGGCATCGTCGAACTCGCCGCCGAAGCGCAGGCGACGCGCTGCGGCGTCGAGCCGCGAAAGGTGGGTGCGGATCGCATCGCGATCCGCCTCGCCGATCGCGCGTACCGTTGCGAATCTCTGCGGAGCGTCGTCCCCCGCGAGGGCCGCGGTGCCTTTCGCCCACGCGCTGCGTGCACGTGCGCCCGGGTGCGCCAGAGTCGCGCTCATTGGAACCTCGGCGTCATCTGCCGCAGGAGCCGCCGAGAGCGCTCGATCCATCCCTCGCCGCGCGCCCGCGCGGGCGCCTCCTCGAGGCGAAGGGCTGCGCCCTCGGAAGCACTGACGATGGCGGTCCCGGGGCGGTCGAGCACGAACGACTCGCCCGCGACGAGCGAGATGTCGCGCGTGTCGTGCGTCTGCGTGATCCACGCCGCGCCGGAGGTACAGGAGACGCGGGTCCCGATGGCGTCGCTGAGCATGAGCGGTGCGCCGGGCGCGATGGCGACGAGCGCGCAGGTCTCGGAAATCATCTTCATTGCAGTTTCCTTGTCGAAAGGTTGGGGCCGCCGGTCGGGTGCCGTCCGTCCCAGTCACGCGAGGCGGCGAGCGCGAGCGGGGCCCTAATGCGTTCCGCGGGGTCCGACAGGCGCCCGCGAAGCGCACACCATGCGCGATGCTGCGTGACGGATGGGTGACCGATGCGACGTGATTCTTCACGTCGCCGCGCAACCGAACGGCGACGTCGGAGCCGCTCCCGATCCCGACCGGGCACCCCCGAGGTACTCCTTGCACGGCCGGGCTAACACTTTCGTCTCATGACGATGTCCTGAAGCCGCACCGGCCCGGTGCGCCCGCGCGCCCCCGGGTGATGGGTATCCGATCGGTCACGCCGGTGCGCCCAAGCTCCATTGCGCGAGCGGCGAATGGCCCCACCCATCGACGGGGCTGCAAGGACGACCGCCGATCGCCAAGCGAGCCACGGGAGAACACATGACTACGATCGGAAGCAGGTCGAACCTCATTTCGCTGCACGCCGCTCCACCGGTCGGCGGCGAGTTCGCCGCAGCGCGCGGCTGCGATGTCCTCGTACCCGGCGCGGTGCGTGCTCTGCTCTCCTGGCACGCGGACGACCGCGAGCGTTGGCTGGAGGGTTTCCAACGGGCCGAGCCGCTGTTGCGGGTGCGGGACAGTCACACCGCCTCGCCGGAATGCATCGAGTCGGCCGAGGTGCTGTTCACGTGGCGGCCCGAGAACGGCCTGCTCGAGCAGGCGCGCGGCCTCGCGCTCGTCGTGGTGCTCGGTGCGGGCACCGAGGCGGTGATGGCGGAGCGCTGGGTGTCCGAGCGCGGCCTCGCGGTCGCCCGCCTCGACTACCCGGAACAGACGGAGGGCCTCGTGGACTTCGCGCTCGTCGCGACCATCAGTCATGCCCGCGATCTCCACCTGTACCGCCGCCAGCAGTGCGACACCATGTGGCGTCCGCACCCCATCCGGCGCCACGCGCAGGTCACCGTCGGCGTGCTCGGCCTCGGTGCCATCGGATCCGCGGTGGCGGCAACGCTCGCCGACGAGGGCTTCCGTGTCCTCGGATGGGCGCGTGCCCCGCACACGATCGACGGCGTGCAATGCCATGTGGGCAACGACCGCCTCGACGAGGCTCCTCGCGCAGGTCGACGTGCTCGTCAACGTCCTGCCCTCGAACTGCGGCACTCGTGGACTGCTAGCGAACGGCAGGCTGCGGCGCCTGCAGGGGGGCGGCGCGTTCGTCAACCTCGGGCGCGGCGACATCGTGGGCCAGTCGGACATCCTGGACGCGCTCGACTGCGGTGCACTCGCTTCGGCCTGGCTCGACGTGTTCGCGCACGAGCCGCTGGCACGCAGCAGCCGGCTGTGGAATCACCCACGGGTGTTCGTGACGCCGCACGTCGCCACCCGTGCCCAGCCCGACGAGGTGGCAGGGGTGGCGGCAAGGGCTGCCGTCGCGATGCTCATCGGTGCGCCGCAGGCGGCCGGGCAGTCGCCGCTCAGCCTCGTCACGGCGGGAAGTCGAATCCCGCGCCATCGCCACGAGCGGGAAGCGGCATGACGTCGGGATACTTCATCGCGGCGCTCCCGGTGACCTTTCTCGGGTCGATGGCGGTGCGGCCTGCACTCGGCCGGCGGTCCGGCACGATCGGAAGCTTGCCTCCTCGTACGTCATCAACATCGGCCTGCCGGTGGCCGCCTTCTGCGCCGCCGTGCGCATCGCTCGGCGGCCTAGCGCTGAACCGGCTGGGGCTCGCGCTGCCCGCCGAGGCACTCGCCCTCGGCAGCCTCGCGAGCCGGTCCGTCGCCATCGCCGGGCTCGTGGCGCTCGGCCTCGGCGCGGATTTCGACGCGGTACATGACCTGCGCGAGGAGCTGGCGGTCGGTCTCGCGGTCAAGCTCGTCGCTGTGCCGGCCGTCGCCCTCGCCGCTGCCTTCGCGCTCGGCTTGCGCGCGCCGGCGGTGCCGCTGCAGCTCCCGCTGCCGTCGCTGATGAGCGGTGCGGTGCTGTCCGCGCGCTACGGGCTCAACCCGCCGCTCGCGTCGCTGATGCCGACGTTCGGGCTCCTCCCGGCGCTGCTGTCGGTGCCCGCGTGGTGGTGGCTGTCGCACTGGGTGCTGCGGTGAGAGGGCAAGGGGATGGCAGAGCGGGTGCCGAGGGCCACCCCCGCTCCCTTGTTTCGTTGCAGCCTCGTCGACGTCTGCATAACACACCATTTTGATAGAGCCGGTCCGTGCCATGCGCACCGACATCGACATCGACGACGAGGCTCATCGTGCACACCATGCGGGCCAGCGGTCTTGCCACCAAGCGCGACACCGTGGAGGCGGGTCTTCGCCTGCTGGTGAAGATCAAGGCGCAGGAGCGCATGAGGCGTTACCGTGGCAACCTGTGCTGGGGGGCCGATCTCGACGCGATGCGCCGCGACTCCTGATCGGGGTCGTCTCGCCACGCTGTAGGTAAGCTTGGCGAGCGGGCCAACGGTCGTCCTGCTTATCGCGGATGATGTCGGTGGCAGAATCGCCGCAACCCGCGGCAATACAATGACGCCGTGACGCAGGACGCGCAAAGGGATTCGCGCCCGTCGAATGCACTCGACCGGCATCGCGCGCGCATCGAGGCGCTCGCGGACGCATACGGTGTCACCAACATCCGGGTCTTCGGGTCCACGGCAAGGGGCGCGGACCACGAAGGCAGCGACCTCGACCTGCTCGTCGATCCTTCTCCGGACACGACGCTCTTCGACCTGGCCGCGCTGCAGGACGCCCTCGAGGAACTCACCGGCGTGCGTGTCGACCTGCGCACGCCTGCAGAGATTTCCGTGCACATCAGGGCCCGCGTGCTCGGCGAGGCAAGGCCGTTGTGATTGAAGGGGACCGACTTCGCCTGCAGCACATCATCGAGGCTGCGGAGCGGATCGAGAGCTACCCTCGGAGGCGCACCAGGGAAGCGTTTCTTGCCGAGCCGCTGCTCCAGGACGCGGTGGTGCGCAATCTCGAAGTGATCGGCGAAGCAGCGACTGGCGTCTCGCCCGCGCTGAGGCAATGTGGCGCACGCCGAGATACCTTGGCGAGAAGCCATCGCCACCCGCAGCCGGCTACTTCAGCGTGGACGCCGCGGTCGTCTGGAAGACCGCGACCGCGTCCGTGCCGGCATTCGCCGCACAAGTCCGCGCACTGCTGTCGGCTGACCATCACGGATAGCGGTCGGTTGCGTCGTGCAGGTCACCCCGCCTGCGCCGCCGATGCAGCGACTCGGTCTCGACGTCGGGCGACCGGGGGTCGTTTCCACGCCTCGTTCACACCACTCGTCAAGCGCAGCCGTTCGACGCTCGCGGGATCGTCCGCCGTCACCGTGACAGCAGGCAGCGGCGCTCAGGGCCCGGCAGGCACCACGTTGAACCGCTTCCTCGCTCCGATGCGCAGTACCGCGAAGTGCCTGACGTCCAGAGTGAGAATTCTCGAGACGCCATAGCGCTCGGCCAGGACGACGAGCGAGGCATCGGCGAGACCGATCTTCAAGTCCGCGAATCGCTCGATCACCTCGGCGGCACGGACGACGTCGGCCGCCCAGAAGCCCTCGAGCCGATAAGCACCCCGGCCTACGTCGTCCAGGAGCGCCGCCTGCGCGGCAGCACCGACATAGCGACCCAGCAGGTAATCCAGTTCGGCGAGCACGAACGGAGAGAGCAGCAGCGGACCGGGCGCGGCCTTCAGCACCCGGGAGCATTCCGCATGCGCGCGCTGGCTCTCGTCGATTGCCGCCAGACGACCACTGGTGTCGAGCAGGATCACGTCTGCCCGAAGCCCTCGAGTGCCTCCTCAACACGCTCCGCGAGTCCGCTTCGCCCACTCCTGAACAACGGCCAACGCGGACGGGGGGGCGCCGCGGCCTTGGTCAAGGTCTGCAGCGCCTCGCGCACCAGTCTGGCCTCCGAGATGCCGCGTGCCTGCGCGAGCCTCGAAACCGCACGCTTCAGCTCATCCGGGAGGTAGATGGTTGTCTTCTGCATAGAGCCGAATACAGCTGTTGAACTGCCATACACCTCACCATACGCGCGTCGACCGACGCGGACGCCTGCGAGTATCTCGGAGCACATCAGCGGCGTGCGTGCCGAAGCAGAGCAGCCTCGCTGCAGCCCGTTATCGAGGTCCGCGGAACGGATCGAGAGCCATCTTCGGGGACGCAACGCAGAGTATGCTCTCGGCGGGAGCGTGATCGGATTCCGGATCGAGACCACCCCGAGATCGCCGACCGCAAGAACGAGCAAGCGGGTCAGCCGATTCACGATGCGCGTGTGCGCGGCGCCGATCGGTGCCAAGTCCATCAGCTCCCCGTCGATCAGTTCCACGCGGCTGTCCTCGTGCAGGATGCCGACCTCGCTGAGCTTGTGGCAATCCTCGACGGAAAGCTCGTGGCGTGTCGGCGTGAAGACGGCGCTCATGGGCAGCAGAGGCGTGTACGCTGTCTCGGCCAGTGCAGCGCAGCGAGCCGTTCCCATTCCCGCCCCTACGTGACCTTCGCCCTGCCCACTCGCGCCGAGCTGGAAGACGCCGCGCGGATCGTCTACTCCGCCATGCCGGCGACGCCGCAGTACGCCTGGCCGCTGCTGGCCAGAGCGCTGCACGCCGACGTGTGGGTGAAGCACGAGAACCACACCCCGGTGGGGGCGTTCAAGATCCGCGGCGGACTGGTGTACTTCGCGCGGCTGCACGAGCGCGAGCCGCGATTGCAAGGCATCGTCAGCGCGACGCGCGGGAATCACGGCCAGTCGATCGGCTTCGCCGCGCGCCGGCATGGGCTCGCCGCGACGATCGTGGTGCCGCATGGCAACAGCCGCGAGAAGAACGCGGCGATGCGCGCGTTCGGCGTCGAGCTCGTCGAGCACGGCGACGACTTCCAGGAAGCGCGCGAGCACGCCGCGCGGCTCGCCGGCGAGCGCGGCCTGCACTTCGTGCCCGCGTTCCATCGCGACCTGGTTCTCGGCGTGGCGAGCTACTGGATGGAGCTCCTTGGCGCCGTGCCCGACCTCGACGTTGCCTACGTACCGATCGGCCAGGGCTCCGGTATCGCGGCCGCGATCGCGGCGAAGGCAGCGCTCGGGCATCGGGTCGAGCTGATCGGCGTCGTCTCCGCGCACGCGCCGGCGTACGCGCTGTCGTTCGCCGCGCGCCGCGTCGTGGCGCACGCGGTGACGACGCGGCTTGCCGACGGGCTCGCCTGCCGGCAGCCCGACGCGGATGCGCTGGAATTGATCTGCCGCCACGTCGCGCGCGTGGTGCAAGTCACCGACAGCCAGGTGGCCGGGGCGATGCGCGTGCTGTTCGCCTCGACGCACAACGTCGCCGAGGGCGCAGGGGCGGCCGGCCTCGCTGCCGCGCTCGCGGAGCCGGCGCGTATCGCCGGCCGCAAGGTCGGGCTGGTGCTCTGCGGCGGCAACGTGGACTCGGACGTGTTCGCGCGCGTGCTCGCGGGCGGCGACGGCTGAAGCGGGCGGTGTGCCGGGCCCATCGCGCGGCAC
>Ga0209254_10005827_pt1 | contig 11331 bp, 11 predicted proteins | sample FrelakmetDIP11DI_FD_187148 | JGI IMG/M metagenome (GOLD analysis project Ga0209254, IMG submission 187148) | Freshwater lake sediment microbial communities from the University of Notre Dame, USA, for methane emissions studies - DIP11 DI (SPAdes)... | ecosystem: Environmental > Aquatic >... | reverse complement strand
GACGACTTCGTCATCGTCTTCGCCGGCATCGGCGTGCCCTACGACAGCGCCGAGTACTTCCGCCGCAGCCTGGAACAAGGCGGCGCGCTGGAACGCACCGCGCTGTTCCTGAACCTGGCCAGCGACTCGAGCACGCAGCGGCTGCTGACACCGCGCTTTGCGCTGAGCGCCGCCGAGTACCTGGCCTTCACCTGCGGCAAGCACGTGCTGGTGATCCTGACCGACATGACCAACTACTGCGAGGCGCTGCGCGAGGTGTCGTCGAGCAAGGGCGAGATCCCGAGCCGCAAGGGCTTTCCGGGCTACATGTATTCGGACCTGGCCACGCTGTTCGAACGCGCCGGCTGCCTGCGTGGCACCCAGGGCACGCTGACGCAGCTGTCGATCCTGACGATGCCGGCCGACGACATCGGCCACCCGATCCCCGACCTCACCGGATACATCACCGAAGGCCAGATCGTGCTCTCGCGCGACCTCGACCGCCGCGGCATCTACCCGCCGGTGAACGTGCTGCCGAGCCTGTCGCGACTGATGAAGGACGGCACCGGCCGCCAGTACACCGACCCCGATCACCCGGCCCTGGCCAGCCAGCTTTACGCCGCGTATGCCCGCGCCGCGCAGGCGCGGGTGCTGGCCAGCGTGGTCGGCGAAGAGGGCTTGGCCGAGACCGACCGCAAATACCTGCGCTTCGGCACCGCCTTCGAGCAGACCCTGGTCACGCAAAGCGAGGCGCGCACCCTGGAGCAAAGCATGGCGATCGGCTGGGCGCTGCTGGCCGACCTGCCCAAGAGCGAGTTGACGCGACTGTCGGATGCGCAGATCGCCGCACATATCGAGGCGCTCAAGTGAGTGAAGTCAGTCCCACGCGCAGCGCCGTGATCGAGATGAAGGACGAGCGCCGTGCGATGCACGAGGGCTATGTCTTTCTCGATGAGAAGTGCCTGTTGCTGGCTGGCGAGATCCTGCGCGAGCTCGAACTGCATGGCCGGCTGCAGCGCGAGTTCCTGCGCCTGCACGACGCGGCGCTGGCCGCCCTGCGGGACGCGGTGATGCGCCACGGGCTGCAAGGGCTGCAGATCCATCCGCCGGCCGACATGGCGCAGGCGCGGGTGCGCATCGCCGTGCACTCGCTGATGGGCGTGCAACTGCAACGGGCCGAATGGGAGCCTGGCGACGCAAGGGCTGCCGCGTCCGCTCAGCCTTCACCCGAGGCCGAGGCCTGCCGCAAGGCGTTCGCCGCCGTGCTCGCCTCAAGCACCGAGCTGGCCGCCGTGTCGGGCAACCTCGAGCGGCTGTCACTCGAATACCGGCGCGCGGTGCGCCGCGCCCGCGCGCTGCAGGACGTGATGCTGCCCGAACTGGACCACTCGATCTACGACATCGAGAGCCGGCTCGAGGAGCTGGAACAGGAAGACGCGATCTGGATGCGCCGCGGCGCCGGCGGCTGATGCCGACTGGCGTTCAAGAAGGCGTGGTCGGCTAGCGCTGAGCCTCGGAGTCAACCGGCGCGCACCCCTCTTGCTCGCACACGCGGTGCGCCACGAGCAGGAACGCCTGCATGCGCATCTACATAAGCGTCGAGCAGGCGACGGATCATTCGCTGATACTGCGTATCGCCTCGCGCAGCCGCGGACTTGAAGAACTCGACGCTCTTCTTGCTGAGCGTGATCGTGATCTTGACGTCTTCGTCGCGGAACGCCAGTTCCTCCGGCGAAGGAAGGAAGTCTTGAATGACCTTGGGCTCTCCCATCGGCTCATTCGTGTATTTGATTTTCCCGCTCATAGATGACCTTCCCCTTGCGCCAATAGCCGGCACCAAAAATGCGAACCACGCCCATGCGGTGCGTGAATCGAACGGTCAGAACGCCGCCTGCGACGCGCCCGAAGCAGAAGTACCGTCGCTCCTTGCTGCTGTGCATCGTGTCTTCAGCGATCACGCGGTGCGGATCGGCAAAGGCATGCTGCGCCAGCACGAACGGCACGCCGTGCTTGTCCTGGTTTTCCGCATCCTTGCGACCATCCCACTCGAAGCTCGACTCAGCAACGGGCCGACTCTACTACGAAAAGACGTCGTTTTGCCATACTCTTGTATGGCTATCCATATGGGTCACTCGATCAGCGCGTGGCCGCGTTTGACAGCACGAACGCCGCGATCGCCGCGGTATCCGACAGGTCGAGCCGGACCATGTCCGGGGCGGGCAAGGGGCCGTCGCTGGCGATCGCCTGGATGCCCGGCCAGGCCGGCCACAGCGTGGCCTTGCCCATCTCGCCCCGCCAGACCTCCAGCTTCGGAAAGCCGCCGTTCTTGAAGCCTTCGATCAGCACCAGATCGCAGTGCTGCAGGCGGCTGAGCAGGTAGTCCAGCGGCGGCTCGGCGGCGCCGCGCAACTCGTGCATCAGCGCCCAGCGGTCGTTGCCCAGCAACAGTACTTCCTTGCAGCCCGACTCGCGCAGGCGGTACGAGTCCTTGCCCGGCCGATCGACGTCGATGTTCTTGTGGCTGTGCTTGATCAGCGACACCACCAGGCCGCGCGACGAGATGGCAGGCACCAGCCGCTCTAGCAGCGTGGTCTTGCCCATACCGGAGTGGCCGGCGATACCGAAGACTTTCATGGCTCGGGATGATCGTCGCGACGGCGCCGTTTCCAGACGGCACAAACCCTTGGCGAGGCGGCGGCAGTGGCGCTTGCATGTCGCGGCAGTCGCGTACTCCGAGCAAGCCGCTGGGTCATTCCCATTGATTCGCGACAACTTGATGTAGCGCAGCTTTGCCCGCCGCAACGAAGCGCAAAGTGCTCCGCATTGAGAAATCGCCGCGTCCCTATCCAGGAGCAAACAATGAAGCTGACAAGACGGACCTTCATCATGGCCACCGGCGCAAGCGCTGCGAGTGTCAGTTGGCTGGCCACGGGCTGTGCCACCACGCCGGCGCCCGTCACCAGTGCCTTCGTGCCACGCCAGGCCAAGGCCTCGGCCCCTGCCAAGGGCGATTGGGTCGGCAGCACCTGCCAGGGCTGCACACAGTGGTGTGCGATCCAGATCTTCGTGCAGGACGGTCGTGCCACGCGCGTGCGCGGCAACCCGCTCTCGAAAACGAACCACGGCTATGTCTGCCCGCGCGGCCACATGATCCCGCAGCAGATGTACGACCCCGACCGCATCAAGACGCCGATGAAGCGCACCACCGTGGCCAAGGGCCGCGGCATCGACCCGAAGTTCGTGCCCATCAGTTGGGACGAGGCGCTGAACACCGTGGCCGACAAGATGATGGAGCTGCGTAAGGCCGGTGAGCCGGGCAAGCTGATGTACATGCGCGGGCGCTACTCGCCCACCTCGACCGACCTGATGTACGGCTCGCTGCCGAAAGTGTGGGGCACGCCGAACTACTTTTCGCACAGCGCCATCTGCGCCGAAGCTGAGAAGATGGGCCCGGGGCTGACACAGGGGTTCTTCGGCTACCGCGACTACGACCTCGAAAAGACCAACTGCCTGGTTGTCTGGGGCTGCGACCCGCTGGCGTCCAACCGCATGGTGCCAAACACCATTCACCGCTTCCATGAAATCGTCAAGCGGGGCACCGTCATCGCGGTCGATCCGCGCCTGTCCAACGTCGCCGCCAAGGCGCAGGAATGGCTGCCGCTAAAAGCCGGCAGCGACGGCGCGCTGGCCGGGGCCATTGCGCATGTGCTGCTGGTCGAAGGCCTGTGGAACCGAGAGTTCGTCGGTGAGTTCAAGGACGGCAAGAACCTCTTCGTCCCAGGCCAGGCCGTGGACGAAGCCGCCTTCGCCGAGAAGGAAACCAACGGCGTGGTCAAGTGGTGGAACCTGGAGCTCAAGGACCGCACTCCCGCCTGGGCCGAGAAGGAAACGCTGATTCCCGCAGCGCAGATCGTTCGCGTGGCCCGTGCCATGGGCAAGGCCGCGCCCAGAACCGCGGTCTGGATGGGCCCGGGCGCGGCGATGCACCCGCGCGGCACCTACAGCGCGATGGCCGTTCACGCGCTCAACGGTTTGGTGGGCTCGATCGACGTGGAAGGCGGCGTCTGGCAGAGCAGCAGCGTCGCGCTCGGCAAGTTCCCCAGTGAGGACAAGTATGTCGACGACGTTGCCAAGACGGGCAGCAAGGGCAAGAAGATCGACGGCCGCGGCGAGAAGGACATGCCCGCGATGATGAATGCCAGGCCCGGCAGCGGCGTGGTCACCAACAACGTGGCCAATGGCCTGCTCAAGGATCCGGGTGCCATCAAGGTGTTCATCACCTCGTGGGGTAACTTCAACTTCTCATGCACAGGCGCCGACCGCTGGGACCGTGCCATGGCGAAGATTCCCTTCTTCGTGCACATGGTGACGAACCCGTCGGAGATGACGCAATTCGCCGACATCGTGCTGCCCTCGACCTTCAACTCCGCTGAGGGCTGGTCCATCGTCACCAACATGGGCAATGGCCACGGCTATGCATCGATCCAGCAGGCGGCGGTCAAGCGCCTGTGGGACGTGAAACAGGAAGAGACCGAGGTGATGTGGCTTCTGGCCGAGAAGCTCAAGGCCAAGGGCTTCCCGAACCTGTTCGACTACTACTCGCAGGAGTTCAAGGACCCCGAAACAGGCAAGCTGCCGACCACGGCACTGGAGTTCAGCGAGATCGCCACCAAGATCACCAGTGCACCCCTGTGGATGCCCAAGGAGCCGCTGAAGGGCGATGCCCCGATCAAGGGCTGGGCCGACTTCAAGGCCAAGGGCATGTTCAACGGCCCGAAGTACACGTTGAAGAGGGGCTGGGGTGGCAAGTTCGCCACCGCGACGAAGAAGTTCGAGTTCTACAGCGAGACCTTGAAGAAGGGCCTGCTCGAGCACGCCGCCAAGTTCAACACCACCACCGACGACATCCTCACGGTCAGCGGCTACGTGGCGCGCGGCGACCTGGCCTTCGTGCCGCACTACGAACCACCCAAACGCCACGGCAGCATGGCCGACTACCCGTTCGACTTCGTCGACTACAAGTCGCGCCTGAACCGCGAGGGCCGCTCGGCCAACCTGCCCTGGTACCAGGAGTTCAAGAAGGTCGACCCGGGCGATGTGTCGTATGCCGATGTGCTGAAGATGAACCCGGTCGACGGCGCCAAGCTGGGCCTGAAGACGGGCGACACGGTGCGCATCAGCTCGATGGCCGGCTCCATGGTCACCGAACTCAAGCTGTGGGAAGGCATCCGCCCCGGCACGGTGACCAAGTGCTACGGCCAGGGCCACTGGGCTTACGGCCGCGTGGCCGCCAAGGACTTCGCCAAGGCCGTGCCGAAGGGCGGCAACAACAACGACATCCTGGTCGATGACTACGACCGGCTCAGCGGGTCCACGGCCCGCAACGGCGGCTTCACCGGCGTGAAGATCGTCAAGGCCTGAGCCCGCCACACGAACCGAAGGAACACATCATGACAAGACTTGGAATGGTCATCGACCTGAACCGGTGCGTGGGTTGCGGTGCCTGTGCATTTGCCTGCAAGACCGAGAACAACACCCGCAATCGCGGCGACGGCCAGAGCCACAACTGGGCCGACTTCATCATGCGCACCGAGGGCACGTTCCCGAACGTGACGCACTTCGTGATGCCGGTGCTGTGCAACCACTGCACCGACGCACCCTGCATCAAGGCCTGCCCCGTCAAGCCCAACAAGGCGATCTTCAAGACACCCGAAGGCATCACCCTCACCGACCCCGAGCTGTGCATCGGCTGCCGCAATTGCCAGGAGGCCTGCCCGTACAGCCACGGCGACCTCGACGGCAAGAGCCTGACCGGCGAGACGTACAGCGTCATCAGCTACAACGCCGCCGACAAGAGCGCGCAACCCTTCTGGGAAGACAAGACCTCGGCCATTGCCGGCTGCACCGCCTCGGGCGCCGAGACCGCGGCCAAGGCGGGGGCGCCGGTGCCAGCGATGAACAAGTTCAGCTCGGGCGACGCGCAACCGCTGCGCAAGGGTGACATCATCGAAAAGTGCACCTTCTGCCACCACCGCACGCTCAACGGCCTGCAACCGGCCTGCGTCGAGGTCTGCCCGTCGCAGGCGCGCATCTTCGGTGACCAGGACGATCCGAAGGCCCCGATCTCGATGATCCTGGCCAAAGAAAAGTCTTTCCGGCTGCAGGAAGAAAAAGGGACCAAACCCAATGTCCATTACATCGGCAAATACAGTGTCCGTGCCTAAGGCAAGTCGGACGGCAGTTCCCGATCAGGCGGCGGCACGGGAGGAGTTGTGCCGCTACCTGGCCGGCTGCTACTACGAGCCAGGGTCCGAGTTCGCTGAAGAGCGGCTGTTCGACTCGATCCTGGCGGCCGCGCAGCGCATCGACCCCGAGCTGGCCGACCACGCCCAGCGGCTGGGCCACGCGTTTGCGGCCGCGAACCTGCAAGACTTGCTGGTGGACTACACGCGCCTGTTTCTGGGCGCGCCACAAGCGCTTGCCAAACCCTACTCGTCGGTGTGGCTGACCGACGAGCCCGAGTTGATGCAGGACAGCGCGATGGAGCTTCTCAAGCTCTACGAGCAAGGCGGCTACGAGATCGACGCCGAGTTCCGCGACCTGCCCGATCACGTGGCCGTGGAGCTGGAATTCCTCTACCTGCTGACCTACCAGCAGAACCAGGCGATCGCCACGGGCGACGCCGCCGCATTGCAGGCCGTCGAGGTGCTGCGCACGGCCTTCCTCGTTGGTCACCTCGGCCGCTGGCTGGGGCCCTTCATCCTGGCGGTGCACGACCACGCACAGTGCGAGTTCTACCGCGAACTGGCTGAATTCACCGAGCTGTTCGTGCGCCTGGAAGGTCAACGACAAGACAGCGTGACACTGCACTGAGCGCCCCAGGGCGTCACTTCTTCGGCGGGGGCAACTGGGCCAGGTAGTCGGCGACGGCCTGCAGGTCGGCCGGCGCGTACGCCTTGACCACGGCGACCATCTCGGCGTTGGAATTGCCCCGTCCGCCGTCGCGGATCATCTCCAGTCCACGCAGCAGATAGCTGTAGTGCTGCGCCGCGACCATCGGATAGAACATGTCGGCACGGCCTTCGCCATTGCCGCCGTGGCATCGGGCGCAGTCCTTGGCATACAGGTCCTTGCCGCGTGCGACGTTGCCGCCCGGGCCTTTGCCCACGGTGCCCGAGATCGGCAGCGCCTGCAGGTAGCTGGCGATGTCGGCAAAGGCCTGCAGGTTCAGGGCCGGGTTGTCGACAAATGGCTTCATCGTCTCGTTGAGGCGCCGCCCGCCCCGGATGTCGACGATCTGCTTGACGATCACCGAGGCATGCTGTCCCGACAGCCTCGGGATGGCCCCGCTCGACCGGCCTGAAGCATCCTTGCGGTGGCAGGCGGCGCAGTCGTCGAACGCTTCCTTGCCGCGCGCCGGATCACCCTGCAGATCGAGCACGGCTTTCAGCTCGCCCGCTGTATCGACCGCCACGCGCGTTTGCGCATGCACCGCGGCGGGCCACAGTGCCACCACCATTGACAAGATCAGCAACGATTTCAACAGCTCTCTCCGTGGGTGTTCGGTATCGCCATTCTGCGCAGGTCTGTCGTGGGCCCGTCGATGCAGTGCGCCGACGACAACCTCCCGGGTCGAGCCACAACGGCCGCAGGTCTCACCGTCATTGACCAGGCGTTGCCAGACGATCGTCAACGGCTTCATTTCAGACCACCAGCCAATGCCGGATCTCGGCCTGCGTCGGGATGCGTCCGCTACTGACGAGCTTCTCGTCGATGACGAGGCCCGGTGTCGACAGCAGGTCGTAGGCCATGATGGCCTTCATGTCGCTGACCTTGACGAACGCGGCCTCGACGCCGGCACCGGTTGCGGCCTCACGCGCCACTGCCTCCAGCTTCCTGCAATTGGCACATCCGGGGCCGAGGATCTTGACGGTCTTCATCGATGCACTCCTTGTCAAACACAGTCACGCGCGCGCCGGCACAGCCCGGCGGCGCCCCAGCAGCCAGCTGGTCACTGCCACCAGCGAGCCGACGAAAGCGGCCAACCCAAGGGTGATCCACGCCGGGTTCACGCCGTCGACCCAGGCGCCATACACCAGCCCGGCAACGATGCTGAACACCGCCACCAGGCCAACGTAGGTGAAGGTCTTCGGCCGACCGATCACGGCGGCCACCATCAGGATGCTCTGCAGACTCAATTCGGGGTCGGCCATCAGGTAGGCCAGCAGCGGCCCGCGGTGCATGCCCAGGTCGAGGAACATGCGCGCCACGGGCACTTCCACCAGGGTCGGGAAGTACATGAACACACCGAACACCACGGCCACCGCATTGGCCAGCAGGTCGTTCCTGCCGACAAGGCTCTGGATCCACTCAGGCTGGATCAACTGACGCACGACGCCCACCACGAACACGCCGACCACCAGCAACGCGAAGATCTGCTTGACGAAGCGCCAGGCCTCCCACAGCCAGGCCTGCCAGGCCTCGGCACCGAGCCGTCGCGCGTGGTGCAGCACGGCGGCCATCGCCAAGCCAAGCGCCAGCGCACGGCCGGTAAGCGCGAGCTCCAGCCCACCGGCACGCGGTGTGACCCCGAGCGCAGCCACCAACAGCGTCGCGGCAGCCAGGCCCAGCGCAACCCAGGTCCAATGGTTGGCGCCTTCGACGATGTTCTCCAGGCCCTTCCAGGCAGCCAGCCCGATCAGCACCAGCAGCAGGATCAGCAGGGAGCCCTGCACGCTGACGCCCTCTTCACCCTTGGCCGCATCGAAGGGCACCCACTGCGACAGCGTGGCCTGCCAGGCCTCGGCCCATGGCAGCGGCAGGCTCATCGTGAAGACCGTGGCGGTCAGTGGCCACAACTTCAGCGTACCGGCGATCAGCACCGCTACCAGCGACAGCAGCACGCCGGTTGCTGCCGGGCCGATGCTCGCCTGCTCGGCGAACAGGGCATCGGTCTGGGCGTCGTGACTGGCGTCGTCGCGCCAGAACAGCACCGCCATCAACAGGCCGATGCCGATGCCGAACAGCAGGCACAGCGCAAAGCGCGCGAACGCGAATTCCGCCCCCAGGATGCTGCCGGTATAGGCCAGCGCGAGGATGTTGCCAGCCGGCGCAAAGAACAGGAAGGTGATCGCTGGCCCGAGCCCGGCACCCTTCTTGTAGATGCCGGCGAACAGCGGCACGATGGTGCAGGAGCACACCGCCAGCAGCGAACCCGCCGCCGCCGCAGCCGGGTAGGACACGCGGTACGGCGCGTTGCGGCCGAGCCAGCGCGTGATGCTGGACTTGGGGATCAGCGCCGCCATCGCGCCGGCGATGAAGAACGCCGGCAGCAGGCACAGCAGGACATGCGCGGCGAGGTACGCGGCCAGGTTGCCGGCACCACCAGTCATCAGCCGCAGGAAAGTGTCCATCTCCATCCGTCGTCGCGGCAACAAGCCACGACGCCCCAATCATCAGAACAGAGTGTTGTGAACCGCGCGTTGACAGGACTCAAGCAGGCTCGGCATTCCACGTGACTTCGCTTTCGGGCAGGTGGCGACCGCGGCGGCGGGTGAATCCGCGTGACTCCGCGTGATTCGCGTCGGGTCTGATCCAGATCAACAAAGAGCGAATCGGCCTGCAACAACAGGGAAACACAAACAGTTTTGAACAGTCGGTGACAAGCCGATGGTCCGAAAAGTGTTAATGTCCCATTTATGAAAGAAGCCGCGCGAACACCCGACAAGCCGGAGCCACCGATCGGCAGCGGACAACAGCAACGCAACGAGTTGCGTTGACCGGATCCCCGCCGACTACCCAGGTTCATCGTCAACAACAGCAGGAGTCCATCGTGAACAGACAACAGCGTGCCATCCCGTGCTTTCGATCGTCGGCCGTCGGACTGGCCGTCGCCCTGCTCTTCGGCTGCGGCGGCGGCGGCAGCAGCGGCAGTTCGGCCCTGACCGAGCAGCCCTTGGCGGTACAGGTCATTGAGACCGCCACGATCCTGTCGGTGAGGGCCGATCTGCCTTCCAAGAGCATGAAGAGCGAATTCGAAGCGCAGGCCATGGCCTTCAGCTTTGCCGCGCGGATCGACAGCGGCCCGAATGCCGGCCTGGCCCTGAGCGGCAGGTTGGAGCTGAAAGGCGAGAGCGAGGACGAGGGCCTGACCGAGGTCGAAGGACGGCTCTTTCCAGATGCAACGCCTTCGCTACCCAGCCGTGACGACCTGAAGGCGGAGTTCAACGCCAAGCGCAAGGCCTTGAAGGGCGCCCTGAGAGCAGACATCAGGGCTCTGTCGGAGCAACTGAAGATGGCCCTGTCGAGCGGCGCCGTGCCCGGCTCGGACGAGCCGAGCGCAGCGCAGAAGGAGGCTCTGGCCGCGTTCAGGGCCGCGTTCGAGCAGCGCATGACGCAGTACCGCCTGGCGATGAGTGCGTTGATTGCCGAATACCGTGCGGCAAAACGCGATGGAGAGCCCGGTGGGGACGATGACGACGACGATGACGATGACGACAACGACGCGAAGGGCCATGAAGTTCGCGGAACCATCGACGCAAATGGCGTGGTGACTCTGACCGTCAGCCTGGGCGACAGAGGCAGGGTCGTCGTGACTGGCACCATCGCAGCCGACGGCAGCGCGAAGGGCGACCTGACGGGTCCGGCCAGCGGTGACCGCGGCACCTGGACTGCCGTGGCGGCGGACGGGGCCGAGGGGCCTGCGCCTGCGCTTGTGCCGCCTGCGCTTGTGCCGCCTGCGCTTGTGCCGCCTGCGCCTGTGCCGCCTGCGCCTGTGCCGCCTGCGCCTGTACCGCCTGCGCCTGTACCGCCTGCGCCTGTACCGCCTGCGCCTGTACCGCCTGCGCCTGTACCGCCTGCGCCTGCGCCACCTGCGCCACCTGCGCCTGTACCGCCTGCGCCGCCGCCTCCGCCCACCTGCACCACGACGCAGCCGGCAGCGCAGGTGCGCACGCAGGCTTGCCCCACCGGCACGACGGGCTCATGGGTGCAGACCAACGTCTATGTTGCAGCCCCGGCTCCGACATGCTGGACGGCGAGCGCCTGGCTGCCGACAGCGGCGCCGACGGGTACGTGTGTTCCTGTGCCACCGCCACCGCCACCTCCACCGCCGGTCGGAGATCCCGCCGCGGGCGCGGTCATCTACACCAACAACTGTGCGGGCTGCCATGACCCCGATCCGAGAACCAACAGACTGAGAATTCTGAATGGTGTCACCCCGGCCGCGCTGACGGCGGCTTATCAAGGTGTTGGCTCAATGCGCAGTTTCTCGACGACGCTGTCTGCCACCGACAACCTGAACCTGGCCGCGTACATCCTGAGTCGCAGGCCGTGATGCAGACATCGATCTAG
>Ga0209254_10005826_pt1 | contig 11332 bp, 10 predicted proteins | sample FrelakmetDIP11DI_FD_187148 | JGI IMG/M metagenome (GOLD analysis project Ga0209254, IMG submission 187148) | Freshwater lake sediment microbial communities from the University of Notre Dame, USA, for methane emissions studies - DIP11 DI (SPAdes)... | ecosystem: Environmental > Aquatic >... | reverse complement strand
CTCCTGCTGGTCGCCGGCTGGACCCGCCTCGCCGTCTGCGAGCGCGACACCGGCCGGGCCATGCCCATGCCGGGCTGGCTCCGCGACCTGTTTGAGCGCATCCCCACGGCGGTAGAGGACGGCTCATGAGCACGATGTTCCCGCCACAGCCCCCCGATGCGCCCGAGGCGCCGCAGCCGCCGTCCGGCGACGGTCTGCCGGCGGATTTCGAGACGCGCCTGCCCGACGACCTCGAGGTCAAGCACTGCTACCGGCATGCGCAGCGCGAGACCGGCGTGTCGTGCTCTAACTGCGGCCGCCCGATCTGCCACGAGTGCATGATCGACGCACCCGTCGGCTTCCGCTGCCCGGAGTGCGTGAAGGAACAGAACGCAGCCGGCTCGCGGGCCAAGGTCGTCACGCGCGGCCAGATCCGCTCGCGCTGGGGCGCCGCCGGCGGCGCCATGTCCGGCCGCGCGCCGGTGACCAAGGTCCTCATCGGCATCAACGTGGCGCTGTTCCTCGCCGAACTGCTGTTCGGCGCCGTGGGCGCCATGGGCGGAGGCTCCACGAGGATGCTCGTCGACATGGGGGCGCTGGTGCCAGCCTACGTGGCGGTGAAGCACGAGTACTGGCGCCTCTTCACCGCCATGTGGCTGCACGGTGGCCTGCTTCACGTCGCCTTCAACATGTACGCCCTGTACATCGGCGGCTCGTACCTCGAGATGATCGCCGGCAAGGGTAAGTACCTGGCGATCTACCTGGTGGCCGGCGTGGCCGGCAACGTCGCCGTCTACCTGCTGGCTGCGCCGGTCTCGGTGACCATCGGCGCCTCGACGGCCATCTTCGGCATCTTCGGCGCCCTGTTCACCTACAGCCTCCACAACCGCGAGAGCGCCGTGGGGCGCGCCCTCCAGAGCATGGGCACGGTGATCCTCATCAACCTCGTGATCACGTTCGTCGTGCCCGGCATCTCCTGGCAGGGTCATGTGGGCGGCCTCATCGGCGGAGTCCTCGCTGTGGAGGCGCTCACCTGGTTCGGGCGGCGCGACCTGCGGGCGCCGTTCGGGGCGCGCGACGCCGCGCTCCTGGCCGTCGTCGTGGTCCTCCTCGTGGCGGCCGTCCTCTGGCGGACGGCCAGCTTCCCGCTCGCGTGAGCGTCCCAGGCGCGATCGCGCGACTGACCCGCCGCCGCCGATGACCCCGGCAGACGCGGCGCCTCGGCCGCCGCTCGTCGAACCGCGCGCGACCCTCGTCCCCGCCGCCGAGGTGGCGGGCCGTCTGGCCGGCCTGCAGGCCGGCCTCGCGGCCCGCGGCCTCGAGGCGGCGGTCATCGTGCAGAACGCCGATCTCTACTACTTCAGCGGCACGGTGCAGCGCTCGTTCCTCTACGTGCCGGCGGCCGGTGAGGCGACGCTCTTCGTGCGCAAGCTCGCCGCGCGTGCGCGCCTCGAGACACCGCTGACCGGCATCGTCGAGCTGGCGAGCCCGCGGGACCTGCCCGGTCTGGTGGCGCAGATCTACGGCGCCCTGCCGCGTCGCGTGGGGCTCGAGCTCGATGTTCTGCCGGTCGCCGAGTACCGGCGCCTCGAGAAGCTCCTTCCCGAGGCGGGATTCGAGGACGTCGGGCGGGACATCGTGCGGCAGCGCGCCGTCAAGTCGGTCTGGGAGGTCGAACGCATCCGCGCCGCCGCCGCCCTCACCGTCGCGGTCTGCGAGCTGATCCCCGGCATCCTGCGCGAGGGCATGACCGAAGCCGAGTTCGCCGGCCTCGTCGAGGCGGAGGCGCGGCGCCTGGGCCACGAGGGCATCATCCGCATGCGCGGTTTCAATCAGGAGATGTTCTACGGCCAGCTGCTCACCGGCGTCAGCGGCACCGCGGCGAGCTACCTCGACACGCCGCTCGCCGGCACGGGCCTCAGCCCGGCCGTCGCTCAAGGCGTGAGCTTCAGGACCATGAGCCGCGGCGACCACGTGGTGTTCGACTTCGTCTCGGTGCGCGAGGGCTACATCGCGGATTTCACGCGCATCTTCGCGCTCGGCGAACTGCCGGGCGAGCTGCGCCGCGCCTACGAGGCCGCCTTGAGGATCGAGGCGGCCGTGGTCGCGGCGGCCCGGCCCGGCGTCACCTGCCGCACTCTCTACGAAGTCGCCCTGGCGGTCGCGGCCGCAGAGGGTCTCGCGGCGTTCTTCATGGGTCACGGCGCCGGGCAGGTGCGCTTCATCGGTCACGGGGTGGGGCTCGAGCTCGACGAGCTGCCCGTGCTCACGACCAGCGACCTGGAGCTGGCCGAGGGCATGGTCTTCGCTCTGGAGCCCAAGTTCGTGCTGCCCGGGTTGGGGGCCATCGGCGTCGAGAACACCTGGCTGGTCACCGCGTCGGGCCTCGCCCTCATCACGGACGCCCCCGAGCACATCCGCCAGGTCGGCTGAGAGCCGCCGCGACGGGGAAGACTATCGGCGGCGGGCATGCTTCCCGCCGTGGACGAGCAGGAGGAGACGTGGAGCAGCTCACCGCGGACGTCTGGGTCCAGAGTGGCGACGCCGGAGGCTTTCCCACCGTCGCGGGGGTGGCGCTCACGCCAGCCCGGGCTTTCGTGATCGACACGCTCACGCGCCCGCAGGACATGGACCCCGTGCTCGAGCTCCTGGCGGCGCGCGCCGGAGAGCGCCGCACCGTGGTCGTGAACACGCACCACCACTGGGACCACGTGTACGGCAACGCCGCCTTCCCCGGCGTCGATATCGTCGCCCAGAGCGCCTGTCCGCGGCTGATCCTTCAACACAGCACGACCACCGACGAGTCCGTGCCGCTGCAGCCGCCGGAGGGCGTGCCGCTGCCCACCATCACGTTCGGCGACCGCCTCACGTACGGCGACGAGGCCGAGACCGTCCATCTGATCCACACGCCGGGGCACAGCGAGGATTCGCTCGTCGTCTTCCTCACCGCCGCGCGCCTTCTCTTCGCCGGCGACACGCTCGAGTGGCCGCTGCCCAGCTTCGCCCAGCGCGACGGCAAGGACGTCTGGATCCACACTCTGCGCCAGCTCAAGCAACTGCCCGTCGAGCTCATCGTGCCCAGCCACGGCCCGGCGATGGGAAGGGCGCTCATCGACGCCAACGAGCGTTACATCAGCGGGGTCTACGAAGCGGTCGCCGCGGCGAAGAGGTCGGGCGCCGGCCGCAACGACCTCGATCTGCCGGCGGCGGCGTTCCTCGCTGCCTCCGCCGCCGTTGACGGTGTCTACGAAGACGCGCATCGCGGAAACCTCGTCTGGGCGTGGGACGAGGTCTGAGCCGGGCGACCGGGCGCGCCCGTCCAAACTGGACATTCTTTTCCACTTCGTGTACAAAGAGCACATGAAGCTCTCCACTCAGGCCGACTACGCCGTACGCGCCGTGTACGAGCTCGCGCGCCACGAACCGGGCGCCGTGCTGCACACCGGCGACATCGCCGCCACGCAGCACATCCCCAGCGCGCGCCTGGCCAAGGTCGTCCAGGATCTCGCGCGCGCCGGTCTGGTGCGCACCCAGCGCGGACAGCAGGGCGGCGTCATGCTCGCGCGTCCCGCCGCGCGCATCACGGTGCGCGACGTGTACGAGGCGGTGGAGGGCCCCATCCTGCTTTGCCGGTGTCGCCAGCGGGTAGAACCGTGCGGCGACGATGTGTGTGACACCCACGCGTTCTGGAGCGGTGTCGAGACGCTTCTCACCGAGGAGCTGCAGACTGTGACGTTCGCGGCCTTAGCCGATCCACGGCGACGAGCGCCGGGCACAAGCGGCCGCCCGCAAGCGACGAGGAGGTGACAACAGATGACTGAACTCAAAGAGCAGGTCGAGCAAGCGCTCGGCGACATCCGTCCGGCCCTGCAGGCCGACGGCGGCGACATCGAGCTCGTCGACGTGAAGGACGGGGTCGTCCAGGTGCGCCTCCAGGGCGCCTGCGCAGGATGCCCGATGTCGCAGCTCACGCTGGCCAACGGCGTGGAGCGGCACCTCAAGAACGTTGTGCCGGGCGTCGAACGCGTCGAGAACATGGCGGGCTGAGAGCCCGATCGTTCTGCGGCGGCCGGCGAGTTACCTTCTGGTAGCTCGCCGGCCGCTTTGTTGTAGAGTGTGAGTTCACGTTCGTAGTTGGGCGTACACTGCTGATTCCACGAGCACAGGTCCGGATCACGGTGAGCCGGGCCGCCAAGGAGGGGCTGCATGCGAGGCACCGACGACAACTCACGCGCCGACGAGTATCACGGGCGCGAGGCCGTGAAGCGCAGCACCGAAGCGGCCTACGAGGAGTTCTCCGGCGAAGCCGTCACCGGCGTCGAGAAGGCCGACGCCGACCTGCGCGATCCCTCTCTCTACATCAATCGCGAGCTCAGCCTGCTCGACTTCTTCGAACGCGTCGTGGACGAGGCGCGCGACGTCAACAACCCGCTGCTGGAGCGCGTCAAGTTCGTCGGCATCCTCGGCTCCATCCTCGGCGAGTTCTTCATGGTCCGCGTCGCCGGTCTGCGCCAACAGGTCGACGCCGGCGTCGTGGAGGTCTCGGCGGACGGGTACACCCCGCAGAAGCTCCTGCCGCTGGTCCAGGAGCGCGCCTGGGATCTCATGAAGGAGGCGCGCGCCTGCTTCAGCGAGCTGCGCCCGGAGCTCGCCGCAGCGGGCATCCACATGGTCGACTTCGCCACGCTCGATGCCTCTCAGAAGGCGGCCCTGGACGCGTACTTCGCCGAGCAGGTCTTCCCGGTGCTCACGCCGCTCGCCTTCGACCCCGGGCGGCCGTTCCCGCACATCTCCAACATGAGTCACAACCTCGCCGTACTGATCCGCGACCAGAGCGGCGAGGAGCGCTTCGCCCGCGTCAAGGTGCCGGGCTCGCTGCCGCGCCTGGTGCCGGCGCCCGCGCCGGCCGGGACGGCCGCGGAGCCGGGCGAGGATCCTGCCGCGGCGCCGCCACAGTGGTTCACCTGGCTCGAGCAGGTCATCGCCGCCAACCTCCAGTCGCTCTTCCCGGGCATGGAGGTCCTCGAATCGCACGCCTTCCGGGTGACCCGCGACGCCGAGCTCGCCATCCAGGAGCTCGAGGCCGACGACCTTCTCGAGACCATCGAGCGGTTCGTGCGACGCCGTCGTTTCGGCTCGGTGATCCGCGTCACCATCGACGAGCAGATGCCGGAGCGCATCCGCGGCATCCTCAGCGAGAACCTCGAGCTCGGCGAGCAGGACATCTACACGGTCAACTCGCCGCTCGGCCTCAGCAGTCTCTGGGACCTGCAGCGCATCGACCGCCCCGACCTGTCGTATCAGCCTCTGGTGCAGTCCACGCCGGCGGCGTTGGAGGGCGCCGAGGAGGCCGACATCTTCGCCGCCATCCGCCACCGCGACATCCTGCTGCACCACCCCTACGACTCGTTCGATCCGGTCGTGGATTTCGTGAGCTCCGCCGCCGACGACCCCGACGTGCTGGCCATCAAGACCACGCTCTACCGTGTCGGCCGCAACGCGCCGGTCGTCGACGCCCTGATGGAGGCTGCCGCCAACGGTAAACAGGTGGCCGTCCTCCTCGAGCTGAAGGCGCGCTTCGACGAGGAGAGCAACATCGGCTGGGCCAAGGCCCTCGAGCGCGAGGGCGTGCATGTCGTGTACGGGCTCGTCGGCCTCAAGACGCACTCCAAGATCATGCTCGTCGTGCGCCGCGAGGGCGACCGCATCCGCCGCTACGTGCATCTCGGCACGGGCAACTACAACAGCGTCACCACGAAGCTGTACACCGACCTCGGCTACCTCACCTGCAACGACGACCTCGGCGCCGACGCTTCGGTGGTGTTCAACCAGCTCACGGGCTACGCGACGAGCGGCGACTATCGCAAGTTCCTCGTGGCGCCCACCACGATGCGCCGCGGCATCGAGGAGCGCATCGACCGCGAGATCGCGCACGCGCAGCGCGGGGAAGAGGCGCATCTCATCTTCAAGATGAACTCGCTGGTCGACAAGCCCCTGATCCGCCGCTTGTACCGCGCGTCGCAGGCGGGGGTCAGGATCGAGCTCAACGTGCGCGGCATGTGCTGCCTGCGGCCCGGCGTCCCCGGCGTCAGCGACAACATCACAGAACGCAGCATCGTCGGCCGCTTCCTCGAGCACAGCCGCATCTACTGGTTCCGTAACGGTGGCGCCGAGGAGATCATCATGGGGAGCGCCGACATCATGCCGCGCAACCTCAACCGGCGCGTCGAGATCCTCTTCCCGGTGCAGGATCCCGGCATCGTGAGGCGCCTCCGCGACGAGATCCTGACCGTCTATCTCAACGACAACCTGAAGACTCGCGTCCTGCATCCGGACGGCGCCTGGGAGCATATCTGGCCGGCCGACGGCGAAGAGCCGCTCAACGCGCAGGAGTGGTTCGTGGCCCAGGCGCGCGAGGCGGTGCGCAAGCAGGAGGACGAGTGACGCTGCGGCTCTACTTCCTGCGACACGGCAAGGCGTGGCCGCGAGTCGATTGGCACGACGACGACGACCTGAGACCGCTCACCGCAGCCGGCGAGGCGCTCGTACGCGCCGAGGGGCGCGCCATGAAGGCCATGGGGCTGGCTCCCGACGTCATCGTCACCAGCCCCCTGGCGCGGGCGCACCGCACCGCCGAGATCGTCGCCGAAGAGCTGGGCATGGGCGCGCGGCTGATCGACGACCGGCGCCTGGCCCAAGGGTTCGACGCGGCCGGGCTGGCCGAGATCGTCGCGCGTGAGGCTCCGGCCGCAAGCCTGATGGTGGTGGGCCATGAACCAGATCTCAGCGACACGGTGGGCGAGCTCACAGGCGGCCGCGTGGTCTTCAAGAAGGGGGGGCTGGCACGCGTCGACGTGCAGGGCCCCCGGCTCGACGACGGCACATTGGCGTGGCTGCTCACGCCTGCCCTGATCACGGGAGAGTGAAGGCGTGGAAGTAGAGGCCAAGTACACCGCGGCGGATGCGGCGACGCTCGCCCGTCTGGCGCACGCGCCGGCGCTCGCCGGGTACGACGTCGACGCCGGCGAGCGCCGGCGCGACCGCGACACCTTTCTCGATACGGCCGACCGGCGCTTTCTTGCCGCCGGGTACTACCTGCGGCGCCGCGAGACGGGCGGCGGGGTGCGCCTCACGCTGAAGCAGCTCGTCAGCGGCGACGCCGGCGTGCTGCGCCGCGAGGAGCTCGAGGCGCTGGTCGCCGCCGACGCGCCGCCGGCCGAGTGGCCGGCGGGCGAACTGCGCGAGCGCGTCGAGGCCGTCGCGCAGGGCGCGCCGCTCGAGCCGTTCCTCTTCCTCGAACAGGAACGGCTGGCGCGCCGCGTCGTCGATGGCGCCCGCGAAGTCGCCGAGCTCAGTCTCGACGATGTCACCGTCGCGTCCAGCGGGCGCGCTCGACGCTGGTTCGAGGCGGAGCTGGAGCTTCGTGGCGACGGCGACGAGAACGACCTGGAGCGGCTCGCGGCCGCACTGCGGGCCGAGCCCGGCCTGACGCCCGAGTCCCGCGCCAAGTTCACGCGCGCCCTCGAGATCGTGGAGTCCGGCGGCGACGGCAGCCTGCTGCCGCCGGACGAGCGCCCGGCCCACGAGGCGTACGCCGGGGGCCGCGACGCGCGCGCCTCGCGCGCGAGGGCACTTCTTGCGCTCGACGAGGGCCTGACCCAGGTGGAGGCCGGTACGAGGGCCGGCCTCTCGAGTCGTCGCGTGCGCTACTGGCTGGCGCGGTATCGCGTCGAAGGCACCGGCATCTACGGAACGCCCGATGCGCCTGCCGGCGACGACGGCTCGATCGCGAGTCCCGAGGTCGAGGGTGGCGAAACCGGCGACGACAAGAAGAAGCGCCCGGGCATCCTGCCCGCCGACACCATGGTCGAGGCGGCCGTCAAGACGTTCCGCTTCCATCTGGCGCGCATGCTCGAGCACGAGGCCGGCACGCGCCTCGGCGAAGACCCCGAGGAACTGCACGTCATGCGTGTCTCCACGAGGCGCATGCGCATGGCCCTGCGGGTCTTCGACGAGTATCTCGACCGGCAGGCGATGCGGCCGGTCCTCAAGGGCCTGCGCCGCACCGGACGCACGCTGGGCGCGGTGCGCGACCTCGACGTCTTTCAGGAGAAGACGCAGCGCTACCTGGATACCCTGCCGCCCGAGCGCGCCGGCGACCTCGACGGTCTCCTCGCAGCCTGCCGCGCCGAGTGCGAGCGCCAGCGCGAGCACCTCGTCGACTATCTCGACGGCGAGCGCTACCGCGCCTTCGTGGAGCGCTTCGAGGAGCTGCTGGGCGGGCCGCTCGAGCGCCTCTCGGCGCGTCCGCCGGCCGACCCTCGTCCGCAGCGCGTCGCACAGGTCCTGCCCGGCGTCCTCTACAAGGACATGGCGGTCGTGTGGGCCTTCGAGGGCCAGCTCGGCGGCCTCGAGACGCCGCTGCCGCGCTTCCACGCGCTGCGCAAGGGCTGCAAGGGACTACGCTACACGCTCGAGTTCTTCGAGGACGTGCTCGGGCCCGGCGCCCGGCCGCTGATCAGGAATGTCAAGGGACTCCAGGACCATCTCGGCGACCTTCAGGACGCGGTCGTCACCAGCGGCGTGCTGCGCGACTACCTCACCTGGGGGACGTGGCGCCACGGCGGCCACGACCTGCCCGGCCCGGTGGAGGTCATCGTCGCGCCGGGGGCGGCGCGCTATCTGGCCGCGCGCCAGGAGGAGATGGAGCGGCTCGTCCTCACCTTCCCCGATGTCTGGCCGACCATCGCCGGCAGCGGCTTCAGCCGCGAACTGGCCACGGTGATCGCCGAGATCTGAGCGCAGCGCCGGCCGTCGGAGGCGGCCATAGGTGGCGAAGGGCCGCGGCGCTCGACGCGTCTACGGCCCGAGCGCCTTCACGGTCAGGCTACGCCCGAGCCCCTTCTCCACGGCTTCGCGGCGGTACTCCAGCCGCCAGCGTTCCAGATGCCAGTCCTTGGCCGGGCGGACCTCGAGGACGAGGGCGCCCGGCCCGTCCTTGCGCAGCGCGGCGTGGGCCACGGCCCCCGAGTGGCTGCGATCCATGTACTCCGCCGTGCGCAGCAAGACGCTGAGCAGGCGCACCGCCTTGCGCGTCGGCCGGTCGAGCTCCGCAAAAGCCGGGTGGCGCGCCCCGGGCCGGGCCTTGCGGTGGAACAACGCCGTGGCCGCCATGGTCGCGATCTCGTTCTCGTCGAAGCCCAGAAGGTCGGCGTGGCGGATGAGGTAGTAGCTGTGCAGGTGGTGGTCGCTGTAGCTGAGGAAGGTCCCGATGTCGTGGAGCAGCGCCGCGTGCCCGAAGAGCTCGCGCTGCGCGTCGCCGTAGCGGTGCACGCCGGCGGCGCCGGCGCTGTCGAACAGCTCGAGCGCGAGGCCCGCGACGTGGCGGGCGTGGGCCTCGTCGAACGCGCAGGCGCGCGCCAGTTGCAGCACGCTGCGCTCGCGCACCGTCGGGGCGTCCGGCGACGGCCCGTGTGCGCCGCGCGCGAGATGGTCCACCACCAGACCCTCGCGCAGGCCGCATTCGGCCACCGCCTGGATCGCGGCAAGGTCGAGGTCCTCCATCAACGCGTCGAGGATGGCGGCGCCGGCGACGACGATGTCGGCGCGCAGTGGATTCAGCCCCGGGACGGCGCGCCGCTCCTCCAGACTGAGCGAACGCAGCATCTTGGCGACCTTGCGCACCTCGGCGCGGGTGAGCGTGTCCACGCGCTGCGGGGTGTCGTTGCGAAGCGCCCGGACGACCACGCTCGCCAGGTTGCGGATCGTGCCCGACGTGCCGAACACGACGTCGATGCGCTCGCCGGCGAGGTGTCTGCGGACGCGCGCCGCCTCCACCTGCACCCGGCGGCGCATCGCCTCGTACACCGTGGCGCTGACCGGGGCGTCGGCGGAGGCCTCGGGGAACTCGCCGGTGAGGCGGATGGCCCCGAGGCGCAGCGAGTCCAGATGTTCGGCTCCCGAGTCGTCGCCGAGCGCGACCTCGGTGCTTCCGCCGCCGATGTCGATGACGAGCGCGCGCCGCTCGCCGAGGTGCACGCGGCTGAGCACTCCGAGGAAGATCAGGCGGGCCTCCTCCTGGCCCGACACGACGTGCACATCGATGCCAGCCTCCTCGTGCAGCCGGCGCACGAAGGCGGCCTTGTTGCCGGCCTCGCGAGTGGCCGAGGTCGCGACTGCGACCACCGTCTCGGCGCCGTGTGAGCGCGCGAGCTCCGCGAAGCTGCGGCAGACGAGCGTGGCGCGATCCATGGCCGCCGGCTGCAGGGCGCTCTGCGCTCCGAACTCACCCTCGCCGAGGCGCACGGGCTCTTTCTGCAGGGTGATCGTGCTCCAGGAGCGGTCGGGCTCGAGGCGCACGACCGTGAGGCGCACGGAATTAGTGCCGATGTCGATGAAACCGGTGGTGGTCCGCGGCCCGGGGCGGGCCTCTGATGGGGCGGCGTCCATGCGCGGTTCAGAGCGGCGCGGTCAGCGTGGCCTCAGCGCTCAGGACGTGGTTTTCTTCTTGCCGCCCTTCTTCTTGCCGCTCTTCTTGGCCTGCATCTGCTTGCGGTCCTGGTCGAGCTTGTCGAGGCCTTTTGTCTTGCCGTACACGCCGATGTAGGTCTGGGCGATCTCGCACTTCTTGCAGCCCTTGCCGCAGCAGTCCTTCCACTCCTTGCGGCCGAACTTCTTCTTGAGATCGGACATCGTGGGGCTCCCCTTGCTAGGTCCGTCGAGCGTTCGTCTGCAGAGATACCGCAGGCGCGCGGCGCGGAAACGCGGAGAGGCGGCGGCTCGGTACGAGCCGCCGCCTCTCCGGCCGCCGGCGCAGTCGCGCCTGCTACTCGCCGAACGCGTCGAGCTCGATCTCGTCCGCCACGGTGTAGGCCATGTCGGTACAGGCGGCGATGTCGTCGAGCGAATACCCCTTCGCGACCTCCTCGAGCACCCAGCCGCGCTCGGGGAAACGCCGGAACAGGGCGCGCTCGGTGATGATCACGTCGGCCTCTTCGGCCCCGGTGAGCGGGAAGGTGCACTGCTTCATGAGCTTCGACGCCCCGTCCTTCGAGCAATGCTCGCTGACGATGAACACAGTCTTGGCGCCGGTCACGAGGTCCATGGCGCCGCCCATCCCCGCCAGCATCTTGCCGGGCACGATCCAGTTGGCGATGTTGCCCTTCTCGTCGACCTGGAGCGTGCCGAGGAAGGTGGCGTCGAGGTGGCCGCCGCGGATCATGGCGAACGAGGTGGCGCTGTCGAAGTAGCTGCCGCCGCAGATGAGGGTGATGGGCTGGTTGCCGGCGTTGGCGCGGTCGCGGTCCTCGCAGCCCGGATCGGGCGCGGGGCCGACGCCGATGGCGCCGTTCTC
>Ga0209254_10005825_pt1 | contig 11332 bp, 8 predicted proteins | sample FrelakmetDIP11DI_FD_187148 | JGI IMG/M metagenome (GOLD analysis project Ga0209254, IMG submission 187148) | Freshwater lake sediment microbial communities from the University of Notre Dame, USA, for methane emissions studies - DIP11 DI (SPAdes)... | ecosystem: Environmental > Aquatic >... | reverse complement strand
CAGGCACCCGCTGCTGCTGGCCAGGTTCGGGCTGCCGGCGCTGCTGCCGGCGACGTCCCTCTCCCGCCTCGCGTTCCGGGAGCCCGCCGCCCGGGCGCTGTTCGCGGGACTGGCCGCCCACTCGATGCTCCGGCTCGAACAGCCGCTGAGCGCATCGTTCGGGCTGGTGCTGGGACTGCTCGCCCACGCGGTCGGCTGGCCGTTGGCCCGCGGCGGGAGCGGCGCGATCGCATCGGCCCTCGAGGCGGAGGCGCGCGCACTGGGCGTGGAGATCGTCACCGGCCACCGGGTGGGCGCCCTGGCGAGCCTGCCCCCGGCCCGGGCCGTGCTCCTGGACCTGACGCCCCGGCAGGTGCTTGCCGTGGCCGACGACCGGCTCCCGTCCGGGTACCGCCGGCAGCTCGAGGGCTTCCGGTACGGGCCCGGCGTGTTCAAGCTCGACTGGGCGCTGGACGGCCCCATCCCGTGGCGCGACCCGCAGACGGCCCGCGCGGGCACGGTCCACCTGGGTGGGACGTACCGGGAGGTGGCGGCTTCCGAGGAGGCGGTCGGGCGGGGGCGCATCCCGGACCGGCCCTTCGTCCTCCTCGTCCAGCCGACCATCGCGGACCCGACGCGGGCGCCGGAGGGCAAGCACGTCGCGTGGGCGTACTGCCACGTCCCCAACGGGGCCACGACCGACATGACGGCCGCGATCGAGGCGCAGGTGGAGCGCTTCGCTCCGGGCTTCCAGGACCTGGTCCTCGCACGGGCCACGAAGGACGCGCCGGCGATGGAGGCCTACGACGCGAACTACGTGGGTGGCGACATCAACGGCGGGATCGGTGACTGGCGGCAGCTGCTCTTCCGGCCCGTCGTCCGCTGGAACCCGTACACCACGCCCGACCCGTCGCTGTTCCTGTGCTCGTCGTCCACGCCGCCCGGAGGCGGGGTCCACGGCATGAGCGGTCGGCTCGCCGCCCGGGAGGCGCTGCGCCGGACCTGACCCTGGGGGCGGGAGGAACCTGCAAGGGAAGCGTGTCGGGCGGATCGGCCGTTGACGCGGCCCCATGCCGTCACCCACGATCTGTCGAACGCGGGCCACGGCGTGGGAGCGAGGGAGCGGGCCATGGACCTCTATGCGACGAAGGGGGCGATCAACGCCCGCATGGTGCCCCTCGTGGACCGGCTCGCGAAGGCGGGCGTCACCCCGGACCAGGTGACGCTCGCCGCGGTGCCCGTGGCGGTGCTCGGTGGGGCTTGCCTCCTCCTCTCGACCTCCGTCCCGGCCCTGCTCCTCGCCGTGCCGCTGCTGGTCGTCCTGCGGATCCTCCTCAACCTGGTCGACGGCAACATGGCCCGCCGGACGGGGAGGATCCACCCCCGCGGCGAGCTCTACAACGAGCTGGGCGACCGGGTGGCGGACATCGCCTTCCTCGCGCCGGTCGCGTTCCTGCCGGGCGCCTCGCCACAGATGGTCCTGCTCGGCGTCTTGATGGGCGTGATGGCGTCGTACGTGGGGATCACGGCCAAGGCCGCGGGAGGGGAGCGGATCTATCGCGGAATCCTGTCCAAGCCCGGCCGGATGACGCTGCTGGTGGTCTGCAGCCTGTGGACGTTCATCGCCGGACCGGCGGACACCACGGCCTGGGCGGTCTTCGGCCCGATCCTGCTCATCGGGACCGTGCTGACGCTCGTAGAGCGAGTCGTCGTGGCCGTCCGGCGGCTGGGGTAGGGCCGGAGATGCCGCCGCTCTCCGCACTCTCCAGTTTCCCCGCGCTCTCCGCGCTCTCCCCGGTCGATGCCGCCTCGCTCGTCCTGCTCGTCGGGGCCGTGCTGGGGCTGGCCGGCGCCTCGATCTACGCGATCGCAAGGCGCGGGCGGACCACCGGCCTGACGCCGCGCATGGCGCTCCAGCGGGCGGGCTCCTACGCGGGGCTGGCGGTCGTGCTCCTGGTCGCGGCCCGGGCGGGCGTCCCCGGGATCGCGCTCCTGTTCGGGGCCCTCGCCACCCTCGGCCTGATCGAGTGGGCGCAGATGTTCGATCTTCCCGCCCATCACCGCATCGCGATGGTGATCGCGAACGGCGTGATCTTCTGGGCGATCGCCGTGGGCGGGGTGGGTGCCGCGGACTGGCTGGTGGGCGGCGTCGTACTGGTGGGCGCCGTGTGGCCGGTGATCCGCGCGGACACGGGCCGGGCGATCCGCGACATGGGGATGGCGGCCGTAGGCATGGTCCTGATCTCGGTGTTGCTCGTACATGCGGTGGCGCTCTCCGTGGAGGATGGCGAGGCCGGGATCGCGCTCGTCCTCGCGCTCGCCGTCGCCTGCGCGTTCTCGGACGTGGGCGCGTTCGTCGTCGGACGCACGTTCGGCCGGACGAAGCTGGCGCCACGCCTGTCCCCGAACAAGACCCGGGAGGGCGTCGTCGGCAACATCCTCGGCGCGGCGGTCGGGCTGGTCCTGTTCGTGCCGGCGCTCGTGCCCGCCTTCGGCCTGCCGTTCGTCATCGCGCTGGTGCCGCTGGTGGCCGGCGGTGCGCTCTGGGGAGACCTCCTCGAGAGCGCGGCCAAACGCGAGGCGGGCGTCAAGGACGCGGGGCGCTGGCTGCCCGGGTTCGGCGGGATCCTGGACCGGATCGACTCGATGCTGGTCACGGTGGCGCTGGGCTACTGGATCGCACGATTGTGGGGTGCCGGCTGATGGACACGCTGCCGAAGCCGGATCCCGGGCCGGTGCCGACGCCGGCGCCCGAGCCGAAGCCGGCGCCCGAGCCGATGCCGGCGCCGCTGCCGGATCCCGGGCCGGTGCCGACGCCGGCGCCGCTGCCGGATCCCGGGCCGCTGCCGACGCCGCTGCCGGCGCCGCTGCCGGATCCCGGGCCGCTGCCGGATCCCGGGCCGCTGCCGACGCCGCTGCCGACGCCGTTGCCGAAGCCGGTGCCGACGCCGCTGCCGAAGCCGGTGCCTGCCGGAGGGAAGACCATTCGCCCGCACGGCTGGCAGTTCTCGCCCATCGCCTGCATCGCCCGTGAGGTCACCGCGCGCGTGGTCGGACCGTTCCTGGGGTACGTCCTGCGCGGCCCGAAGGTCACCGGCGGGGAGCACCTGGACGAACTGGAGCTGCCGGCGATCATCTGCCCCACCCACGCCAGCCACTTCGACTTCTCCGCGATGCGGCTCGCGCTGGGCCCGCGTGTCCGGCGCCGCCTCTCCGCGGCCGCCGCCGCCGACTACTTCACGGCCAGCCGCAAGCGCTGGTTCTTCGCAGCGTGGCTGGGGTCGTTCGCGTTCAAGCGCACCGGCCAGGGCGACGACTCGTTTGCCATCGCTGCCGGGCTCCTGGACATGGGCTGGAACGTGCTGATCTTCCCGGAGGGGACCCGGAGCCGGACCGGGGAGATCGCGCCGTTCCACGGCGGGGCCGCGCTGCTGGCAATGCGGACCGGCCACCAGGTCCTGCCGGTGAGGATCGTGGGGATCGCCGCGGTCCTGCCCAAGGGCGCGAGGCGTCCACACCGGGCGCCGGTGGAGGTTCGCTTCGGCGCCCCGATGCGGCCGCTGCCGGGCGAGCACGCCCGCGAGTTCAACGCCCGGCTCGAGGCCGTCGTCCGGGCCCTCTGACCCGAGTCAGCTCCAGTAGATCGCGTACAGCACCACGTACGCCGTCGCGTACACGACGAGCGTCAGGCGGTCGTGACGGCGCAGGAAGCCCGGCGCGATCCAACCTAGTGCGGCGAGCAGCAGCACCACCGGCCCGATCCGGGTGATCCGGTTCAGCACCGCGCCCACCGCCAGCGCGAGCGGGGTCGAGGGACCGATCGCCCACGCGTACGTGTAGACCTTGAGCGGCGTGCCCGCACCGACCTGGGCGATGGACGTCGGGTTGCCGGTGGCGACGGTGTCGCGGGCGGCGACGAGCATGGGCTCGTCGATGCCGGGCAGGGCCAGGAACATGGATTCCACGGCACCGGGTGCGACGAGGCTCAGCGCATAGAGGACCGCGGTGCCCGCGACAGCCCCGGCCAGCAGCGCCGCGAACAGGACGAGCAAGCGGCGCGGGGCAATCAGCACCAGGAGCCCGATCGCAACGTCCGGGATGATCGGGAAGAAGATGGCCTCGGCGAACGCCCAGGCGCCGACCAGCGCGATGCCCGCGGGCCCGCCCGCGATCCGCTCGATGCGCCGGAAGGGATGGCCCGCGATGCCGCTCATGGCGCCATCGTCGCGCGTGGGGGGCCGCGGTGCACGGTGGCTGTGTCGCCCGGTCGTGTCCACCGACAAGGGTGAGCGCGTCCAGATTCGTCCGTGACGCCGACCTGCGGGGGCGGGCGAGCTGGCGTTTCAATCGGCGGTCACACCCGAGGGGTACTTCGTCCCACGCGCCGCTGCGCAGCCAGGCGGAAGCAGGGAGGGGACTCCAGGTCATCGCTGCACCGTCGCGAGGGGCTCACCTGGGCCTGGTGGTCGCAGAAGAGGCCCGAATCCGGGAGTTCATGGGCCCAAGGAATGCGCCACGGTCACAGGCCGGCGTCGCGGTCCGGAGCAACAATGACTACCAGTCCCGGCGCGCCACTCGCGCCCGGTGATCGATGAGCGAGTGAGCGACATGGTCGCTTGAACGGTAGATATCTACCGCTTCTATGGTAGACTTCTACCCGTGAGCCTCAACATCAAGAACGAGGAGACGGTCCGGCTGGTCAGGGAGCTGGCGGAGGAGCTGGATGTCTCGCTGACGGCTGCCATCACCGACGCGGTTCGCGCCCGGCTGGAGCAGGTGCGGGCAGAGCGAAGGGAACCCGCGTTCGACGTCGAGGCGGTGCTCGAGATGTGGGGACAGCTCGGCGACCTCCTGGGCCAGGATTATCTGAGCCAGGACTTCGACGAGCTCCTGTACGATGAGATGGGCCTGCCGAAGTGATCATCGACACCTCGGTCCTGGTCGCGCTCATCCTGCGTGAGCCCGAGGCGATGGCGTATGTCGTTGCGATGGCGGCGGCGCCTGTGCGTCGCCTGTCGGCGGCGAGCTATGTCGAGCTCGCCGCGGTCATCGATGGACGGCGGGACCCAGTGCTCTCGAACGCCATCGACCCGTCGATCCGCGCCTCGCGCATCGAGATCGTGCCGTTCACCGGCGAGCAGGCGCGGATCGCAAGGATCGCGTACCAGCAGTTCGGGCGCGGCTCCGGTCACCCGGCCCGGCTCAACATGGGCGACTGCTTCGCCTACGCCCTCGCGCGCGACCTCGGGGAGCCGCTGCTGTTCAAGGGCGGCGACTTCGCCCTGACGGACATCGAGCTCGTCGTGGAGCCGGTCCGGAGCAGGCGCCTGAGCGAGGTCGTGGCGGCCTATGCGGCCGGCACGGCAGAGGCGGGCTGACCCCGGCGGCTGCGACGCGCCGCTACCCGTCGCCCGCGACGCAGAACTCGTTGCCCTCCGGGTCTGCCATCACGGTCCAGCGAAGCGAGTCGCCCAGCGTGCACTCCGAGATGAACGTCGCCCCCAGGCCGCGCAACCGCTCCACCTCGTCGGCCATCGACTCGCCCCGGAGGTCGAGGTGCACGCGGTTCTTGACGGCCTTGGGCTCCGGCACCAGCTGGAACAGGATCACCGGGCGACCGATCGCCTTCTCGGACGGGACGATCGCGACGTACTGCCCGACGGGGTCCCGGCGGGTGTAGTCGCCCAGCGCCGCCACCCAGAAGTCGACCACCGCGCCGTGGTCGGCGCAGTCCATGACGATCTCGGCCACTCGCAGGGTCATCGCGGACCTCCGTTGTTCGTATCCCGTCAGGCCAGGCCCAGGAACCGGTCCACCAGCCGCCGCTCCCAGAACGTGCGCACCAGCAGCACCCAGGCCACCACCGCGACGACCACGATCAGCGCATCCCGCGGCGCCGGGACGATCAGCTGGAAGAACCCGCGCGCCGGCGGGATCACGAGCGTGACCACGAACCCGATCGCCAGCCCGATCGCCAGCAGCGCGGGCCGCCGGTCGCCCGTCATCGGCTCCACCACCGCGAACCACCGCAATGGCGGTTCGACGAACAGGATCAGGAACAGGCCGGCGAACACCAGGAACGACGTGAGCGCGGTGCTCGCGGCCTTGCCGGCGGCATCGAGGTTGGCGGGATCCGGCGCGGCGAGCGCGAACACCCCGTAGAACACCGCCAGGCCAACGAGGCTCGACACGACCGCCGCCGGGACCACGAAGCGTGCGAGCGTCCGGCCGAGGCTGTCGCGGACCCGTCGCCCCGGCTGTGCCCAGACCGCGAGCAGCGCGCTCGGGATGCCGACGGTGAAGACCGTGACCGCGGACGCGTTGCGCAGCTCGATCGGGAACGTGATCACGACGAGCGAGCTCACGACGACCAGGCCGATGGTCGCGATGCGGGTCATGAACAGCTTGAGGATGTCCTGCATCCCGTTGAGGATCCGCTGGCCCTCGCCCACGGCCTGGGCGACCGCCGCAAAGGAGTCCTCCATCAGGACGAGGTCGGCCACGCCGCGCGTCGCCTGGCTGCCGCTGCCCATCGCGATCCCCAGGTTCGCCTTCTTGAGCGAGAGGACGTCGTTGACGCCGTCACCGATCATCGCGACGTAGTGGCCGCCTGCCCGCAGCGCATCCACGAGCCGTTCCTTCTGGGCGGGGGTGATCCGGCCGAAGACGACGGTTTCGTTGGCGGCCTCGACGAGGGCCGCGTCATCCATCGCCGCCAGGTCCGGGCCGGCCAGCGACGGGATCTCGGGCCCCAGGCCGGCCTGCCGGGCGAGCGCGACCACGGTCTCGGGGTCGTCGCCGGAGATGATCTTCACGGCCACCCCGTTGTCCATGAACGCACGCAGCGTGGAGGCCGCCTCGCCGCGCAGCTCGTCGGCCATGGCCACGAGGCCGAGGGCGCGCATGCCGGGCGGGAGGGTGGCGTTCGCGTCGTCGTCGCCGAAGTCGGGCAGCGCGGCGGCGTCCGGGTGCGTGGCGACGAGCAGGACGCGGAGGCCGCGGTCGGTCCAACGGGCCGTCTGGTCGCGGATCTCCTCCGAGCCAGCCGCCGCGCCGTCAGGACCCTCGGCCAGGTACGGGTGCAGGAAGGTGGCGGCGCCGAACGCGACGATGCCGGGGACTTCCGGGAGCCCGTCCCCGCCCTCCGCATCGCGGAACGCGCACGCGCTCCACTTCCGGGCGGACGAGAACGGCACCTCCGCGGCAAGGGGGCGGGGTGCGGCCGGCCAGCGAGCGGCGATGGCTCCGCTGGTCTGGTTGCGGGCGGATGCGCTCGCGGCCAGCGCGGCGACGGCCGCGATCACCTCGTCCTCGCTCGCTCCGTCGAGCGCCATCACGGCCTCGACCTCCAGGCGGTTGGCCGTCAGGGTCCCCGTCTTGTCCAGGCACAGGACGTCCACGTGGCTGAGGCTCTCGATGGCGTTCGACTGCTGGACCAGCGCCCCGAACCGGATGATCCGGATCGCACCCAGGGCGTAGGCGACGGCGATCGACACGAACAGGCCGTTGGGGACGAGGCCGGCGAGCAGGGTGGCGTCGGCCACAACGTCGCCGAGGACGGCGGACTGCACGAATCCGCGAAGGACCAGGAGGACCTCGAGGTACAGGACGATGCCCAGCACGACGCGGATGACAAGGTTGATCTCGCCCTGGAGCGGTGTGATGACGCGGCGGAACGAGCGGGCGCCGGCGGTGATCAGGTTCGCGAAGCTGGCGTTCTGCACCTTCTCGGCCACGTAGCGGCCGGACCCGGTGGCGACGAACGAGCCGCTGAAGACCTCGTCGCCGGGGCGCTTGCGGACCACGTCGCTCTCGCCCGTGAGCTGGGACTCGTCGAGGGTCGCGGAACCGGTGACGAGGCGCCCGTCGAGGACCACCTGGTCGCCGGCCTCGAGCGCGATCAGGTCACCGAGCACCAGGTCGTCCGGGGAGACGTGCACCACCTCGCCGTTCCGGATGGCCGCCGCCGTGGGGCGCGTCAGGAGCGCGATCCGGTCCAGCGTCCGCTTGGCGCGGATCTCCTGGACGATGCCGACCAGGACGTTGGTCATGATCACGCCGAGCGACACGAGCGCGTCCATCGGCCGCCCGACGAGCACCAGCGCGACGCCCAGCGCGAACAGGATGTTGTTGACGAAGGTGAACACGTTCTCGCGGACGATCTGCGCGTAGGTCCGCGTGGTGGGCGGCGGCGGCGTGTTGCCGAGACCCGCGGCGCGGCGGCGCGCGACCTCCGCGTCGTCCAGGCCCATCGGGGGCGTGGGCGCCAGCTCCGGGTGGCCGGGAATCCCCGCGGTGGCGACGGCGTCCGCGATCGTCATGAGGGCAGGATACGACCCGCGAGTGCCCCATCCGCAGGCGACGCGTCAGCGGGCCGGCTGGTTCTCCCAGGCGCGGTCGAGACGGGCGAGGAACGGGCGCGCGCCGAGGCGCACCAGGGTTTCCCGGGCGGCCGCGATCGCCGTCACGACGTCTGGGGCGTCCCGCTCCGGGGACGGAAGGAGAACGGCCATGTCCACGGCCCCCGCCGCCTCGTCGAAGGCGAGCCCGAGCTTGCGGTACGCACGCAGGGCCTCGCGGTACCCCGCGAGCGCGGCCGGGCCGCGGCCCTCCAGGGCGTCGATCCCGGCCCGGGCGACGAGGCGGTCGGCCGCGAGGGCCGGGCCGAGGTAGCCCGAGGCGTCGAGCGAGGCCTCCATCGAGGCGAAGGCCGAGGCGGCCCCCGCGGCGTCGCCGGCCCAGAGCGCGCCGCGAACGAGGAGTGGGCAGCCGAGCAGGTTGAAGTTGCTAAGACTCTCCACCGCGTGTTCCTCGCGGAGCCGGCGGACCTCGTCGGGACGGCCGGCGACGAACGCGGCCCACGCCCCGGCCAGGAGTTCCCAGGACCCGACCTCTGACCAGACGTTTCGGCCCTCGAGCCGGATCCGGGCCGCCGCCGCGAGGTCCGCCGCCGCGTCCTCGCCCCGGAACGAGCGGAGGATCGCCCGGTCCGCGAAGAACTCGCCCCGCGGGATCGCGGCCGACTCGAGGGCCACCCACTCGTCCAGCAGCCCCGCGGCCCAGTCCCAGTCGCCCGTGCGCAGCGCGCACATGCTGCCGTTCCCGACCATCATGGACCCGTACAGGCGGGAGCCGCGGCGCTTGGCGATCTCGAGCCCGTCGCGGGCGAGCGCGAGGCCCGTGGCGGGCTCGCCCCACTGCTCGACGTAGGTCATGAAGATCCGGGCGTCGAACTCGACGTCGCGCAGGTCGTTCGCGACCGCGAGCTCATGGGCGCCGCGCAGGAGGACCATGCCCTCCCGGGGCCGGCCCGTCTCGATCAGTGCCATGCCTCGTCCGTGGATGCCCCATGCCGTCGCCTCGAGCAGCCCGAGCCGTTCCGCGATCGGCAGGAGCCGGTCGAACCAGGGGACCGCGCCGGCGGCGTCGTTGGTCGCCCAATGATGAGTTCGCGCGATCGCATGCATCAGCGCGACGCCGGCCGGGGTCTGCTCGAGGTCCGAGAACTCCGCCCAGGCCTCGGTGAGGATCGCGAGCGCGCGCTTGGGATCCTTGAGCCAGAGTCGGATCGCGCTCGCCCAATCGGCGATGGCCAGGGCGATGGCCTGCCGGTCCCCGGTGCGTCGACGCTCCTGGACTGCGGCCTCCGCGTGGCTGATGGCGGCTTTGGGGTCGAGGTCCTCCTCCGCGGCGGCGCGCGCGCTCGCGTGGAGCTGGGCCCGGTCGGCAGGATCGGTCGTGATCTCGAGGGCCTGCTCGAGGAAGGCGAGCGCCTGCGCGTGGGAGCCCAGGGCGGTGGCCCGGTCTGACGCGGCCCGCAGCGCTGTCCGGGCCTGCGCCGCGAGGGCATCGGCCTCGGGACCGGGCGGGGTGTTCCGGTACGCCGCCTGGACGTGGTCCGCCAGGGCCCCCGCGACCTCCTCTGAGCCCAGGGTCTCGAGGTACCGGGCGGCCGCGAGGTGGCGGAGCCTGCGGTCCCGCTTCGAGAGGGTGTGGTAGGCGACCTCGCGGACGAGGGCCTGCACGAACGCGTACTGGCCGCGTCCGGGCGAGCGGGGATCGACGTCGAGGGTGAGCAGCTCCCGCCGGACGAGGCCCCGGAGTCGCGGTGCGAGGTCGGCCTCGGCGGTACCCGCGACGGCGGCCAGGGCCGACACGCTGAAGCCCTGGCCCAGGACCGCGGCATCGGCGACCAGGGCCCGGTCGGCAGGATCGAGGCCGTCGAGGCGAGCGGCGACGAGCGCCGTGAGGGTCTCGGGGACCGCCACCTCGTCCAGGGACCCCACCGGCCGACAGACTCCGTCCTCGAGCACGAGGCGTCCCTGGGCGAGCAGCATCCGGACGGTCTCGACGGCATACAGGGGCACGCCGTCCGCTCTCGCCACGATCGTCGCGACCGCCTGGGCCGGCAGCCCGGGCACGAGGCCTGCCAGCAGGCGCTCCATGTCCGCGGGGGCGAGGGGCTCGAGGTGGATCGAGGTGAACGAGCGCAGCCCCGCCCCCCAGTCCGATCGCCGGTCGAGGAGCTCGGGCCGGGCCAGGGCGATGAGGGTGATCGGCACCCCCCGGCTCCACTCCAGCAGGTGGTCGATGAAGTCGAGCAAGCCTGGATCGGCGTGCTGGAGGTCCTCGAACACCAGGACCACGGGCGCCGTCTCGGCCAGCCGTTCGAAGAAGGTCCGCCAGGCGGCGAACAGCTCGTCCGAGCCGATGTCGGTCTCGACGCCCAGCAGGGCGAGCAGGGCAGGCTCGATCCAGCGCTGCTCCCCGGGATCGCTGACATGGGTGCGGACGGTCTCGGCGATCCGCTCGCGCGTGGTCGCCTCGTCGTCGCCCTCGGCGAGGCCCGCCCTGCCCCGGACCATCTCGCCCAGGGCCCAGAAGGTGATCCCGTCCCCGTAGGCGGGGGAGCGGCCCGCGTGCCACCAGACCTGGTCGGCCAGGCCGTCGAGGTACTTGGTGAACTCCCAGGCCAGCCGGGTCTTGCCGATCCCGGCCGGGCCGATCACCGACACCAGGCGGGGACGGCGCTCCCGCCCGGTGGCGGCGTACAGGTCCTTCAACGCCCGGAGCTCCTCGTCCCGGCCGACAAACGGGGCCTCGAGGGCGTCGCTCCGGTTCCGGCCGCCGCGCCCGGCCACGACCCGCAGGGCGCGCCAGGCCGGGACGGGCGCTGCCTTGCCTTTGAGCGCCTGGTCGCCCGCGGGCTCGAAGGCGATCGCGCGGCTTGCGGCCCGCCAGGTCGCCTCGCCCACCAGCACGGTCCCGGCTGCCGCGACCGACTGGAGCCGGGACGCGGTGTTGACGAGGTCGCCCGCGACCATGCCCTGGTTGGTGGCCCCCAGGGTCACCG
>Ga0209254_10005824_pt1 | contig 11333 bp, 8 predicted proteins | sample FrelakmetDIP11DI_FD_187148 | JGI IMG/M metagenome (GOLD analysis project Ga0209254, IMG submission 187148) | Freshwater lake sediment microbial communities from the University of Notre Dame, USA, for methane emissions studies - DIP11 DI (SPAdes)... | ecosystem: Environmental > Aquatic >... | reverse complement strand
GATCGTAAAAAAACACGGATGATCATACTGAGCCACTCTTTCCTTGGCCGATCCAAGGACAAGCTGGTGGCTTCGGTCTGAGAAGCGCATCATTTCCAGTCGCCATTGGGATTTTACGGAGGCCGGACAGACAACAAGGACTTTTGAAATCCCTGCCTCCCGAGCGAGCAACTCGGCTGCTCCTATACCCTGGATGGTTTTGCCGAGTCCCATGTCATCCGCAAGAACGGCCCTTCCGGTCCCTACGGCAAACGCAATCCCGTCAAGTTGGTAGGGAAGAAGTTCCGCCTTGAGAAGCGTCTTCCGGAGAGGATGATTTTTCGGATCTTTTCGTATCTCATCGACTTGGCTTTTAATCCGCTCTATGTAGAGTTTTCTGTTAATATATTCTCCGGCATCGGGATAAATCACAACCTCATGCCCCAGACTTTCTATTTTCTTAATGCACCCTAAGAGATCCCCTACGTTTTGGATGGGATGGTCCAAAAAGGGAGGAAGGAGGGCCATAAGATGACGATCGAGACCATCCGGGATTAAGACCCGCAACTCGGTATCGTCACCGTATCGAAGATGAACAGCCAGGTTCTTAAGCTTGTAGGGCGTATTTCTCACTTTTTGACTGAATCGGTTTTTGGCCCCCTCAATGACATAGAGAATGTGCTTGCAGGTGCCAAGGGTATTCTTCCTAAAATCCGGGCAGGAACAGTACGACTCCCCCTCTTTCCAACCTCTCAGAGCAACGCGGTAGCTTTTTCCTGAGGCGTCATTGATGACGGCATAATCCGTCCACAATTCATTCTTGCTCATGGAGGTCAGATGCATTCTTTCTGTTCGGGCTCTTTCCAGCCTTTCCTCGATGGCGCGTTTTATAAGATCTTGATCACTCAAGCTTTCAACGGGTCTTCTTTCCGGTGGTAGGGCAGAAAGCCCTAATGCTAATTTTTCCTCAAGGATGAGGGAGAATGCCGCTCCAAGGTGAACGCATGCCGTTGAGCAATGATTGCAGGCGAACTGGAGTGATTTTGGCTTTTCAGGGGTCAGGGAGAAAGTAACGATGGCATCGCCCATATTGACTCTGAATAGATCCTCTTTCAAGATGACTTGTTCACTGATGTCAACGTCATATTTTCCGCCATGCCTGATCAATTGCTCCCCACCAGGTCCAAGGAGTTTGCAGGCCTCCCGAAAAGTGAGACGTGAAAGTTTGTCTTTTAGATTGATCATAGCCGCCTTCCTAATCGGTGCTGAGGATAGAGGTTCTTATGGGTAGAATGGGGTTCCGCACCGAAAATACTCCGGGTGTTTGGGTTACGGTTACGAAGCCCGTTTCGGTTACTGGTTAAGGTTACGTGTCAACCCCGTTAGAAATCCCAGTCATTGGGACTCGAACCCGAGCCAGGCATTATTTCTAACGGGGTAAAGAATGAAGAGACGATAAACGTAGCCTTTTATTTACGATACGGGCCTCCCTGCCTGCGGTAGGCAGGGTTACCCTTACCGTTAGACTTTTATTTTTTAACTAATTTGTCACAATTACTCTTTTGAGTCAAGCTGGACCCAAAGGGGGAAGTGAGCACAAACACTTTCTAAGATGTTTAGAAAAAGTTATAATGGGTTATCTATAGGGTGTGAGGGAGAAAAAATGGCAGAAAAAGAGATGAATGAAGAGATCAGTTTCGAGGAACTTTTGAAGACCAGCTCCGAATCTCTGGGTCGCAGGGTGCGTCCCGGAGAAAGAGTATCTGGAAGGGTGGCAAAGATTGGCAGGGATACGATCTTCGTTGATCTGGGAGGAAAGAGCGAGGGCCTTGCGGATATTGGCGAATTTTTGGACGGGAAGGGAAACCTCACGGTCAAACCCGGAGATCAGGTCGAGATGCGAGTGGCCTCGGTCAAAGATGGCATCCATCTCACCAAAGGGATGAAGGTTCATGGTGCGGATGCCCTCGACATCTTACACGAGGCAAAGGAAAATCTGATCCCTGTTGAAGGGAGAGTCTCAAGCGTCATCAAGGGAGGTTTTGAAATCGACCTTTCAGGCATTCGCTCTTTCTGCCCTTTAAGCCAGATCGACCTGATCTTTACAGAAAAACCGGAGGACCATCTCGGAGCGAGATACCCATTCCGCATTATGGAGATTAAAGAGAGGGGAAAAAATATCATTGTATCGCGGCGAGCGCTCCTCGAGGAAGAACAGGAGAAGCTATCGAAGGAGACCTTAGAGAGGCTGAAGCCTGACCTGGAATGCGAGGGAAAGGTGACAAAGTTGGCCAACTTCGGCGCCTTCGTGGATTTAGGTGGGATTGAAGGGATGGTCCACATTTCAGAGATCTCTCATGGAAGAATCAATCATCCATCCGAGATTCTTAAGGCTGGCCAGCAGGTGAAGGTGAGGGTTCTGAAGATTGAGCCGGACAAGGAAGGAAGGCCTAAAATTTCTCTCTCCATCAAAGCCCTTGAACCTGACTCATGGGAGAAGGGCCTCGGATTTGAGGAAGGAGAGATCATTCGCGGAAAAGTTTCCAGAATCACAGACTTCGGAGCCTTTGTGGAAGTGGCGCCAGGCGTCGATGGCCTGGTTCACATCTCCGAAATCAGCTATGAGCGTCTCTCCCATCCCAGCCGACTTCTTAAAGAGGGGGATTTGGTCGAGGTGCTGGTCATGGGAATTGATTCCGAAGCGCATCGAATTTCCCTGTCGATCAAAGAGGTAGGTGTCAAGAAAAAGATTATAGAAGAGGAGGGTCCGGATAAGGTGCGTCTGGAGGCGGGACAGGTCCTGAGAGGGATCGTCGAAGACGTCAAGCCTTACGGCCTCTTTATTCGCCTTCCCCAGTTTGGAAGAAAGGTGAGAGGACTGCTTCCCAATGAGGAGTTGAGAGCTTCCGAAAAGGGAGATGTCAAAAAGAGGTTCCCAAGGGGGAGAGAGATTCAGGTGGAGATCGTCTCGATCGATGAAAAGGGAAAGATACGGCTGTCACAGAGAGCGATGGAGGAGAGGGAGGATCGGGAGGACTACCAAAAATTTCTGAAGAAGGAGGATCGAAGCGGGAAGCTCGGAACCCTCGGAGACGTTTTTAAGAATTTGAAGTTGGAGCAAAAAGAGACTAAAAATTTAAGTAAACCCCGTTAGAAAGGAGAGAGCTTTAACCCCGCCTTCAATAAAGAACTGATGCTTTCTATTTCTACCATTTCCAGCATAAATGCCTGGGCTTTCTAACGGGGTAAAGGAGAGTAAAATGAGTGAGCCCCATGTCCTCTATCGGGTCGATGGACATATCGCTGTGATCACTCTGAACCGGCCAGAGGCAAAGAATGCGTTCAGCTCTGAAATGATCACCCTCTGGCGCCAATTTCTCGAAGAGGCTGGGGCGGACGCCAATGTTCGGGTCGTCATTGTAACCGGGAAGGGCGATACCTTCTGCTCCGGAGGAGACATCCGCGACATGTCGGAGGGAAAGCTCCGGCTGTGGGATATGAAGAGGTTTCTCTGGGAGGGCGTTCACCGCATTGCCTTGACCCTCGAAGACTTGGATAAACCTGTCCTGGCGGCTATCAATGGGGCGGCGATGGGCGCCGGGCTGGATATGGCCATGATGTGTGACCTGAGGGTCTGCTCCGATCGTGCAAAACTTTCAGAATCTTATATTCTCTTAGGGTTTGTTCCAGGTGATGGAGGAGCCTACTTTTTGCCCAGGTTGGTGGGATTGGGGAAGGCATTGGAATTATTATTGACCGGAGATGTCCTCAGTCCGAAGGAGGCATTGGAGATCGGTCTCGTCAACAGGGTGGTTCCCCATGATCAGCTCATGGAAGAGACGAGGAAATTAGCAGAGAAGATTGCAAGCAAACCTCCGCTCGCCATTCGTATGACGAAGAGAGCTGTTTATCAGGCTCAATCCAGCACTTTAAGATCTCACCTCGACTACATCTCCTCCCAGCAGGCCCTTCTTTCAGAAACAAATGATCATCAGGAGGCAGCCAAAGCCTTCATTGAAAAAAGGAAGCCGGTATTCAAGGGCAAATGAAGAAACCACGTCTCCACGATCTTCTTTAGAAAAATCTCTCCATAACCATTTGCCTCACTTAGGAAAGGGTCCCCATAACTTTTCAATTACCATTATAATTGCGATCGCATTTTTAGTGGTAAGGCTGTGGCTCTCTACCCACAAACTGGATTCGTAGCCCAATCCGGGTGCCTTTTGAGCGTTTTCTTGAAAAAAGGGGGGGTTCGTGTTAATTTGAACTTAATGATACAGATGTTTTCTGTTTCGAAGACTTATCCCAGTCAGATCACTGCCCTTTCGGATCTCACTCTTGAGGTCACGGCAGGGGAGTTCGTCTTCATCGCCGGTCCGAGTGGGTCGGGGAAGAGCAGCTTGCTTCGGATTCTTTTCGGCGCTGAAAAACCGAGCAGCGGAGAAGTCATCGTCAATGGGATTTGTATCACCCATCCCAGCTTTAAAAAAGTCTATCAACTGAGAAGGACGATAGGGATCATTTCTCCGGATTTTAAACTCCTGAGGGATCGAAATGTAAGAGAGAATATTGCCTTTGCCCTTGAGGTGACAGGACATCCACAGAAAGAAATCAGAGAAAAAGTTTCTGAGACTCTAAGGCAGATGGGCCTTCAGGAGAGGGAGAAGGATTCGATTCTTTCCCTTTCCGCCGGAGAACAACAGCGGGTGGCCATTGCCCGGGCTCTGGTCAAGGGATCTCCCCTGATCCTGGCCGATGAACCCACGTCCATTCTGGATGATGAGATGACCGGAAAGGTGATGGAGATCTTTTCGGAACGCCATCAGAAGGGGACGACCATCGTCTTTGCCACTCAGGATGCTCATTTGATTCAACGCCATCCCCATCGGGTGATTCCACTCATGGCAGGGAAGAGTGGGGATGCGGAAAGCAATGAAGAGGTGAGATTCGAGGAATGATCTCTTTTCTGGGCTATGCGGTGAGACGGGCTCTCCGAAACATGAAGGGAAATCTTTTTCCCAATCTGACCACCATTGCCGTCATCGGAATCTCTCTGCTCATCTTTTTGTCCTTCTCGCTGATCGCTTTTAACCTGACCTCCCTTCTGAAGATCTGGGAAGAGAAATTCGAGGTGATCGCCTATCTGAAGAGAGGGGCCTCGTTGGGCGAGGTGGAAGGCCTTTTGAAACAGATTCGGCAACTCGACGGAGTCGAGACCGTCAATTATATATCGCCCTTTGATGCCATGGCTTTTATGGAGTCAAGGCTGGGCAGACAGAAGAATCTCCTTGAAGGCATTCAGCCGGCCATCCTTCCCTCTTCCATCGAAATTCGATTGAAGAAAGACTACTGGGGCGAAACAAAAATCGACGAAGTGATCTCTCATCTGAAGAGGATTTCACAGATCGAAGAGATCCAGTACGGTCAGGAGTGGATTGAGACATTCTCCGTGCTGGTCCACCTGGTCCGGCTTACCCAGTGGATTTTGGGAGGACTCCTTCTTGCCGCCATCATCTTCATCGTCTCCAATACGCTCCAACTCACTATCTCTTCCCGCAGGGAGGAGATTGAGGCGATGCAGATGGTAGGGGCCAATCCGGCGTTTATCCAGGTCCCGTTCTTTTTGGAAGGGCTGATTCAGGGACTGCTTGGAGCAGGGATGGCAATGGGGCTCCTCTTTTTATTATATAAGGTCGTCCTCATTACGATCACACCTCTGATGAAGGGATGGATGGCAGGCATTCCCATCCTCTTTCTGCCATGGGAGACGATCGCATGGATGCTATCGGGAGGGATGGTGCTGGGTCTCTTCGGTAGTTTTGTCGCATCGATGAGGTTTTTGAGATACGGCAGGTGAATGGATGACAAAAAGAGGAAGGAAGGTTTTGATCATAGGGGTCGTCGTGGGATTGATCCTCACCCTTGTCCTTCCTGGCCTTCAGGCAAGTCGAAAAGATCAGATTGAGAAGGATATCACTCAGAAGAAAAAGGACCTCGGCGATATTAAGAAAGAGATCTCCTCGACGAGGGAGAAGGAGAAGGAGATACGGGGGAAAGAGTCTTCCATCCTCGGAAACCTCAATTCCCTTGAGATCGAACTTTATAAAAAGACGAAAGAGTTGAAGCAGATGGAGGACCAACTGGCTCAGATCAGGGAGAGGCTCAGGCAAGCCAGAGGCCAGATCGCCATGCTCAACAATGGGTTGGAGCGGACCAGGGGAGAACTCTTTTCGAGATTGACAGCCCTTTATAAAATGGGAAGAACGCCTCCGGAGACGATACTCCTGACCTCCCAGTCCTTTCCCGATCTATTGAAGATCGACAAATATTTCAGGGTCATCATCAACTCGGATGCCCGTCTGGTTGAAACCTACCAGTATCAAGTGGCCCTGAAGGAGCGATATCAGGAAGAGCTGACGCGGGATCAGCACCAGTGGGAACGACATATCTCGGAGGTAGGGAAGAAGCAGGCTGAGATTCAGAGCATCAAGAAGGAGAAGCAGGCCCTCCTCAAATCGATCCAGAACCAGAAGGTGGTCTATCAGAAACTGATCAACGAACTGGAGGAGAGAGCAAAAAACCTCCAGACGCTTGTTCAGAAATTAGAGCGGGAGAAGGGCCTTCTCTCCTATGGGAAGGCAAAACCTGAAAATTTCAAGGGGAGGCTAACCCCCCCGGTTCATGGAAAGGTGATCAGCCTTTTCAAGGAGAGGGGGCAGAACGGGATCGAGATTCAGGCGGCGATGGGAACGGAGATCCGGGCCGTCCTTCCCGGGAAAGTCCTCTATGCCGATTGGTTCAAGGGATTCGGAAATATCGTGATCATCGATCACGGAGATCACGTCTTTACGGTCTCGGGGTACTGTTCCCAGTTGTTGAAAAAGGCAGGAGAAGAGGTGGCTCAGGGTGAGGCGATCGGCCTGGTGGGCAGTGCCGGATCACTGAAGGGCCCCTCGGTTTACTTCGAAATCCGTCATCAGGGAAAACCACAGAACCCCATGGATTGGATTTCACAGCCGGATAAGTTGGCATTGCTTCCAGAAGGAGAGGAGTCGAAGAGAAAATGATTAACAAGGAGGATGATATGTCACAAGGAAAAGGTATGAGAAGTTTAAAAATCATCTCACTGGTTTTTCTGGTTTTTATTCTGGGCGTGACTGTGGGACTGGGTCGGTTCCATAAGGTCTCTGCCCTCTCTAACCCCATCTATGAAGACCTGAAAGTGTTCACCGATGTCCTCGGTCTCCTTCAGAAGGAGTATGTGGAGGAGACGAAATCGAAGGATGTGATCTACGGAGCGATCAAGGGGATGCTGGAAACCTTAGATCCCCACTCGGCCTTCATGCCGCCCAATATGTATAAGGAGATGCAAGAAGAGACCAAGGGCCGGTTCGAAGGATTGGGGATTGAGATCACCATGAAAGAAGGTGTGCTCACCGTGGTCTCTCCCATCGAGGATACGCCGGCTTTTAAAGCAGGCATTCAGGCAGGGGATCAGATCCTTAAGATCGACGGGGAGCTGACGAAGGCCCTTACCCTGATGGAGAGCGTGAAACGAATGAGAGGTCCCAAAGGTTCGAAGGTGACCCTCACGATCATGAGGGAGGGATTTCCCAATCCCAGGGATTACGCGTTGATCCGCGATGTGATTCCGATTCGAAGCGTTCGATACGAGGTGCTGGAGAAACAGTACGGGTATGTCCGACTTTCTCAGTTCCAGGAGAAGACGGATAGCGAATTCCAGAAAGCGATCAGGGCCTTGGAGGAGGAGACCAAGGGAGGGCTCAAGGGTATGATCCTCGATCTGCGGAACAACCCCGGGGGCCTTCTGGATCAGGCGGTGAAGGTATCGGACCGGTTCATTGAATCGGGCGTTATCGTCTCGATTGAGGGAAGAAGAGAAGAACATAAAATGAAATTTAATGCTCATCCACAGGAGGATAACCTCACCCGTTATCCCCTCGTCGTCCTGGTCAATGGAGGAAGCGCGAGCGGCGCTGAGATTGTGGCTGGCGCCATTCAAGACCACGGTCGCGGGATTATCCTCGGAACCCAGACCTTTGGAAAGGGATCGGTCCAGACGATCTTTTCCTTGAAAGATGGCTCAGGACTACGGCTGACCACGGCACGGTATTACACGCCCAGTGGTCGCTCCATCCAGGCCAAAGGAATCCTGCCTGACATCATCGTCAAACCTTCCCTTCCCGAAGAGGAGAAAGCTGCGCCACCGAAACAACTCCCCGCGGAGAAAGATCTGGAGCGCCACCTGAATGATGTCAAAGAGAAGGAGAAGCCAAAGGTAGAGGTGAAGGAGAAGGTGAAGGAGAAGAAGCCGGTTGATAACCAGCTCGAACGGGCCCTTGAGCTTCTGAAGAGCTGGGAGATCTTTAAGAATGTTGCCACAAAGAAAGCGAGTTGATTTTTTCGAAAAAGCTTATTGCAATGGAGGAAGAACATGCCGAAATTCAGCGCCAATCTTACCATGCTGTTCAATGAAGTTGAGTTTTTAGATCGTTTTGAGCGGGCGGCCAGGGCCGGATTTAAAGGGATCGAATATCTGTTTCCCTACGGATGGAGCAAGGAAGAATTGAAAGAACAGCTGAACAAGTATGGCTTTGTCCAGGTGTTGCACAATCTTCCTGCAGGCAACTGGCAGGCAGGGGAGCGGGGCGTCGCATGCCTGCCCGGAAGAGAGGGAGAGTTTCAGGATGGAGTGGGGAAGGCGATTGAGTATGCGAAGGCATTGGAATGTTCGCGTCTCAACTGCCTGGTGGGAAAGAAACCTCAGGGAGTCTCTTCTGAAAAGGTTCGCCAGACCCTGGTCGATAATCTCCGGTTTGCCGCAAACGCTCTCAAGAAAGAAGGGATTCGTTTCCTCATCGAGCCCCTCAACGATCAGGACATCCCCGGATTCTATCTGGTCCGTACGCGGGACGCCCTTCAGTTGTTTGAAGAGATTAACCACCCCAATCTCTACCTTCAATATGACATCTACCATATGCAGATTATGGAAGGGAATCTGACGAAGACGATTTTGAGCAACCTCTCCCGGATTGGCCATATTCAGCTGGCTGACATTCCGGGACGCCACGAGCCTGGAACGGGAGAGATCAATTTTGCCAATCTGTTCCGCTTCATTGACGAGGCGGGTTATGATGGATGGATCGGGTGTGAATATATTCCGGCAGGAAAGACTGAAGATGGATTGAAGTGGATCAAACCTTATCTCATATCTTAAGGAGGAAAAACATGGCAGAAATTGGATTTATTGGTCTGGGGATCATGGGCAAACCCATGGCAGGTCATCTGGTCAAAGCGGGTCACACTGTTCATGTGTGTGATCTCGTTGAGGCGTCGGTGAAACACCTGTGCAGTCTGGGTGCGAAAGGATGCGCCTGCAGCAAAGAGGTGGCACAGAAAACAAAGATCATCTTCATCATCGTTCCAGACACGCCCGATGTGGAGGCCGTGCTCTTCGGCCCGGAGGGTGTGGCGGAAGGCTTAAAGCCAGGCTCGATCGTGGTGGATATGAGCTCGATCTCACCGCTTGCGACGAAGGAATTTGCAAAGAGGTTGGCTGCGATGGGCGTGGAGATGCTCGATGCTCCAGTGTCTGGAGGCCAGGTCGGAGCTGAGAACGCTACCCTCTCGATCATGGTGGGAGGAAAAGAGGAGGTGTTCAACCAGGTCAAGCCTTTATTTGAGTTGATGGGGAAGAACATCGTTCATATCGGTGGCAATGGGGATGGTCAGACCTGCAAGGTGGCCAACCAGATCGTGGTGGCCCTGACCCTTGAGGCAGTGGCCGAAGCCCTTCTCTTCGCCTCCAAAGCAGGCGCTGACCCGATGAAAGTCCGCGCCGCGCTTCTCGGAGGATTTGCCCAGAGCCGTATCCTGGAGATCCACGGTGAGAGAATGATCAAGCGGACCTTCAATCCGGGTTTTCGTGTCCGGCTTCACCAAAAAGATTTAAACATCGCCCTTCAGTCCGCACGAAGCATGGGATTGAGCCTGCCCAATACAGCCACGGCACAGGAGCTCTTCAATGCACTGGCCGCGCAGGGGGGGAGCGAATTAGATCATTCCTCGATCGTTACGGTCCTCGAAAAACTTGCCAATCATACGATTGGATGATGTTTAAAAAAAACTAAAATGGTAGGAGATTGCCTGACATGGATGTGGGTCGTAAGCTAATGCTGATCGATGGGCAGTGGGTTGAGAGTTCGGACGGCGAATTCATCCTGGTTGAAAACCCGAGCCGAAAAGGTTCGATCGTCGGAGAAATTCCCCGTGGTAGGGCAGTGGATGTGGATCGAGCGGTCCGAGCCGCTGCGAAGGCTTTTGAAGAGTGGAGGCGGGTCAGTCCCCGTGAGCGGGGCAAGTTGATGATGAAAATCGGTGGGGCCATCGAAATTAAAGCCAATGAGATTGCGCGCATCATTGCCCTTGAAACAGGAAATGCCATCCGTACGCAGTCACGTCCTGAGGCCATGCTCACATCAGACATCTTCCGTTACTTCGGCGGAGTGGCAAGTGAGATCAAAGGAGAGACCATACCCCTCGGAGAGAACCTGCTCAGTTATTCGCGGAGGGAACCCATCGGTGTAGTAGGAGGAATTGTTCCCTGGAATTCGCCGGTAGGTCTTGCTGCACTCAAGATCGCCATGGCGGTCACTGCCGGAAATACTCTGGTTCTTAAACCCTCTTCGGAGGCGCCCCTTGCCGTTTTATCTATGGCCCAGATCTGTTCCAATTTTCTGCCGCCGGGAGTGCTCAATGTGGTCACAGGAACCGGGTCTGAATGTGGAATCCCTCTGGCAAGGCACCCCCTGGTCAGAAAACTTTCCTTCACCGGATCCTACGAAATTGGCAGGACGATCATGGAAGCGGCCGCAGAGCGCATCGTGCCGGTTACACTCGAACTGGGAGGCAAAAGTCCACAGATCGTTTTCCCCGACGCAGATGAGCCGCAGGTGGTGGATGGGGTCTTTCTGGCCATGCGATTTACAAGACAGGGGCAATCCTGTACAGCAGGTTCGCGTCTCTTTCTTCACGAATCAATCTATGATTCCTTCCTGGAAAAGCTCGTCAAAAAGCTGAAGAATCTTAAGATCGGCGATCCTCTCGATGAATCGACGGATATGGGAGCTCTGATCAACCGGACTCAGTTCGAGAAAGTCTGTTCCTATGTGGAAGATGGAATCCGGCAGAAAGGGGCACGCCTTCTGACAGGAGGCCTTCCGCCGAAAGAAGGGCCCCTCAGCCAGGGTTATTTCATGGAGCCCACAGTCATCGGCAATGTCGGAAATGACTGGCGCATTGCACGGGAGGAGGTCTTCGGACCGGTGCTGGTT
>Ga0209254_10005823_pt1 | contig 11333 bp, 13 predicted proteins | sample FrelakmetDIP11DI_FD_187148 | JGI IMG/M metagenome (GOLD analysis project Ga0209254, IMG submission 187148) | Freshwater lake sediment microbial communities from the University of Notre Dame, USA, for methane emissions studies - DIP11 DI (SPAdes)... | ecosystem: Environmental > Aquatic >... | reverse complement strand
CTCGGCGACGATCACCTCGCGCTCGGCGACGCGCTCCTCCAGCCCGGAGATGAAGTTCGACATCAGCACGAACACCACCGGGCCGGCCAGCATCGCCAGGGTCAGCGCGATGACCCAGCTGCGCCGGTCGCGCACCGCGTCGCGCAGCTCCTTGACGAAGACGGTCCAGGCACCCTTCATGGCGAGGCCGTCGTGAGCTGGACGAAGACGTCCTCGAGACTGCCGCCGCCGGCCGCCTCGCGCAGTTCGGCGGCGGTGCCGGCGGCGAGCGTGCGGCCGTGCGCGACGATCACGACGCGGTCCGACAGCGCCTCGACCTCCTGCATGATGTGCGTCGAGAACACAATGCACTTGCCGCGGCTGCGCAGGTGGGCGAGCAGCTGGCGCAGCGCGCGCGTGGACATGACGTCGAGCCCGTTGGTCGGTTCGTCCAGGACCAGGTGCTGCGGGTCGTGGATCAGGGCGCGCGCCACCGCCACCTTCATCCGCTCGCCGGTGGAGAAGCCCTCGGTGCGGCGGTCGAGCAGGTCGCCCATGTCGAGCAGCGCCGACATCTCGCCCAGCCGCTGCGCCAGGTCGGCGGCGGCCACCCCGCGCAGGCCGGCGTAGTAGGCGATGTTCTCGCGCGCGGTCAGCCGCGTGTACAGCCCGCGCGCATCGGACAGCACGCCAAGCTGCTCCCGCACCGCCATCGGGTCGGCGGTCACGTCGATGCCGCCGACGGTCGCGGCGCCGCGATCGGGGCGCATCAGCGTCGCGAGGATGCGCAGCGTGGTGGTCTTGCCGGCGCCGTTCGGGCCGAGCAGCGCGGTGATGCGGCCGTCGGCGGCGGCGAAGCTGACGTCGTCGACGGCGGTGAGCACCGTCCGCCGCCGGCCGCGGCGGGCGACGAAGTCCTTGCCGAGCGAGCGCGCCTCGATCATCGCGGTCGCCTCTCGCCGGTCGGCGGCGCGAAGAACTTCGGCGCCGGCAGCCTGTTCAGGCAGTCAAGGTCGAGCCCGGCCGTGCCGGCCTCGCGGATGAAGCCGGCCACCAGTTCCGGCGCGCAGCCGTGCATCGACACGCCGTGCGCCAGGTGCGGGGCAACCCCGTGCGTGGCGCGTTTCAGCCCCTGCGCCACGCGCGCGCCGTGGCGCGGCGGCGTGGCCGGGTCGGCGCCGCCGGACAGCACCAGCACCGGCACGTCGGCGTCCGACAGCCGATAGAACGCCGCCGGCACCTCGCGCCGGGGCAGCGCGGCGCAGGTCTCGTCGTAGACGCGGATGAAGCTGTCGCCGAAGCGGGTGGCCGCGACGGCCGCGCGCGCCGCGCTGTCGACGCGCGGCAGGTCTTCGCTGCAGACCACCGCGAAGTGCATGCCCTCGGCGAAGTTCTCGGCCACGCTGGAGGTCATCGACGCGGCCACGGCGAGCAGCGGCGTCAGGTTGTCGCGGCTCGCCTCGGCCAGCGCGTAAGGCAGCAGCGCCGCCAGCGGCGGCGAGTACAGCGGCACCCGCAGCACGGAAGCCAGGGTGGCACGGTCGAGGCGGACGTCTTCCGCCTGGCCGGTCAGCGGATGGGTGACGGCGGTCTTCAGGCCGCCGGCGTCGACGCGCGCCAGCAGCCGTTCGATGGCCGCGCCGAGCGCCGGGTAGCGGACGTTGCAGGCGGGATCCTTCGCGCAGGCGGCGACGAGCCCGTCGAGGCTCGCCTGCGCATCGATGCCGAAGCTGGCCGGCAGCGCCATGTCCGGCGGCGCCACGCCGTCGAGCACGGCGCTGCGCACGCGTTGCGGGTACTGGCGCAGGTATTCGAGCGCGGCGCGCGTGCCGTACGAGGCGCCCCACAGATTGACGCGGTCGTAGCCGAGCGCCGCGCGCACGGCATCGATGTCGCGCACGGCGATCCAGGTGGCGTACTGGCGCAGGTCGTGCTCGGCGCCGAGCCGGCGCAGGCACGCGCGCGTGCGGGCCGACCGCCGTTGCGCATCGAGGGTCTCGGCGAGGCTCGCGCCAGGCTCCCCCTCACGTTCGCAGGCCAGCGCGTTGGAGGCGCCGGTGCCGCGCTGGTCGACGTAGACGATGTCGCGCCGCGCATTGAGCCGGGCGAACAGCGCCTGCACCTGGCCGGCGACGTGCCGGGCCGATTGCCCAGGTCCGCCGGCGAACACGAAGACCGGCTCGAACGAGCGCACGCGGGCCAGCGCCGGCACGACCGCGTAGTGGACTTCGATGCGGCGGCCGTCCGGGCGGTCGGGATCCTCGGCGACCGAGACCTTGCCGCAGCGGACCTCGCGGTCGATGCCTTTCAGGCGGCACGGCTCGCTCGGTGCGGCGGTGGTGCTTGCCGCGGCGGCAAGCACCGCCGCGGCGGCGGCGACCGCGCGCAGTTGGCGCGCCAGGTCAGCCATCGGCAAGCTTCAGCCCGACCACGCCGGCGACGATCAGCAGCACGCAACCGATCCGCATCCCCGTGGCCGGCTCGTCGAACAGCGCGATGCCGGCGAGCGCCGCGCCTGCTGCGCCGATGCCGACCCAGACCGCATAGGCCGTGCCGACCGGCAGCGCCTTCATCGCCAGCCCGAGCAGGCCGAACGAAGCCAGCGCCACCGCCAGCACGGCAAGGCTCGGCAACGGCCGGGAGAAGCCGTCGGTGGTCTTCATGCCGACGGCCCAGGCGACCTCGAGCACGCCGGCGGCGGCGAGCAGCCACCAGGCCTGCGCGGAAGAGGGCGTGAAGTTCGCCATCGGTTGCGGGGGGTCGATCGGTCGGTTCCTGCGGCAGCGGGACTGTAGCGGAACGGCGGCGCGCGCCGTGCCTACAATCGTCGAGTGGATGCCGCCGCCCGCCAGGTTCACCTCAGCGGCCTCGCGCTCGCGCTGGCAGGCAGCGTGCTCTTCTCGGCCAAGGCGATCGTGGTCAAGCTCGCCTACCGCCACGGCGTCGACGCCGAAACGCTGCTGGCGCTGCGCATGCTGATCGCGCTGCCGTTCTTCGCGGGCGCATTGTGGTGGACCTCGCGCGGCGCGGCGAGCCTGTCGGCGCGCGACCATGCGCTGCTGGTGACGATCGGCCTGCTGGGCTACTACGTCGCCAGCTACTTCGACTTTCTTGGTCTGCAGTACATCAGCGCGGCGCTCGAGCGGCTGATCCTGTACCTGAACCCGACGCTGGTGCTGCTGCTCTCGGTCCTCGTGCTCCGCCGTCCGGTGACGCGCTTCGACCTGGTCGCGCTCGCGCTTTCCTACGGCGGCATCGTGCTGGTCTTCTGGCACGACGTGCGCATCGAGGCCGACGGCGTCGCGCTCGGCGCCGCCCTGGTGTTCGTTTCGGCCGCCTCCTACGCGGTCTACCTCGTGCTGTCCGGGGAACTGGTGCGCAAGGTCGGCGCGATCCGCCTGACTGCCTATGCGATGTGCGTGGCCACCGCCGGCGTGTGCATCCAGTTCGCGTTGCTGCGGCCGCTGGCCAGCCTGGCGCAGCCGGAACCGGTGCTGTGGCTGTCGCTCGTCAACGCGGTGCTGTGCACGGTGGTGCCGGTGTTCGCGACGATGCTGGCGGTGGCACGGGTCGGCGCCGGGACGACGGCGCTGGCCGGCATGATCGGCCCGGTGTCGACGATCGCGCTAGGCTATGCCTTCCTTGGCGAGCCGGTGTCCGGCAGCCAACTTGCCGGCACCGCGCTCGTGCTGGCCGGCGTTTTCGTGCTGTCCCGCAAGGCGGGTCCCGTCAACAAGTAAGAACGCTACCGAGGAGTGTGGAAGATGAAAGGCAAAGCCATCGTCGTTGCCGAGCACGGCGGACCCGAAGTGCTGAAGCTGGTCGAAGTCGACGTCGCCGATCCCGGCCCGGACGAAGTGCGCATCCGCAACCACGCGATCGGCCTGAACTTCATCGACATCTACTACCGCACCGGCCTGTATCCGTCGCCGCTGCCGCACGGCCTCGGCTTCGAGGGCGCCGGCGTGGTCGACGCGGTGGGAGCCAACGTCAAGGTCGTCAAGGAGGGCGACCGCGTCGCCTACGGGCAGGGGCCGCTGGGCGCCTACGCCGACGTGCGTGTGATGCCGCCGGCCATGGTGGTGCGCCTGCCGGCGAAGATCGGCTTCGACGAGGCGGCCGCGGCGACGCTCAAGGGGCTGACGGTGCAGTACCTGTTCCGCCAGACCTACCGGCTGCAGGGCAACGAGACCATCCTGTTCCACGCCGCGGCCGGCGGCGTCGGCCTGATCGCCTGCCAGTGGGCGAAGGCGCTCGGCGTGAAGCTGATCGGCACCGTCAGCTCGCCGGAGAAGGCGGCGCTGGCGAAGAAGCACGGCGCCTGGGCGACGATCGACTACAGCAAGGAGAACTTCGTCGAGCGCGTCAAGGAGCTGACCAGCGGCGTCAAGGTGCCGGTGGTCTACGACGGCGTCGGCAAGGACACCTGGGAAGGTTCGCTCGACTGCCTGCAGCCGCGCGGGCTGATGGTGAGCTTCGGCAATGCCTCGGGCGCGGTGACCGGCGTGAACCTCGGCATCCTCGCCGCCAAGGGGTCGCTGTTCGTCACCCGGCCGACGCTCGGCACGCACGCCGTGCCGCGCTCGCGGCTCGAGGCCTCGGCCGAGGAACTGTTCGACATGATGGCGAGCGGCAGGATCAAGATCGAGATCGACCAGCGCTACAAGCTGGCCGACGCGGCGCAGGCGCACATCGATCTCGCCGGCCGCAAGACCACCGGTTCCTCGATCCTGTTGCCGTAGCGGCCCGCCGTCGACGGCGGGGAGCGTCGCCGAGGATGCCGCCCGCGGCGGCAGTGATGCTCGCGGCGCTCGCCGGTGACGATCGCCCGTGCCGGCGCTGTCCCGGCCTGCGCCGCGCGACTCGTCGGCGGCGGCGCCGTCGAATCGCCCGGCGAGCTCGCTGAATGCGCGGGCTGATCGCGCTGCTGTCGGCCGGCGCCTTCGGCAGCGCCGCGTCTTTGCGTGTTGCCGATGCGCAGTTGCCGGTGCTCGCCACGGCATTCGGCGTGACGCTGGGCAATGCCGCGCAGGTAATCACCGTGTTCTCGGTGGCCTACGGGCTGATGCAGCTCGTCTTCGGGGTGCTGGCCGACCGCTACGGCAAGTGGCGCATCGTCTCGCTGGCCGTGTTGGCTTCGAGCGGCAGCACGGCGGCCTGCGCGCTTGCGCCGGACTACCCGGCGCTGCTTTGGGCGCGGCTCGCCGCCGGCACGACCTGCGCCGCCGTCATTCCGATGGCGATGGCGTGGATCGGCGATGCGGTGCCCTATGAGCGCCGGCAGGCGGTGCTGGCGCGTTTCCTCACCGGGCAGATCCTCGGCCTCGCCGCCGGCCAGTGGCTCGGCGGGCTGGCTGCCGATTACGGGCTGTGGCGCGCGCCGTTCGCGCTGCTGGCCGTCTGCTTCCTCGCCGCCGGCGTGCTGCTGTGGCGCTCGCGTGCGGCGGCCATCGAAGCGGCGCCGCCGCAGCCGCGCAGCGGCCACCCGGTGCGCGAGGCCGCCGAGGTGCTGCGCGGCCGCTGGTCGCGGGTGGTGCTGGGCGTCGTCTTTCTCGAAGGCACGGTGCTGTTCGGCCCGATGGCGTTCATGGCGACGCACCTGCACCTCGCTTTCGGCATGTCGCTGGCGCGCGCCGGCGCGATCGTGATGCTGTTCGCCGCCGGCGGAATGCTGTTCGTGATGGGTTCGGCGACGCTCGTCCGCCGCCTCGGCGAGGCGGGCCTGGCACGAGGCGGCGGCACGTTGATGGCACTGGCGCTCGCCACCGTCGCGCTCTCGCCGGTCTGGTGGACCGCGCCGCTGGCGAGCGTGGCGCTGGGTGCCGGTTTCTACATGCTGCACACGACCCTGCAGACGAACGCCACCCAGATGGCGCCGCAGGCGCGCGGCGCCGCCGTGTCGCTTTTCGCGGCGGGCCTGTTCCTCGGCCAGACGGTCGGCGTGTTCGTCGCCTCGCTGCTGGTCGAGCGCACGGGCACCGCGCCGGTACTGGCCGCGGGCGGGGCGGGCCTGCTCGTGCTCGGCTGGCTCTTCGCGCGGCTGCGTCGCAGCCACCGGCCCTGAGCCGAGGCCGGCCGCGTCGGCGGCGCGCAGGTGGCGCGCGTCGTGCCGACGGGCCGCATGTTGCGGGGGTGGCGGTCCGCCACGAAAGCCGACATCATCCGGCCGGTTTCGCGGCATCGCCGCCGCCGGACCCTGCGTTCCAACCCGTCAGCGAGGAGGCCTTTTCGATGCCCCGTCCACTACGCGCCGCGGCGATCCTGACTCTCGTCCTGTCGATCGCCGTGCCCGTGGCCCAGGCCCAGCCGGGTGACGTTCCGCCGACCGAAAGCGCGGCGCTGCTGAAGTGGCTGCAGGCCGGCAGCTACAAGAAATGGCCCAGGGAGTCCGCGCCGCACCGGTCGATGGGCCCGCACACGACCCTCGTGGTCGCGTACCTGAACCCGGTGCTGGACAAGTCGCTGGCGGCAAAGGCCGCCGCGCACCCGAAGGGCGCTGCCGCGGTCAAGGAACTACTCGACGCCAACGGAAAGCTCGCCGGTTGGGCGGTATCGGTGAAGACGGCGGCCGAAAGCAGCGGCGGCAAGGGGTGGTACTGGTACGAGATCCTCGGGACGACGCCGAGTGGCAACGTGGTGGCACAGGCGAGCGGTGCGCCGGTCTGCTCAGCCTGCCATGCGACCGGGCGCGACTTCGTGCTGATCCCGCACCCGCTCGACTAGGTTTCGCGCCGAACAAGGCGAGCGCAGGGATTTCCGGCGCCGCACACCCACTGGCCAGCGGCCGCCCGACCGTCACCACAGCCAGGGCAGCAGTCGCCAGGTGCGCTTGCGGTACGACGCGTACTCGGCAAAGCGCTGCAGCAGGTAACGCTCCTCGCGTTGCAGCTTGGCGACCAGCACGCCGAGCAGCGCAAACCAGACCACGAGCCGCCACGGCTGCAGGTCGGCGAGCACCGCAGCGAGCATCGCCAGCAGCACCGCGCTGTACATCGGGTGGCGGATCCAGCGATAGATGCCCGACGTCGCCAGCCGCGCTCCGGCCTTCAGTTCGGGCCGGATGTTGAAGTTGCCCGGCCGGTTGACGGCCAGCGTGGCGATGCCGACGACCGCCGCGACGACCAGCAGGGCGAGCGCCGCCGGCAGGGCGGCCGTCGCCGGCGGCCACGAGGTCAGCAGCAGCGCGGCCGCCAGGATGAACTGCAGGGCGACCAGCCACGACGACGGAAGCTCCATGCGGGCCGCCGCTGCCTGGTCTGCGGTGCTGTCTATCCGGCGGCGCGGCCCGCCAGAAGATCAGAGTTCGATATCGTCGCGGATCGCCGCGACGCCGGCCTTGGCGCACTGGTCATCGGCCTCGCCGGTCGGGGCGCCGGAAACGCCGATCGCGCCGACGATCGATCCGCCGGCCTCGATCAGCACGCCGCCGCCGACGGCGACCACGTTGGGTCGCTGGCGGATGCCCGACATCATCTTGCCGGGTTGCGTTTCGGCGGCGATCTCCAGCGTATTGGTGCGGAAGCTGACCGCGGTCCAGCCCTTGCCGATCGCCGTCTCCGGCGTATGCGCCCCGGCGAAGCGGTCGCGCAACATCGCCTGGGCCACGCCGCTGCGATCGACCACCGCCACCGCCACCTGGTAGCCGCGCTTGCGGCAGTCTTCCAGCGCCGCGCGGGTCGCCTTCAGGGCGATCTCGGGCAGCAGGTGGCGCAGCGCAAAGGTGCCGCGTTCCTGCGCCTGCACGGGCGCGGAAGCGGCGAACGCCGCGGCAACGAGGACGGCTCCGAACCGTGCGGGATGCTTCATGTTCTCCTCCTGGGGGTAATGTCGATCGTGCCGACCTTCGAATCGACGCACAGTCTAGGCGCCGCGGCGGCTTCGCCTCGCGTCAAGGCTTGCCCTTGTACGGCTCGATGATCGCCGCCTGCAGCCGGTAGCTCGAGCGGCCCATCTGCGTTGCGGTCGGGAACAGCGCTAGTTTGCCGCTGACCCAGACGGCGTCCATCGTCGCGGTGTTCGGGACTGGTTTCGGCGAGACGACGTGCACGATCTGGTTGGCCGGCGGCGGCGGCACGTGGACGCAGGCGCCGAAGTAGGGCACCAGCAGGAACTCGCGCAGCGCGTTGCCCTCGCGCTCCAGCGGCACGACGAAACCGGCCAGCTTCACCTCGGCGCCGTTGAGCGTCGGGTTGCCCGGCGCCCTGTCCCACTCCTCGCGCAGCCGCTCGAGTGCCGCCGTGGCGCGCGGGTCGCCGTCCATCATCATGTCGAGGTTCATCGACTTGATGATCGCCGCGGGGTTCCACGAAGGCGAGATCAGTTCGTCCCACGTGACCTCGCGATAGCGGCCGCCGTCCTTCGGCGCGGCCTTGCCGGTCTTCGCGGGATCGAGACGATCACCGACCCGATACTCGGGCGGGTGTGCCGTGCTGCCGCTGCCGGTCTGGGCGCCGGCCAGCAGGGGCAGCACGGCGGCGACGAACGCCAGGGCAAGCCGAGTTCTTGACATCGTTTCCTCTTCGTTTCAGAGCCGCGGCGTCATGCCGTCGGCCAGCGAAAGCCGGTACGCGCGCCAGCCGGGAATCAGTCCGGCGACCGCGCCCACCGCAATGATGCCGGCAAGCAGCCGCCCTTCGGCAGCGCCGGGCAGCCCGCCGCTCAAGGTCAGACCGAAGTTTGCCTGCAGCCAGGGCGCCAGCAGCAGCACCAGCGCCCAGACGAGCGCCGCGCCGAGCGCGGCGCCGAGCGTGGCCAGCGCGCCGCCCTCGAGCGCGAGCAGCGCAAAGACGTCGAGCGGGCGCGCGCCGACCGAGCGCAGGATCGCCAGTTCGCGCCGCCGCTCGTTCAGCCCCGCGAGGATCACTGCGACGAGGCCGGTCAGCCCGACCGCGACCACCATCATCGACACCAGTTGCGCGTACCGCTCCGCCACCGCGACCAGCTGCCACAGTTCATCGAGCGCGACGCCGGGCAGCACGCCCATTAGCGCCTCCTCCTTGCGGTCGTTGATCGCCCGCTGCAGCGCGAACACCGCGGCGCGGTTCTCCAGTCCGACGAAGACCGCGGTCACGCTCTTCGGCGTCAGGTCGAACTTGCGCACCAGCGGCGCCGGGATCGAGAGGCCGGGTATCGGCGCCCCACCGGCCCAGTCCAGGTGAAGTGCCTCCATCGCTTCGAGGCTGACGTGCACGGTGCGGTCCACCGGCGTGCCGGTGCGCGCGAGGATGCCGGCGACGACGAACGGCTTGTCGCCGTGATCGGCCCCCGGGCCTTCGCCGCTGCCGTGGGCGAGCGCGATCCGCTCGCCGAGCCGGTAGCCGAGGCGCTCGGCGACTTCGGCGCCGAGCACCGCTTCGAACAGCGCCTCGAACCGCTTGCCCGAGGCGAGTCGCAGCGCGCGGCGCTCGCCATAGCGGAAGCGGTCGAAGTACGCGGCCGTCGTGCCGAGCACCGGATAGCCGCGGTGCGAATCGCCGAGCGACACCGGCACGGTCCACGCCACGCCAGGCTGCTGCGCCAGCCACTGCGCGCTCGCCCACGACAGGTTCTGCGTCACCTCGCCCATGCGGAACACCGAGTACAGCATCAGCTGCACCGGGCTGCCGCGCGCGCCGACGACGAGGTCGACGCCGGAGACCGACATCGCGAAGCTGGCACGCAGGTCGGCGCGCAGCCGTTCGACGCCGAGCAGCATCAGCGCCGACAGCGCCACCGCCGCCAGCGTCAGGCCGAGCGTCAGCCGCCGGTTCCAGGCGCTGCGCAGCGCGAGGCCGAACAAGGTTTTCACGCCGGCCCCGCCTGCCGCTGCAGATCGGCCATCGCCACCGAGCGGGCGCAGTGCGAGGCCAGCCGCGCGTCATGACTGACGAAGACCAGCGTCGAGCCGGCCTGCGCGCACTCGGCGGCGAGCAGGTCGAGGAAGGCGGCCTGGCGCGCGGCGTCGAGCGCCGAGGTCGGCTCGTCGGCGATCACCAGTTCCGGCGCGCCGATCAGGGCGCGTGCCGCCGCGACACGCTGCTGCTGTCCCACCGAGAGCCGGGTGACCGGCCGCCGCCACAGCGACTCGTCGAGATCGAGTTCGACGAGCAGCCGCTTCGCCTCGGCGGCGAGCGTGGCCGCGCGGGCCAGCGCCCGGCTGGCGCGCCGCGCCGAGAAGCGGCAGGGCAGCAGCACGTTGTCCTGCATCGACAGGTACGGGATCAGGTTGAACTGCTGGAAGATGAACCCGGTGTGATCGACGCGGAAGCGGTCGCGCGCGCCGGCGGAGAGGCCGGTCAGTTCGGTGCCGAGGATCCGTGCCGAGCCGGCCTGCGGCACGAGCACGCCGCCGAGCAGGGCGAGCAGCGTGCTCTTGCCGCTGCCGCTGTCGCCGTGCACGAACACCGATTCGCCGACGCCGACGGTGAACGCGGCGATGTCGAGGCAGGGCTGCGCCTGCCCGGGCCAGGCGAAGCGCAGGTCGGTCAGGCGGATTGCCGGTTCGGCCAAGAGCTGCCCGTTACCAGCGGATCTGCCGCGCGCGTGAATTCAGCTTCATCGCCGACTGGCCCTTCGGCCCGGCGAGCTGCACGTCGACCCGCCCCAGCTTCTTGAAGTAGTCGAACAGCATCACGTCGATGCCCGCAAGGCGCCCCGCATCCTCGCAGCGGTAGACGAAGGTGCCGTCGAGTTCGGCGTGATCGTCGGCCGGCCTGCCCGCCGCGGCTGCGCCGCTTTCGCCGAGCAGATCGGGCGCCAGCGCCGGCGAGGCCAGTTCGACGCGGTCGAGCCGGCAGCGCGCGGCGGCGGTCGGCACGAACGGCTTGCCGGAGCGCAGCGCCTGTGCCATCGCGCGCACCTGCCCGCGCTCGGCATCGTTTCTCGGCGCGCGCTCGAAGCCGAGCAGCGAATCGAGCGGGCTGTGCAACTGGAGCGTGATCGTCGCGCCGTCGACCGCCACGGCGAGCCTGGCGACCCCGTGCGAGTGCGCGCCGGCGGCCAGTGCGCCGTGGGCCGCGGCCGTGCCGGCGACCAGCAGGGCGGCGAGGCAGAAACGAATGTCGGTCGTCATGGGCAATCCGGGTTGGGGCACGCCATTGTGCCAACTCGGGCGGCACGACGCTGTGACGTCCGGGATCGCTTCGTCACCGCAGACCCCGTTCGGGACGCGGCATCGACGCGGTCGATGCGGAGCGCGACCGCCGCCGTTTCGTGGTCAGCGTCTCCATGGCGGCGGAGAACCGGGCCGTGGCCGGCGACAACGCGCCAGTCCCCTTCCTGCGCGATCCGCTATTGCTTGCAAAGCATGCTCACTAGGGCCTGTTAACGCTTGGCTCGCGCATGCGGCGGGCCTTGGCGGGGCGCGCAGCCAGGCG
>Ga0209254_10005822_pt1 | contig 11336 bp, 8 predicted proteins | sample FrelakmetDIP11DI_FD_187148 | JGI IMG/M metagenome (GOLD analysis project Ga0209254, IMG submission 187148) | Freshwater lake sediment microbial communities from the University of Notre Dame, USA, for methane emissions studies - DIP11 DI (SPAdes)... | ecosystem: Environmental > Aquatic >... | reverse complement strand
CTACCTTTCCGGCGGCACACCTGAGGTGACCAACAGCTACAACAACGGGAAGATTGATGTACCTGCCAAGCCATCGGCGATTGTGACAGTCACCAAGGATAACGTCAAGGCTGCCATCATCGATTCCGGGTACTATCCCGCCACCGATTTCACCGGACTGCCATAATACCGCAGACCGAGGAAAAGAACCTACTTTTCTAAAAGGAAAATCTTCTGATAAATTCAAAATGATTTTTCCTTAACCAAGTAAAATTAAAGGGCGAAACCAGGTTTGTAAAGAACTGGTTTCGCCCGGAAAATTTATCGAATCAAATGGAAGGTACCATGGCTGATACCCTATTAGAGATGCGTAACATCACGAAAACGTTTCCCGGTGTAAAAGCCCTGAATAATGTCAGCTTTGAAGTGAAGGAGGGGGAAATCCACTGCCTGGTTGGGGAAAATGGCGCCGGGAAATCCACCCTGATGAAGGTATTGAGCGGAGTTTATCCTCACGGTGAATATACAGGGCAAATATTTATCCACGGGGAGGAACAGGTATTCCGCAGCATCCGGGACAGCGAAAAGGCTGGCATTGCCATCATCTACCAGGAACTGGCGCTTTTTCCGGATTTGACGGTGTATGAAAATATTTTCCTCTCCAATGAAATTTGCAACGGTCAAGTAATTGATTGGAATGAAACCATTAAACGGGCAAATGAATTAATGAAGCGGGTCGGATTGGACGTCAATCCTGCCGCAAAAATCAAGAGTCTGGGTGTTGGCAAGCAGCAGCTGGTTGAAATTGCCAAGGCGATAAGCCGTGAGGTAAAAATATTAATTCTGGATGAGCCAACCTCGGCGTTGAATGAGGTGGACAGTGAAAACCTATTTGGTCTGCTGCGGGATTTTAAGGCCAATGGAGTTACCTGCATCCTGATCTCCCATAAGCTTTCGGAAGTGATTGGAATTGCTGATAAGGTCACCGTTCTGAGAGACGGGCAAACCATTATTACCCTGGATGCCCAAGCCGGAGCGCTGTCTGAAAACGAAATCATCAAGAACATGGTTGGGCGCGAGATTGAAAATATCTATCCGAAACGAGAACACATTCGTTCTAACGAGGTGGTTTTAGAGGTACGCAACCTGAACGCTTACAACCCTGCTGTGGGCAGAGAATTATTAAAGGATATCAATTTTCATGTTAACAAAGGGGAAATTATTGGTTTATCAGGATTGATGGGCTCCGGCCGGACCGAACTTGCCATGAGCATCTTTGGGAATCCGGAAAAGTATAAGGTGGATGGCGAAATATATGTGCGCGGGAAAAAGTATGCATTCACTCATCCAAACCAGGCCATCGATGCGGGCGTAGCTTATGTTACGGAAGACCGCAAAGCCAAAGGATTAATTTTAATCCAGGACGTGAAACACAACATCACGCTTGCCAACCTGCGCCAGCTAGCCAGGAACATGGTCATCGATGAATATCGTGAAAGCGAAGTCGCAGAGGAGTACAGGCAATCCCTCAACATCAAAACCCCGAGCATCGAACAAACGGTTGGCAACCTCAGCGGCGGAAATCAGCAAAAAGTATCCCTGGGAAAATGGCTGTTTGTCAAACCGGATGTGCTGATCCTTGATGAACCAACGCGCGGCATTGATGTTGGCGCCAAGTTTGAAATTTATACCATCATGAACCGGCTTGTTCAGCAGGGAATGAGTATTATCATGATTTCTTCAGAACTGCTCGAGGTCCTGGGAATGAGTGACCGGATCTATGTTGTGTCATCAGGCCGTATAACGGGTGAGCTGTCCATTGAAGAAGCAACCGAAGAAAAAATTATGACCCTGGCAACGGATTGAGGAGGATAAAAGATGTCATCCATAGCAAATGCAAATCCTGAAAAATCGCCCACATTCTTTACCAACATCGGCAGAGTATTATCGGAGAATATCCGTGAATACGGTATGTTCATTGCCTTATTCGTAATCATGGGATTTTTTACCATTACCACAGAGGGCGTGTTTCTCTCATCCAGGAATATCGTCAACCTGATCAACCAGGCGGGCTACATCGGGGTTCTGGCAGTTGGGATGACGCTGGTGATTGTCATCCGGCATATTGATCTGTCAGTTGGCTTCCTGGGCGGTTTCCTGGGCGCCGTGGCAGCCATCAGCATGGTCCAATGGAACCTTCCGGTTTACATTGTCATCCCCATGATCATGGGACTGGGTATACTGGCCGGTCTGCTGACCGGATTCCTGGTAGCCCAGTTGGGAATTCCATCCTTTGTGGCATCCCTGGCTGGCTGGTTGATCTACCGGGGCGCCATCCTGGTAGTCACCGAGGCAACCGGTACAATCATCATCGCCAACAAGGCGTTTAATGCAATTGGCAACGGATTTATTCCGGATATTCTCTGGGCCAATTTATTCCCGAATATCCACAAAATTACCCTGGTGGTAGGCCTTGTGGCGATTATCCTGTTTATTATCAGTGAAATTAACAACCGTAAACAGAAACTGGCCTACAATTTTGAAGTTTTACCCATGAATATCTTTGTAATCAAGCTGGTTCTTATATCATTAATAATCGGCGGTGTAACCTGGCTGCTGGCGGGGTACCAGGGACTTTCCTGGACAGCAGTGGTCGTATTGATTGTTGGGGGAGTTTATCACTTTATTACGACACGAACGGTGCTTGGCCGGCATATTTATGCGGTTGGTGGAAATCCGGAAGCGGCTGAGTTGAGCGGTATTGATGTCAAGAAAATCATCTATACGGTGTTTGGCTCCATGGGCATGCTTTCGGCACTGTCGGGTATGCTTTTTGCAGCACGCCTGCAGTCAGCAACAACAACAGCGGGGGTTTTGTGGGAGTTGGATGCCATCGCTGCGGCCTATGTGGGCGGTGTATCCGCGGCAGGCGGTGTTGGCAAAGTGACCGGATCGCTCATCGGCGCCCTTGTGATGATGTCGCTGACCAATGGCATGAACTTAATGGGCATCGGCATTTCATACCAGTATATGGTACGCGGCTTTGTGCTTGCACTTGCCGTGATCTTTGATGTTGCCACCCGCAACCGGGGAAAATAAACCCTTCAGGTTTTGGGATCAGGGTGGATCAAGACAAAGACCTGCCTGATCAAATTATCCAGTGAGCCATACGAAGCCCCCTTATTTAGAATGGGGGCTTCGTATACTATTTTGTACAATGGATTGTTCTGGACAGAAACCGGTTGGGAATAAGGAATTGCTAACCGGCATTAAATATAAAGTGTTTTATCAGCAGCCGTATTGCAGTAAACATAACCCAATTATGCGGGTGGTTTTAATCCCACGAATGCAGCACCCAAAAGCCCTGCCTTTGGATTGAGGATGACATGCACGGGGATATTAGAGAGCAATTCTTGAAATCTTCCTTTTTCATTCAAAGAGTCAAGGAACATGGGTTCAGATAGTTTCTGGACGATTCGCGGCGGTATCCCACCCCCAAGGTAAATACCGCCAGTAGCAAGAACTTTGAGGGCCAGGTTGCCGGCTTCAGCGCCCAGTATTTCCACAAACAAATCCAACACTGCCGCGGCAATTTCACAGGGATGATCCTTATCCATGGCGGCATTGATGATGACTGGCGTTAGATCTGCTGCCCGGGCTAATTTTTCGGCGAACCAGCCCGGTTCGGTATACTTGCCGGTGGATTTCAGGTATCCATAAAGAAGCGGGACTCCCAGTCCTCCTGAGCAGACCCGCTCAAAACTTACATGCTCATGTCCCTGGCTGTGGGCATACCGCAGCAGGTTGATCTGGTTTTCATTAACCGGTGCAAACGAAGCATGGCTGCCCTCGGAAGGATTGGCAATATAGCTGCCATTTTGATAAGTCAGGAAACATTCTCCAAGCCCGGTACCGGGAGCCAGGATACCAATGCAGGTTCCTTTCATGGCTTTTCCGGTCCGCATTGTAAATATATCACCAGGCTCGAGCACAGGGATGGAATTTGCCAGCGCAACCATGTCATTGATGAGAACCACCGAGGAAAATTTGAAGGTGTCTTTGATTTTTCTGCTTTCAATGGTCCAAGACAGGTTGGTTATGCGGGCACTGCCTTCAATTACCGGGCCGGCTACACCAAAACATGCCTGATCAACTGCATATTTATATAAAGAAAGAAAATCGCTTATGATGGATTCCAGCGAGTCATAGGTAGCGCTCTCATAAGTTTTTTCAACCAGGGAATCGTGAGGTCCCCGTTCAGTTGAAAAAACCGCCAGGATCGTTTTTGTACCGCCAATATCTCCAATCAATGAATACATTTTCTAAGCCTCCAAATTTAGATTTGAGAGTAACTGTGCCTGCAATCAGGTAATCCACTACTCATTGAAAGACCTGCACCAGGCCTTAAAGAAAGTTACCCAAACATATTTCTCAATCTTGATGAATTTGCCCGGTTACTAATAAATCCTCCTGTACAAATAATTTGGATAAAAAAACCGGATAACCTCAGCGAAATGAAAAAATCCCTTGGAACAAAAAATGCGATCTTGATTGTATGCCATATCCATTAAGATTATATATCACCCAATTATTATAATTCCCAAATAATGCCAATATTGAAACCGAATTCAATCACTGGAGGCTAATCTGGTTCATCCACATATTAACTTTGACCCTGTTTGCTCCTCAGCCCCCCTTTTAGCGATCCGGATTGCAGGTATGGGAAAATTCCTGTCAAATCTGATCCCCAAATTATTATTATGGTTCCAAACAAATCACAAATCGCATACTTGTTTAGAATTTGCCTGTATAAAAACAACGAATTATTTTGTAGAATATAGACAGGGACTTCACTGATATTTCACGCCTGCCCGTCTTCCGCCTTGAGTTTTAATTTCCCAGGAGGCAAGAATGATGGTACCGGCAAAAATTAAGAATATCGATCTGGCTGCACAGATTGACCCGGGGGAACTTGAATGGTTCCGTATGATTACACCAATTACCGGGGCGTTCGCCGGGCAAATTGCCCGGAAGGATTACCGGGGGAAAAGGCTGGCTTATTGGGGACATATAACCCGGCAAAACACGGTGTTGATGATGGATGCGCTAAAGCAAGCCGGGGCTGAGATTGTGCTGGGTGCCTGCAATGTGGACAGTACGGATGACATTGCCGCTGCTTATGCAGTTTCCAAAGGGATCAGTGTCTATGGCTGGCAGGGGATGACGCCCTCAGATTATAAAGAAAATTTGGCAATCGTACGCAGATTTGAAGCTGACTACCTGTGTGATATGGGAGGGGAGCTGTGCCTGGCATATCTGGATAAAGACCCTCCGGTGAAAGGTGCATTGGAAGCGACAATGAGCGGACTGCACCTGCTTCGTAAGGTTCAACTGCCCTTCCCAGTATTCGATTGGAACAGCATCCCCTTAAAAGATTTGCACAACCGCTATCATGTTGGGGATACAGTTTGGCCAGCTTTCAGCCAACTTACTGGAATGGGTTTGTACGGCAGGCGTGTGCTCGTGGCAGGCTGCGGCCCGGTTGGAAAAGGGATCGCAGAACGGGCACGCAGCCTGGGTGGTTTGGTCCTTGTTGCTGACCTGGATCCTGTGCGTCTTTTGGAGGCACACCATCTCGGTTGTGAATCGGTCAGCCTGGAGGAAGGGCTATCCAGATGCCAGATTATTGTTACTGCCACAGGGACTGAAGGCGTATTAAAGGAAGAGCACCTTCGCATGGTCAAACCTGGTGCCATCCTGTTTAATGCCGGGCACTCGAACCGTGAAATCGATATCGAATGGTTGTACCAGCAGCCACACAGCCGCCTGAAGGTGCATATTGAACGGTTTGAGTTAGGCAGCACCTATTTATTCCTGCTGGCACAGGGAAGCCTTTTAAACCTGGCCGGAGGAGCAGGTCCATTTGGAATCGACCAGTTCGATCATTACACGGCAGTAATGCTTAAAGGAATCGCCTGGATGTTTGAAGGCATTCCAGAAAATATTCAACCGGGATTACAGCGGTATCCAAAGGCTCTTGAGAGAGAAATTGCTGAGATATCCATCCGTGTTCAAAGCGAGTGGTGATGTTCCCTGTGTCCATACTTTGAGGATGGGCACCCTTGCTGGAGAATATTATCGCTCAACCTGAATGACAGAATAATTAATTACCCGATTTTGAAAAATAGTGAGTTCACTATACTCAATAGTATGGAAAGGACCTGTCTTTGGGTGATAGTCATCATTCGATTAGCGGATGAACATCACATTTGTAAGGGTTCATACGGGCAGCAGGATATGGTAAAATTGTATAAAATATATAATTCTCCATTTAATGGGGAGATACTTAACTGCAGCAGGATTATTGCCACCATCGGATGATCACCAGGTCACCAAAGGACTAAAATATTAAACTTCCCGTAAAATTACTTGGTTAATAAGTTCCGGGAATAAATATCTATAGCGGTTATGATTAAGAATTATTTCGGCGAATAGCTGCACAAATTTTTTCCGGATCTTGTATTGGATTATCAATCCACAGGGGGAAGACAGTTTTTGTACTATGATGGGATGAGAATGGGGTAACCGCAAGTATTACCTTTTTGGGTGAAGAATCACCCTTATATATAAAGAAATTATTTCCGCAATTTTTATACAGCGGTGTTTTGTGCTTTGAAGAAAACCGGTGTTCTCCAACCGGCCTTTGGATCCAAAGCAGTCGATATCATCCTGATCATCGTTTTCTGTATCCAATTTTATTTAACCTCAACAGGTATGAAATTATCCATCCCGGATGGAAGCCTGATGACGGAAATTACATTGCAAGACCAATTTGCCATATTTATAATAATCTTGCATGCTCCAACCTGACCATTTTCAAGGGGGATGCCAGGAAATTATGGACTATATGTTGTAAATTATGTTCCCGGGAGCTCCGGGTTCTCTTTGCTGCATGCTTTCATATCATCCAGGAAATTACCTTTTTGAAGGAACCAATGAATTCACTCAAGATTTTTTCTCTTGCCAATTTACCAAAGATGCCATGCAATTCAGGTGGCATCTTTAAATTACCGGACCAGAGAAAAGATGCGAACTTGAAAATACCACCAAACCGGAGGATCTCTGTATGAAAAGAGTCGCAATTGTACAGGCAAAAAGGACGGCCATCGGCTCATTCCAGGGGACGCTTGCATTCATGCCGCTGATTGAAATGGGAGCGCAATGTATGGCAAGCCTTTTTGACGACGGCCGAATTGATAAGAATATGCTGGATGAAGTTTATATGGGCAATGTTTTGTCGGCAAGCAACGGCCAGAATCCTGCCAGGCAGTCCGCATTAAAAGCCGGTATCCCTGAGCATGTACCGGCCTCTATCATCAACACGGTTTGCGGCTCAGGACTGCACGCAGTAGGTATGGCATTCAACTCCATCCTTACTGGAAATGCGGAAATGGTTCTAGCAGGAGGCATGGAGAGTATGTCCACAGCCCCGCATTATCTCAAGCAAATGCGATCGGGACAGAAACTTGGCAATGCAGAGTTACTGGATGCGATACTTGTGGACGGGCTAACCTGTCCGGTCAATCATGTGCCCATGGGCATTACGGCTGAAAATATCGCCTCAGAATTTCATATCACCAGGAATCAGCAGGATGTATTTGCCTGCCAAAGCCAGATGAAAGCGGCTGCAGCCAGGAAAGAAGGAAAATTTATAGACGAAATTACCCCTTTAAGGGTTAAGACCAAACGCGAGGAGATCCTCTTTGGGGATGACGAGTATATTCGCGAGAATTGTTCCCTGGAGGGTCTGGCTTCTCTTAAACCTGCCTTTATGAAGGAAGGAACGGTCACTGCAGGAAATGCCTCTGGCATTAATGACGGCGCTGCGGCCTTAATCCTGGTCAATGAGGAAAAATGTACGCACCTGAACATACAGCCAATGGGAATTATCCACGGATTCAGTCTCGTTGGACTTCGCCCGGACATCATGGGGATGGGACCTGCATTCGCAGTTCGCAAATTACAGGCCAAACTGAAATTCAAGATGGAAGAAATTGGTTTGTGGGAATTAAATGAAGCCTTTGCAGCCCAATCTGTTGCCGTTATCAGAGAACTGGCCATACCTGAAGAAAAGGTTAATGTAAACGGCGGAGCAATTGCGCTGGGTCACCCAATCGGGGCAAGCGGTGCCAGAATTCTGGTCACACTTTTGTGGGAGATGAAACGTACCGCAACTCGATTTGGGATCGCAAGCATGTGCATCGGGACAGGCATGGGTATTGCCATGCTTGTAGAAAATCCGGAAATCTGAGAATTTGCCCAGGAGAGCATCTATGATTGAAGTTCCAGCATTGAACTTAACCAACAGTCTTGGTGAGTTTGAAAAAGCAAAAAACATTACACCAGGCGGTGTGCTCGGTATCCGCCGCCCCTACAATTTTGTTGAAGATGAGTATCCTATTTATTTCAAGGAAGGCAAAGGCTGCCGGGTTTTAGACATTGATGGAAACGAATATATTGACTACCTGTGTGCATATGGCCCGATAATCCTCGGTTACCGGGAGGAAGAAGTGGATAATGCGGTCATAAACCAAATCAAAGAACGCGGTTTCTGCTTTTCCCTGACACAACCCGTACAAAATTTACTGGCTGAAAAACTGAGATCCCTGATTCCTTGCGCCGAAATGAGCATTTTTGTAAAAACCGGGTCGGATGCAACCACCCTGGCAATCCGGATTGCACGCGGGTGTACTAACCGGACCAAGATCATGCGCTGCGGTTATCACGGCTGGCATGACTGGTGCGTTGAGGTAAAAGGCGGTATCCCTTCAAAACTGTACGAGGATATCCTGGAGTTCCACTACAACGATCTGGCGGGGCTTGAATCATTGTTGAACCTGCATGGTGATGACACGGCAGCAATCATCATTACGCCATTTGGACATCCACTGGCAGAAAAACTGGAAGAACCAGGCCAAGAATTCCTGCAGAAAGTTCGCAATCTGGCCGATCAATATGGCTGTCTCCTGATTTTTGATGAAGTCAGGACCGGATTCCGGATGAGCCTTGGAGGCGCGCAGAAATATTATGGGGTTACACCCGACCTGTCTGCCTTTGGGAAAGCGATGGCCAATGGATACGAGATCAGTGCAGTGGTTGGAAAGCAGCAGTACATGAAAATTGTTGAAAAAGAAGTCTTTATATCTTCGACCTTTTTTCCCAACAGCCTGGCCATTGTGGCTGCCCTAAAAACCATCGAGATACTGGAAAGAGATGATGTCCTCGGTAAAATCTGGGAAAAAGGGAGAAAGTTCATGGCCTCCATGGAACAGGTTGTTGCCAGGTCGGGTGTACCGGCTGAAGTTTCCGGAATTCCGCCCATGCAGTTCATTACGTTCAAAAAGGATGAACAAAAAATATATAAAAAAATGCGCAGGGATTTTTATACCCAGTTGATCCGCAGGAAAATATTTATGCAGCCTTATCACCATGGATACATTTGTTACCGTCATAGTGAGGATGATCTTGACCATACCATTAAAATGATTGGTGAATCCTTGAGCTATCTTGCCAATAAAACCTACCAGGGGATGTAAAAATGGAGAAATTGATCCTAACTGCTGCAATATGCGGCGCTGAGGTAACCAAAGAAAAGAATCCTGCGGTTCCTTATACCATAGAAGAAATCGCCCGGGAAGCCAGGGCTGCTTATAATGCCGGGGCCAGCATCATCCATTTACATGTTCGTGAGGATGATGGAACACCAACCCAATCCCTGCCGCGTTTTATAAAGGCGATTGCAGCAATAAAAAAAGAATGCCCAGGAATAATTATCCAGCCTTCCACTGGTGGCGCTGTTGGTATGAGCAATGCAGAAAGGCTGACGCCAATCCAGCTAGTCCCGGAGATGGCAACCCTGGATTGTGGAACGATTAACTTTGGCGGAAGTGAGATCTTTACAAACAGTGAAGAAACGGTGATTGAATTTGCACAAATCATGCAGGCTTCTCATGTCAAACCGGAAATTGAGGTTTTTGACCGGGGTATGGTACAGCTGGCTGTCAGGATTAAGCAAATGGGCTTTATTGATGGCAGCCTGCATTTCAATCTGGTACTTGGAACCCCTTTTGGCATGCCAGCCAGTCTTGAAGATATCGTTTATCTTACCGGCTGTCTGCCAAATGGTTCCACATTTACCGGAACCGGGATTGGGAGACACGAATTTAGTGTTGCATGCGCCTCGATTATACTTGGCGGTCATGTACGGGTGGGATTTGAAGACAACGTCTACCTGAAGAAGGGAGTCCTGGCACGCTCCAACGGTGAGTTGGTTGAGAAGGTTGTGCGCCTGGCGAATGAATTGGGCCGTGACATTGCCCGTCCGGATGAAGCAAGAACTATCCTTGGACTGAAATCATATTGATCGTTTCTGATTGCAATCTTTGCCGATACTGAATAAACATGGAGAAATGATGAAAAAACTGACCTCAAGAGAGGGCTTGAAAGAGCATTTTTGGGATGGGATGTCCCTGATGGTAGCCGGATTCCTTGGTTGTGGAAGCCCGGAAAAAATCATCGATGTGATCATTGAGATGAATATTAAAAATCTCACCCTTATCGCCAATGATACCGCTTTTCCGGACAAGGGGGTTGGCAGACTGATTGTCAATGGACAGGTAGCCAGGGTAATCACCTCTCATATCGGCACCAACCCTGAAACGAGAAGATTATACAACGAGGGAAAAATCGAGGTGGAATTTGTCCCTCAGGGAACCCTGGCAGAACGAATCAGGGCAGGCGGTTCAGGCTTAGGTGGTGTGGTAACCCCGACAGGTGTTGGTACGATAGTGGAAGAAGGGAAACAAAAAATAACCATCAACGGAAGGGAATATCTTCTGGAAATGCCCCTGCGGGCAGATGCTGCCATATTGAAAGGATACCTGGCGGATGACCAGGGAAATACTTTTTATAAAGGAACAGCCAGGAACTTTAACCCGATTATGGCTCTGGCAGCAGATACGGTGATTCTTGAAGCAGACAAAATAATACCCGCCGGAGATTTACGTCCAGAAGATGTAATGACCCCGTGTGTCCTGGTTGATTACATCCTCGAAGGAGAATCCTTATGAATATTGATCCCGAAATCGCAAAAGAGATCATCGCCAAACGAGTGGCACAAGAACTCAAGGACGGCCAGCTGGTGAACCTTGGCATCGGCCTGCCTTGCCTGGCGGCAAATTACATGGTTCCCGGAGTGAATGTCATATTTCAATCCGAAAACGGAATGATCAACATGGGGCCCAGGCCAGAAGATGGGCAGGGGGATCCGTGTATCACCAACGCCAGCGGTGTCAACG
>Ga0209254_10005821_pt1 | contig 11336 bp, 9 predicted proteins | sample FrelakmetDIP11DI_FD_187148 | JGI IMG/M metagenome (GOLD analysis project Ga0209254, IMG submission 187148) | Freshwater lake sediment microbial communities from the University of Notre Dame, USA, for methane emissions studies - DIP11 DI (SPAdes)... | ecosystem: Environmental > Aquatic >... | reverse complement strand
CCAGCCGGGAAAATCCTCTTTTCGTTTTAGAGGTGGATTGGGAACCGGCTAACCGGGATTTGCCGGGCTTGTGGTCGGAATGCCTGATGCTGCATGGGGAGACGGCTGAGCCCATCGCCACCGCCGAGGAGCTGGCGGATATCCTCTACCGGCTGCCGGTGGGATACTGAGGCCGGCCGGAAGGCCTCGGACTCACGCTTGCTGTACCGTGAAAGTCCAGGCGTAGGGGCGGGTTTTAAACCCGCCCCTACAGGCACTCTGGCGCTGCGAGGGTTGATCTCGGTTCCGGTGGTAGCCATGGGCGTGGCCGGTGCGGGACGGCCATGGCTGCGACTCCCCCACCCGCCCTTCAGAACCGGTGAGATCCCGTTAAGGTAACCGGGGTCAAACGAGCCGGTCATGGTCCCCGGGATTAAACATATCTGGTTTTCTTGTGGTCTACCTTGCCATGGGTTTTAAAGGAAAAAGCCACCGGGGAATCGGCGTCAAAGCATTTCAGCGACGTCCCCACCAGCTTTCTCAACGCCTGGAGCAGTTGCTGGGACGAAATATGATTAAAATCGCCCTCCAAGGTAAGATACAAATTATCACCTTTGCGGCAAACCGAGACCGTTGGTTGCATGACGCTCCCCTTTTCGTGCCCTGGTACGGCAGTAATGATATGTCTCATTGCTTTTCACCCAATCCTTGAAGTTCTTGGTTACTGGCTTCCTCCAGTTGTTACTCATACACATAACATGCTTGAGTTTCTGCGCACTTGGGAGGATTACTGAAACTTCCTGCCGGATTTACTGATTTTGGGAGGGGGAAAGCCACTAGCCGGGAAAGATCAGGAATTCGTCTTCAGGGTGAGTTGCGTTTGGAGGTCGGCAATGAAGATGGGCGGAGAAGAAGCGTTGGCTTGATGGACGGCTAAAATTCGTAGGGTGCGTCTCACGCACCATTCTTGGTGCGTGAGACGCACCCTACAAAGGGAAATTACTTTTTTGAGCGCAGATTGGCATAATACAACCAATGGTTATGCTTCATAAAGCTGATCGCTGAAGGCTGAACGCTTACCTCAAGTCATGGCCCGGGCCCGGGCTCTCTCGCCGTCAATCACACGAATCATCAAACGAGAGTTTATTGGCCAGATCTGTGACCAGCAGGTTGGATAAACTAGAGCTGAGATAGATTTTCTGGTTTACCACGGCACGAATGGCCTTCACCAGTTCCTCCAGGGCGCAATCTTTCAGCAGATAGCCCGAGGCCCCGGCGTTGAGCATATTTAAGACAAAGAGACTGTCAGAGTGCATGGATAGGCCGATAACCTTGAGCCGGGGATATTGAGACAATATCCGGCGAGTCGCTTCCACGCCGTTCACGTCGGGCATGGAAATATCCATGATCACTACCTGGGGGAAAAATTCTTGGATGAGCCTTATGGTGGTAGAGTAATCTCCCGCCTCACCCACCACTCGCATATCAGGTTCACCGACCAGGAGTTGGGCCAGGCCCTGGCGCACTACCTGGTGGTTATCCGCCAAAACAATCCTAATGGTCATCTTGTATCCCGGGCAGATTGGTTGGACAGGGCGCAACGAGATGGGCTGGCGAAGACAACATTTTCGCCGTGAGGCCAAAAAGATCAGCCGGCACAAGACGTTGTAGATAAAATATAGGGGTTTCCCTAAAAAGCACTTAGGGAATCCCTAATTCTTGTTGCCGGAAAACCTTATTTTTTGCAGTTACAAGCGGACGAGCGGTATTGGTCTGCGATCCTCAGGCAGGCTTAAACTTCTAGGGAGGTCAATCCCTGGCGGATAGCGTATTTGGTGAGTTCGGCGACACTGTGAATCCCCAATTTGGTCATGACCTGTTTGCGGTGGGCTTCTACGGTCTTGACGCTGACACAGAGACCGTCGGCGATTTGGTTGGTAGTTCTGCCTTCGGCCATGAGCTGAAGCACTTCCCGTTCGCGAGCCGACAGGACGGAAAACGCCGAGGAAGTCGTGGTTTGCCAGCCGGTGACGAAATCCCGGATCACGATGTCCGAGACCCCCGGACTCAGGTAGGTTTTATGGTCGACCACGGCGCGGATGGCTTTTACCAGTTCTTCCAGGGCGCAGTCCTTCAGCAGATACCCCGAGGCGCCGGCTTTGATCATGTTGAGCACAAAGAGGCTGTCGGAATGCATCGACAGGGCGATCACCTTGACATCCGGAGCTCCGGACAATATCTGGCGGGTCGCCTCGATGCCGTTCAGCTCGGGCATAGACAGGTCCATGATGATAATATCGGGAAGTAAATCCTGGGCCAGTTTCAGCACCTTGCGCCCGTTATCGGCTTCGGCGATGATCTCCATGTCAGTTTCGGCTTCCAGCAGGATGCGCAGCCCCTGCCGCACAATCTGGTGGTCGTCCGCCAGGATGATTCTAATCGGTCGGTTCATGCGGTTAAACGAATTTTTTCTTTGGCCCATGGCAATACCCCCAATCCTCAATCGCTGGCAGCCTGCTCCCCGGCCGAAGCCGGAGGGGCACCGGTGCCTCGATTCGCCCTCGTCAGGACACAGCACATTTTCTGATTATACCTTTACACCTGATGGAGGGTGAATTACAGCCGGGGATTCCCTGATTTTGCGAGGCGCAAAACCTGAATTTTGCCAAACCGAGTGGAGAAGGCGCCGACCCAGGGCTTAAGACGGGCTCAAACTTCCAGGGATGTCAGTCCTTGCCGTATGGCATACTTGGTGAGTTCGGCCACGCTGTGCATATCCAGTTTGTTCATCAGTTGTTTGCGATGGGCTTCAACCGTCTTGACGCTGACGAACAGGCTATCGGCGATCTGGTTGGTGCTTTTGCCTTCAGCCATCAACTGCAGCACTTGTCGTTCCCTGGCCGTCAGGATCGAGTAGGCCGACGAAGAGGACTCCGCCGAGGACCACCCGATGACGAAGTCTTTGATCACAATATCGGAAATGCCGGGGCTGAGGTAGACCTGGCGGTTCATCACCGTGCGCACCGCTTTGACCAGTTCCTCCAGGGCGCAATCTTTCAGCAGGTACCCCGAAGCCCCCGCCTTGAACATATTCAAGACAAAGAGACCGTCGGAATGCATCGATAGGGCAATAACTTTGACCCCGGTAGATTCGCTCAGGATCTGGCGGGTGGCCTCGATGCCATTGAGGTCGGGCATGGAAATGTCCATGATCACCACCTGGGGGGTAAGTTCCTGGACCAACCGGACCACATCACGCCCATTGTCCGCCTCACCCACAACCTCAAGGTCAGGTTCAGCCGACAGCAGCGTGCGGAGCCCGTGACGCACTATCTGGTGGTCGTCCGCCAACACGATCTTGATCATGTCACTGTCCCCGCATGAGCCTTCTTGGCGTGCTGGAGGGGCACGGTGAGGGTGACCCGGGTTCCCCGGCCAGCGCCCGGTTCCATCTGCACCTGTCCGCCAAGATAACGCAAGCGCTCTCTAATACTAAAGAGCCCAAAGCCACCGTTACTTTTTAGCTTCGAGTCCTGGCTGAGGTCTTTAATCCCCACCCCGTCGTCTTCTACCGCGATGCTCACGTCGTCGTTTTCTCGGCGTATGGTTACCCGGGCATTGCGGGCTTGCGCATGTTTGACGATATTAAGCATCAACTCCCGCACCGAACGGAAGAGCAGGACTTTGATTTCATCATCCATGGGGATGGGGAGCATATCTTTTTGCACGTCCACCATGAGGCCGTGCTGCGACCGGACGTTCCGGGCGAACCATTCGACTGCCGCCTCAAAGCCAAGCTCGTAGAGTACCGGGAGGCTCAATTCGAAGGTCAAGGATCTGGTGTCCTGGATCATCTGATCAATCAGCTCCCGCACCTCGCTCAAGGATTTGGCCTGTTTCTCGGAAGTGACGGACTTTTGCAGCACCCCCAGCTTAATCTTAGAGATGGCCAGGGCCTGGCCGATATGGTCATGCAGGTCCGTGCCTAGTCGCCGTCGTTCGCGCTCTTCGGTCAGAGACAACTCCGACGCCAATGATTGGAGCTGCTCCTGATAGGTGCGAATATCGTCTTCGGCCTTTTTCCGGTCAGAAATATCCGCGGTCATGCCGATGGCAAACTGCGGTGCGCCACCGACCCCCCGGAGCAGGGACACGGTTACCTGTCCCCAGACCACCCGGTTGTCCTTATGCAGGTAACGATTCTCCCGGGAGTAGGAATCTCGTATCCCCGTGCCCAATTCTTTGAACAACTTGGCGCTTGGGGCGACATCTTCCGGATGCAGGAAGTCCTTGAAATCTTTCTGGACCACCTCGTCCTTATGGTATCCCAGCATTTTCAGCCAAGCCGGGTTGACATCTAAGAGGCGGCCGTCCAGATCCCCCATAGACATGCCGATGGCCGCTTCTTCAAAGATCTTCCGAAATCGCTTTTCTGTTTCCCGCAAGGCCGTGATGTCACTGAACATGGCAAAGGCCCCGACAAAATGGCCATCTTCAAATAAAGGCACCGAACTCATAATGACCGAAGCCAGTTCCTGGTTCTTGCAGGTGATATCCAGTTCCTGCTGCGCCACCCGGTTCATGCGGTTCTGGGCCATGACCTCCCGTAACCGCGCCTGATTGTCTTGATCCAGCAGGTCGTAAATTTTTCGGTTTTCCAGCTTGTCATGGCCGGTAATCTCTCGCATCCGGCGGTTGGCGAATTTGATGCCGCCGGTTTCATCGATAATCCAGATACCTTCGTGGGCATTTTCCACCAGCTCGCGGTATTTCCGCTCTGACACTTCCAACTTGCGGTAGAGCACGGCATTTTCCAGGGCTATGGCGATCTGGTTGGCAAAACTCACAATAAACTCCCGGTCGCTATCGGTGATCATTGCATCCTCGTGGACGCGATCCGCCAGGAGCACGCCGATCACCTTGCCCCTGACCGTCAGGGGCACCAGAATGAAGGCCTTGGGCTTGAAAAATTGGATCAAGCGGTTGTTCATGTTGAGTTTGCTGCGGGCCACATCCTGAATCACCACCGGGATGCCGGTCATGGCGACCCGGGCAATGACGTTATCCACTTTGCTGATGGGAATCTGATAATTTCTCACTTGGTCAAATATTTCGGGGCCGATCCCCTCCGCATAGGTAAGTTCCAGCACCTCCCTTTTTTCGTCCATGAGGAGAATCCCGGCCCGATCCAATTTGGCCGAGTTGATGAGCAGCCGCAACGTTACCTGCAGCAGTTTCTCCAGGTTGAGAACCGAGAGCGCCGCAGTGCTGGTTTCCTGCATGCAGATGAGTTGATCGATCTTTTCTTTTAATTGGATATTTAACCGGTGAATTTCGTCAAATTTCTTCTTCAGGAGTTCTTTATCCCGCTCCAGTTCATCAATGGTGTAATTGAGCGCCCGCCAGGGCACCAGCAGCCTCAACAAGCCTTCTTTTAATGAAAAATTTCTCTGCCAGGTAAAATGATACTCGCAATACTCATCACCCTGGAAAAAGCATTTAGTTTCTTCGATGGTCGCGGGCGGAAGATTCCAGATGGTCGGAATACCGGAGTATATACCCTTATTAAACAAACAATAATCAATATTACTGGGGATTTCTTTGAACCAGTGCAACCGGACGACCGCACTATCACTGGTGGTTTCTACGAGTTCAATTCTCTTGTTCTTATTAAATTTATCATTAATAGCTTGAACTTTTTTCAGAGTACGGCGTGGGTTTTTGTAAGCGAACATAATAATTCGCTGAACATAGCCCAACTTTTTTCTGGCCGCGGATTCAAACGCAATCTTAAAGGCGATGCCATCATCCTGGGTTATCGCTTTGGCGTTCTCAAACATCTTGGTGACCACATCACTGGACACCCAGTTATGCGTCTCCATTAAAAATTCTTGCGGGTTGGCCAAGGCATCAATTTCCGGGCCCAGACCCGTAAAGAGACGGTGAACTTCCCCAGGCATAGTCTCTTGAAAAAATTCGATTATGGCCCGGGTATTAAGGCAGCTATGGTGCTTCTCCATCTGAGTATCTGTCCTCGTTCACCCTGCGGCTTTGCCGTGAAAGTCCATCCGTTGGGGCGGTTCGAGAACAGCCCCAACGGGCGTTACGACCATAAAGCCAGAATTACCTCTATGACGGCAACTTGGTATCAGGTACTTCCGGCTGCATGCCGCCGCAGCCCGGGGCCAAGTGGCCGATGACGCCGAGAATCACCCGTTCTATCAACCGAAATTGCGGTTAAATTGGTCTTTTAAACCTAAATCCCCTTAAATGCATGATAAAGAACTATGGACAAATGTCAAGAAAAAGCACTCCGGTTGCCCGTATTACCGGGTTACGACTAAGAACCTCGCGCTCATCAACAATAACTCCTCCGCTTTCCCCAGCAAAAACCCAGTTGCCTGGTCCTCTTTCTTAGACCTGCCTGGGCTCTATTTTCCCCACTAAAATCACCCAAATCCCCTTTCAACCTTGAGATAGAGACTTTTACGCCCCGGCAGCATAAGCCTTTTTCCCGAATTTAATTAGGTTTTTTATGCATTAAATCACGATGTTTCCTCATTGTGGCGCTAACCCATCTTCGCTATCGTTCATTGGGATTTCTTGACTTAGGCGGGGGTTGGTGCGCCCAAGGAAAATCCAACCCCATAAATATACTTTTAGAAGAGAAAAATAGGGATTGTCCGATAGTCCTGCTTTAAACGGCGTATTATTTTAGAAGATTTTCCGATTTTATCAAAGCTCTGGAGATCAAACCTATGAGCCATCGCTATTTCCAGGAAAATATACAATTTTTAATAAATCGTATAATTTACATTTCTCAGACTGGGAGGCACGTTGGCCTTTTTGACCCATAACTTGGGGAATTCAGAAGGTAAAAATGGGTATTACCTTAGCGCTTATTAGGGAAACCCTCATATGAATAACTTCCTAATGTTAATATTTTAAAAGATTTACCTAATTTTTTTGATAAGGAGCAAGGCCATGTTCTCCACGAGGTTACGGCTTCCTAAAATCTCCCTGAGCCTGAGCAAGTTTTTGCAAATGAAACTGAACAGCTTCCTGTTCCGCTTTTTGCCCTTCTCGGTTTCCCGATGCTATGTTACGGTGCTGGGCCGGCTCTACTATCTCCTGTGCTGGGCTGAAAAAACCCTGATTCGGAAGACCATCAAACATGTTTTTGGCCGAAAGATCCCGGCCCCCATCCTGAACCAAAAAGTCAAAGCCGCCTTCAAAGGGATCTTCGACCATTACCACGAAAAGTTGTTCGTCGGGTATTCCAACTTCCCCAGGCTGCTGAAGTTTTTGAGATCGCAGGTCAGTTTTGCCGGGGCGGAGAATCTCCAGGCAGCCTTGCAGGATGGCAAGGGGGTCATCCTGGTCACCGGTCACTTCGGGGCAGTGGAGTTTTTGCCCGGCGCCTTAGCGTTGAACGGCTATCCCACTTCCATGATCTGCCGCTTCCAAACCAACCGGCTTCGGGAATCCATGGGCCAGCGGGCAGAAGCGGTGGGCCTGCACCTGATCGACGCGGACGAAGGCAACATTATCCTGTCGGCCATGAAGGCTCTCAAGGACGGCCGGATTCTCATCACCGAGTGTGACGAATTTGACGAATGGCGCCCTGATCCCAACCGGGACAGTTACTTTCTCAACTGCCGGCTGCCTTCGGACCGGACCCTGGAACTTTTGCGGAAACGCTCTGGGGCCCAGGTCATCACGGCTCTGATGCAGCGGGAAGGTAAGAAGAGGTACACCTGTAATCTGACCCCGGTTGGCAATGGGGCCTCGCCGACGTTCCCCCCCATTCACGAGCAATGCCTGAGCGTGCTGGAGAAAACGGTGGAGGATTTCCCGGAACAATGGTACCAGTGGAAGAAGTTTGGTAAGATAATTGAATCTCGCTTTGAGGTCGAATATGATCGTCAAGAAACTGGATATCTGGCACCTGAGATTGGGCTTTCTGTCCCCGATCAAGCATAATCTGGCGACTCACCAGGGTTCTGACAACCTCGTCCTCAGGGTGACCACTGATGATGGGGTGACGGGATTCGGCGAGGGGGTCCCCCGGGCCTTCGTCACCGGGGAAGTGCTCAGCGACAGCCTTTTGTTCCTCCGGCAAGTTCTGGCCCCGGCCATCTTAGCCCGGGAGTTTCCTTCCACCCAGGCGCTGCTCCAAGGCCTCCGGCGTCTCTATGAGCAAGCGCAAGCCCAGCGCCACCCGGCAGCCTTCTGTGCCTTGGAAACGGCCCTGCTGGATGCCGCCGGCCGCACCTGGGATATGCCGGTAACCGATCTGATTGGGCCCAAACTGAGAACCAGCCTGGAGTATAGCGCCGTAATCCCCCTGATGTCCCCGGAGTCGATGCCACACTTACTCCGGCTGGTCAAGATGAACCACATGCGTTTTGTCAAACTCAAGGTGGGGACGGACGACGACCTTTCGACCTTGCGGCTGGTCCGGGACGAATTGGGCGACGGCGTCGATATCCGGGTGGATGCCAACTCGGCCTGGACGCCCTCCGAGGCCATTGCGCGCCTTAAGGAAATGCAACCTTATGGCATCAGCGCCGTGGAGCAGCCGGTGGCCAAGGCCGACTTTGCCGGGTTGAAACAGGTGAGCGAGGCGGTCCAGATCCCGGTGATCGCCGATGAGTCCCTGTGCAATGAAGACGATGCCAAAAGCTTGATCGACCTGAAGGCCTGCCGGATCTTCAACATCCGCCTCTCCAAATGCGGCGGCCTGGGGACCGCCACCCGCATCAGCCGGATGGCCGAGGCAGCCGGGATTGTATGCCAGTTGGGTTGTCATGTGGGGGAAACCAGTATCCTCTCGGCCGCCGGCCGCCAGTTCGCCCTAACCGTGCCGCACTTATCCTATGTGGAGGGATCATTCTCCCCCTACCTCCTGGTCCGGGATGTGGTGTCCCAGCCGGTGGTCTTTAATGACGGCGGCATGGCCTTTGAGCTGCCCGGCCCTGGTTTGGGGATCGATGTCCTGGTAAGCGCCTTGGAGGCGCTGGCCGTATCTCACGACGTGGAGACCACCCGCTGATGTCGGGCCCGGAACTTATGGCGATTATTTCAAACGGTTTTACCCGGCGGGTCACCCAGAGCCGAAGGCGAGAGGTCTGGATGCTTAACCCCTTCCCGCCAAGCTGGATGATAGTAGATTACCTCAGAGGCATTATCGATGGTTACTCCAGATTTCGGGGGAAATCCGGAGGTGCATGGCAGGTTTGATTTTCCCGCCTCAATCGCGGCCGTACTCTCTCCCTAAAATTGAAACGACCAACTCAGCCCCACAGAATGGACATCGCTGTTATAGCGCCCGTTGGCTTGTAAGGGCGCCGGAACTCCGTTGACCACAATGCTGTTGCTTTTGGTGCGGCTCTCGGACAGGATGTAATTGTAGGCGAAGCCCAGGGTAAATCTCTGGAAAACCTTGAGATCACTCCCCACCGTAAAGATGTGGCGGTTGGCGTCGGGCACCTGGGGATCAAAGGTGGAATTCGGCACCGGGGTGAGGTCATAGATATATCCGGCCCGGAGCTTCATCGTTTCATTCACTTCATAATTGGCCCCGAAGCGGAAGGCCCAGGAATCATGCCAGTTCTTGGGGGTGGTGATGGTGGTGGTCATGACCCCGTTTACCGGCACCGGGGTTTCTAAATTGAGTTTCAGCTGGTCATACGAGGACCAGCCTGTCCAGGTGGTGTCAAATTCGAAGGTGAAAGGTTTGAGCCGGCTGTAGGCAATCCCCATGGTCAGCGACGGGGGATAGACAATGTTGGCCCGGCCGTCGCTGTTGGGCCCCCGCACCGGCACCGGCAGGCCGGTATCAAGGCTGCCGACGTGATTCACCTCGATTTTACTGCGGTAGGCAGCCCCCAGCTTCAGCCCCGACCATGGTTCGTAGTGCAGCCCGAGGTTGTAGCCCACCCCATTTCCTTCGCCGGTCACGGTGATCTCGCCATCGGCCGCCCGGCCGCCTAAAACCACCGGCGTCTTGCGCTTGAGGCGGACTTTGGACCACATGACATCGAATCCGGCCGCCAGAGAGAGGTTTTCCAGAACTTTGACGGAGACCACCGGGTTGAGATTATATGTATGGATGCTGGAGTAGGTAGTGATATATCTTCCCGCCCAAGTCGGGGGCCAGACTGTCCCCATCCCGAAGGGCGAAAAAAAGCCGAGGCCCAGGACCACCCGATCATGCACGGGAATGGCGACATAGGCCGTCAGGCTCCGGTATATTCGATGATTGGTTTGAGAGTCCTGGCCGCCGCCGCTAAACTCGCGATCAGGATAATTAAAAAAACTTCCCTGATAGACCTGGGCCCGTTTGAGTTGATTGAGTCCGGCGGGATTATAAAAGATGGCTGAGGCGTCATTGGCCTCGGCCACGAAGGCGTTGCCTTGACCCATGGCCGCAGTTCCCTGCTGGACCAGGGCAAAACCGGCCGCCCCGGCCCCGGAGGTCCAACAGCAGAGAAGCGATACCGCAACCACTAGTGCCCGGCCAAGACTATTCCCAGGCCAGACTGATTTACCGAAACTACTAAAAATTAACATCCCCAACCATTTTAGCATATTGGACTCGCAGAATTAGGTTAAGCGATTTAAATAGCTTTTTGCAAAAAAATCAACTCTTTTTTTATTACCTCATCCCGTTATTATCGATTATTCTTAATCTCATCTGGTTAACTGAGAGACTTTTGTAAAGTTGGGGGCTACTCTGGGTAATGAAAAAGACCCTATGCAGTTGTTTCTCGGTAAAAATACGTTAATCAGTCCCAAAACCATGCAGCCTAAAAGTTCCCCTGAGAAAAAAATGGCTTAGGCCATAGGCCGCATCATTCTTTTGTAAGCGCAGCCAATGGTCATCAGCCGCCTGGTTATATCCCTCCGCCCGCCTTGGGTTGATTTTCTCTTCAGGCCGGTTTATAGTTAACCATTATTTAATCGATGTATCTCTCAATCTTGAAGGTATGTCTCCCCTCATCGGCTCCCAGGACGAACAGTGGAAAGGAAAGATTTCCTGGAAATATCATTTCCCAGCCAAACCTGATATTATTTTGCTAGAAAATTGTCCGGGGGGCTTCCACGAAGGCGCTGAGACAGGGCCTCGGAGGAGCCCCGCAGTCTTTGGGGGCCGGATAACCTATACCCACGCCCCAATGAGGTAGTAGTCGCCATGAAGAATTGCCCGGATCGCCGTTGATGAACTGCCGGGTAATAAGGAGAAGGTAGTACTCACCGTGATTGATATCCATGCGCATATCCTGCCTGGTGTGGACGACGGAGCCAAAAACTGGGAGCAAAGCCTGGAAATGGCACGGTTGGCGGTGGAGGAT
>Ga0209254_10005820_pt1 | contig 11338 bp, 14 predicted proteins | sample FrelakmetDIP11DI_FD_187148 | JGI IMG/M metagenome (GOLD analysis project Ga0209254, IMG submission 187148) | Freshwater lake sediment microbial communities from the University of Notre Dame, USA, for methane emissions studies - DIP11 DI (SPAdes)... | ecosystem: Environmental > Aquatic >... | reverse complement strand
AGCGAAACGCCAGCAATGATGATCTCAAAGCGGCATTCCGGCGCCTGGCGCGGCAGTACCACCCCGATGTCAACAAAGCTCCGGACGCCGAAGAGCGCTTCAAGGAGATCAACGAGGCTTACGTTGTTCTCTCCGATGCCGACCGGCGGGCAGCCTACGACCGCTTTGGTCACGCTGGCGTAAAAGGACCTGGCGGCGCTCAGGATTTCACCGTCGATTTCACCGATTTTGCAGATATCTTCAGCGATCTATTCGGCTTTGGCGGGTTTGGACGCACGAGCCGCCGCTCGCGCAATGCTCCCCGCCGCGGCGCTGATCTTTCTTACCGCCTGGATCTGACCTTCGAAGAAGCCGTCTTCGGCGCCGAGAAAGAGCTCGAGATCACCCGCGACGAGATTTGCGGCGTATGCAATGGCTCTGGTGCCGAGCCTGGCACCTCGCCGGTGCGCTGCACCACCTGCAATGGCGCTGGTGAAGTCCGCCAGGTGCGCCAGACTATCCTGGGGTCGATGGTGCAAGTGGGCACCTGCCCGACTTGCACCGGCGCGGGCGAGACGATTGCCACGCCCTGCCATGCCTGCCAGGGGCGCGGACAGGAGCGGCGTACGCGCCGCAAGCTCGTCTCCGTCCCCGGTGGTGTGGATAACGGCACCCAGATCCGCCTGGCAAGCGAGGGGCAGCCGGGTGTCAACGGCGGTCCTGCCGGCAATTTGTATGTTTCAATCAATGTTAAAAATCACCAGTTCTTCAAACGCCGTGAGAACGACATCATCCTCAACCTGGATATCAATATTGCTCAGGCGGTGTTGGGCGCTGAGGTCAGCGTCCCGACGGTGGATGGCCCGGCGACCTTGAAGATCCCGGCAGGCGCGCAGCCGGGCAAAGTCTTGCGCATGCGCGGCAAAGGCGTGCCTCGCTTGCGCGGCAACGATCGCGGCGATCAGCTCGTGGTCGTCAACGTCGAGATCCCCACCCGCCTGAGCAAGGAACAGCGCCAGATCTTCGAGAAGCTGGGAACCTCCCTGGGCAGCGAAGTCCGCCCGCAGGAGCGTAGCTTTCTGGACTGGCTGAAGGACACCCTTGGCGGGTAGCGCGGAGTATTCCATATCTTGAGCGATCAAAGCTGGATGGAAGTCAGCCTGCTGCTGGACGGCGAGCTGGTTGAGGCGGTTGCCGAAGTGCTGGCGCGCTATGCTCCCGATGGGGTTGTCATCGAAAGCACGGGCGTTAGCTCCAGCCCGGATGACTCCGAGGGCCATGCGGTCGGTTTGTTGCGCGTGTGCGCCTACCTGCCGGTAGACCACAGCCTGGAGGAGAAGCGGCGCAAGCTGGAAGAAGCCCTGTGGTACTTGGGGCGCATCCGCAGCCTGCCGGTGGCGCAGTACCGTCTCATCCAGGACCAGGACTGGTCGCAAGCCTGGAAAGAGCATTACCAGCCGATTCTCATCGGAGAGCGCCTGGTGATCGTGCCGGCGTGGCTGGAGTCGCCCGCCCCGGAGCGCATTCCTATCTCTATCGACCCGGGAATGGCATTTGGCACGGGCACTCACCCCACCACTCAGTTATGCCTGGAGCTGCTGGAAGCCTGCATGTCACAGCTCCTCCCGCAAGAAACCGATGTCATCGATGTCGGCTGCGGCTCAGGCATCCTGTCTATTGCCGCTATCAAGCTGGGCGCGCGCCGCGCTGTTGCCGTGGACATTGACCCGCAAGCGATCTCGGTGACGCAAGAGAACGCTGCCCTAAACGGCGTTGCTGCGGGGCTGGATGTTGGCGTTGGATCGGTGGCGGAGCTACGCGACGGCGCTTTCTCCATCCGCCAGGCACAGCTTGTGCTGGCGAACATCCTGGCGCTGGTGATCATCCAGCTCCTGGATGCCGGGCTTGCTGAGCTTATGGCGCCCGAGGGCGTGGCGATCTTCTCCGGTATTCTGGTGGAGCAGGAGCAGGAGGTAATTACTGCCCTGGAAAAAGCCGGATTGAGTCTTGCCGGGCGGCGCCAGAGTGGAGATTGGGTGGCTTTGCAGGTTGAACGGTCTTAATCTATTGAGTCTCAGCCCCCTTCATGCTACAATTGTCCCATGGCTGACGAACACCTCACCCCTCCCTTCCGTGAGCGCAATCCTATCACGACCCAGAAACATCGCCATGAGGTCTTTTGGCAGATCACAGTTCCGGTGACCGTTGGTGGCGCCCTGCTGCTGTTAATTGCCATTGGCGTGGTTGTTGCTTACTTTACCAGCACGGGTGATATTGCCAAGTGGGCCAACACATCGGTAATCATTCTGATCGTGCCCGCCATGTTCATCGGCCTGGTCTTGATCGCCACCAGTGCAGGCCTGGCTTACCTGGTGACGCGTGGGTTGTCAGAAGCCCCATACTTTGCTCGTCGAGTGCAGGATATTACGGTACTCATCGCTCTGCGCATCAATAAAGTGTCGGATGCCTCTGCTGAGCCATTCATGCGCGTGCACCAGTTTACCGCTGCCGTGCGCGCTTTATGGCGCAAACCCACATGAGCCTGCACGATATCATGCTTTTAAGAAAGGGTAATAAAGTATGAAACAAATCACCCCCGTTCCAGAAGGTCAAATTGAGAAGGGTATGCAACCCTGGAAAGTTAAAACATTTGCTGTCGGTGGCGTGCTTGGCGCACTGATCGGCATTGTTGGCGCCTTCCTGCTGGTGCAGAATGCCGAGAAAAGGAATATCCAGCAGGTGAACATCTCGTCCGGTGAGACTTTCCGGCTGGGTGTATTGGTTTTTGGGTTGTTGCGGCAGATCTCTTTGCTGCACGAAGACTAGATGATGGCAGACCTGATAGAGCTCAAGTGCGTTCCCTGTCGCGGCGATGTGCCGCCCCTGGAAGACTTGCAGATCGCCCTTTTCAAGGCACAGACACCCGAGTGGCAGGTGATCGAGGTGGATGGGATTAAACGGCTGCAGCGGACGTTCAAATTGAAAAACTTTGCTGAAGCCCTGGCATTTACCAACCAGGTTGGCGCGCTGGCAGAAGCTGAGGACCATCACCCTACCCTGGTTACCGAGTGGGGTAAAGTGACCGTAACCTGGTGGACGCATAAGATAAAAGGGTTGCACCAGAACGATTTCATTATGGCAGCCAAGACGGACGCTTTTCTGGCTTAAGCCGTCTCGCAATAGATAGTTCTCGCCCCGCAGCGTAATCGCTGCGGGGTTTTTAATTTTACTTTTCCCTGCTGCTTCCATCAGCGAATATTTGCCACTCTGACGTATAATGATCCTATGGAGTCGAGGTCGCCCCGTTTTCTGATTGCCGGGCAGTTGCGCCGCGAGTATGTTATCCTGCCCTCCAACCAGGCATTGCTGGACGTACCCGGCGGGAATCTGCTTTATGCCGCCGTTGGCGTGGGTGTCTGGGAGCCAGACCCGCCCCCGGCGGTGGTGGCGCGAGTGGGTGAAGATTACCCACGCGAATGGCTGGATGATTTCGCCCGCCATGGCCTGGATATCCGGGGTATTCGGGTTTTGCAACAGCCGGTTGACCTGCGCTCTTTTACGGCTTATACCGGCCGTTCCAGCTATTCCAGCGATGACCCCGTGGCGCATTTTGCCCGGCTGGGCATGCCCTTCCCGCGCGAGCTGCTCGGTTATCGCAATCCTGCCAACCAAATCGACAGTCGCACGAAATTGCTGCCCAATACTATCCGCCAGGCGGATATACCCGCCGACCTCCTGGATGCCAGCGCCGCCCACATCTGCCCGCTAGACTACCTCACCCATACTCTGTTGCCGGCAGTGCTGCGGCAGGCTGAGTTCACCACGGTCACCCTGGATCCATCGCCTGGCTATATGAACCCAACCTATTGGAACGAAGTGCCGGCTTTGCTCACCGGACTGACAGCTTTCTTGCCGTCCGAGGAAGAGTTGCGCTCGCTGTTCCAGGGTCAAAGCGACGATTTGTGGGAAATGGCAGAAGCCGTAGCCGCCTTTGGGTGCGAGATGGTGGTTATCAAACGCGGCGAAGGCGGTCAGCTCGTCTACGATACGGTCGGGCGGACGCGTTGGGAGGTACCCGCCTATCCTGTGCGTGTTGTCGATCCTACAGGCGCTGGCGATGCCTTCTGCGGCGGCTTTTTAGCTGGATATCGAAAGACCTATGATGCCCTCGAAGCTGCCCTATCCGGCAATATTTCTGCATCCCTGGTGGTCGAAGGCCATGGCCCTTTTTATGCCCTGGATGCGCTCCCCGGGCTTGCCCAGGCTCGCCTGGATGCTCTGCGCCAGTCGGTGCGCAGGCTCTGAGCGCCACTGACGTTTAGGTCGGATATACCACATGGACTCATCCCTGATCGATCGCATCCTCGACCTGGCAGTATCCATCCAGCAGATCCCTGCGCCTACTTTCAACGAGGCGCGCCGCGCCGCTTTCGTATATGATCGCTTTTGCGAAGAAAGATTGTTGGATATCACCCAGGATGCAGCCGGCAATGTCTACGCACGGCTGCCAGGACAAGGATCAGCTGCGCCGCTGGTGGTGTCTGCCCACCTGGACACGGTCTTTCCGCACGAAACAGAGCTTGCCATCACACGCTCGCAGAATAAGATCGCCGGTCCCGGGATCGGAGATAATTCTCTGGGAGTGGCGGGCTTGTTTTACCTGGTCTGGGCGCTGCGATCTTCGCAAACCGGGCTTGCTCAGCTGCCTGGCGACTTGTGGCTGGTAGCGAACACGGGCGAGGAGGGATTGGGCGATCTGGTGGGCATGCGCCACGTGGTGGATCGCTTTGGGGCGCAGGCTCGGGCTTATTTAATCCTGGAGGGCATGGCGCTTGGGCAGGTTTATCACCGCGGCCTGGGCGTACGGCGTTACCGCATCGATGCTCACACCACCGGGGGCCACTCCTGGGTGGATTTTGGACGGCCGTCTGCCGTCCACGAGCTGGCGAGTGTGATTAACCGCCTGGCTGCCATCTGGCTGCCGCAAGAGCCGCGAACCAGCCTTAATGTCGGCGTATTTTCTGGCGGCACCAGTATCAATACCATTGCTGCGCAGGCATACTGCCTGCTAGACCTGCGCTCGGAAGATCGCAAAACCCTGGACGCGCTGGCTGCCGATGTGGTTGCCATTGTTCAGGCAGCCAATCATCCCGGCAAGGTAGCGGTGAGCGCTTCCCTGGTCGGGCAGCGCCCCGTTGGCGCACTTCCTGCCTCCCACCCCCTGGTAAGCCTGGCTGCGCGCTGCCTGGAAGCACACGGTATCCAGCCGTATCCGAATATCGGCTCAACCGACGCTAACCTGCCTCTCAGCCGCGGGTTGCCGGCAGTCTGCATTGGGCTGACCACTGGCGGCGGTGCGCATACCACCGGTGAGTTTATCGATATCCGCCCGCTGCATCAAGGTCTGGCGCAGCTCCTCGATTTTGTCCGGTTGGTGTATTCCTAATAGGCTCGGCAGATCGCCTGAAAGAGGGGTGGCGTGAAGACGCACCCGAAGCGGAAGCCGTTCTCATACCTTACAATTACAGCGTATTCCGTTTCATTGTAGGCAACCGCGGGCCGGGTGATGGGGAGCTGGTCTGGATCATTGGAGAGGCGCAGGGTGTATGCCCCGCTTGAATTCTGCCTGAATCCATCGACGAGCTTGAGCTCTTCGGGCAATTCTTCCAGGCTGGGCGATTGCTTGCCTGCCTGAATCAGGTTGTTCGTCGTCTCCAAGACCTGCCTGGCTTGGCGCGGGTATAAGGTTAGCGCCCCGGCAACCCCCGCCAGCAGCACCACCAGTAAAAAGCTGAGTGCCAGCCGGATTACCGAGAAGTTCACATCCCGCAGCTCTCGCGACCACTCTCCGATTACCCAGCGAGTCAGGGCTGCCAAGGGTAAGAACAGCACAGCCCTGGGCAGGAAGGTCAGGACGAACACGATCACCGCGCCTGCGATCTGGAGTGTGCCTTGCTCTGTGAGATAGATATTGTATAGAGACGATGCAGTTATCCCGGTCACCGCGCCAAAAAGGACGCCTGGTAGGGCATCTTCAGGCCAGGCGGTGATCAGCCCCATCAGACCGCCGATGAGAATAGTGATGAGGATTGTCGTGAATTTCCCAGGCGGGGGCTCGTAGAGCGGGATGCCGGACAGGTATACCCCATTGATGTTTTGCGCCACCAGGCTGTAAGCCAAGCCCATCGCGCTCCCAATAATTGTCCCCAAAATACGCCTTGATTTCTCATTCATGGCATACTGATTCCACCTTCCATACAGTAAATGTCTTCACATCAGGAGCCCCAGTTAATCTGGATGACGGCTATTTCACGAGTATCAACCTGCATGCAACCAATCTCCCCAATCAGCTCGTAGGGGATGTCTGTTCCATTGCAGATCACCTGCTCCGGCTGGCTCGGCAACCGTATCCAGATTTTACCTCGAACCACGCCTGGTCGCTGGATGGAGAAACGGAGTCTGCGGGGCAAGACCTCCCAGCTTTTGACTTCAAGTCCCTGAGAGACGTGCAAATCGCTTCCCAGGTATTGGGGCGCCTCATCCGTTAGAGGGCGTACGGCGCATAGAGCAGTGCCGTGCGCTGGCAGGCTGCCCAGCTCAAAGAAACCATCGTCGAAGACACCCGACGCCCCGCGCCAGAATTCCCGGGCGTAATACCGGCAGTTGGGATCAAGCCCGTAGCCAGCCAGGTCGAGCTGCAGCGCTTGCGCCTCGTCCTCCCAGTTGATCATAGCCAGCAGATGCCACTTGCCACTGCTGTTTTCCAGATCCAGGCGCAAATGACGCGGCGTGTGGCGATCCAGCCAGTCGGGGATGTACGGCGCCTGCCCGATAAGCGGCAGCAGGCTCTCGGCGATGCGTAGCCGCTCCGGCGGCAGGGAAGGCAGATGGTCAGAGAGGAATAGCGATCCACCGCTCAGAGCGATCACGCTTGCCTGGGTCTGTATCTCGTCAATGGTCAGATCGATCTCCGGGCGCAGGAGCAAGCAGTCTGGATCGTTGATCCACCACCGGCGGTGGAGCGAGGAGCGGGTTATCACGTTCTGCAGGGCGTTGCGCACGGCTGGCATGTGCGGCTCTGCCTGGAAGAAAAACTTTTTCCCGCGGAAAGCTGGCGTCCAGCCGATATCTACATCCGAGCTGATACGCATGGCGTCCACCAGCCCGATGGCTGATCCCAGCGGGCAGCCACAGCCCAGCAGCCCGGTTTCCGTTCCGGCAGCGGCGCGCACATCCTCGAGCGCGGCGCGCAGCACCTGGGCGCGCGTGCGCGTGGCATCGCTTCGTTTGCCCGGCAACGCAGCCGCGAACAGGAAATCCAGCTTCAAGTAGGAGAACCCCCAACGCTGCGCTGCCGTATGAATTACTTCGTGCACGTAAGCCTGCGCTTCTGGATGGGTCAGGTCCAGGGCAGTGGTGAATGTGTTCCACAAAAAGCCGGCGTTCACCGGTCGGTTCAGGCGGCCGCGCAACAGCCAGTCTGGATGCGCCTCTCTGAGTTTTGATTTTGGGTGGACGATGAACGGTGCCAGCCATAAACCGGGCTCCATTCCAGCTTCCCGGATCTCTGCTGACAGCAGCGCTACACCTTCCGGGAAGGCAGGTTGAAAAGAGAGCCAGTCGCCAACCTGGGCTTCGAAGCCGTCGTCGATCTGCACCAGCTCGAGCGGCAGGTCTGCCTGCATTCGCCGCACTTCCGCCAGGTTGCTGCGGATCGCGTCAGGAGTGATTTTTTGGAAGAAGTGGTACCACGAGCACCAGCCTGTGGGGGATGGGCGGGAGAATGGCTTTAGATTGTGTTCTTGGGCGACCGCTTCCACGTAAATGCCCAACGGGTCCGCCTCGTCTGGTTCCACCAGCGCCAGGCAAGCCCAGTCAGTGCAGATCTCGGCTCCGCTATCCAGGCGCGCCTGGTCGCCGTTTGCCCACATGCGCAAGCCAAAACCTGACGGGTCCGTCCAGGCTTCCAACGAACCGAAGTGCTGGCGCTGGGACAGGAAGCCAGCCACTACGGCTGACCGGCTTCTCCTCTCGCCGAGCACGGCGAACATATCGCTGGAAAAGTGTCCCGCCCGGTGCGTGCGCCGCGTCTCGGGATTGATGTTGGTAGGCTCGTTTAAAAACCAGAGACGCGTACGCCGCTGGCGTTCTAGCCGCCCGTAAACCCCGCTGTAGCTCCACGATTGCCAGCCATTAGATAGGAAGGCAAGGTCTGGGGGTGGTTCCTTGCTGTCAACGGGGAACTCCAGCCTCCCGGCCTTGAAAAGCTCAAGCCGGTTGATGTGGACCGGGACCCGGCTTTTGTTTTCTGCCTTGAGCCGCCAGAGCAGCACAGGCTTGCCCTCCCCGAGGGCAAAATCCACGCTATATTCAAGCCCGGCCTGCTCCGTGCCGAACTTGAGCTGCAGCTGGTTGAGCAAGCCGTGCGGCGATTGGACCATTTCATTCCCGCAAATCTCAGCTTCTCCCAGAGGAAGCATTGCCCGCACGTGCCAGTTGCCTGCAAACCAACTCGCGCCGAGCTGGGCGCCATGCACCAGCGGTACACCGTCTTTGCAGCCGTTCAGGCTCCAGCCAGCGCTGGCAGCCGGATCGATGGTCAGTTGCAGGTACGAATTCTCCAGTGTGATAGTCATGCGCTGATCCTACTGAGAAGATACGATTGCCCCCGGCGCCAAGTTCAACCCATGACGGGGCGATCCCACTATAGCACGGCGGTTGGAAGCGGTCAATATGATACAATTTTCGGGTGCACCCGAATGTTGTTATGCAAAGACATAACATTGGCGTGCGCCTCAATTTTTCAGCCGGTCCTCCTGGTAACTTTTAATAGAAGGGTGCATCTAATGAGTAGTAGCAAGCCGAGCGAGAATTTTTCACTGGAAGCGCTGCGCAATGGCGACCGTAACGAGTTTTCCCGTCTGGTTGAGGCATATTACGCCATGATTTACCGGTTGGCGATCAAGATGGTCGGTAACCCGCAAGACGCTGAGGATATTTTGCAGGAGACTTTCATCAAGGCTTATCGCCACCTGAAGGATTTCGATGGGCGTTCCAGCCTGTCTACCTGGCTATACCGCGTAGCCACAAATGAGGCTCTCATGTTCTTGCGCCGCAAGCATCCCGAGCAGGTATCGATTGATGAGCCTGTGGATACTGAAGAGGGTGAGATGGAGCCGGTCCAGATCGTGGACTGGTGCTGCCTGCCAGAGCAGGAGTTGCTCTCGAGCGAGGCCAGGCTTCACCTGGATCGAGCAATTGATGTATTGTCCCCAAGTTTGCGGGTTGCATTTGTATTGAGGGACATCCAGGGGTTATCCACCCTGGAGACAAGTGAAGTGCTCAATCTGAGCGAGACCGCCGTAAAAACCCGCCTCTCCCGCGCCCGCCTGCGCTTGCGTGAGGAGCTATCCAGTTATTACAAAGAGCGCTTGGCAGAAGGAAAGCAAGCATGAACGATCACCAGGATTGCCGCCAATTATTAGGGTCGCTGTCTGATTTCCTGGATGGCGATCTGGAGTCAAACCTCTGCGCTCAGATCGAGCGCCACCTGGCTGAATGCCCGGATTGCAAGATCGTGGTTGACACTTTGCAGAAAACAGTATCTCTCTACCATACGGATGTTGAGCAGGATTCGGTGCCAGAAGGTGTGCGCCAGCGCCTATTCCGCCGCCTGGAGATCGACGATCTGCTGGATAAGGGACTATGAACGACTCTCCCTCAGAGTCCAGGATGGACGGTTTCGACCTGCTCCCCCTGACTTGGGAAGCCGGCAGCGAGACTCCCGGCGAATTGCACGCTGGTGATCTCTGCCCGTATTGCCGCAGCGCCCATCTTGATTACAATGGCCTGCTCAACCTCGTCTGCCCGCAATGCGGCTATGGCGTGGCGGGCTGTTTTACCTGATAACTACCTCACCCATCCCGTGGGGATGGCCAGGAGAAATGAATGGACTCTAAATTACTGAACGACGATATCGCAACCCAGGTCAGGCAGGTGTTCAGCCAGCTTGTTGAGCCGGTAGAGGTGCTTTTCTTCGGTGCAGAAAACGACTGCGAGTATTGCGCCGACACCTTCCAGCTCGTCAGCGAGATAACCGACCTGGATGAAAAGCTTACCTTAAGTACCTACGATGTTGAAGCCGACCGTGAGGTAGCGCAGCGCTATCGTGTCGATAAGACCCCGGGGCTGGTGATTGCCGGGCGTGACGGCGACCGCTTGATCGATTACGGCATCCGCATTGCTGGCATCCCGGCAGGGCACGAGTTTAGCTCGCTCATTCACGACATATTGCTCGTTTCCAGCCGCGACTCTGGCCTTAACGATAGGACGCGCCTCTTTCTGAAAGGTATTTCTGAGCCTGTTTTGTTGCAGGTATTTGTCACCCCCACCTGACCCTACTGCCCGCAAGCCGTGGTGCTTGCTCATCGCATGGCTATGGAGAGCCCGCTGGTCGAGGCTGAGATGGTGGAAGCCAATGAATTCCCGGAACTTTCCATGCGCTTCAATGTGAGCGGGGTTCCGCAAACGACGATCAATAGCGGCGCCGGCAGGCTGGTGGGTGCCGCGCCGGAAGATCACCTGGTTTCTGAAATCCAGAATGCTTTGAAGAAAGCGTGAGTGGTCGTATGGCAGCCAGCGCCCGCAGACAGCCCGGTCGAGCCAGGCTCCTTGCCATGTTCCTGGTGGGGGCTGGTTTATTGATCCTGGGTGTGGCTGCTTTCTTTATGCTCCCTGAGCCAGACGCCATCGCCAGCGATGAGCTTTCGGCGTTGCCTTTGCGCGTTGAATATCCCGCTCCACAGCTGGAGCTGACAGACCTCGAGGGCAACCCGGTCTCGCTTGCAGACTATCGCGGTCAGGTGATCCTGGTCAATAACTGGGCCACCTGGTGCCCGCCCTGCAAAGCCGAGATGCCGACCTTGCAGGCGTATTATGATGATTACTCCGCAACCGGTTTTACCATTATTGCCATCGATGCCGGGGATCCCGTTGCTGATGTGGTTGCATTCGTCGAAGATTACAGCCTGACATTTCCCGTGTGGCCCGACCAGACGCAGAAAGCCACCGTGGCCTTTCGCAACCCCGGATTGCCCAGTTCCTATGTGATCGACCGGGATGGTGTTGTCCGCCTGGCATGGACTGGAGCGATCAGCCGCAAGACTTTGGATAAGTTCGTCACACCGCTATTGGAGGAATGACCTTGGATGCAAAAGTGACCTGGAACGGGCGCATGAGCTTCACTGGCACGGCAGATACCGGATTTAGCGTGCCGCTGGGTGCAGAAGCTTCTGTAGGTGGGGATGAAGATGGTTTTCGCCCGATGGAGCTGATCCTCACTGGTCTGGCGGGTTGTACC